>Ga0075017_100001019_pt1 | contig 16695 bp, 10 predicted proteins | sample AleBraG_ABR_2012_FD_71475 | JGI IMG/M metagenome (GOLD analysis project Ga0075017, IMG submission 71475) | Freshwater sediment microbial communities in response to fracking from Pennsylvania, USA - Alex Branch Run_MetaG_ABR_2012 | ecosystem: Environmental > Aquatic > Freshwater > Creek >... | reverse complement strand
CCTGCTTCATAGATTGCGCAGACTACCGCCTCCGCAATCTACGACGACCGATTCTCAACGGTGCTGGGATGGACGCTTACGCTCAATCCACAGGCGGGTGATTTCCTTTTCCGATGCCGAGAGCGTCGTATGCGACTTCGGCGGCGGCATGATCTCATCCTTGTCTGTCGCGTTGATCCGTGCCCACAGCTCACTGTCTTTCACGTTGCCCGGCCTGATCGCCACCGCTCCGCTTCCCGCCGTGCCATAAGCCCCCTCCGCCGTGTCCAGCCGCAGCTCAGCCTTTCGTTTCTTCGCGTCGAAGCCATGGCAGGCGAAGCACTTGTCCGAAAGAACCGGCCGGACATCCCGGTTGAACGTCAACACCGCGGCACGCAGCGACATGGCGCCGACCACCAGCGTCAAAACGAGGAAGAGAACGGGAAGCAAGGCAATCGTCAGAGCATAATACCCGCGTCATAGCACGCATGTTAGCGCAGATAAATCGGGATGTGCGCCAACCGATGACTGGACCCCGCCGCAGCCGCAAGGTCGAATCCGCCGGTGACATTCCAAATGATGAGCACAGACTAACAGTATAAAATTGGACGCTGGAAACATTTCGCGGCGTGTCATCGGTATCCGAATTATTGAGGTCGCAACGTTCAACGATTGATGGTCTTCTCGCCAATAAATACCTTGAAATCGTGCGGCGGAATGACCTGGGTTTCATTGGTGTATTCGACATCCCCGAAATTCGCTATCACATCCACGACACTATTATTCTCCCTGAACTGTGATTTTTGAACAAGTGGGGCAAGAAACTTATGGTCGGCAAGCTCGTAAAAGTTTCTTTCAGGCCATGCATCGCTGATTCTCTTATGCCATTCCATTTCTGGTGCGCCCACCTTGTAATCGTCGAATCTTGCATTGAGCCCGTAAAGAGCTGCGTAAAGCATACCGTCCTTCTCGCCCGGCACACGAAACAGGTCCACGACGCTCCCCCCGTAAACCAACGACCATAGTGGGATGAAAACCCCGGGTTTTGAATCCCAAAATTGAAAACCAATACTATGGCCGTGTCCCACATCGATAATATCAGTCAGCCAATCAATAGGAGAGCCTTCCGAAACTACGCACCCCATCGTGTTTCTGACATATGTTAAAAACTCGCGTCTTGCGAGGATTTGTTGCCGCGACGTCAAGGGATGCTGCGGGTTGAAACACTCGTATGCAGAGCATCCTTCGCAATCCAGGAGATACGGGCATTCGCCGATAACCTCTTTCACGTGCGGTAGATCCCTTTGGGCAAACCTGAGTTTCTGGCTATCGCAAAGGAAAAACGTCTTTTCCGTCTCGAATGAATAAAAGCTGCCATCACGCCTCGTGGCTCTCAGGGCCGCATCGTAATCCTGACCTCGATCAGCGAAAGGCGTATATTCATCCACCGGCGAAAATCCATAACCCGTTTTTCTCGCGACTTCAGCAACATTCCTGAATTCCTCCGTGGTGCTGCTTGTGGGAGTCATTCCCTCGGGCCATCTTTTCCACCCCCCCACAAAATCGTTTCTGTTCGCAACTTGAAGAACCGCTTTGTTCACACCGGATTCCTTGAGCTTGACCATGAAACCCGGCATCTCGCTCAAGGTATAGGCACCCCAGAAGAAACTGGCATTCACACAAAGATTGCTGGCAGGACGCTGCTGTACCCTTTCCCGAAGGGTTGCGAATCTTCCGGTGCTCAATAAGAACTTTCGATAAGCTTTCGCCATCTCAACGTAACCGCCTTTTTCAAAGAATTGATACGTTACATGTCTTGATTGATTCACCCTGTCTTTCTCAAAACTCCATATCGGAGTGACGGAGCAAAGACGCGTGATTCCATTGCTGTTTTGCCTCAAGAGCATCCTGAGTTCGTAATCAACGGCTGGGAAATCCGTGATTAGCGCGACGCAGGGATGACCCCGTTTGACAATCCCAAAGAACGGCAGCGTAGCCTCTCCCCTTATCTCGAAACCTTCCGAATTCTTATACCTGTCGACATCCACGCCAAAAGGGAACATCCGCCCCTCTCGCGCGTCGTAATTGCCTATGGAACTCACAAGGTACCCTTCTTCTCCTGCACGAGCTGCACCAAAATCGAGAGGAAAGGATACCGACAGCATCTTCTTGTCGTCGGGAAACTGGATGGGCTCAAGCGTGACTTCCAACGTACGCGTTCCAAGCACAAGTCGGTATGATATGATCAGTCTTGGGTATTTTTCGAAGCCGGAAACCGTGACCTTGAATCCATTGTCAGTCTTTTCGCAAGCCGCGACGCCATCCCATGCGGATACGCTGTCATCAATCAAAAACGGAGGACCAGGCAAGAACCATGTTTCATGAGTGACGCTGTCTTCAACCCGGAAACTATGCTTCTTCCCATAGTCTTGCAGAACAAGGGTCAAACCGCCGTTCGAAAACTGCATCTTCTTTCCGCCTTCGAGCTCCGGCGGCGGCAGATTACTCACATGTTTGGATGATTGGCCCAGGTCCGGAAAATTCCTCTCGAAGGCCACGCTCTTGTTAAAGTCCGCACTTTTATGACATTGCGACCATTTGGAATCGTCAAAATCCAGCAAATACCAATCCTTAAACGATTCCGAACTGCACTTCATTCCGTCACCACTCGTCAGCATTTCACTTCCTCCGGGAGATTCCTTACGCGGATATCCTACATAGGCAAAAAACCCTGGATGGCTGCCATTTCTAGCTGCCTGAGCAGCGAGAACATTCTCGCCAGTTTTCAACTCCGCGGTGATGTCAACGATTTGGGCTTCTGAGTAACCTTGCCCTGATATGATTGCATTCCCGTTCAGGAATATCTGGTAATCGTCGCCATCACTCACCATGAAAACCCTTTTTCCGGAAAGATCCGGCACCCTGAACGACTTGCGAAAGTATGCGGTCCGTCGTTCTGGATTTTCAGCCCAGATCCAGGGACTGTTGTCATAGCCGGCTACATCGATTTCCTCAGCTCTTTTTTTCACGCAATCATCGTAACGTTGCCTTATTTCTTTTTCGCTCAGTGCGCGTTTATAAAGTTTCACCTCGTCGATATTTCCGTTAAAATACCACGAGTTAGGCGATCTGCCCCCGATGTCTATCATGGTGTGTCCCGAACTGATTGCATCTCCGATTGCAGCGCCCGTGCTGTCTAATGCCCCGTTTATGTAAAGTCTCACGATTTTGTCGGAATTAAAATCACACGTCATTACAAGATGACACCACTGGCCCGGCGTAGGTTTGTTTGTGGAGGATGCGTGATATAGCGTGCCTGCGGAAGTCCAAATGCCCGAACATAATCTGCCGCCCTGAATCCAGAGGCCGAAATCAGGGCTATCAGGGCCCGCAAACACCAAGCTTGCGTTGACGTTGTTTCCCGATGGCCTAATCCACGCCTCAACGCTTATCGCTTTATCAGTCAAACCGCTTCCCGGGCAACGCATATTGGCGTAATCACTAACCCCATTGAATTCCAAAGCATTCCCGAGTACACCCTTTGTCCACTTGGCTCCGAATACTGTCCCGTCATGTCCGCTTTTGGAGCTATCTATTACTGCTTTTCCTTTTCCCTCTTCGAAACTCCAGCATCCAATCAGTCCCAGCTCTCTCCCGGAAGCTGTCTCCGCAGGAGCCTTAGCCGCGTTCGGTTCATCTGCAGCATAAGCACGGTTAAACTCTGAGACTATCGCACCGGCAGCAAGCACGGTCGCTGAAAGCGTTACCTGTAATATTGTTCTCATGGTTGTTTATTTTGGTCGTATGAAATTTGGAAAGATAGAACCGGACTGCTTTGGACAACTCACCAAAACCGGGTGCTTGTTAGTCAGTTAACGCAAAAACACTCTTCTGAAAAATAGTGCTCTTGCCCTCCACGGCATGAGGTTCGCCCCTGTTCCACGCTTCATCGAAGCCAGCGACTTTGTATTTCGCTTTACCGATATAGTTCGCAAGCACGACAGTCGAAAGTTCAACCGAATCACCCTTGGCATCCGTGAGCACTAAGTTCCACTGGGTGTCGTCCATCTTGAACAAAACGATCTTGCCGGAAATCGAAAGTGGCAGTTCCTTGATCGGAGACGGGGAATCGCAATAAAAAACTTCTTTGGTCTTGACCCACGTAACCACATTGCCACTCCTCAATACCCGACGCTGTTGGAGGTTTGGGCCAGTGCAGTAGAATCCATTCTGCGGTAATTGTTCACCCTTGTATTCAAACGTCTTTTCACCGAAGTTCACGATTGTTTCGGAACCGTTGGCAAAAGTGGTTTTCTGTACTTGAAGATCATCTGTCAAAAACTCGTGCGAGGTCATCTGCACACCGAACTTATCTCGCATCGACGGCACAGTCAGATAATAGGTTTCCAGATGTTCCGCGCTGTCGTTTTTCCAATCGAATTTGACCCCGCTCCACAACAGAGGCGCATCGCCATAGAGCAGTGTGATTCGGTCTTTCATCCTCTTGATTTCGGGTGCGACTTTCCAGAACCAACCCGCGCTATCCCCCCAATACCATGTCGTCATCACACAATCGTGATAGACTAACTCCCAGAACGGGATGCGCTGGGTCGGCGAGCCATATTTCAAATATTCAGGACTGAAATCATCGCGCGAAACCGGAGCCCGCAAATGCCCCGCATTCCATCCACTTGTGTTTTTCCCTGATATCCACCAATTCGATCCGCTCAGCCCACCCTCGGTGTAATCCACGAGGTCGGCACCCCAATCGTTGCCGTGTTCGGTGCCAATGACCAAGCCCTTCCGGAGGTAGTATTTGAAGACATCACGCTTGTATTGCAGGTCGGCTTTGCGGTCGAAGGTATGCTGCGGATGATGATCCTCCATAAGGCCACCCGCCATCATCACATCGATGAAATTACCGTTCCGATTCGCGTCGATGATGCGCCTTTGACTGTAAGCCATCGCAGCGTTGAGATACTTTGACGATGATCGCAAATAGTATTGCTTAACCATTTTTCCGTCAGGGTCCCTCGTGGTCCATCCGGTCATCATTTCGCCCGTAGGCAACATCTGTCCATTCTCCTGAATGCTATCCGACTGAAAACCCAAGGGCCCTTCGCTGATGTCTCCATAGCTGTCATAACCAACGGTTATATAGCCCATGTCATTCCACTTCTGGTTTTCGGCACCGGGGAATTCAGTGGCGAGAATCGCGCGCGTGATGCCAAAATTGCGCCATTTCTTTAGGAACTCGACGTCACTGGATTCCGCCCACAGGATTGACGCACCTTTCAAGCGGTTGACCGCAGGTCGCTCTTTGGCTTTTTCCGCTAGCGTTTTGAGCATCCCGTGCGCCTTCTGATATTCGCGATACAGTTGCGCCATTTTGACGTAACCGCCTTTATCTATAAACCGGTAGGTTACGCGTCGCGAATAGGCACACGTTCCCATGCTGCACTGCCAAACGGGCTCGGGCCAGATTAGGGCGGCTTTGCGCGAAAGCCGGACGTTTGCGTCGAGTGGACTTTCGATTTGCAGCATCATGGCATCGCCCTTTTCCCGGTCGAACAATCCGACCAAGGGGATGTTCATACAGTTCGTGTTCCCATATACGGTCAACATCGTTTCGTTATATCCAATGCCCGTGTCATCCTGTTTTTTGAGAACACCACTTGAACGATCGCAAAACGTCAAATAGCCCGCATTCATATCAGTCGTAAACATGGGAGGCAGCCCGAGCGCGGTAAACGGGACGCTCATATCCTCTGTGAGAACCTCAAACGAAACGTTCGGGCCGTCGAGGGAAACATTCATCGAGTAGGACCTGCCTGTCTTGGAATCCTTGACCGAGACTCTCGCGTTTTGGTCGGATTGAGCGACATCCGTGATGCTAAAGGAGGCGAATCCAGGCTGATCGAGCATCCCCCACTTCGTAATGACGGCATCATTGATACAATGCGCCAGATTGGCAGTCCAAATGCGCTTGGTGCGGAAGTCTTGAATGACTAGTGTATTTGATTTGCAGTCAGCCCCAAAGGAAAGCTCATGATTTCTGATCGACTGACCACAAAGGATGAACGGGACGAGCAGGAAAATAATACATGACTTCATCGTTGCGTAGTCTTTTTTGATTAGAGTTAATTGCTTCGGAGGAAGTATGAGGCACCACACCCCGCTAATCCGGCAGATTTCCTGTCAACGCACCCGCCGCGATACAGACTATTTTCCATACACCTCGACCTCTGAAAGGAAGATGAAGGTGTTGGGATACGTCACCACTGGCTCATGGTGGTCTGGAGCGCTGAGTTTGACATATCTTGCCGGCGGTTTGGCCACCTTGATGACTGCGGTTTCCTCCTTGTTCTGGGCGAACTCGTGTTTGCCCACTTCGGTGAAGGTCGTGTTGTCGGAACTGGTGGAGACGATGATGGTCTTTGTGGAACCGAATGGCGGAACTCCGAACTTAATGCTGGTGATTTCAAAGTGTTTGCCCAGATCAATAACCTGATCTTTGGGAAAAGTGTTATCTTCGTTGGTGGCGAAGCAGTGTTGTGCGTCGGCAGTCCATGAGCCGTCGGTCAACTGGCCGGTGGCACCGAAACCGTGGGTGTTGGGGTTGGTGGAAGTGTAAGTCGCGTGCAGGGCGAGATTGGTAGGCCCGGGAGTTTGGAATGCGTTTATCGGCAGGTTCTCGCTGTTGACGGCATTGATGACCGGGCATTGGTTCCATGCGTAGCGGGCGCGGGCGGGTGACGGCACTTTGTCACTTTGCAGGATGACGGTATCATTCTTTGTGCTCGCGGTGGCAGGGAAAAAGGCGTCGTCCTCGCCCGCGCTTTCGAAACCGGCGAGCGCATTGCCATCAAGTGATTTGATGCCGGCAGCGGTGTGCTCGAACCTCACGGTCATCAGGTTTCCAGTGATCGAGAACGACTTGAATCGCGGACCGGTGATTGCCGGAAACTTAATGGCATAGGTATTGGCCAGCGCTAACAGGGCAAGGCGGCGTCCGACTTCCTGTTTGTTTTTCGGATGGATATCCTTGAAGTCACCGATGTCGTTGATGACGGCCATGCCTGTGTTGGGAATATTTTCCGCTGCCTTTGTTTGCGCAACCCAAAAAGCGGGCAAACGGGTCGCTTCGAAAGGATATGTATAAGGCGCTAGCTGCACGAAGTAGAACGGGAAATCGCCCTGCCCCCAGACTTTGCGCCAACCGCCGATCAGGGCCTTCATCTTATCAATGTAGATATCGGTGTCGCCCGCGAAGAGATTGCTTTCGCCTTGATACCAGATGGCGCCGCGGATGGCGTAAGGAACCAGCGGATGAATATGGCCGTTATATAAAGCGGTGGCCTGGCTTATACTGTTTATCGGGTAAGTGATGGCCGGCGGCGGCAGTGGGAGGGCTGTATTGTTAGCGATGGCGGCCCGCGCGGTCTTCTCGAAAGCCGCCATGGCATCCAGGTTATTCGTTACGCTGGCCCGATAATCACTATCCACTTTGGACAGCCATTCGCTGGTGCTCTTGAGCGATGGCACCATGGCAAAGCCTTCCGCCGGGGTCCAAGGCTCGATGAGCGTGCCACCCCAAGAACTGGCGATGACGCCAACGGGAATTTTGAGTTCCTGGCGTAGGCGGCGGGCAAAGAAATAGGCCGCCCCGGAGAATCCGCCCCAGCCGCCCGCAATGCGAACGGCCTCGGGTGTGGTGGGCAGCCAAGGCGTGGCCGTGGGCAGCGCGGTGGTAGGCATAGGGGAGAGGGCTTTGTTGATGGTCCGGATCCGCAGCAACGGATCATTGGCCGCCGCGATTTCCTTCTCCGCGTCTTGGCACATGCTGATACCCATTTCCATGTTGGATTGTCCGGAACACACCCAGACCTCACCGACGAGCACGTCTTTCACTTCAGTTTTATCCGCGCCGCATGAAACGGTCAGCAGACGGTCCTCCGCGCTGGCGGGCATGGGCGTGAGTATAAGCTTCCATTTGCCTTGGGCGTCGGTCGTGGTGCTTTGGGTTTGGCCGGCAAAGGTGACTTGAATTTGCGTTCCCGGTTCAGCGGTTCCCCAAACCGGCACATTCATGTCGCGCTGGAGTATCATGTTATCACCGAACGGAGCCGCGAGTGTGGGAGGGGTGCCATAAGAACGCAGACACAGTGAGAATAACAAAGCGGCGAGAGTCTTAATGAAATGTTGTCTTGTCATGGGGATTTTTTTAGGGTAGTTAGATTTGGTTCGGTGAACGTGGTCTCATGTAGAACAACACAAGTGCTGAAGGTTTTAATAACGCTGGGCGAGATTGGTTATGAGGCTCGTTGCTTGGCAGCATTGGCGCGCAGCCACCTGACGACCGTCTTACAATCCAATACCGATGCGGGAAACTGATACTTGGGAACGAGCCTGTAGGTGAAGGTGATTGCCACATAACCGTGTTCTGCGAGTGTCAGGCAGAGGTTGTCATACCCCACACGCGTGCCGGCAAGGAAGCCTCCGCCATGGATACAAGGCACAGCGGGGAATGGCCCCTGACCATTTTTCGGCATGGCACGATTGACCTGAAGGTGCTGGTTGTCGGTATTGGTAAATTCGATGGCCTTATCGAAGACGACATTGTCCGGCACAGGAAGATCCGCCCCGAACGATGGGCTGGCAGTGAGAATGGAACATACGAAGGGAAGGATGATTTCACGCATGATGAGGCAGGGTTTGAAGGCAACAGTGATATAGGCGCTATATAACTAGCATTCGCTATTTATTTTGCTTTTCCAGGCACGAAGGCGTGGGCGGAATTTCAAACTTTTTTCCCCGCCACTCAGCGATTAGCCTCAAATACATATAAGGGTCACTCCAAGTGCTCGACGGTTCGATCGCCGTGGACTCGGGCCATTCGTTCCAGCTCGTGACCATGATGTAGTCGGCTCCGGCGTCGGTGGCGGCGCGGAGGAAATCGCGCAGTGTCTGTCCGTCGCGACGCGGCATGACGTAGGGATCGTCTCGGAAGCGGGAGTTGTCGTGGCCGGGATGGACTGGCAGGAGCATCTTTTTTCCCGCATCGTGAGCGAGCTTTGTCAGGTAGCGATATTTGCCAACGAGGGCGTCGTATTCGTGCGCCCGGAAGTTCGAGAACGTGCTGTAGAGGGCGAAGCAATCCAAACCCGGAGTGGCGAGCCAATCCTCGGGGATGCGCTTTTCGCGGTCCTTGTCACCCACGTTGGCCGCTTTGGCATCGTGAGCGATCTTGTCCACGATCCAATAGACGGGACCCACCTCGCTCTCGACGTGTTTTTTTAGCAGCGGAAACTCCGCAGCGGTAAGCCCCGGTTCTGTCGCCATTTGGTAAAGATATACCACGGGACGTCCGTCGATGCGGAGGTAGGCCGGGTGATCCTTGTAGCGTTTCAGGGCTCGCGCCAGCATGACCTGATAATCTTCGAACTTTTGGTGGAACTGCGCGCGTTCATCGAGCAGTGCGAACTTGAAACCGTGCTTGCCCGCCGCCGCCACGATGCCGCGATCAACGTTTTGGTCGAGAGCGTTGTGAGAGTCCCACCAGTCCACGAGAAACGCATCGATCCCCGCCGCCTTCGCCAGTTGAACGTGCCATTCAGCGACCACCGGATCGGAACTGTCGTAGAAACCGGCGAGCGGACGGAACATGCTGTTCGGCGGCGGTTCCCCCGGCTTCTGCGCCTGCTTCGCCACCTCGTTGGTTTCTGACGAGGGATAGGTCCAGTGCAGAAATGGATGCGTGGGATGCTTGCCGTCGTGATACCAGCAGTAGTAATTTGCCAGCAGGAGCGGGCGGGCAGGCAGTATCTCGGCGGCACGAAGCAGGCACAAGGAAGCCAGCAGCATAGCGACTAAAGCCAGGCGAAGCGAAATAGCCCGCCACGCTGATTTCATAAAAGTGCAGACAACGGCAAGAGCGGGTCTCATGGTTGTGATTTCCCATCAGAAGGAGTCCAGTGAAAATAGAATCGAAAGGCTTCAGGTTGCTCACTGAAACCGGATGCCGGCGATTCGTTGGAAGCGCCGGTATTTTGCATGGGCCAGCGCTGTCCTTGATGGCGTCTCAGCGGTAAGACTTGGACCGTGATTGTGCCGGAGGCGCACTTTGCCTGAACTGTTGGCAGTTCGAAAATGCCTGGGGAAGGATGCTCGCTATCAAATGTGATATAAAGTGCACTTGTGTTCAGATCAAAACGGTTGGCGGGCACGTCGATGTATCCGTCCATGGACGATGCACTTTTATCGAGATGTAGAGAGCCTTGCAGCGTGCGGTTTTTGGACTGAATGGAAAAGGAGACCCCGCCATCGAATGGAGCCCATGTGAGGTGGCCACCGCGCACGATCGCTCTTTGCACGTCAGGTGCAGCACTGGGAGCAACTTGAAAGGGGGCGGCTGGATCATAGAGCATCAGCTTGTTATCGCGGCCCAAGGTGAAGGAGATTCTTCCTTGCGCATCGGCTGCGGGAAACTGGGGATAGTCCAGCTTATCAATCAATGTTTCCTGTGCTCCGGTGAGAGTGTCGATGCGCACAAGCAGGCCTGAATTGCCTTGATCCTCACGGTTCGACTCGGTGCAGAGGTATAGCTGTGTGCCACTCAGCGCGATGCCGCGCGCGCGCCAGAAGCCGCCGGCCAATACGTGGATCGTTCCGTCGGGCCTCCGCACCTTCACGACCCCGGGCGATTCGGGGCGGCTGTAGCCTTCGGCCATGTTTTTGAAGCTCGCGTATTCGGACACATATACGGAACCGTCGGGACCGACCGCGATGCCATTCACTGGAGGCTGCGCGTTCATGAGTTCGCTGGTCGTTCCCGTTTCATGATCCCATTTGAGGATCTTGCCGCCCTCGAAGGCGGCAAACAGATTTCCTGCTACATCGCAGGCTAACTGACGCGGACGCGTGATGCCTTCAATGATGTTCTCCTCCGTGCCGTCTGCTCCGATGCGGAGCACTTTGCCAGGGTTTCCACTGTCGCCCAGATCGATGCCGACAAAGACATCACCAGTCTTATTGGCGGTCAGCCCGAACATGCCAGGGGTCTGTTTCGTGCGCCACACGTCGGCGCTTCCAAGAGTTGGATTCCAGCGCTTGATTTCGCGATGATTGAACTCGGTGAAAAGCAAAGACCCATTGCGGACGACCGTGGTGCCAAAACTGTAGTGTGCCTCAGCAATCGGAATGGCATCGCAAGCGCTGGCTCCAGCATCCCTCGGGACCTTCGCCGCTTCCCGACTCGTGGAAGCAGCGTGCAGCGCAGCCAGTGGAGCCAACAGGACAGCGGCTATGAGCATGAGATTCATGGTTGTGGGTGCGGGGCTTGAGGCGAATGCAGTCGTGAATTGGCATCTGTGATTGCCTCTAGCGCCCATGAGCGGGAGTTGTCGGCGGTGACGTTGAAGTCCTTTTGGCCCTTCAAATCGAAGACCGAAAGCGCTGCGACGGGAATGTGGTGATCGACGATGGCCTTTAATAAATGTCGGAACTTTGCACCAGCCTCAGGTGTCTCGCCTGGCGCACCGAACTCGCCGACAAAGACGGGCTTGTTAAGCTTGCGAGAGACTTCCAGCACTGTGGCGAACCGTTGGTCATCATCATCATACGCATGGAGGCTGATGGCACTGATGGGATCAGGATTGGCAAGTGTCAGCATCTCGGCGAACTGCTCGAGAGTGTCGTGCGTCCATTTATTCTCGTGCTCCTGATGCCAGGCGGAGAGGCGAGGAAAACTATCACCAGTGACGATGATGCGGTTGCCGTCATACTCACGCACCGCTTTGCCAAACTCGACAAAGGCCACACGCACCATCCCGAAAGTGAGATCGTCGCGCTCGGTGCGTGCCTCAGGTGTGCCGAGGTCGGAATGCGCCGTTGGGCGATGGTCTTTCGCGTTCGGGAGGCTGGCAGAGAGTGAGTATTCATTGCCAAATTCCCATGCCCAGCTCGTGGGATTGTCGCTATAGCGGGTGACGACCTCACGCACATACTCACGCATCCAAGCGTGGGTTTTGCTCGCCGGATTTCCCCAATGATCCATCGGCTCTCCGACGAGATCGCGGATACAAGGGAACGACCAGAACAACGACGGCACCAGTCCGATGCCGTGCTTCTCCGCTGATTTCACCACGCAATCCAGCCGTCGGAAATACTCAGCGCGATTTGTTTGATACAACCGCATATCTCGTGGCCGAAATCCCGTTGCGCAGAAGCGGGCAGAAGGGATTCGCTTCGCTGCGAGCGTCGCAAATCCGGCATCGTAGCTGGTGTCGTTACCGTCCGTCAGTGTGCGCAAAAAGCAGTCGAAATAGTTGGCGCCGATACCATGGAAGGGCTTGCCGTCTTTAAGCACGCTCGAGTTCAGACCGTTGGTGATTCCAATGGCTGCCGGTTCCTCTACCGTTGCTTTGTTGGTAGCCAGTGCAGGAAGCAGCACAGCGAGGATGCCCGCGAGAGCGAGGATTGAGGTTTTCATTACATCGCCCGCGCCCACGGAGGCAGGGAGTGTGCCGAGAAATTGGAACGACGCTTTCATGGTTCGTTAAAACGGTAGTTGAAGCGGGCATCAGGTGCTGCGTCACCCTTGCCATAAAAATCCATGATATTTCCTAAGACCGGAATGTTATCCACCCACTTGAAGTCCAGTTTCAGTTTGCCGGCTGCGACGCCGACACCCATAATCTCCCGGGGTATCGACAGGGTTAGTTGATTGTCCGCCCATTGCAGCGGGACCATGGCGACCTTATCCCATGTCTTGGACGCTGCGTTGTAGCGCTCGACCGAGCACGTCTTCCCTTCACGAAGTCGGTTGACGAGGAAGTCGTAGCCATACCAGCCAGTGGCGGGATTGGCATCGGCATCAATGTAGAGCATCATCCAGTTTTCATCGGTGGATGGAGTCAGGGAGGCGGTGGTCTGAACGTGGAAAAACAGAGTCTTTTCATCACGGGCCACCTGGGCCACCACCAGATCGTTACGCGAGCTGTTATCCGCATAATGGGTTCCCGGCACGGTGGCATCGCTGGAGCGATTCGCAACATCCCCGTTGGCGTCATGATAAATGGGGAGCACATCCGCCCAATCAGCAGGCCGTTCCAAGGCGATGGTTTTGGGCGGCGAAGGAACCACTGGCGGCGCCATCCCTTTGTAGCGCCGCATGTTTGAAACAAACTGCCAGTAGTAGTTGTCCCGGTAGCCACTGCTCATCGGTTCGATGTCCCGGTTGAACTCCATGTTGAATTCATCGACCATATGTCCCTGGCCTGCTACCGTCTTTCGATTCAGGAAAACCACATCCGGTGTTTCCCAAACGGCTGCTGTCCACTCATTCCAACCGGTAACCATCAACATCGGCGCGCCGACTTGATTCGCCACTTTCCATTGTTCCTCGAAATACAGGCCTTTGGGCGCGTCTTTGGAAAGCCATTGGTCGTTATAGACCGGTTCATATCCCGGCACACAACTCACACCGGCGGATTTCATGTTGTTCCATAGCGGAGCTCCCAGCGATTTGGAGACACACAATTGTTCGACCTTCCCGTCAGGTCCCAGTGCCGGGTGTTGCGGATGGGAATCCATGAAGCGCCATTTTGTTGGTGAATTCTTGCTGTCGAAGAACGCCCACGTCGGGCGCCAGGTGAAATAACCCTGGATCGAGGGCAACAGCGCGGGCTCCTTGAGCTTCCCCCCGTCGGTCGGCATGGATGATAGTATCAACGGCTTTCCCTCCCACCGGAACCACATGCTCTCGTGTTTGCCGGGTTGATACCAATTCTTGTAGAGAGCCTCGGCTTTCCACTCGGGCTCGTAGTTGAGGAAGAAGGCAAACCGCGGAACATTTACCCCCTTCGCTTGCAGTTCCTCCCCGATCTGAAGGAGCACCGTGAGTTCTTCATCGTAGAGTTGGGCATTCGTCGTATCGAAAATCAGGTAGTCCACACCAGCATCGGCAAGGAGCACCAGGTGTTTGCGGATGACCCATGGGTCGGCGGAACGATAGTAGCCGAAAAGTGGCTCTGCCCAATAAAACTCCGGAAAGTCAGGGCCGCCGGACGGGTGAGCGGTGAAGTCCATGTAGCCTGGCCGGGTCTTTAGATACTCCGTCATGTTGAAGTTGCCCGGCATGTGCCTCAGGTTCTTGTGCCATAAAGAATAAAACAGCCCCACCCAGCGGTTAACCTTTGGCGGGCCGGTTTCTTCAAACGTAGGCAGCTTGCGCCCGAGGTCGTCCGTGCCGGACCAGTTGGAGTTTTCGATGACGACTGCCTTGGTGGATTCGGCGGCGTTCAGGAATGCCACCGTCGCCACCAGCAAAACGGCGAGAGTTAGGAATTTGATTTTATTTGTGATGGATTTGAGTGTAATCATGTTTGCGCTCCCGATTAACTGGAGTTTTTGCCCTTTATTGAACAACGATAATCTCCTTGCCGGGCGATATCTGGAGCCGAGATGCCTTGATCGAACAACCGCGCCGCCTTCCGGTGCCGCAGGAATAGTTCAGCAGGGAGGGATGGAATGTTCGGTACACGGTAAAACGCAGCAACAGCGGGGATTTGGAATCACGCCAGAATTTCCCTCACAACCTTGGCCTGCTCGACGCCAGTGAGTTTCATGTCGAGGCCCTGGAAAGGAAAGGTGAAGCGGGAGTTGTTGATGCCCATGCAGTGCAGGATAGTCGCGTTGAGTTCGTTCACATGCACGGGTGCCTCGACGATGTTATAGGAAAAATCGTCGGTCTCGCCCAGGCTGATGCCACCTTTGATGCCGCCGCCGGCCATCCACATACAGAAATTTCGCGGATGGTGGTCGCGTCCATAATCAGTGGCGGTGAGAGTGCCTTGGGAATAGACCGTACGGCCAAATTCACCGCCCCAGACCACAAGGGTGTTTTCAAGCAGGCCGTGCTGTTTCAGGTCGGTCACGAGTGCGCCGACGCCTTGGTCGGTATCCATGCATTGGTTACGGATGTCGCGCGGCAGGGTCCCATGTTGATCCCACCCACGGTGCATGATCTGAACGACACGCACCCCGCGCTCGACAAGCCGCCGGGCGATCAAGGCGCTATGCGCGAAGCTGCCGGACTTTTTCACCTCCGGGCCATAGAGATCAAGCACGGCAGCGGATTCCTGACTTAGTTCAACGAGTTCGGGAACGCTGGTCTGCATTCGAAAGGCCATCTCATACTGGGCGATGCGCGTTTGAATTTCGGGGTCGCCGATTCGGGCAAAGCCCTGCTCGTTGAGCTGAGCGAGGGCATCAAGCATGGCGCGACGCTCTCCGGTGGGGAGGCCGTCGGGATCTTTCAAGAACAGTACCGGATCGCCCGCGCCGCGCAAGGTCACACCGGTAAAGCGCGTGGGCAGGAAACCGCTGCCCCACATGCGCGAAAAGAGCGCCTGCCCATTGCTGGTCAGAGGGTAGCGCGGCGTGAGGCAGACAAAGGCCGGGAGATTATTGCTCTCGCTGCCTAGCCCGTAGGAAAGCCAGGAGCCGAGGCTGGCGCGGCCCGGCACTTCGGCACCGGTAAAGACAAAGGTGCAGGCCGGGTCGTGATTGATGGCCTCCGTGTGGACGCTCTTGATGAGCGCGATGTCGTCCACAATTTTCGCGGTGTACGGGAGCAACTCGCTGACCCACCGACCGCAGTTGCCATGCTGTGCAAATTTGAACATTGACGGCGCGACCGGCAGCTTGCCTTGGCCGCTGGTCATCGTGGTGATGCGCTGATCGCCGCGGACCGACTTTGGCAACTCCTGATCGAAGTACTTTTGCAGCTCCGGTTTGTAATCCCAAAGATCGAGCTGCGACGGTCCGCCGCTCATGTGGATGTAAATGAGCGCTTTTGCCTTCGGCGCAAAATGCGGAAGGCCGGGCAGCCCGGGATTGACCCGCCCACCGGGTGCCGCGGCGCGCGAAATGGCGTTCTGGCCGAGCAATTGCGCGAGCGCGAGGCCACCGAGGCGCAGACCGGTCTGGCCGAAGAACTGGCGGCGGGTTTGGAGGCGAAGGGTGTCGAGGAGCGGATTCATCATCGAGGAGCTTGCCCGGTCAGTTTGGCGTCACGGTTTCATCGAGGTTCAGCATAAGATTGGCGACCAGCGTCCACGCGGCCAGTTCGGCTTCCGGCAGGCCGGGTCGGGGTTTGGATTCGCCCTGACGGATGAACTTCGCTGCGCCTTCGGGTGCCTGTCGGAACGCGGCGAGGTGGTGCTCGTAGGCGGCGCGGATGATCGGTATTTCGGCTGGCAGAGGCTTGCGGCCGAGTACGGCGCGGTAGCAAAAGTGGATGCGCTCCTCGGGAGTTGTGCCGCCTTCCGTGAGCAGGCGTTCGGCGAAAGCCCGGGCGGCCTCGACATGCTGCACGTCGTTCATGAGCTGAAGCGCCTGCATCGGCGTGTCGCTGCGCTCGCGCACGGGGCAGCTTTGCTCGCGCGAGGGCGCGTCGAAATTTGCCATGAAAGGCGGCGGCGCGGTGCGCTTCAGGAAGGTGTAGAGACTGCGGCGGTAGAGCGCGCCGCCGCTGTCCGCCTTATACTTCGCGGTATTGCTGTCGATGTAGGCCACGGGTTCCCAAATATTCGGCGGTTGGTAGGGCCGCACCCCGCGTCCGCCCATCGTGGTATCGAGCAGGCCTGCGACTGCGAGTGCGTTGTCGCGCACCTCCTCGGCATCGAGCCGGAAACGCGGCCCGCGCGCGTGCAG
>Ga0075017_100001018_pt1 | contig 16697 bp, 14 predicted proteins | sample AleBraG_ABR_2012_FD_71475 | JGI IMG/M metagenome (GOLD analysis project Ga0075017, IMG submission 71475) | Freshwater sediment microbial communities in response to fracking from Pennsylvania, USA - Alex Branch Run_MetaG_ABR_2012 | ecosystem: Environmental > Aquatic > Freshwater > Creek >... | reverse complement strand
GAGTAGCTCAGCTGGTAGAGCGTCGGTCTGTGGCACCGAATGTCGCGGGTTCAATCCCCGTCTCCCACCCCAACCCTTCTCAACTGAAACAAAACGTTTCCCGATTTTCCCTTGCTCGGGAGTCGGCCGATTCTTTGCACAACCTTTGCACAATGACTCTCGAGGACCGCCTTCCGACGCGATTTTTGTGCCGTTTTTCCTGAATGCTGTCGGTCATCGTCTCCGGGGACCGGCGGTCCTGAACGTCCCTATTGAAAGTTTTTCGGAAGGGTTTTTGAGGCACGAGAAAAGAGAGGGAAGCACATGGAAAATAAGACCGTGCGTCTTGCAGAATCCGGGACGCATCTCACGCAAATGCGGCGCGAGGCGGCTGTGGAAGTTGAGACCGAGGAACCTACCCTCGAGATGCGGTTTCCGCGCGACACACTGCTCACGCTCGACGCTCCTGGGCGCCGGATATTTTTCCCTGCCGAGCGTCAATCGCGTGCCGGAAAATGTCGCGGGGCATTCGTATCTCAGAGCAGCCAGCGGAGTGGAGTGTTTTTTCTTGACTTCTCCTTTTATGGAACTAATCAGGAGCTTGCCGAGTTGCAGTGACTGCCGATCCCATACTTGGGCGGACAAGTTCCGGCGCAGATTGAGATCGGGCTTTCTCCGGCGATTCTGCAAACTGATAGTTTGATCGGTGACCGAAGTGGATCAGGGGACTCTCAAAAAACCGCCAGGAGAGGCGCGCCATCAAGAGCGTCAAGATCAACGCCGCGAATGTGGTAAGCAAAGTATAGCCGCCGGTCAGCGCCGGAGCCCCTCCCCAGAAGTAGGCGAAGAGCAGCCATTGTATTGGCTGATGAAACAGATAGGTGCCGTAAGCTATCAGTCCCAGCCAACCGAGCCAACTGGATCGTAAGGCCCCGCTCACGAAGCTGTTCGGGCGCGTCAGCGCGTAGAGAAGGAGCAGGGTGTAGGAGAGAGCCATCCACGTAAACCCAACCATGCCCATTAGATGGCTATCTGGGCCCGACGACTCTAAATTCAGGAACAAGATTCCCGCAGAAGAGACCGACAGCAAGAGTGGGAAAAACAATTTGCTGCCCTGAATCCGCTCCCGCCACTGTGCGTCCCGAATCAGTATCGCGGCAAGGACACCCAGGAGTAAGGCGTCCGCCCGGCACGGCATGAGGACGAGCGACGGCATCCAATTATTAGGCCAGAAGAAATGAAGAGTCATACGGAGTACAGGCGCCGAGCAAATGCCCAAGAGAACGCACCTGAGAAACCATCGAGGCGGCATAAGGCGGAGAAGCAGGGGCAGGGTCAAATAGAATTGCTCTTCCACCGCGAGCGACCAAGTCATCCATAGGCCGTATCCGCCAAAATTCCCCGCATGGGCCATCCAAAAATTCTGAGTGAAGGTCCAGTAGGAATACCGCGGAGCTGAGGAATCGAGGAACCAACTGAAATCACCGTGATGCGTCCACAGGCCGAGCGTTGTGAGGTCCGGAAGAAAGAGCAAGACCGCAAAATAAATAGGTACAATGCGGAAAAAACGACGAGTGTAGAAGATCTTGAAGTAGTTGGAAGCTTCCCGGGCGTCGAGAAGTATGCCGCCGATGAGGAAACCCGACAGAACGAAGAAAAGATCCACGCCCGTCCAGGTTAACCGTCCGAGGGCCCGCGCGTAGAACAGCAGCGTGCCGGGTTGGGCAAAGGTGGGGGCCACAAGATAATGCCAGATTAGGACCATTCCGATGGCTATGCCACGGAGGCCGTCCAGTTCGGGAATGCGGCGAGTGTTCAGTGTGAGGTTCATGAGCGATGGTCAGCACTTTATTTTAGGATTCACGGAAGATGGTAGGTCATGAAAATGTCGCAGATGGCCTTAGCTGTTACCTGCTCGCGAGGACAGGCTACCGAAAGAACTGTTTGTGGGAAATGCTCGTCTTACGAATTATCGCGGGTCAGATGCCTGAATAACGCTTACCGGAGAAGTGGATTTCGGAAGAATTGTTCGAATTGCGTGCAATCGTGATTCTAAGGTGCGAACTTTCCATGCGATGGAAGTGAACAGCGGTCGCAGAGCCCGACATTCACCGGCCTACACACACCTCGCCACTTGAAACACACGATCTAAAGTTTCTTCGGTGCCTCTACTCGCATCGTTTTCTCCGCGCCGCAACGCCACTGGCCGACTGTGTCCGCCCAAAACGAGAACCGCGCCAAGAGATTGCGGCTTCGGATGCTGCCTCTGCCGGTCGCTCCTCGTTTCGCTGCATAGCAGAGGTTTCAGGGACATCAATCGCATCGCACGGCTCGCGAATTCGGCCGGCTTTTCAGGCAGAACCAGTTTCCCCGTGCCGACCTTGATCGTGATTTCCCAAGAACTCACCGCGGAGAGGTATAGTTCGGCTGTGTTATCAGCGAGCAATTCCAGTGCCCGATGGTTTAGTTTTGGTCGTGAGATGAGGCTGTGGATTAGAACGCTGGTATCCATCAGGTATTTCATGGTTTCTTTTTCTTGCGGGGGCGCCGGCCTTCAAACGCATCCAAAGTCTCGTCCGCTAATGGTGCATCGAAGTCGTCGGAGGCACGGACACCAAGCGAACGGCCGGAAAGCCGCGGCTGGCAATGGTGATTTCCTCGCCGGCGGCGCAGCAAGCGCTAGAATTGCGACTTTGCCTCGTAAGTGTTTACGGTTTTCATGGTCTCATACTAGACTAGGTTATCAGACTAGGTCGAGTATGGACAATTCTCCAGGGGATATTTTCTTGGAAGCTGCACGCTGAAGCATGTCCCGTATTGAATGTCGCGGAATACTTTTCGATCTGGACGGCGTGCTAGTGGACTCGACGCCGGCGGTGGCTCGCGTCTGGTCCTGGTGGGCGCGGGAGCACGGTTTCGACCCGGAAACGATTGTCCGCCGAGCTCACGGCCGGCCGAGCATCGCAACGATTCGCGAGCTGCTGCCCGAAGCGGATCACGAGGCGGAAAACCGCGAAGTCGAGCGGCGGGAAATCGAAGATACCGGTGGCGTAATTCCCCTTCCCGGCGCGGTGGAGCTCCTAGGTGCGTTACCTGCCGACGGCTGGGCCATCGCAACGTCGTGTACGCTTCCGCTGGCGCACGTCCGTATCCGAGCTGCGGGTCTTCCCTTGCCGAAACATCTAGTGACTGCAACAGACGTGCTTCACGGCAAGCCGAATCCGGAATCGTACCTGAAAGCCGCGCAATCACTGGGCATTCCCCCAAAAGATTGCATCGTCCTTGAGGATGCGCCGGCGGGAATTCGAGCAGGCAAAACTGCGGGTGCCCGGGTGATTGCCTTGCGAACCACGACCTCCGAAAATGAACTCATCGCCGCCGGCGCGGATTGGATCGTGGAAAATTGTTCGGAAGTTGCCGCCGAAACGCCACCCGGCCATGAGTCCTTTTCCCTACTGCTGCGTCGAACAAACTAGCCCTGTGTTCGGCCTTTTCCCGTAGAATCACAACTCCGGGCAATCATCATAAATCTAGAGACTCTAAGGAGAGAATTAATGACGCGTGTGACAAAAGTGACTCTGCTAATGGCATTGGCTTTCACTAATCTTGCCAGCAACCTGCGGGCACAGGACAAAGAAGCAAAACCTGTAGACAAACCCGCCGATGCAGCCGCGGCCGTACCACCGGCTCCTAAAGAAGAATCTTCCGTCACGGACCATACGATAAAGATTGCGGGGCAGAACATTCCCTATAAGGCAACGGCACAAACTATTCTCTTAAAGGACGAAAAAGGCGAGTCGATCGCTCTTCTTTATTCCACTGCCTATACCCGCAGCGACGTAAAAGACCCAAGCACGAGGCCTCTGGCGTTTCTGTATAACGGCGGCCCGGGATCCTCCTCGATCTGGCTGCACATGGGCTCGGTCGGACCGCGGCGCGTCGTCACAGTGAACGCGGGAATCACTCCTCCTGCGCCTTACAAATCCGTGGACAACCCCGAATGCCTTCTCGACAAAACAGACCTGGTTTTTGTTGATCCCGTGGGCACCGGTTTCAGCCATTCCGTCGGCAAATCGCAGGACAAGGATTTCTGGGGAGTGGATCAGGACGTCAAGTCCCTCGCGCAATTTATCAACATCTACGTGACACGCAACAATCGGTGGAACTCTCCGAAATTCCTGATGGGTGAGAGCTATGGCACATTCCGCTCCGCCGCGCTGGGGAACTATCTGCAAGATCACGACAACATGTATCTCAACGGAATTGTTCTTATCTCCTCCGTGCTGGATCTGGGTACCATCTCTTTCAACGCGGGGCAGGACTTCCCCTACATCTACTACCTGCCGAGCTACGCCGCAACCGCGTGGTATCACAAAGTGCTCAAGGACCGTCCGGAGAACCTGAATGCGTTCCTTGAGGAGGCACGAAACTACGCCAGGGGGGAATACGCCAGCGCATTGATGAAGGGGGGCAATCTGAGTGCCGCGGAAAAATCGGAAGTGGCGAAGAAAGTCGCGCGTTTCACCGGGCTGAGCGAAGAGTACCTCGACAAGGCGAACCTGCGCGTGAACCTCTTTCAGTTCATGAAAGAGTTGCAGCGCGGCCGCGGCCTGACGACGGGCCGCTTGGACGCACGGTTCTCCGGCCCAACTTACGATCTGCTCGGCGAATTCGCGGAATACGATCCCCAGGAAACCGCCATCAGTGGCGCTTTTGTGGCAGCGTTCAATTCTTACGTTCGTGAAGAGCTAAAATTCGGGCAGGATAAGGTTTACCACGTGGCCGCCAACTTCTCCGGCGCTCAATGGGACTGGAAGCATCAGGGAGGCGAAAACTTCGGCTTTCCGGGTTCACCCAATGTGGAGGGCGACCTGGTGAGCGCGATCCTTTCTAATCCTCATCTTCAGGTGGAAGTCGAAAACGGAATCTACGACCTGGCGACTCCATTTCTCGCAACCGAATACACGATGGACCATCTCGGCCTGTCTGACAATCTGCGCAAGAACATTCATCTGAAGTATTACGAAGCCGGACACATGATGTACGTCCGCGACGAGGATCTGGCAAGGCTCAAGGCTAATATTGCCAGTTTCGTCGAGTCTGCTTCGAAGCCATAATCATCTCTGGGCCAACTCTGAGGGCTGCCGGGAACTATCGCCGGCAGCCTTTCGCTTTTTCTGTCTCCCGTGAGCAGGGGAGAGGTCCTGTCCCCAGGGACAGTTCCTTTGAGGCAATCGAGCGCAGGATCAAGCCGGAAGCTGGCGGCACGAGCTTAAAATGGAGTGGAAGTTAAATCTGGCGGCCATTCGCGTTTTGACCCGCCCTCTCTGATCAATCACAAAGGCCAACCATTCCATGCCCACGATGATACCGCCCCTCACTTCGCAATCCGATTCCGCGGTCCTTCCTGTGGCCCCTCCTGCTCCAGCCGTGGAAAGAAAGATCCACACGGAGCAGTTGGTTACAGCGATGCTGAAATCCAGCCCGCATGTGAGCGACTTGATTTTTTCTCCAGGCCGAGCGCCGCAAGTGGAGGTAAGCGGACAGTTGGTCGAATTAAAGTACAAAGGGCTTGAATCCCTCACCCCACAAGACACCCTGCTCATCGCCAATGACATCATGAGCAAGAACGAGACCTCCAAGCGGAAGCTGGAGGAGGACGGCTCGGCCGATCTCTCTTTCGGAATCACGGGAGTGGCGAGATTTCGCGTGAACATTTTCCGGCAGCGCGGGAGCTGCGCCGTGGTGATGCGCGTGGTTCCAAACAACATCCCCGGATTTGAGGAATTGAACCTGCCCTCCGCTTTGCTGGAAATTGTTGAATTGCGAAATGGAATTGTGCTGGTGACCGGCCCCACGGGATCGGGCAAATCATCTACTCTTGCCGCGATTCTTGACAGGATGAATTCGGAGAAGGCTTACCATATTTTGACCATTGAAGATCCCATCGAGTTCCTGCACCGCCACAAGAAATCCACGATTCACCAGCGCGAACTCCATTCCGATACGCCGAGTTTTGCGCTGGCGCTGCGGGCGGCGCTCCGGCAGGCGCCGAAAGTGATTCTTGTAGGGGAAATGAGAGACAGGGAAACGATTGAAATCGCGGTGGAAGCCGCTGAGACGGGGCACCTGGTTCTTTCCACTCTGCACACCATTGATGCCGCGAAGACCATCGAACGGATCATCGGCGTGTTCCCTCTTGCGGATCAGCAGGCGATACGTACCAGATTCGGGAAAGCTTTTCGCTTCATCGTTTCGCAGCGATTGCTCCCAAAAAAGGCCGGCAAAGGACGCATCGCAGCCATCGAAATATTAAAATCTACGATGAGAACGCGGGACTACGTGGAAAAAGGAGAGAGCGAGGGAAAATCGCTTTTGGACGCCATGCGCGACGGTGACACCGAAGGGATGCAACATTTCGATGGAGAGATCGAAAAAATGGTGCGCTCCGGCTTGATCGACTACGAGACCGCATTGACTTTCTCGACGAACGCGGGGAATCTGCGCTTGGAACTTGCGGACTTCATCGAGAATAAGAATAGCTCCCCGTCAGGGGTGGACCCCGGTTTGCAGGCGGACCTCATCCGTTAAGCGCTTCACGGGATTCTCCGGCCTCATTCTTTTGATCCGAAACCTTTCCTCTTTTCCGCGCACGTGACACAATGCCTCGCAGCTGATGCGCTCTTCCGATGATTGAATTTTCCGGCACAGCGATCGCGCGCGCGCCGCGTGAACTCTTTGTCGTGCTGCTGTGCGCTATTTCCTTTCTTGCGTTCGCTATTTTGTTGCCGCGGCTATTTATCAATGCGATTCGGGCAGTCACAAGGGCATTTTCCCGCTTCGCGAAATTGAGGTGGGCGCCTCTCCTGCTTCTTTTCCTTGGCGTTTTGGGTGCGCGTCTGGCCGTCTTGCCTCTGCTGCCGGTTCCTGTGCCGGGAATCCACGACGAATATAGTTATCTGCTGCTGGGTGATACGATCGCTCACGGGCGACTGGCGAACCCTGCGCACCCCATGTGGATGAGTTTTGAAACGTTCCACGTCAACTGGTTCCCTGCCTATGCGTCCAAGTACCCGCCCGGCCAGGGCGTTGTCCTTGCGCTGGGAGAAATCCTGGGCCATCCCTGGATTGGAGTTCTGCTGAGCACTGCGCTGATGTGCGCAGTAATTCTCTGGATGCTTCGAGCGTGGCTGCCGCCTTCGCGGGCGCTCCTCGGCGGACTGCTCGTTGCTCTGAAATTCGGCATCGCCAGCTACTGGATGAACAGCTATTGGGGCGGATCGCTAGCTGCCACCGGTGGCGCACTTGTCTTAGGAGCCTTACCGCGAATTCTTCGCAAAGGAAGAATTCGCGATACCCTCTTGCTGGGAATTGGGATCGCCATCCTGGCGAACACACGGCCATACGAAGGATTTCTTTTGTGTGCGCCAGTGTTGTGCTGGCTCGTATTGTGGCTTGCGGGAAAAACAGAATCAAGAGCGCCCGCACGGGCGCGCGTCACCAAAGTGCTAGCGCCTCTTGCGCTAGTCCTCGCCCTCACCACGGTCTTCATGGGCTACTACAATTGGCGCCTTACCGGCAGCGCTTTGCTCTTCCCTCACACCCTCAATTCGAAGACCTATCGATCGATGGGAAACTTTCTCTGGCAGCATCCGAGCGCACTGCTCCACTACCACAATCAGCAATTCGAGGATTTCTACAATGGGTGGGAACGCGAGGAGTACGACAATTCCTGGGCGGCAGTGGAATGCGTTACGCTAGAAAAGCTTTCTCGCGCAGGGAGTACCTATTTCTGGTGGGGCGCGATACTACTCTTGCCGGGAATCCCGTTGGCCTTCCGTGACCGCAGAATGCGACTTCCAGTTATCCTTTTGTTGGTTGGATTCTTGGGATTCGTTTGCGTCATCTGGTCCATGCCGCATTATGCAGCCCCGCTGACCGCGGTGATTTTTCTGCTATTGGTCCAGCCGATGCGGCATCTGAGTCTTCTTCGACTCCGGCGCCGCCCCCTCGGGCTAGCTCTCTCGCTGCTATCGGTTTTCCTGTTATTCGCGGACACAGTTCGCGCCGTTCATCGCCGCGAGTGCGACCCTCTCGGCTGGACATGCCAGGGCGATCCCAGCCGCGCCGCGATTCAGGAGAAACTTTCGCATACTCCCGGCAAGCATCTGATTGTCGTCCGCTATGCGGAAGATCACAATATTCACGATGATTGGGTATTCAACGGCGCGGAGATTGATTCCGCGAAAGTGCTTTGGGCGCGTGAACTGGACGCAGCCCAAAACGCCAAATTGTTTAATTATTTTAAGGGTCGCCAGTTCTGGCTCGTCGAGCCGGACGTGGACAACACAGAAATCATTCCTTACCCGCGGAATGACTCTCAGCCGGATTCCGAAGGAACTTCTGGCCCGTCTTCCTCAACAGAGAAATAAAGTGCAACTTGCGGCCGAAAATGAAGTTGAAGGGGGATGCATAGATCGGCAAGGCGGACGTCCAACTCTCCGACTCTAAGCCCATCCGGGAAAAATGTTCGTTCCACTGCTTGCGGCTTTGATAGTTGTAAGTGAGCACGACGCCGTGCGGGCGGTTTCCAACCCAATCCATGAATCGCAGAGTCGCATCATCGAGAACATTTTCGTTCAGGTGATCCTTGATAAGCACCAAGCTCCGGGTCACTCGAACAGCCTCGCCAAGCAGAAGGCTTACGTCTTGCGTGTGATGAAGCACATCTACGAAAAGACAGACATCGAAAGCAGCGTCAGGAAACGGGAGATGCGAACCATCGAAGGGCCGGCATTCAATCTTGCAACCTTCGCGAACTTTGTACTCCAAGCCCTGAATGGAAATATCCGGACGAAGATTCGCGATGAGGCGTCCGATAGCGCCGTCGCCGCAACCGACGTCCACTACTTTTGCAGACTGCGGGAGCGCCGCGGCCAACATCTCAGCCAGAACTTGGGCCCGCCGCTGAAGCACAAATTGGCCGTGCAAACGTTTGATCCAGGAAAGATGCGGGGAAACCCGCTCGGAGGCGGCCATTTATCTCTGCTCGTAATCCCCGATGTATGTGCCGCGGCTGATTCCCAACATACTCAAGAAAAAGGAAGAAAAAATCACCTGCAAACCAAGAAACAGCCACATGGACCAGAAGAGCACCTGTTTCACCTGCCGCAGCTCTCCGAATCCGCTTGCCGCCCAGTGCCAGGTTATCCACGCACATCCGGCAAATCCTGCAAGAAACACTGCTCCGCCAACGACCAGGCCGCTCTCGAGCGTAATTTTCTTCAAAAGGCGCCGTAACGAGAGCGATCCGCGGTCAAATCGTTCCGCGTAGCTGAATACTTTTGCAAACGCGCCGATGGAAAGAACTTGCGCGCCAAGCAACGTGAAAATCACGCCAAAAATCATCGTGTGAACGTCCAGCACGACTTTTTGAGTAATTTGCCGTTGTCCGGGCAAAAGCCAGAACACCAGGAAAAATCCAAGCATCAAGAGTGACGACCCCGGCAAGAGAAAGAGCCAATTCGGCGCATACAGCAGCATGAACCTCAGGCTCCGCCACCCGTCGCGGAAACTGCGCAAGTGTGGAGGACGCCCGCGTTTGTCTGGCCAAAGAACTACAGGAATTTCCGTAATTCTCGCGCCGATTTGCGCGGACTTGATGATCATCTCCAGCGCAAATTCCATTCCTGTGCTTCGAACATCCAGCCGGTCGTAATGTTCGCGCGTAAATCCACGCATACCGCAATAGCTGTCTCCGATGTTCGCGTGAAACATGGTGTTCAGGAGCGCGGTTAGTCCAGGATTCCCAAAATACTTGTGCAGCGGAGGCATCGCCCCCGGCTTGATTCCGCCGCGAAAGCGATTCCCCATGACGAGGTCGAATCCTTCACGAAGTTTTTGCACAAAGCGCGGGACTTCCGTGAAGTCGTAGCTGTCGTCGGCGTCTCCCATGATGATGTACTTCCCTCGCGCGCCGGTGATTCCCGCGCGAAGAGCCGCTCCGTAGCCGCGCTCTGCCACTCTGATTACCCGCGCCCCGTGTTCTTCGGCGATTTGAATCGAGCCATCCGTCGAGCCGTTGTCTGCAACAATCACTTCACCGGCAAGACCAGTCGCCCGAAATGCGTTGATCGCCTTGTCCACGCAAATTGCCAGAGAGTTTGCCTCATTCAAGCAAGGAATGACGACCGATACGTCAATTGCTTGCGCCACACCTGGGCGCGAGGAATTAATTTTTTCCGAGGTCACGTCAGGATTCATAGTCGAACAATGATAGCCTCTCGCACCGCACTTTTCAGCTCAAGGTGCTCTTCATACACCCAGCTCTACTTGGCTAAGCTGAAACAAATCTAGGCCGCTTGGATCACGCCACCAGGCGATTGGATGTGCGGGACAAATTTCGTTTGAGCCTCTGATAATGGCGACAACCGTCATGGAGTGCTCTGAGGACTTCCATTGTCAAGCCCTAGATCTCAGGCGGGTTCATCAGTCACGCCAGCGAACCTCAAAGATCCCAACATTCTTGCCTTGAGGAAATCGCCTAACTAAAGCAGTGTGGACATCGAACGGCAGGACTACCGAGAAAGCGGGGGCCCGGTTCAGTACGATGACGCGGATCGGGCGGCTGTCAATTAACTTTAGGATACGTTGGCCATTGCGATAGTCTGGTTCGAAGAATTCAAATAGCGCGCGGGTTGGATTCCTGTACCCAGCTAGAAAATAGATCTGCGGGCAATCCTGAGTTGCATAAATCTCCGCTGCGCCAGCGTGTTCCTGGATCAAAGGAATTAGTTGCTCGTAGATTTTCGCCGACGCCGGTTCAATTTTTAGATTTCCTGCTCGTGGCAAGGCTAGTATCTCTGTTTCAGGGTCCGGCTGATATTCCCGAGCCATAGCGTAAATGAATGTAGGAGTTACCCGAAGCACAGCAAACATGAAAAATCCGAACGTCAGCATCCCAATCATGATCTTGGGGATGGCGGGAAACTCGCGTAACACGGCTACCGCGGCAAGAATCGAGAGGGGAGCGACGTAACAAAAATAGATGGGGCCAGAAAACGGATATTGCACCAAGCTCCACAGACAGCTGAAGGCTAAGACCAGATACAGTTCGCTGGCTCGCTGCGGCGCCGCGAAGAAGGATTTGCCTTTCTCCTGCCGGTGGAGGGCATAGCCACCGGCCAGAGCAATCATCGGAGTTATCCAGTAAGCTGAATGCCAGACCACGCGATATTCTTCGGGATTGTAAGCAGATAGGAACAGGTAGTAGCTTACGGCAAACCCAGTCGCCCCGATAATCACGATGCGGGTGATTCCGCGAAAGCGCGCTGAAAGAATGAGAGTTCCGACCACAACGATCGACGGCCAAATGGTAACCAGGCCCGGCAGCCCTCCGTAAGCACCCACGATCCTCCTGAACGGGACGACAAAAACGCCACTTGCTACTGCTTGAAAAGCGTTCGCACGCAGATAAGGAATCAGGAATCCAACTAGCGGGATGATTGCCCCGAGGCTGAATGGGAGGACGCTTCGAAATAGGGTTTGGAACCTCTCGCGGCTCGGACCTCGGTTGGGGAGAAATTCCCGATGAAGAAGGAAAATGGCGAGAATTGAGCTGGGAACCATAAATTCTATGAATTGCTCGGTATTCCCGTGGCCCCGAATCAACGCCGCAAGCGCCATGAGAAATGCGAGAATCGAAAAGAAGGCAAAGGCGCTATACAAATAGCCGCGTCGCTTTGCGGCTTCTCTGCTCTGTTCAGACTCGCACTGCTCGGAAAAGAGCAAGAATAGAAAGACGCTGGCAAAATAGTACAACGCCGTTGACTTAGCCAGGAAAGAGCATCCTCCACAGAGCCCGGCAATAAACAGAAAGATATCTGCGCGGCGTGACAAATACCCAAATAGCGCTGCTAATCCAAAGGTGGCAAAAAACAAGTTGTACCAGGAGGGGACTGCCGCGGGGTAGTTTGGAAAGCTCCATACAACCGCAAGCAGTGTGACACAACCAGCTATCCAGTCTCGAACGAGCCGAGTAGCCACCCAGTAGAATGCTGGCACCCAGATCAAAAAAAATGCGAACAGTACGATCCGAAGAGTAGCGAAGTTTTCGCCGAGGTACCGGAAGGCGAAGGCATGCAAATAAGCCAATCCGCCCGTATAGATTTCGGTGTAATCGCGGTGAGGCATATCCCCATGCAACACGCGGTCAGCGCTCTGGGCAAATGCCCCCTCATCATGCGGAACCCATCCTCGCATCAGATGGGATCCGGCATACCCGCCTGCTAGAACCCAGACGGCCACTAGGACAATGTACATCCGCAATTTATTTCCGGATCCAAAGACTTGGGAAAAAGCCGCTGGCTTGCCAGCCAACTCCACGTCTTTTTCCGTCAGCAGCGATTTACTCCCCTGCGCTTCCATCGCCTCACGCTCCTTGCGAAATTCCAGTGCCTACAACCAGCAGAGAGCTTCCGAACGGAACAAATCGATTTCCTAAGAGTTTCTCTTCCGCACGTGATATTCCATAAAGAATTCGATTGAGCAGCGGAGATGGAATTCCAGGGATTGCAGGATCACTCGGGACCAGCGTTTCTATCATTCTGGTAAGAAGTTTAGCGACGAAAAGCCAGGTGAAGAAGTATCGTGACGAAATTACCCGCATTCCTGCGAATCTGGCGAGTTGGCCGAAGCTTTGCTTGGTGTAACGCGTTCGATGATTATTCAGTTCATCATGACGGGTCCAAATCATCCGAAACGCTGGCACCGTAATGAGGATAATTCCGTCCGGCTTGAGCAGAGAGATTCCATGACGCAATGCCTGTTGAGGGGCGTCCAGATGCTCCAGGACATCCAGCATTAGAATGAGATCGTGGCTCTTTCCGGAGTGAAAGCTCGCGTCAAACGGCCCCACCGTTATTCGCGAGCGGTAAGGGCCGTCTGGATCGACGAGTTCGGGAGTGGATTCAACGCCTTCAACATCTCCGAACTGACCAAGGCGCCCAAAGAAAAGGGCATCACCACACCCGACATCAAGAATCGAAAGCCCTGGTTTGTTTGGCAAGCGTCTGCGAAGCTCCTGGAGCAGCATCTCTTCTCTCGCCCTCCACCACCAATGGTTCTCGTATAGCGTGCGGTAATGTTTGACGTAGTCAGGATCCAAGGCGTGCCTCTTGGGTTGGCAGGAGTGAGAAAATGTTTCTCAGACCTTCACCCACCGAACACTGCGATTCTCACTTGATCCTGCAACTGAATCCTGCAGCTGAACTTCACCAATGAGGCGATCGACTATGTACACAGGACGGCCCTTTATTTCTTGATAGATTCTGCCTACATATTCGCCAATGACTCCTAAAAACAGCAGCTGGATACCTGACAAAAAGATAGTCAGCAAGAGAAGTGCGGTAAAACCCTTAGGGGAATGATGAAAAATGAGCTTGTCAAATATTGCGTAGCCCCCGAATAGTCCCGAGACGCTCACGGCAAACACTCCCAAAAGCGCTGCGGCGCGGATAGGTACAATTGAAAAGGCAAATATTCCGTCGGAAGCTAACTTCAATAAGCGCAGTATCCCGTACTTGCTCTGGCCCGAGTGGCGTTCAGATCTCTCCACGGGGATTCCAGTCTGCCGGAAACCCACCCAACTGCGCAGTCCTCTCAGGAAGCGGAGATGCTCGGGCATCCTTCGGAGACGGTCAACTACCCGGCGCGACATGAGCCCGAAGTCGCCCGCGTCGAGGGGAATCTCCACCTCGGAGAGAAGGGCTATCAGTCTATAAAAAATGTGATACGCCAGCCGCAGCAGCCAGCCTTCTTTTCGCCCCGTTCTCTGGGCATAGACCACGTCGAACCCCTCGTGATATTTTTCGACGAACCGAGGAATAACTTCCGGCGTGTCTTGCAAGTCGCCATCCATCAAGATGGTTGCGTCCCCGACAACATAATCAATTGCCGCGCTAAGAGCTGCCTGGTGGCCGAAATTCCGTGAAAGGGCAATCACGGCTATTCGTGAATCCTGCCGGGCAGCCTCAGAAAGAAGAGTGAAGCTTTCATCGGTGCTCCCGTCGTCGACGAACATGAGCTGGTGCGGCCCTTCGGGTATTTTGTCGAGAACCGCGAGCGATCGACTCAATAGCTCTGGTAGAACGCTAGCCTCATTGTGTATGGGAATTGCGATGGAAAGTCTGAAGCCCGGCGTCATGGGCGGGACCCGCCCTTGCAGTAGACCATGTTCCATAGCGTGACGCCGGCCAAACTGATCCGGTACGGCTCGAACAAGGATACCGTCATGTGCTCTTCGAACAGTTTGCGCCAGTCTTCCAGTGACCGCACAAACTTCCCTCGATCCCAATCTGATAAGACCTGCGAGATGGAACGGTCTCTGGGTGATATCAACTCGACTATATGAAGGTTGCCATCGGGCGTAAGCCACTCCGCCAAACGGGCAAGAACCCGATGAGCGTCCACATCCGCCACGTGGTGAAGGAAGCTGTTCACGAGGATAAAATCAAACCGCCCAGTACCGTTCTCGTCGTATGACGTCACGTCCGCTACTTTGAAGGATCGGTTATGTCTTCTCCGCGCACTTTCAATGTAGCGCGGATTGATGTCGATACCGAGGTAGTCCGGCTCTGAGAAATACTTCGTGTTAGTGCCTGGGCCGCAGCCTACATCCAGCACACGCCTTACTTTTCGAAGATCGTTGTATTTCAATACCGGAGCTATTTTCTCCGCCGCAAATGGAGCTTGCCAAAGACTGTAAATTGCCGTTTGTTCAAGGAGAAAATTCTTAACACTCATCCCGGTCTGTGCCCTGGCCACGATAGTATTCATGAATTGTTACTAGGCTCGGCGTAGGTTCAGTGAAAGGATCGCCGATTTGATTTCAGCACGAATTCTGTGAATGGCCATAGAAGCAAGATTCCACTTGTGCCCAACGAGTGAATCGCGGCAGCAAGAGCAGGCGCACACCGACACGCATATACGCGCGCAAACCATCAACGATTTTGCCCTGCTACTCATATCGCAATGCGATAAGCGGATCCACCCGCGTGGCCTTTCGCGCAGGCAAATAGCAGGCGAGCAGTCCGACCGCGAGCAGCGCGAGCGGCGCCAGCACAAACGTCCCTGGATCGAAAGCAGAGATGCCCCACAATTGTGATTTCAGTATGCGAACAGAAAACGACGACGCGACAAGCCCCAGCACGACCCCGCTGCCGACCAGAATCAATCCCTTACCCAGAACCAACCTGAGAATATTGCCGGACTGGGCGCCGAGTGCCATTCGCACGCCAAGTTCGTGAGTTTGCAGCGCAACCGAGTAAGCCATAACGCCGAACAGACCAATGAGGGCAAGGCCCAGCCCTATCCCCGCGCAGGTCCCGAACGAAATCAGGCGGAACTTGGGCTTCACGAAGGAATATTTCTGCAGCATTTCATCCAGCGAGCCAGGCTCGATCAGCATGACGCTTGCATCAGCGTCGGCAATGATCTGCTGGATCGTGTTGACAAATGGGCCGGGATTTGACGTTGTGCGCACAGCCAGAGTACGGTCGTCAAAACCGGAGAAGGTATATGGGCAGAACGCCTCAGGCCTAATTGGCTGATCGATTCCATCATTTCGGAAGTCCCCTACAACGCCCACGATTTCAAAATACGCGCCATGAGGAAGCTGCGGGATCTGGTCAAACTCGTTGAACTTGATTTGCCGGCCGATCGGATCATCATTTCCAAAATAGGCGTTTACAAGAGCTCGATTGACGACCGCTACGCGTCGCCCGCCCGCGATGTCCGCCTCATTGAGCAATCTTCCCTTTAGCAATTGGAGATCTAGGGCTTGAAAATATTTTTCGCTCACTGCCTCGAAACAAGTGTTCCACTTCTTATCGTGCGGTTTGCCCGGAATCGTCACGTCATTAACGCCGGGGCAGAATAGTACGGGAACGCCAAGCGTCACAACCGCATTTGAGACTCCCGGAAGGGCAGAGACGCGCTGTAATACCCTCTCGAAATATTGCCGCTTGCTCTCCGCCGAATCGTACTGCTTCTGTGGAAAATGGATTCGGCCAATGAACAGATTTTGAGTGCGCACGCCCAGGTCCACACTGGTCATCGCCAGAAAACTTCGTATCATCAATCCGGCGAATACCAGCAGCAGCATCGAGAGTCCTACCTGCCCCACGACCAACCCCGCGCGAACCCGCGCCCCGCTCCGCGAGGCGTTCACGTTCATGCCCGTGGTCTGCAAATTCGTCCGCAAATCGCGGCGCATCGCAAAAAGTGTCGGTGAAAGACCGAAGAGCAGTGTCGTTAGCAGGGACATCCCAATCGCAAAATACAAGACCGGCAGGTTCAGCGTAATGTCCGCTTCCCCCGGAACTTCGATCCCAGGAATAAACTTGATGGCCAGGTTTCCCAGGTATGCCAGAAAGCTCCCCGCCGCGCAGCCCATCGCGCCGAGGATCAGGCTCTCCACCAATAACTGCCGGATTAGGCGTCCACGGCTGGCTCCCAGCGCTGCCCTTAAGGAAATTTCGCGAGCCCTAGCGCTGTGGTGCGTCAGTAAAAGGCTGGCCACGTTGCTCGAGGAGATCAGCAACAGCAGCGCCACGGCAACGATCAGCAGAATCAGAGTCTGTTTGAAGTTTCCCACGATGGCGTCGCTCATGAACTTCGCGGTCATCTGGAACGCTTCCGGGTAGTCCTCGCGGTGAATC
>Ga0075017_100001014_pt1 | contig 16711 bp, 14 predicted proteins | sample AleBraG_ABR_2012_FD_71475 | JGI IMG/M metagenome (GOLD analysis project Ga0075017, IMG submission 71475) | Freshwater sediment microbial communities in response to fracking from Pennsylvania, USA - Alex Branch Run_MetaG_ABR_2012 | ecosystem: Environmental > Aquatic > Freshwater > Creek >... | reverse complement strand
TCTCTGAGCTAGCCGTTTTCGACGCGCGCCTTTATATCCGAGTACGCCGCATCGATGAGCCCGCTTAGCGCTGCGGCGTTCGTGGCCGTTCCAGGTCTCAGCTTCGCATGGCGCATGAACTTGCCGGTTCCTTGCAACAAACGTGCCGGATCCGGCAGCGCTGCGCCGTGAAAGAACCCCACGTTTACGTGCGAAGTGAATACATTCACGTAGCCGAAGGGAGCATCTCCCAAACATGCAACCGGACAGCCGTCATGCAAAAGCTCCCGGACTTCGTCCCCGCATTTTCGCATCACCTCAAACCACTGATGCGCGATGGCTCCCAATCCACCTGCATGCGCCTTCATCCACGCATCGATAGCTGGATCCCGCTCGACAGCGCCGTTGAATCGCAGCAATTCCGTTCTCATCGTCACTACACTTTCTGCTCGAGATCTTTGGTTACGTAGCGCCCTTACCTTCTCTCCAGCAAAGTCCCTCGTCCCGAAGAGTCGTTCTTGTAGAAAAAGGGTCGCTCCGGCTAACGCCGCAGTCTTTTATAACCCGGATCGTCCGTGACCGGCTTGTCGGCTACTCGGAATTTAAACAAGTTTTGCAGTCATGAGCCACACAGCTTTGTGTCCAGGTGCAGAGCCCGAAGCTGCGAACGTGCACGATCACTTCCGCACCTGCACCCGCTGTTTCAACTCCTCCGGCCAATTCACGACTACCTCGATCTCTCTCGGACCGGTTTGCGTGTCGGTTTCCCTGATCAGGATGAATCCTTTTCCGTCGGGCGTGACGGCGATGTCGTGACCGCTCTCGAAGTACGGCCCCTCAAACAGCATCCGGGGTTGACCCGCCTTGAACGCTGGCTTGGTTTCAATCGGAACCGCCATGACACGGGTCTTCTGCGCCAGAGCGCGCTGCTCCAGTTCCTCCGGGCTTGCTCCGGTCCGGTAGTAAAGCTCCCGCCCGTCAGGAGCCCACAGCGGATGCAGTCCTCCATTCGTCGAGATTCTCTCGCGCGGCGCAATCGCCGGATACGGCGCTACGTACACTTCCGGTTTCCCTGATTCGTCGGAGTCGTAGGCAATCCATTTTCCGTCCGGCGACAAAATCGCCCACTCCACGTCGTACTCCGGCGGAAAGATCATCCGCGGGTGTTCCCGGTCATGCAGCGGCAATGCTCCTATGTTTTGCTCGCTCCCGTGATATACCGCATACAGCAGCGTGCCTCCGTCCGGCGAGAAAAACCATGCATCCACGTTCTTATCGGTCAGGATCAGCGCTTCTTCCGGCGTACTTCCATCCAGCGGTCTCCAGAAGACAGCGTACTTCTGATCTTTGTATCCGCTATAGGCAATGTGTTTTCCGTCTGGCGTCCAGGTGGGGTCGCGGTTCTCGATGCCGAAATTGAATCGCGTGTCTGTGTCCCGCGCGATGTCGTGGATCCACGTATTGGTTACCGGCCCTTCAATCGTCGTCGCAATATATTTCCCGTCGGGTGAAATGGTGAAATCCTCATAGGGCCTCTTGTTCGCCGTCAGTGGCTTCGCGTTCCCGGCCTTGTCCACGAACACCAGTTCGTGCTCCCCATACGTGACACCGCCCGGGATGTACACCAGTAATCCGTCCTTCGATATCGCATACTGCCCCGCTCCGATACGAGGATTCTCCAGGATCTTTTCCGCTACGGGCACCGCGGCCCCCTTGGTTTCCAGTTTCTCCGCGTCGAAGGGGACCGCCATGAGGACGCCCGCCCGCATGAACAGCAAGTGTCCACTGGAAACGTAGTGCGGGTCGGTTCCTTCTTTCACGAGGATCTTTCGCTCTCCAGTCGCCAGCGTGACCGCCGCAATATCTGCCGCATCAAACGACGGCTGTTCCATGTTCCGCACCGTGAACAGCAGCGCTTTCCCTCCCGGCAGAACCTCCGGAAAGACATGATCTGTCTCGCCCCGCTTGGCATCAAGGCTCGTTATGGTCTGGGGCTCTCCTCCGGTAGCCGCGACTTTCATCAGTGCCGCGCCGTTCCCAAAGTAGATGTTGTCGTCCGCCCCCCACGTACCTCCCTTGAATGCGGTCCTGGCAATCGTCACAGTCGGTCCTCCAGCCAGAGGCACTTTCTTGATCTTTCCGCCGGAGTAGGTTCCCAGCCATTGCCCATCGGGGGAAAAGAACGGCATGTCCGCTCGCTCGGTCCCAGGCACCTCGCGCGCCGTTGACTCCCCGATCGCTCGCACGTAAATCCGCGATTCGCCTGCACGATGCGCGACGTAGGCGATCTGCGATCCGTCGTCGGAAATTGCCAGGCTGGGATTCCAATACCAGGTTCCGCCGAGCGAATCTCCTTCCGGCAACCCGATGCTGAATCGCATCACGCGCTTCGGCGCCGCGGTTCCGTGCCAGCTCATCCAAGCCCATCCGGCACCGATAATCAGCAGCGCCATCAAGCCGCTCACCAACCAAACTAATCTTCGAGAATTGCTTTGGTGCTCGGCGCCCCGCACCACGACACTTGTGGCAGATCCACTCGCGTCGGTCATCCAGCTCAACTGCGTGGCCAGGTCGCTTGCACTCTGCCATCGTTCATCAGGCTTTTTCGCCAGGCATTTCCGAATGGTTCGATCGAGAGCGGCTGGAGTCATCGGCTTCAGGGCACTGACAGGGTCGGGCTCTTTCTCCAGGATCGCGCTCGCTACGCTCAACTGGCTCTTACCCTCAAAGGCGCGCTTGCCGCTAGCCATTTCGTAAAGCACAGCGCCCAGCGAAAAGATGTCGCTGCGACCATCTATTTCTTTACCCTCCACCTGCTCGGGCGACATGTACTGGATGGTGCCCACGATCGCACCCGCGGTGGTCAGTGGAGACATAGGGCTCGCTCCGCTCATGGTCGCGGCCGCCGACAATAAAGGCGCGTTCGATGCCGGATCAAAACCGCCCGCCGCCGATTTCGCCAGCCCGAAGTCCATGAGTTTCGCGCCCTGTGCGGTCAACATGATGTTTCCCGGTTTCAGATCGCGATGGACAATCCCCTGTCGGTGCGCAACTGCGAGTGCCTCGGCAATCGCTATTCCAATTTTGAGCGTTTCGGCCAGCGGCATCGCAGTCTTGCGAAGGCGTTCCGCCAGAGTTTCTCCTTGCACAAACTCCATCACCAGGTAATCGGTGCCTTCCTGCGAACCAATGTCGTAGAGATGGCAGATGTGCGGATGGTTCAGAGAAGAGATAGCCCGCGCTTCGCGTTCCAGGCGCTGCTTCAGTTCAGGTGAGGAAGAGAGATGGGAGGCCAGAACTTTTATCGCTACGGTTCGATCCAGGCGCGTGTCCCTGGCGCGATATACCTCGCCCATGCCACCGGCGCCGAGTGGAGATTGAATTTCGTAGGGGCCGAGTCTCGTGCCAGCAGCCAGAGCCATGTGTGCGCGCCATTATAACTTGCGGAGTAGGCTGCGGCGCAGGCAACGCTTCTGGATGGATGTTGGAAAGCCGGAGCAGGAGCCGGACCTTGTAGACTTAGGTGACACGCCCCTCGCATGCGTTCAAAGAATAATTCTCGCCACGGCCATTGCTTCGTCTCATTGTTGTTCGTTTGCGTCGCGTTGCTATCATGTCTCTCTCTAGGACAGCAGGCGGACAGAAAGACCACTCCGCTACCTGAAACTCCGGAGCCGAGCGTCCCCGATGCGAAGGGCTTCTTTGACCGCCTCTCTGAGTTCTACCGCCAGGACTGGTCACGAACGTCTGCGTCGTCGCCGACTCCAGCGCGGCGCGGGCTTCCTTCGCCGCTCGATTCCCCGCCATTTCCGAATTTGGACTGGTCGTATGGTGGTTCGCCGGTGATCGGGGAGCCGGACACGAACAGTTATCCGCTGATGACGGCCATCAACGGGGCCAGAAGCCGGACGAAGCTGTATGGGTGGATCGATCCAACGCTAAACTTCAGCACCTCCTCACAAAACAATGCGCCCGAGGCGAACGATGTTTATGCCAATCGTTTTCAGATGAACCAATTTGTTCTCTACGCGGAGCGACTGCCGGACTCCGTGCAGCGCGATCACATCGACTGGGGCTACCATCTCACAGCTCTCTACGGCACGGACTATCGCTTCACGATAGCCAAGGGCTATTTCAGCGGTCAGTTGCTGAACGACCATCGTCAATATGGTTTTGATCCCACTCTGGAATATGTCGATGTTTACATTCCGCAAGTTGCGCAGGGGATGAACCTGAGAGTGGGTCGCTTTATCTCTGTGCCTGGGATCGAGGCTCAATTGGCGCCGAACAACTACATCTTCAGCCACTCTTTGCTATATGCCATTGACCCGTTCACCGATACCGGCCTGATGGCGACGGTTAAGCTGAACGATCGGTGGCTGGTGCAGCTCGGAATCACCGCCAGCCACGACGTTGCCCTCTGGACGCCCGACGCGAAGCCATCCGGCACGGGCTGCGTGAGCTACACCACCAGCTCCGTGAACGACAATTTCTATATCTGTGCCAATGGCATCAATGACGGGAAGTACGCCTACAACAATCTGCAGCAATATGACGCCACCTGGTATCACAAGTTCTCAAAGACTGTGCACATGGCGACCGAGTCCTGGTTTATGTACGAGCGCGACGTGCCCGCGATCGGGGGCAGCATTCAACCGGAAACAGGCGCGAATGCAGCGTACTGCCTGCCCCGGCAACAGCGTTGCACCGCTCCCGAATACGCCGTGGTCAATTTTCTGCAGAAGGAACTCTCGTCGCATGACTTCCTGTCGTTTCGCAGTGACTTTCTCGATGACAAGAAAGGCCAGCGAACGGGCTACGCGACCCGATACTCAGAGAACACAATCACGTGGTGTCATTGGATCGGCACAACGGTGCAGATACGTCCGGAATTGCGCTTCGAGCGTGCCTGGGACAGGAAGGCTTACGACTACGGTCGACGGCATAATCAGCTGACAGTGGCGAGCGACCTGATTTTCCACTTTTGACCTGAGCCGTTCGTGGTTCGCGGGTTTCCCTTCTCACGGAGTGGCAAATCTGGAACAGGGATGGGGCCCGGGCAAACCCGTCCCTCCTGCGTCACTGCGCCCGCGCTGAATATAGGGGTAATATGTGTGCGTATCCTTGGCCAGGAGGTTGTCATGCGCCGATGCTTCCTGATGGTCTTCACGCTCCTGATCGTACCCTTCGCGGCATGGAGTTGGCAGGACCAAACGTCTCCCAAAACCCCGCCCGCCGAATACAAGATTCCGCCCGAAGCGGCGAACAAAGCCAATCCCGTCAAACCCACGCCCGAATCGCTCGCCAGGGGCAAGAAGATCTATAGCTACGACTGCGAGGTGTGCCACGGTAAGACCGGCGATGGCAAGGGCGATATGGCGGACATGAAGGGCATCCCCGACTTTACCGATCCCGCCGCCTTGAAAGACCGCACCGACGGAGAACTCTTCTACGTGACACAAAAGGGCAAGGGCGAGATGCCTCCGGAAGGGGATCGCGTCAAGACCGAGGACCTCTGGAACCTGGTGAACTATGTCCGGTCCTTCAAAAAGAAGCAGTAGCTCAACTCACAAGTGAGGCCTTCGAAGGCCGCGAAGCGACAGCGTCGATTCTTCCGACGAGCACGCGTGATTCCCCCATTCCCCATTTTCATGTAACCTCATCGCCGTGCGATTTGCGTGTTCGCGGCGCAGTCGTGCAAATTCGCCTTGCAGTTCGCGCGTCGCGGCGATTTCAAGGGAGATCACGTGGGCACATCACTCCGGGTAGTCCTCAGGTCTGCTGCTGTTGCATTCATCTTCGCCGCATTCGTGACTGTAGTCTTTCCGTTCGCCGCTCTGGCCCAGACCGACGAGAGCGCCGCCAAGCCCGAATCAGACATCATGGAAAAAGCTCCACCACGCACTGAAGGCGAGGGTCCCTTCCCTCACCTGATCCTGCGCGGCGCGATTTTGATCAACGGCACCGGAGCGCCACCCGTCGGTCCGGTTGATATCGTCATCGAGAAGAACCATATCGCGAAGATCGTGAACGTGGGCTTTCCAGGCGTCCCTCTGACCGACAAGGTCCCCGCCTCGAAGAGCTACCGCCCGAAGGCTGGGCCCGGCGACAAGGAACTCGACGTCACCGGAATGTACGTGCTTCCCGGCCTCATCAACGCCCACACGCATATTGGCCCCGTACACAGCACCGGTGCTGAGTACATTTACAAACTCTGGCTGGGTCATGGGATCACGACTATCCGCGAGGTCTGGGGCGAGAACGGCGTCGACTGGATGCTCGACCAGCGCGACAAGAGCGAGCGCAGCGAGATCACCGCGCCCCGCATCAAGGCCTATATCGCCTTCGGTATGGATTTAAAGACCGGCGAAATGCATCCGCCGACAACGCCCGAAGCCGCTCGCAAGTGGGTCGACAGCCTGGCGGACCGCGGCGCCGACGGCATCAAGTTTATTGGCGCGCCTCCCGATGTTTTCCAGGCCGCGCTTGACGAAGCGAAGAAACGTCACCTGGGCACGGCGGCACATCTCGCGCAGGACTTTGTCGCGCGCGCCAACGCGCTCGATACCGCGCGCTGGGGTCTGAATTCCATGGAACACTGGTACGGCCTGCCAGAAGCGCTCTTCGACAATCGCACCGTGCAGGACTTCCCTCTCAACTACAACTACGCCAACGAGCAGGACCGCTTCGGCAACGCCGGCCGTCTCTGGCTGCAGGCCGCCGAACCCGGCAGCAAGAAATGGGACGCGGTTCGCGACGAGCTGGTCAAGCTCGATTTCACCATCGACCCCACCTTCACCATTTACGAAGCCAATCGCGATCTAATGCGAGCCCGGCGCGCTGAATGGCATGAGGAATACACCCTGCCTGTCATGTGGCGGCACTATGCGCCGAACCGCACTGATCACGGCTCCTACTGGTTCTACTGGACGACCGAAGAAGAAGTGGCCTGGAAGCACAACTATCAGCGCTGGATGGAGTTCATCAACGACTACAAGAATCACGGCGGGCGCGTCACCACGGGCGAGGACGCCGGCTTCATATACAGCCTGTACGGCTTCGGGTACATTCGTGAGCTTGAACTGTTCCGCGAAGCCGGGTTCCATCCGTTGGAGGTATTTCGCTCGGCGACTTTGAATGGCGCGCAGTTGCTAGGGGTAGCCAATCAACTCGGCACCGTGGAGGTAGGCAAGCTGGCAGACTTGGTCGTGGTTCCCGTGAACCCGTTGGAGAACATTTCGGCACTCTACGGCACCGGAGCGCTGAAGCTGAACGAGAAGAATGAGGTCGAGCGCGTGGGAGGAGTGCGCTACACAATAAAGGATGGGATCGTCTACGACGCCCCGAAATTGCTCGCGGACGTGCGCGCCATGGTAAAGAAGGCAAAAGAAAAGGAGAATTTCAAGATCACGCAGCCGGGAACGGACAAGTAGGTCCGGGCCGATGGCGCCGCACAAACGTGTCCAATTGGCGGGTTAGTTATCTTCAGGAAGAGTTCAGCTACGGGCCAGACATTTTCAGGAATTGTGGCACCAGCACCTTACTTGAAGGTCGCCGTGTACCCCAACAAGTTGCCGTTCTTGCCTGCGTAACTGCCCGCGAACGCTTTCCTGTCATTGATCCCGTTAGCGACGGTTTGTACGGCCTTCGGGTAATCAAACTTGTAGTACTTGCGGCCCTTAGACTCACACATTGTGCAAAGCGCACCGTGCACCAGACCACTGGAGTCGAACCACCAGAAAGTAATGTCGCCCTGGTTGTTTATAAAGGAGGCTTCGGAGCCAGCATGTCCGGCGCCGGGGACGTTGATGGTCTCGTATTTCTTGCTCTTGTAAATGTAAACGGACCCTTCGAAAACGAAGGTCGAACGAACCCAGGTCAAGGCCACGTCGCCTGCATTGTTGATGCCGTATGCGTACGTGGTCACTGCGCCGGGCGGATCCAGGGTCTTATATTTGTTATCTTGCAAGAGAAACCCATGCGTAACCCCACCTGAATCGGTGTAGAAACCGTCAATCCATCCCTGATCGTTTATGCCTTCAGCCGACGAGTAGGTGGCACCCTCAGGACCGAGGATATCCGTATATTGTTTGGTTGTAGCGTCATACAGAAATCCCACAGAGGTACCGCTGGAATTGAGGTAGTAGCCGACCACTTTATTTTCACTGTTGAATGGGATACTTTGAGGGCTGGTGTTTGTGCCGTTCGGGTCATCCAGGTTGGTCAAGTGTTTGCCTTTGAGAATATACCCGTGAAAGGCACCATTCTTGTCTTCGTAGGTCCCGACCTCCACACCGTTATTGTTGATAGTGGAAGGAACGGTTATCAGGGCCCCAGGCGCATGTGCTTTAGTAAACGTGAAAGTTAGATTTGGCGCATCGGCCACGTGTTCTTGGGCTTGGGTGGTTGGGGGAGTCGACGCAAATACGATCGCACATGCCAATCCCCATACTCGGCCCTTCATCGCTATCGCTGGTTTCATACTGGCCTCGCTATCGCTAGAAATGGGACTGAAGTTGAGGTCCTCCCGAGAATCAAGCCTTCGCTCCAGATGGGGCCGAAATGCCTGGCAAGAAGACGGGACAAAAATTAGTTTCTGGGCAAGGAGAAAGGTAGACGTGCCCAAAATGTGCGGAAGATTATGTTCTTGAGTTGTTGCGCTGTCAACCGGCAAGTGATTGCAGTCGTATCAACGCGCTGGTCAGGGACCGCACCCCTCGCGCCGCCGAGCTTCTCGACAAAGCAGTGGTCCGCTATGATTCAGCCGACCATTCGTGGCGAATTTAACGGTGGCGAAACAGGCAAATCAATGTCAGTCAGAGAGTTGGCAGCACACCGGGAGGATGGTTGATGCAATATCCCATATCACTCATCGGGCGCTAGCGGGGTTTTGAGCGTAGTCCCTTGATTTCGACAGTCTCAGTATGAAGGATTGGCTTCAGGAAAAGACGCCGCAGGACAGAACGGACTAGGTAGGAGAATGCTTTTCTCGGTGGGGCAGCTTGGGGCTTACGCGGCTTTGGCTACTTCGTACTTGTCGCAGACACGATTCGCGATATCCCAAACATCGTCGAAATCGCTCATTTTGGGCACCACGATGCGCGTGATGAATTCCAGAATCACGGCTTCAAGTTCGTGGTCGAGTTGCTCCAGGGGCGACATGGTTTGCCTGCTTGTGGGTTAGATGCAGGCACCTTCCCAATGTTGCTGTCAATTTTCCGCCCGTTCGCAAGCAGCTGAAACGCAAGCTTTAAGAAGCCTTAACCGCAAACCGTATCGGCACGTCTCCCGGAGGGACCCCTCCTAACCACTTTCGTAACCCTCTCATTGCACATTTTTTGTTGCACTTTAACACTGGTGAAATATGTTCGAACTATCCTTTTATGGTAGGTGTGGGAGGCTGTGGCCATGGGTTCACTGCGTGCTTCTCGATCCGCGCTTCCGCTTCAGGTGGCCGCGGTCTGCTACCGGCGCAAGGGAGAAGACATTGAATTCCTGTTGGTGAACACCAACGGTGGCAGCAAGTGGACTTTCCCCAAGGGCGCGCCCGAAGCTCGACTCTCGCACAGCCAGGCAGCCGAGCGCGAAGCGTTGGAAGAGGCCGGAGCCATCGGCCTGATTGAACCCCGCCACTTTCATCTTTATCTTCACTCCAAGGGAGTGTTCTGGCAGCCCAATGGCGTGCAGGAATACGTGGTAAAAGCCTTCCTCATGGAGGTTCGCCAGATTCGCAACGACTGCGAGGCCATGCGCAATCCCACATGGTTCAGCGCGGACGAAGCCCGCCGCATCCTGGCTAAAGGCCGCGAAGTCAAGTATGCCGAGGAATTGCAAGGGGTCGTCGATCGGGCGCTGGACAAGCTCGGCGCTCGGCCGTTCGTCCGTGCATTTAGCGAACCCCGAAACGGCCGCGCAGTCATTCCTTCCTAGTTGTCGGCTTCCCCACAAGTTTTTAGTAGTCGGCAGTTTGGTCCTGATGTCGTTGGAGATGCACGCAAGATCCTTCGCTCCGCCTGAAGACCGGCTGCGCTCAGGATGACTCCGATTGCTGACACTTAACCACAAAGGACACGAAGGAACACAAAGGAAACGCTGGGTCTGGTGCTTCGTGACCTCGTGTCCTTTCACGGTTTATAGGTTCTCTGTGATCATCTCGAAATTTGGCCGCTGTCCCAACTTCGCTCTCCATTCCTCAAATCCTTCCATCCGTGAGACGATAAATACCACCCATGATTCAGCTGGCAGGCGCGGGCAAGCGCTTCGGACACAAGCTGTTGTTTGAAAACGTGGACTGGCTCATCACGCCGCACGACCGCATTGGTCTGGTCGGCGCAAATGGAACCGGCAAGTCCACGATGATGAAGATTCTCGGCGGGCTTGAAAGCCTCGACTACGGCGACATCACCACCGCCAAGGGAATTTCCGCCGGCTACCTTCCCCAGGACGGGCTCGCTCTTTCCGGCCGCTCGGTATTTGCCGAGTGCATGGAAGTCTTTGCCGACCTGCACGCTATAGAAAAAGAAATGGAAGACCTGACGCGCCGCATGTCGGAACTCGACCATGCCGGCGCCGAGTATGCGCAAGTTGCCGATCGCTTCCACCGCATCGAGCACGAGTTCGTCACCCGCGACGGGTACGCAATTGAAGCAGAGGTCGGCACGGTTCTCTCGGGCCTCGGCTTCCCCAAAGAAGACTGGACCAAGTTCACGGAGGAATTCTCCGGTGGCTGGCAGATGCGCATCGCGCTGGCCAAACTGCTGCTGCAGCAACCGAACCTGCTGCTGCTCGACGAGCCCACCAATCACCTTGATCTCGAGGCCCGCAACTGGCTGGAAGAGTATCTGGGGAAGTATCCGTACGCCTTCGTGCTCATCTCTCACGACCGTTATTTCTTGGACGTGACCGTCAACAAGATCGTCGAGATATGGAACAAGCAACTGTTCACCTATCCCGGCAATTACGACAAGTACGTGGAGCAGAAGACGGCCCGCCGCGAGCAACTTCAGGCCGCCTACCGTAACCAACGCGACCGTATCGAGCAGTTGGAAGTCTTCATCAATCGCTTTCGCTATCAGGCCACCAAAGCCAAGCAGGTGCAGAGCCGCATCAAGGAACTCGAAAAGATCGAGCGCATCGAACTGCCCCCGGAAGAAAAGACCATCCATTTCTCTTTTCCGCAGCCGAAAGTCAGCGGGCGGGTCGTTGCCGAATTTGAAGGGGTCGCCAAGAGCTACGGCGAGAAGGAAGTCTTTCACAGCGTGAATTTCCTGATCGAGCGCGGCGACCGCATTGCGCTGGTGGGAGTGAACGGCGCGGGCAAATCGACGCTCATCAAGCTGCTCGCCGGCAAAGAGCCCTTGACGAAAGGCGAGTACCGCCTTGGCCACAACGTGATCGCAGACTATTTCGCGCAGGATCAGTACAAGGAGCTCGACGCCGACGCCCGCATCCTGGACGATCTCGGCAATATGTCGCCGCGCTCCTCCCAGACCGAACTGCGCAATCTGCTCGGCTGTTTTCTGTTCTCGGACGATGACGTCTTCAAGCGCATCGGCGTGCTTTCCGGCGGCGAGCGCAGCCGCTATGCCCTGCTGCGCATGCTGCTGCAGCCGGCAAATTTCCTGTTGCTCGACGAGCCGACGAACCATCTCGACATGCGCGCGAAAGACGTTTTGCTGGAGTCGCTCGAAAAATACACCGGCACCGTGGTCTTCGTTTCGCACGACCGCTACTTCATCGACAAACTGGCCACCCGCGTTTTCGAAATCGGCGGTGGGCACGTCGAGGTCTATCCCGGAAACTACGAAGACTACCGCTGGCGAAAAGAAGGCGGCGCTGAGGCCCTCACCGAGGCCGTCCACCGCAGTGCTAACGAAGCTCCGGCTACTGTGCCGTCGCCGGGGAACTCGAACGGACATCAGCCTCCGGTTACTTCTCCGGCTGCCGAGGCCAAGAAGCGTCTCAATCCCATCAAGCGCAAGCAGATGCAGGAGCGTATCGGCGGTCTGGAAGCGGAAATCAGCCAGGCGGAATCCGCCATTGCCCAGGCCGAACAATCCCTGCTGACGTTTGTTAGCGCCGAGGAATCCCAGCGTCTTGCCCAGGAATTGGAAGCCAACCGCCTGAAATTAACCGGGCTTCTCGCGGAATGGGAGGAACTTTCACAGGTTCTTCAGGCCGACTGAACCCACGTTTCACAGCAGTGCAGCGGCATTCTGGTATGCGGACACGATCTTCCGTAATCTGCTTGAACATTGGGTCCCATGCGATATTCAGGATGGCCAAAGGCCATACGCACCGCAGGCGACAGCGCTCCCCGACGTGCTCGCGCGGGAATCCAAGGAAGGTCGGAACCTAAAATGTTGCAACCTCCAGACAATTCAAAGAACCAATCGCAATCCACTAGCACGAGCAATTTCAGCGCAGCCAAAACCATCAGCGCCCCCGTCGAACAGGCCACCATTGGCCGTTCGCTGGTCATCAAGGGCGAAATCAGCGGATCGGAATCTCTTTACATTGACGGCCGTATCGAGGGCTCGATCAGCCTCGGCGACCACCGCGTCACTATCGGCCGTAACGGACAAGTAGCCGCGAATATCGCCGCCCGTGAGGTTGTGATCATGGGCAAGGTCCAGGGCAATATCCAGTGCACCGACCGTTTGGACATTCGCAGCGAAGGAATGGTCACTGGCGATGTGGTCACGCCCCGCATCAGCGTCGAAGATGGCGCCGTGCTGAAGGGCAGTGTCCAGGTGAAGTCCGCCGATGGCAAAACCGACAGCAAGCACCAGGCTCAGCAAAAGTCGACTGAGCAGCCGAAATTCGAGCAACTGAAGTCCCTGACCGCTACAGCAAACGCGTAAGTTTCCGTCCCGGCCGTCGTCAAAGCAAAGGGCACGCAGCAATGCGTGCCTTTTTTTTGTTCCTCCGCGACGCTTTACTTGGTTTCCTTACCGGGCTTCAATTCCAGCGAAGCCGAGTTCATGCAGTAGCGCTGACCCGTAGGGCGAGGACCATCAGGAAACACATGTCCCAGGTGCGCACCACAGTGGCTGCACCGGGCCTCCACGCGGGTCATACCGTAAGTGCGGTCGGTGTGCTCTTCCACGTTCTGCTTGTCGAGCGGAGCCGAGAAGCTGGGCCAGCCTGTGCCGGAGTCAAACTTTGTTTCGGAACTGAACAGCGGTTCGCCGCAACAGACGCAGTGGTAGACACCCGCGTCCTTCGTCTTCCAGTACTTGCCTGAGAAGGCTGGCTCGGTCCCCGCCTCCCGCGCTACGTGGTACTGCTCGGGCGTCAGTTGTTTGCGCCATTCCTCTTCCGTCTTTGCGATCTTCTCTGCTTTTTCTGTCATAAGTCTCCTCAAAATTAGATGCCTCTGAGGCCCGAAAGTGGCAACGATTGCCCGGCTCAATCTGAGCGTCGCTGCCATCCCAGAGTGATGAACGTCACAATCAAGCGTGAAGATCTTACTTCATCTTGGGCCTCGAACCCGGCAATCATGAAACGCATAGAGAGCCCGGAAGATACCCGGCCACGACGGCCGTAACCGGTGGAGAGAAAGGTTGTATGGGAGATTTGAGCGCGCACTTCTCAAGGAAAGAACTGGCTTGCCGTTGCTGCGGCGAGGTGACTCTGGACGTCCGTCTATTGGCAGCACTCGAATCCCTGCGCGACGCGGCCGGGACTCCGGTCGTGATCCACGACGCGTACCGCTGCGAGCGGCACAATCAGGAAGTCGGCGGCGTCACCGACAGTGAACATACCCGCGGCATGGCGGCTGACGTTCGTATTGAGGGCCTCTCCCTGCAAGAAATGTACGAACTTGCGCTCAAGGTTCCGGAGTTCGCCGAAGGCGGGATTGGGGCCTATGATGGCGGCTTTATACACGTGGACGTACGCGGATACCGCTCCCGCTGGGCCCGCATCCGCGGCCAGTACGTGGGAATTCAGCATCTGATCGACGAGCCTGTCCTCGCGGGTCCGGCGCGCGCGACGAAGTCAGCCTGAACCCCAAATTTCGACGGCTATTTTCGCAAGGCCTGCCTCCCTCGTAGACAAGCGGCGCGCACGTCACTAAACTTTTAGTGCCCGCCGCTCCGGTTGGCCGGCCCATTTTCCTATGCGACTCGTCACGTTCGAAAATTCCATTCACCAGCCTCGCATCGGTGCGATTACGAATGACAAGCGCATCGTCGACCTGAATTCGGCCTGCGACCTCTACCTGCGCGATGTGGAAGAGGAAAGCGCCCACTATCGTCTCGCGGACGCGCTGGTCCCCGCCAACATGCGCGCCTTGTTTGAAGGCGGCGACACGAGCCTCGAAGCCGCGCACAAAGCTTTCGAGCATGCCCTCCATCTGGACGGCGACGAAACGGCCCCGAATGGCGAACCCATTTTTTATCCCGCAGACGCGGTCAAGCTCAAGGCACCGATCATCCCGAAAAAGTTCTTTCACACCGCCGGCAATTTCCGCGAGCACCACGAAGAAGCCACCAAGGCCGGGTTCTCGCATCCCGTCATGCCCTGGATCGTCTTCTTCCAGAATGTCGACGCGATCATCGGACATGACGAGCCCGTCATCTACCCCGAGCATCTCACCCAGGAACTCGATTACGAGCTGGAGTTGGCGGTGGTGCTGAAGCAGGGCGGAAAGCACTTCACGCCCGAAGAAGCCGCCAAACACGTCGGAGGCTACGTCATTTTCAACGACATCACCGCGCGCGACATTCAGCGCCGCGAGATGAAATCAGGTGTATTCAGTTTCTGCAAGGGTATCGATACCTTCTGCCCGCTCGGCCCCTGGATCGTGACAGCCGACGAGATTCCCGATCCCCACAACCTGGCCATGGAGCTGCGCGTGAATGGCGAATCGCGGCAGGTCTCACATTCCGGCAAAATGTCAGTGAAAATCCCCGAGATTCTTTCGCATTACTCGCCCATGGGATACAGCGCGGGAGACGTCGTTTCCACCGGAACAGTTTCTGGCGTGGCCGCTTTTTCAGGCGATCCCAAAGCGTGGTATCTGAAGCCGGGCGACGTGATGGAATGCGAGATCGAACAGATTGGCGTTCTTCGCAACCGCGTGATCTCCTGGGAGGAAGCCTATGGCGAAAAGCCGGCGGCCCTGGCGACGCAGGAAAGCGTGCGCTGATACATAACGCGGGACGAGAACCTATGACCACTGCAAATTCCAAAATCTGGGTCAGCGAACTGAATTCGCGGCCTGAAATTCGCTCCGCATTTCCCCGCGCCAAAGTGCGTTTCTACGACACCACGCTGCGCGACGGCGAACAAACCGTCGGCGTAGTTCTGTCTCCGCAGCAAAAGCTCGAGATCGCCCGCAAGCTCGACGAACTAGGTGTAAGCCGCATCGAAGCCGGTTTTCCGCGCGTTTCCGTAGAAGACGCCGAAGCCATCCAACTGATGTCGAGGGCCAACCTGAAGGCTGAGCTTTGGGGTTTCTCCCGCGCCGTTCGCGCTGACGTTGAGGAACTGGTGCGCCTCGGCCTGGGAGCGTCCGTAATCGAGGCTCCCACGAGCGACATCAAACTTGGCGCTTACGGCATGTCTCGCGACGAAGTACTGCGCCGGGTCAAAGACGCCATCTCTTTCGCAACCCAGAACGGGATCACTATCGCTTTCTTTGCCGTCGACGGCACACGCACGAAACTCGATTTTCTGAAACGTATCTATCTCGCCGCCATGGAAGCGGGCGCAAAGGAAATCGTAGTAGTCGATACTATCGGCGCCTGTGGTCCGGAAGCCGCCGAATTTCTCGTGCGCCAAGTGTGCGAATGGGTAGGTACCGGCACGCCGGTACACTGGCACGGCCACGATGACTTTGGCATGGCCACCGCCTGCGCAGTAGCAGCTGTTCGCGGCGGTGCAACCTGGATTCAGGGAACCATCAATGGCATGGGCGAGCGAGCGGGCAACAGCGACATCGGCGAGATTGCGCTCGCGCTGCAGTGTCTTTACGACACGCCCGTAGACCTCGACCTGGGCAAAGTACGCAGCGTTTCGGAAGTGGTCTGCAAAGCCAGCGGCTACACGCTAGATGCCTGGAAACCTCTGGTCGGTGACAACCTCTTTATGCGCGAGAGCGGTGCAGTCGCAACTCAGTTCCACATCCCTGAAGCGATCGAACCGTATTCCTCTGAACTTGTCCACGCCAGCCGGAAAATCGTGCTGGGCAAGAAAAGCGGGCTCGACAGCATTGACCTCAAAGCGAAAGAGTTGGGGCTATCTTTCAAGGCCGAGCAACGCGCCCTGATTCTCGCCGCGGTGAAAAACCGTGCGATGGCAAAGCGCGGCCTTTTGACCGACGACGAGTTTCGCGAGATCGTGACCAGCGCCACCGCTGTTGCAAGCTAGGGCCGGCGCGGCCTATTTCCTGAAGTGCGGAAGCACGGCATCGCCGAACAGTTTCGCCTGGCCGGTGCGGTCGTCGCCCCAGATTTCCAGCATGATGTGCGTGCAGCCCGCCGCACGATACTCCTCAATTTTCTCGGTACATTCGTCTGGCGTTCCCGCGATGGGGCAGACCTTTTTCAACAACTCGTCGGTCACCGCTTTGGCCGCCGCTTTGCGCCCACCCTTCTCCATGGCGTCCGCCACGGGCTGCAACTCCTCGAATGTGATCCCGGCACACTCCAGCAGAACGTCGGCTGATCCTTTGATGTTCTGCACCTTGTTTGCCAGATACATGGCCGCCTGCTCCCGCGCGCCT
>Ga0075017_100001012_pt1 | contig 16731 bp, 11 predicted proteins | sample AleBraG_ABR_2012_FD_71475 | JGI IMG/M metagenome (GOLD analysis project Ga0075017, IMG submission 71475) | Freshwater sediment microbial communities in response to fracking from Pennsylvania, USA - Alex Branch Run_MetaG_ABR_2012 | ecosystem: Environmental > Aquatic > Freshwater > Creek >... | reverse complement strand
GACGTCTGGGGTTCAAGGTGCTGCGATTCTCGGTGGGCTTTGGCCGGCCGGTGTGGACGCGAGTGGGCAAGGTCGATGGCACCGAATTCGTGTTGGCCGCCGTGCCGCTCGGCGGTTACGTGAAGATGCTCGATGAACGCGAGGGTCCGGTGGCGGCCCTTGAGGTGGCGCGGGCCTTCAATCGCCGGCCGCCTTGGCAGCGCATTGCGGTGCTGCTGGCGGGACCGGCTGCGAATTTCCTGTTTGCGATTGCGTTGCTGGCGGGCATGTTGTTCGTGTCCGGTAGCACCGATGTGCGCGCCGTGGTGGGCTCGGTGGCGGCGCAGTCGCGCGCCGCGCAGGCCGGGGTACTGGCGGGCGACGAGATCGTGGCGGTGAACGGCAAGCCCGTGCGCGGTCAGCGCGAGGTCTGGCTGGATGTGCTCGACAGCGTGACGGTGTCCGGACCCCTGACGCTGCGATTGCGCGACAGTGCCGGCCAGGAGCGGGCGGCACGACTGGATACGGGTAGCGCCATCGATCGGCGCTCGTTGTCGGAACCCACGGCACTGCTTTCGGGGCTGGGGCTGAGCTTTCAGGAACCGACGGTGCCGGCGGTGCTGGGCGCGGTGGAAGCCGGTGGCCCGGCAGGGCTGGCGGGCCTGCGCGCCGGCGATACGATATTAAGTATCAACGGCGAGCCGGTGCGCGACTTCATGGCGCTGGTTGCGCTGGTGCATGCCCATCCGGACGAGAGCATCACGGTGCGGTATCGACGCGCGGGCGCGGGTATCGCGGCGGGTGAGGAGAGCGTGGCGCGGGTGGAGACCCGCAGCACGCTGCAGGACGGACGGCGCATCGGCAGCATCAAAGTGGTGTCAGCGCGCGGCGGCACCTACCCGGAAGCCATGTTGCGGCACGTCAAACTCGGACCCGGCGAGGCATTGCTGGCGGCCACGCGCGAGGCGTGGAACATGACGGCCTTTCAGGCCCGCATGCTCTGGCGGATGCTGGCCGGGGAAGTGTCGGTAAAGAATCTCAGCGGGCCTCTGACCATCGCGCAGCTGGCAGGGGATTCGGCCGCGGCGGGTATCGGGGCCTTCCTTGATTTTCTGGTCTTGATCAGTCTGGCTCTCGGTTTCATGAACCTGCTGCCCATACCCATCCTAGACGGCGGCCAGATCGTCATGCAGGTGATTGAATGGCTCAAGGGCAGTCCGCTGTCGGAGCGGGCCCAGCTGGCGGGCCAGCAAATGGGCATTGCGCTGGTGGTCTTGCTGTTGAGCGTCGCGCTGTACAACGACATTGCGCGCCAGTTTGGTTGATCTCCCCCTAAGGTAACGGCAAGTAGCGCATGAATTATCGCGCAGGTTTGGCGATGCTCGTCAGTATTGCGGTCGGCTCGCCCCTGTGGGCGCAGGCCCTGGCACCGGGACGCGCACCCATGATGCTCTCGCCCCCGTCCCTCGGGACGAGCAGCGAGGCTGACTTCACGGTCGGGGACATCAAGATCGAGGGTCTGCAGCGCATCTCCGAGGGCACGGTGTTCAATTACCTGCCGGTCAATATCGGCGATCGGCTGAACGCGCAGCGCCTGCGCGAGGCGCTGCGCGCGCTCTACGCCACCGGATTCTTCCGCGATGTCATCTTGAGTCGCGACAACAGCACGCTCCTGGTGAGTGTGCTCGAGCGCCCGTCGCTCGATAGCGTCGAGATCAAGGGCAACAAGGATATCAAGACCGAGGATCTGCAAAAGTCGTTGCGCAACGTGGGGTTGTCGGCGGGCAAGACCTTCAATCGCTCCACTCTGGAGGAGGTCACGCAGTACCTGACGGATCAGTATTACAGTCGCGGCAAGTATGCGGTCAAGATCGATTCCAAGGTGGAGGATCTGGCCAACAATCGCGTGCGGGTCAATTTGGACATCAAAGAGGGGAGCCGGGCCAAGATTCGCCAGATCAACATCGTGGGCAACACAGTGTTCCCGGCCAAGGACATTCTCGAGACCCTGACGCTGCAGACGCCCAACTGGCTGTCCTGGTACAAGCAGAACGATCGCTACTCGCGCGAATCGCTCGAGGGGGATCTGGAGAAGATCCGCACCTTCTACCAGGATCGCGGCTACGCCAATTACCGCCCCGAGTCCGTGCAAGTGGCCATTGCGCCGGACAAGAGCGATATCTTCATCACGGTGAATATTTCCGAGGGCACGGTCTACAAGATCAGCACCGTCAAGCTGGCCGGCAAGCTGATCGTGCCGGAGGCGGACCTGCAGCGCCTGGTGCTGGTCAAGCCCGGACAAGTATTTTCCCAGAAGACCATCACGGCCACGCAGGAGCTGATCAAGAACCGGCTGGGTGCGGAAGGGTTTTATTTCGCCAAGGTCGACGATGTGAAGAGCGCCGATGAGGCCAAGAAAGAGGTTGCGCTGACGCTGTTCGTCGAACCCGGCAACCGCGTCTATGTGCGCCAGATCTCCTTCAAGGGCACCACTCGCAGCAACGATGAAACCCTGCGGCGCGAAATTCGCCAACTCGAGGGCTCGCTGCTCTCGAACGTGGCGCTCGAGCGCTCCAAGCAGCGCCTGCAACAACAGCAGTTCGTCGAGACCGCGGATTTCGAGACCAATCCGGTGGCCGGCTCGCCCGACCTCGTGGACGTGATCTTCAACGTCAAGGAGCGGCCGAGCTCGAGCATCAGCGGCGGCATCGGCTATTCGGCGTCGCAGAAATTCATGCTCAACGGGAGTTTCCAGGACAGCGATTTCATGGGCGGCGGCAACAACGTGGCCGTGCAGCTCGACGCGGGCCGCTACAACACGATTTACAGCGTGTCGGACACCAACCCGTATGTGAACATCGACAATCTGTCGCGCACCGTGTCCGTCAGCTACCGCAATTCCTCGCAGTTCGTCTCCACTTCGTCGAATTTCAAGTCCACCAACCTGGCACTGGGCCTGACCTACGGGTACCCCATCACCGAATACCAGCGACTCAGTGCCGGCGCCTCGTTCCAGCTCATCGACCTGCTCACCTACGAGGGGAGCAGTGCGCAGCAGGCCGTCGACTGGGTGCAGACCAACGGCAAGCCCTATACGCGCCTGGCGCTCACCAATACGACGCTGGCGGACGGCACCTCGATCAGCACCTCCACGGCGCTGTTCGGGAGCCGCTACAACGCGGTGGAACTGAACGCCGGGTGGCTGTACGAGGGACGGAATCGTGGCCTGTTCGCCGATCGCGGCCAGCGCCATTCCCTTGGCATCAGCTACGTTCCGGCGGGCACCGTGCGCTACTACGTGGCCAGTTACGATGGCACGTATTACATTCCTCTGATTGCACGCACGACGCTGTCCCTGGGCGCCAACCTGGCCTACGGCAACAGCATCGGCAAGACCACGGGCCTGCCGCCCTACAAGCGCTTCTACGCCGGCGGCCCCGACACCATACGGGCCTATACCGAGAGTTCGCTGGGGCCCGTGGACAGCAACGGCAATCCTTATGGCGGGAACTTGCTGGCGACGGCGCGCGCCGAGATCATCCTGCCCATGCCGCTGAAATGGCAGACCAGCGCGCGGGTCAGCCTGTTCTATGATTATGGCAACGTGTTCTCCACGGACAGCACCAAATATCTGGGCCGGGACCTGACGACCCCGGTGACCTATAAATTCAAGTACAATGATATGAAGCGCTCTACCGGCGTGGCGGTGCAGTGGCTGGCGCCGTCCTTGGGTGTGTTCCGTTTCAGCTATGGAATACCCCTCAACAAGTTCGCGGGTGATGCCTCGGAGAGATTTGCCGATCGAACTGAGAACTTCCAGTTCACGATCGGGGGATCGTATTAATGTTTCAAAATATGGGAGCAGAGCAGTGAAGCGTTCGTGGAACCTCGGAATAGTGGCGGCGGCGGTGTTGTGTGCGTGGGTGTCGGCGCCGGCACAGGCCGAATTGCACATCGGCGTGGTCAACTACAGCAAACTGCTGCAGGAGTCGCCGCAGGCCAAGGTGGTGCAGGAGGCCTTGCGCGGTGAGTTTGCCGGCAAGCAGCGCGACCTGACCGCACAGCAGACGGCGCTCAAGGCCAAGCAGGAAAAGCTGGAGAAAGACGGCGCGACGATGACCGCTGAGCAGCGCACCAAGACCGAGAAGGAGCTGCGCGACGGGAACCGCGAATACTCACAGAAGGTGTCGGATTTCCAGGAAGAAGCCAATTCGCGCCAGAACGAAGAGCTCTCGCGCCTGCAAAGTGCTCTGATCGCGGAAGTGCAGACCTACGCGTTGGCGCAGAAGTTTGATCTGGTGTTGGCCGATGGCGTGATCTTCGCCGCCCCTTCGCTGGATATCACCGCCGCGGTGCTCGCCTCACTCCAGGCTCATGCTGCAGCGCCCGCCACTTCTCCCGCGACCGCTCCGGCGGCCGCCCCGAAGCCGGCGACCCCGCCCGGCAAGTAGCGCACCGTCAAGGCTTGAGGGCACCATGAGCTTCGCGCTGGGCGAGCTGGCGGTGCGATTCGGCTGCGAGCTGCGCGGTGATCCGGCGCTGCGGGTGGCACGGGTAGCCACCTTGGCGCATGCCGGGCCGGAGGACTTGAGCTTCCTGGCCAACCCGCAGTACCGCCAGCACCTGGCCAGCACGCGCGCGGGCGTGGTGGTGCTCGATGCGGCCAGCGCAGCATTGTTTGCGGGCGCCGCCTTGATCAGTCCCAACCCGTATGCCACTTACGCGCGCATGGCCGCGCTCCTACAACCCAATACTTATGGACCGCCCGGCGTGCACCCGGCCGCGGTGGTGGCCGCCTCGGCTCAGGTGGCCGGCAGCGCCAGCGTGGGTGCGCTGTGTGTTATCGGCGAGCGCTGCCGGATAGGCGAGCGCGTACAGATGGGCCCGGGCTGCGTACTGGGTGCCGACGTCGAGGTCGCGGCCGATTGCCGGCTGGCGGCGCGCGTGAGCTTGGGCGATGGCGTGCGACTGGCCGAGCGGGTGCGCGTTCATTCGGGCGCGGTGATCGGCGCCGATGGTTTCGGCTTTGCGCGCGAAGGGGTGGCCTGGATTGGCGTGCCGCAACTGGGCACGGTGCGCGTGGGGGCGGATGCCGACATTGGGGCCAACACCACCATAGATCGCGGCGCCATCGAAGACACGCTGATCGGTGAAGGCGTCAAACTCGACAATCAGATTCAGGTGGCGCACAACGTGCATATCGGCGCGCACACCGTCATTGCCGCCTGCACCGGTATCTCCGGCAGCACGCACATCGGCGCGCGTTGCATGATCGCGGGCGCCGTGGGTATCGTCGGTCACCTGGAAATTTGTGATGATGTGGTGGTGACCGGGATGTCAATGGTAACCCGCTCGATCAGCGTTCCGGGCATCTACTCGGGCGGCATACCGGCGGAACCAGCCCGATTGTGGCGGCGGCTGGTGGGTCGGTGGCGACGGCTGGAGCGGACCGGTCGGGGCGGCGCCAGTCGGAGTGGTGTGGGGAAAGCGGCGAGCAATGCACAGGATGGTCAAGATGAATGAACCTCTGAAGATGGATATTCACGACATTCTCGAGCGCCTGCCGCATCGCTATCCGTTTCTGATGGTGGACCGCGTGCTGGAGCTGGTGCCGGGCGAGCGGATTCGGGCGCTCAAGAATGTGACCATCAACGAACCGTTCTTTCGCGGTCATTTCCCGCACCGACCCGTGATGCCGGGGGTGATGATCATCGAGGCGCTGGCGCAGACCGCCGGCATCCTGGCCTTCGTGACCGCGGGCGTGGTGCCGGACAAGAACACGCGCTTTTACTTCGCCGGCATCGACAAGGCGCGGTTTCGCCGTCCGGTGGAGCCGGGCGATCAGTTGATCCTGAATGCGCGCCTGGAGCGGAATCTGCGCGGGATCTGGCGACTATCGGTGGTGGCCACTGTGGGCGAGGCGGAGGCCGCCACTGCCGAGCTGATGCTGGCGCCCGACATCGGCAATGCCGCGCGCGCCCCTGGGCCCGAAGCGAGTGCGAAGTCGTGATCGACCCTCATGCGCTGGTCTCGCCGCAGGCCGAGTTGGCCCCCAGCGTCGAGGTCGGGCCGTTCAGCGTCATAGGCCCCGGGGTGCGGATCGGCGAGCGCACGCGGATCGGACCCCACGTCGTGATCAACGGGCCCACGGTACTGGGGGCGGACAATCAGGTGTTTCAGTTCGCCTCGCTCGGCGATGCGCCCCAGGACAAGAAATACAAGGGGGAGCCTACGCGCCTGGAAATCGGCGATCGCAACGTGTTTCGCGAGTCCTGCACCGTGAATCGCGGCACCACGCATGATGAGGGCGTGACGCGCGTTGGGGATGACAATTTGTTCATGGCCTACACGCATGTGGCCCACGACTGTCAGGTGGGAAGCAAGACCGTACTGGCCAATTGCGCCACGCTGGGCGGTCACGTGCAGCTGGGCGATTGGGTGATCATGGGAGGGTTTGCGGCGATCCATCAGTTCTGCAAAATTGGCGCGCATGCTTTCCTGGCCAACAACACGGCGGTCACGCGCGATGTGCCGCCGTACATCATGGCGGTGGGCCAGCCGGCCAAGCCGCATTCGGTGAACAGCGAGGGACTCAAGCGCCGCGGCTTCGGAGCGGAGCAGATCCGCAATATTCGCGAGGCCTATCGCATTCTCTATCGGCGCGATCTGCCGCTGACCGACGCGCTGGCCGAGCTGACGAGACTGGCCGCATCGCAGCCCGAGCTCACCGCCTTCGTCGCGTTCATCACTGCGTCCACCCGCAGCCTGATACGGTAGGCCCGGCCCTTGCCCAGGCGTGTCGCCATGGTGGCCGGTGAAGCCTCGGGCGATCGGCTCGGCGCGGAATTGATTGGCGCGCTGCGCCAGCACTGGCCGGATGCGGAATTCTTCGGCATTGCAGGCCCCCTGATGCGCTCGCAAGGGTGTCAGGCGTGGTACGAGGCTGACCGTCTGGCGGTGATGGGTTTGTTTGAAGTCATCCCGCTCCTGCCGCGACTCCTGCGCATTCGTGGCGATCTGCTGGCCAGATTGCTGCGGGAGCCGCCGGATGTGTACATCGGTGTCGACTACAAGGAATTCAACCTCAGCATCGAGCGGCGCTTGAAAGCGCGCGGCATACGCACGGTGCAGTACGTCAGTCCCCAGATCTGGGCGTGGCGCGAGGGGCGGGTTCGAGGGATTGGAGCCGCCTGTGATTTGATGCTCTGCCTGCTGCCCTTCGAGCCGGCTTTCTATGCGCGCTTCAATGTGGCCGCTCGATTTGTGGGCCATCCGCTGGCGGATCAGATTCCCTTGGACGTGGATCGGGGCGCAGCGCGGCAGCGGTTGGCGTTGCCCATGGGGGTACCGGTGGTCGCGTTGCTTCCCGGTAGCCGCGTGGGCGAGGTGGCGCGATTGAGCGGCGCGTTCATTGATGCGGCCAGGCGGTTGCGAGAGCGCGTCCCGGGGGTGCAATTCATTGCGCCCATGGCGTCGGAGGAAGTGCGCGCGGTGTTCGAAGCCGCGGCTGCAGGCTTCGGACCAGCCGCGGGCGTTGCCGTGGGCTTGGACGCGCTGGGCATCCGCGTGGTGGTGGGTCAGGCCCAGGACGCGCTGCAGGCGGCGGACGTGGCACTGGTGGCGTCGGGAACGGCGAGCCTGGAAGCGCTGCTGTGCCGTTGTCCCATGGTGGTGGCGTACCGGCTCGGGGCGCTCACGGCGTGGCTGGTGCGTGGGCTCAAGCTGGTGCGACTGCAGAATTTTTCTCTGCCCAATTTATTGGCCGGCGAGACCTTGGTGCCGGAGTTCTTCCAGGAGGCGGCCAATGGGGAGCGCCTGGCGCAGGCTTTGTACGAGCAGCTGCGGGCGCCTACCCATCGCGAGCATGTACTGCGCCGTTTTCGCAGCATTCACGAGAGTCTGCGCCTGAATGGCGCGGCGTCGGCCGCGGCGGCGGTGGTGGCCTGCGTGGCGGCGGGCGAGTAGCGTGCTGGCCGGCGTCGATGAGGCGGGACGTGGACCGCTGGCCGGTCCGGTGGTGGCAGCGGCCGTGGTGCTGGACCCGCTCCAGCCCATCCTCGGGTTGAAGGATTCCAAACTGCTCAGTCCGCACCGGCGCGAGAGTTTGAGCCTGCAGATACGCGAGCGGGCCTTAGGGTGGGCGGTGGCCTGGGCGGAGGCCGCCGAGATCGACGCGCTCAACATACTGCAGGCTACGCTCCTGGCCATGCGGCGCGCACTGCAGGGCCTTTTGGTCAGGCCCACGCATATCATCATTGACGGGAATAAGGCGCCGCAGCTCACTGATCTGTTTGGAGATTGCCGGATCGAAACGTTGGTGCGCGGCGACCAATTGGTGCCGGCGATCAGCGCGGCCTCCATCCTGGCCAAGACGCATCGGGATGCGCTGATGGGCGGGCTCGAACAGCGCTTTCCAGGGTACGGTTTTGCGCGCCACCAGGGGTATCCGACCGCGGCGCACGTACGCGCTCTGGCGGAGCTGGGGCCTTGCCCTGAGCACCGGCGCAGTTTCGCTCCGGTACGCGCGGCGCTTCGGTGAGGGTGGCGCTTCGGTGAGGGCGGCGATTCGGTGAGGGCGCTCCAGTGAACGCGGCGCCTTGCTAAGATTGCGGCCGTGACCGACTCCTTCGTCCACTTGCGTTTGCACACCGAGTATTCGCTGGTCGACAGCGTGGTGCGGGTGCCTGAATTGATCGAGGCGGTGGCGGCCTCGAACATGCCGGCGGTGGCGCTCACCGATCAAGACAACTTGTTTGCGATGGTGAAGTTCTATCGCGCCGCCCTGGCGCGCGGGGTCCAACCCATCATCGGCGTGGATCTGCGCCTGCGCGAGACGGGCGATCCGCAGGGGCCCTCGCGGCTGACCTTGCTGTGCCAGGATCTGGAGGGGTATCGCAATCTGACGCGGTTGGTCTCGCGCGGCTGGCTGGAGGGGCAGGTTCGGGGCGAGCCGTTGATCGATCGCAGCTGGTTGACGAGCGGGAGCACCACCGGATTGATTGCGCTCTCCTGCGCCCAGGCCGGCGATGTGGGGCGCGCACTGGTGCAGGGCCGCTTGGGCCAAGCCAAAGCCGCTCTTGAGTCCTGGGTAGCGCTGTTCCCCGAACGCTTCTACGTCGAACTGCAGCGCATTGGCGCCAGCGGTGAGGAGACCTATGGGCCGGCGGCGTTGGCATTGGCCAGCCAGTGCGGGGTACCGGTGGTGGCCACCAACGACGTGCGTTTCCTGGTGGCCAGCGAATTCGAGGCGCACGAGGCGCGCGTATGTATTCACGATGGGGCGCTGCTGGCGGATCCTGCGCGCGTGCGCCGCTATAGCGCGCAGCAGTACCTGCGCACGCCGGAGCAAATGGCCGAGCTGTTTGCCGACGTGCCGGCCGCGCTGGCCAACAGCGTCGAGATTGCGCGTCGCTGCAGCCTGATGTTGCGGCTGGGCGAGCCACGGCTTCCGGTGTTCCCTATGGCGGCCGATATGACGGCCGAAGCGCATTTACGTGCCACCGCGGCGGCCGGACTGGCCGCGCGGCGGGCCGCGGGTGAAGTGGTGGCAAGTTCCGCGGCGGCGGGTGTAGCGGTGGCCGGCGCAGGGGTGGCGCTTGAAGAGGACGTGGTGCGTTACGCCCAGCGCCTGGACTCCGAGCTGGCGGTGATCTGCACCATGGGGTTTGCCAGTTATTTCCTGATCGTGGCGGATTTCATCGACTGGGCACGGCATAACGAGGTGCCGGTGGGTCCGGGGCGCGGGTCGGGAGCCGGATCGCTGGTGGCCTTTGCGCTGGGGATCACCGATATCGACCCGCTCCGCTACGATCTGCTGTTCGAGCGTTTCCTGAATCCCGAACGGGTGTCGATGCCGGACTTCGACATCGACTTTTGCATGAGTGGGCGCGATCGGGTGATCGAATACGTGGCGGCCAAGTACGGGCCGGAACGGGTGTCGCAGATCATCACCTACGGCACCATGGCCGCCAAGGCGGTGGTGCGCGACGTCGGACGGGTGTTGGGCCATCCCTATGGCATGGTGGATAGAATCGCCAAGCTCATTCCCTTTGAATTGGAAATGACGCTCGAGAAGGCGCTGGACAAGGAGCCGGAGCTCAAGCGCCTGTACACGGACGATGACGAGGTGCGCACGCTCATTGATCTGGCGCGCGCCCTTGAGGGTTTGACGCGCAATGCCGGCAAACACGCGGGCGGCGTGGTCATCGCCCCCTCGGTGCTCACCGATTTTGCGCCGCTGTACTGCGAAGAGGGCGGCGCCAATGTGGTGACGCAGTTCGACAAGGACGATGTCGAGGCGGCCGGGCTGGTGAAGTTCGACTTCCTGGGGCTGCGGACGCTGACGGTGATCGATTGGGCGCTGCGCGGCATCAATGCGACGCGCGCGGCCCAGGGCCTCGAGCCGTTGGTGCTACTGCAGTTGCCGATGGATGATGCCGCCACTTTCGCGCTGCTCAAGAGCTGCGCCACCACCGCGGTGTTTCAGCTTGAGTCGCGCGGCATGAAGGATTTGATTCGCCGGCTCCAGCCCGACTGCTTCGAGGACATCATCGCCCTGGTGGCTCTGTTCCGACCCGGCCCGCTCCAGTCGGGGATGGTGGATGACTTCATCGCGCGCAAGCACAACCGGATCGACCGGCCGATCGATTATCTGCATCCGGATCTGAAGCCCGTGCTGGCCCCCACCTACGGGGTCATTCTGTACCAGGAACAAGTGATGCAGATTGCCCAGGTGCTGGCCGGCTACACGCTGGGCGGCGCGGACCTGCTGCGCCGCGCCATGGGTAAGAAAAAGCCGGAGGAAATGGCCAAGCAGCGCAGCATCTTCATCGATGGCGCGGTAGCGCGCGGCGTGGCCCAGACGCGCGCCGCTCACATCTTCGACTTGATGGAAAAGTTTGCCGGTTACGGTTTCAACAAATCGCACTCGGCCGCCTATGCACTGCTGTCCTTTCAGACCGCTTATCTCAAGGCGCATTATCCGGCAGCGTACATGGCCGCCGTGCTCTCGGCCGACATGGATCACACCGACAAGATCGTCACCCTGATCGATGATTGCCGGAGCAGTGGCTTGAACGTGCGGCCGCCGGATGTGAACGCTTCGAGCCATGCCTTCGAGGTAGCCGATGAGGGCACCATTCGTTACGGCTTGGGCGCGGTCAAAGGGGTGGGGCGCTCGGCCGTCGAGACACTGGTGGCGGAGCGCAGCGCGCGCGGGGCCTTCGCCAGTCTCGAGGACTTATGCCAGCGCGTGGATTTGCAGCGGGCCAATCGGCGGGTGCTCGAGGCGCTGATTCGATCCGGAAGCTGCGACTCGCTGGGCGGGAACCGGGCCGTATTGATGGAGCAATTGGCCGTGGCGATGCTGGCGGGCGAGCAAGCGGCGCGCGGTGCGGCCACCGGGCAGGACGATTTCTTCGGCGTCAGCGGCGGTGCCGCCGTGGCCGTGGCGCGGGCGGCGGAGTCCACCGCGGCCTGGAGTGAATCGCAGCGATTGAGCGGCGAGCGGGAAACGTTGGGACTGTATTTGACCGGGCATCCGATTGCCTCCTTCGAGCGCGACTTGGCGCAACTGGTGGGTGCGCGCATCGGCGAGCTGGCCGCTGGGGCCAGACCGGCCGGCGGCGAGGGGCCGCGCTGGGGCGAGGCCCGCACTGTGGCCGTGGCCGGGTTGGTGCTGGAACTGCGCCGGCGCGGCACGCGCATGAGCGTGGTACTGGATGATCGGAGCGGACGGATCGAGGTCACCTTGAGCGAAGAGGTGTGGCAGCGGCACCGCGAGCTGGTGGTCAAGGATGCGCTGCTGGTGGTCGAGGGGAGCGTGCGCTTCGATGAGTTCAGCGACGCGTGGCGCATCCAGGCGCGCACCGTGCAGTCCCTCGCCCTGGTGCGCGAGCGCGCGGCGCGACGTCTGGTGGTGGACTGGCCGCGCGCGGCGGACGCCTCTTCGACCATGGCGGCCTTGGGCGAGTGCTTGAGTGGGGCGCGCGGCGGTGACTGTGCGGTCACGGTGCGCTACGCACAGACCCAGGCGCAGGCCAGCTTCAGCCTTGGCGAGGAGTGGAAGGTGCGGGTGACGCCTGAGCTGCTGGAACAGCTGGAACGGCGCGTGGGCGCAGTGCGCGTGCTGTATGGCCCGCCCGGGGGGCTCGCGAGTGAGAGTGGAAATGGGGGCAGTGCGGCCACCGCCGCACAGGCGTAAGAGTTTGCCTTGCGCATCGGCGGGCGCCTCCGTACCCTTAGGCTTCCATGGCCGTCAGCTTTTTAGACTTCGAACAGCCCATCGCCGAGCTTGAGGCCAAGCTCGAAGAACTCGGTCACCTGAGCACCGACAAGGCCGTCAACATCGAAGAGGAAATGGTGCGCCTGCGCGCCAAGAGCCGGCAGCTGACGCGCTCGATCTTCGCCAACTTGACGCCTTGGCAGATTACTCAGCTGGCGCGCCATCCGCAGCGGCCCTACGCGCTGGATTACATCGCGGCGTTGTGCACCGACTTCCAGGAACTGCACGGCGATCGGATGTACGCGGACGATCTGGCCATCGTCGGCGGCCCGGCCCGCTTCGAGGGGCGCTCGATCATGCTCATCGGCCACCAGAAGGGCCGCGATACCAAAGAGCGCGTGCGTCGCAACTATGGGATGCCCAAGCCCGAGGGGTATCGCAAGGCGCTGCGCCTGATGAAAATGGCGGAAAAATTCGCTCTGCCGGTGGTCACGATGATCGATACGCCCGGTGCCTATCCAGGCGTGGGCTCGGAGGAGCGCAATCAGAGCGAGGCCATTGCGCGCAACCTGTTCGAAATGGCGACGCTGGCCGTACCCATCGTCAGCATCGTCATCGGTGAGGGTGGCTCTGGGGGGGCGCTGGCCATCGGCGTGTGCGATCGACTGCTGATGCTGCAGTATTCCACCTACTCGGTGATTTCACCCGAAGGCTGCGCTTCGATACTGTGGAAGAGCGCCGACAAGAAGGAGCTGGCCGCGGAGGCCATGAATCTCACCGCGGATCGGCTCAAGGATCTGGAGCTGGTCGACGAAGTGCTCAAGGAGCCGCTGGGCGGCGCGCATCGGGACCCGCAGGCCATGGCGCGCGATCTGGGCGTGGCCTTGCAGCGGCATCTCTCGGAGCTCGAAACCTTGGGCACCGAGGCGCTGCTCGCACGGCGTGAGGCGCGGTTGGCGGGCTTTGGAGTGTACGCCGAGAGCATGACGTGAGCCGTGGGGTGGCGCGCAGGGACGCGCCCAGTTTCTCGTCAAGGTGGCTGGCCGGGCGCCTGCGCACGCTCATCGGCCCGCTGCGCGGAGCGCGCTTGTGCGTGGCCTTCTCCGGCGGCGCGGATTCCACGGCGCTGCTGGCGGCGCTGGCGATGCTGGCGCGATTGCGTCCCGCCCTGAAACTGCGCATACGCGCGGTGCACGTCAATCACCAGCTGCAGAGTGCGGCCGCGGCCATGGCGCGTGCGGCCGGGCGCACGGCGCGAGCGCTCAAAGTGCCGTGCGTGCTCATGAGCGCGCCAGTGCGCGCCCAACCGGGCGAGTCCGTGGAGGCGGCCGCGCGCGCTACCCGCTACGCGGCTTTGCAGGGTCAATTGCGCCGCGGCGAGTGGCTGGTGCTGGCGCAGCACCGGGACGATCAGCTCGAGACCGTGCTGTTGCAATTGCTGCGTGGCGCGGGGGTGGCGGGTTTGAGCGCGATGCCGGAGCGGGCGGGTATGCTCCTGCGCCCACTCCTACCCGTCAGCCGTGCCTCGCTCCGCGCGTTTGCGCGGCGCCAAGGCGTGCCGTGGTGGGAGGATCCCAGCAACGAGGATGAGCGCTTTGATCGCAATTACCTGCGCCAGGAGGTGTTGCCGGCGTTGACGGCGCGCTGGCCGGCCGCAGCCGTGACGGTCGCGAGGAGTGCGGGGCTGGCGGCGGAAGCGCAGCAACTGCTTGAAACCCTGGCCGATGAGGCACTGGGCCCCGCGCAGGAGGGGTGGGCGTTGCAGGTACCGGTATTGCGTCGCCTGGCGCCGGCCGCTAGTCGTAATGTCCTGCGCCGTTGGTTGGTGCTGCGGGGCGTTGGTCTGCCGGACCAGCGCCGTCTGCAGGAGCTGGCTGGCCCGGTGCTGCGGGCGCGACACGATGCTCAGCCGCAGGTGTCCTGGCCTGGCGCGATGGTGCGTCGTCACGGGAGCTTGCTGTACGCGTGGCCGCTGCCCTTGGCGGAGGCGCGTGCGCGCGTACCCGGCGGCGGTGGGCGTCTCACCGATGCGCCTCGGGCGGATGCGCGTCAGGCTGGTGCGCGTCCAGTCGGTGCGCCTCGGGCCGGTGCGCGTCTGGCCGAAGCACCGTGGGCGCAGTGGGACTGGACCCGCCAGCCGTCGATGAGCCTGCCCGGCGGCGCCGGGCTGCAAATGCGGCGCAGTCGGTACGGGAGTCTTGATCTGGCCACTTTCCCGCAGCGACTGACGGTGCGGTTTCGAAGCGGTGGCGAGCGGCTGGAAGTACCGACTGGCCACCAGTCGCTCAAGAACTGGTTGCAGGAGTGCGGGTTGCCACCCTGGCTGCGCGCGCAGGTACCACTTCTGTACGCCGGCGAGCGATTGGTGGCGGTGGCGGATTGGTGGTGGGCGCCGGAATTTGCGGCCAACGTCGGAGTGGCGCCCGCCAAAGCACCACCCGTTGGGCGGCTTGGGCCTAAGGGCGGGCCGTCCGGCGCCGGGCGCGGGCGCGGGCGGTTGGTGTGGCGGCCGCCGGCCGGGCAGCAATCCATTTGAGGCGGCGGCGGCGATTTGCTAGTCTGTCTGCCCGTCGTCAGGTCCAGCACACGGCGGATCCCCCATGACTCGATTTGTATTCGTCTCCGGTGGCGTTGTTTCCTCGTTGGGGAAAGGCATCGCTGCCGCTTCGCTCGGCGCCATACTCGAGGCGCGCGGCTTGAAAGTCTCCATGGTCAAGCTCGATCCGTACATCAACGTGGATCCGGGCACCATGAGTCCGTTTCAGCACGGCGAGGTGTTTGTCACCGCCGATGGCACCGAGGCGGACCTGGACCTGGGGCATTACGAGCGCTTTGTGCGCACCACGACAGGGCGGCACAGCAATTTCACCACTGGTCGCATCTACGAGCGGGTCATCGCCAAGGAGCGGCGCGGCGACTATTTGGGCGCGACGGTGCAGGTGATCCCGCACATCACCGATGAGATCAAGCGCAGCATCCGCATGGGCGCTGGGGACGCCGACGTGTGCATGGTGGAGATCGGCGGCACGGTGGGCGATATCGAATCGCTCCCGTTTCTGGAAGCCATACGCCAGATGGGCGTGGAGCTGGGCCGCAATCAGGTGGCCTATATCCATCTCACCCTGGTGCCGGTGGTGGGCGGGTCGCATGAGATCAAGACCAAGCCCACCCAGCATTCGGTCAAGGAGCTGCGCTCCATCGGCATTCAGCCCGACGTGCTGCTGTGCCGGGCCCAAACCACGCTGCCCGAGGAGCAACGGCGCAAGATAGCCCTGTTCACCAACGTGGAGGAGCGGGCGGTGATCTCGGCGGTGGATGCGGATGATATTTACAAAATACCTCTGCTGCTGCACGAACAGGGGTTGGATGACATTGTGCTCGATAAGCTCCGTCTGGAGGCGCCGCCAGCTTCCTTGAGCGACTGGCGACAGGTGGTGAGCGCGCGCACCAACACGGACGGGCAGGTGGACATCGCCATGGTCGGCAAGTACGTGCAGATCCGCGATTCGTACATTTCGCTCAATGAAGCCCTGATGCATGCGGGGCTGAAGACGCGCACGCGCGTACGGGTGCACTACTTCGAGTCCACCGATCTAGAGCGCGACGGAGTCGGGGTGTTGTCGGGCATGGACGCGATCCTGGTGCCGGGCGGATTTGGTGAGCGGGGCATCGAGGGCAAGATCCAGGCGGTGCGCTTTGCCCGCGAACAGCGCATCCCGTACCTGGGGATATGTCTGGGTATGCAGTTGGCGATCATCGAATACGGGCGGCATGTGCTGGGATTCAGCGATGCGCACAGCACGGAATTCAATCGGGCCAGCGCTCACCCGGTGGTCGGACTGATCACCGAATGGCAGGATCAGGCCCGGGGCGTCCAGCAGCGCGATGCCAGCACGGCACTGGGCGGTTCGATGCGGTTGGGGGCCCAGGAGGTGCGCATCGCGGCCGATACGCTGGCCCGTCATATGTATGGGGCCGAGCGCATCAACGAGCGGCACCGGCATCGCTTTGAATTCAATAACACCTACATGGATCGCTACCAGCGCTCTGGCATGGTGTTTTCCGGTCTCTCGCCGGATGAGCTGGTGGAGATCATCGAATTGCCCTCGCACCCGTGGTTCTTGGCCACTCAGTTCCATCCGGAGTTCACCTCGACGCCGCGCGATGGGCACCCGTTGTTCACCGGGTTCGTGCGCGCGGCGCGCGCGGCCCGAGCGGCGGCGCTCCCCGTAGCGGCGAGCGCTTAAGCTGTGAGGCTGGGGAGTTTTGCCGTCGGCCTGGACTCTCCGCTCCTGTTGATCGCCGGGCCGTGCGTCATCGAGTCGGCCGCATTGGTGAACGAGGTGGCCGGTGCACTGCGGGAGATCACGCAAGATCTGCATATACCCTTTGTGTTCAAGGCTTCGTTCGACAAGGCCAACCGCTCTTCGGGAAAGAGCTTTCGCGGTCCGGGGCTGGAACAGGGCTTGAAAATCCTGGCCGACGTGCGCCGGCAGTTTCGGGTACCGGTGCTCACCGACGTGCACGAG
>Ga0075017_100001011_pt1 | contig 16731 bp, 13 predicted proteins | sample AleBraG_ABR_2012_FD_71475 | JGI IMG/M metagenome (GOLD analysis project Ga0075017, IMG submission 71475) | Freshwater sediment microbial communities in response to fracking from Pennsylvania, USA - Alex Branch Run_MetaG_ABR_2012 | ecosystem: Environmental > Aquatic > Freshwater > Creek >... | reverse complement strand
CACTGGTGATCGCGCCGTTGTTGCGCCCCCTGCAACGCCGGCAGTTCGATCAGCGAAAGCTGACCGGCGACCTCGCTCGTCTAGGCGCGGACACAGTCGCCGGCCTGCGCGTGCTCCGTGGCATCGGCGGCGAGGAGACCTTCCTGGCCAGGTACCGGACGTCGTCCCAACTCGTCCGATTCGCGGGGGTCCGGGTCGCCCGAGTGCAGGCCACGCTCGATGCAGCGCAGGTCCTCTTGCCCGGCATCTTCGTCGTGCTCGTGACGTGGATCGGTGCACGTCTCGCCGTACAGGGCGAGTTGTCGATCGGTGCCCTGGTGGCGTTCTACGGATATGCGGCGTTCCTGGTGACGCCGCTGCGGACCGCGACCGAGGCGGCGGACAAGCTGACCAGCGCACTGGTAGCCACAGGCCGAGCCTTGGCGATCCTGCGGCTGGGCTCCGTGCTGACCGAGCCGGAGCGTCCGGCGGCCGAACCGCCGGTCGGTGCCAGCCTCGTCGACGAGACGAGCGGCGTAGTCGTCGGACCCGGGCGCCTGATCGGTGTCGCCAGTGCCGTTCCGGAGGCAGCCGCAGCCTTGGCCGACCGGCTAGGGCGGTACACCGACCCCGAACACGGCGCGGTGACCCTGGGCGGGACGCCGCTGAACCAACTCCCGCTCGAGGTGGTCCGGCGACGCATTCTGGTCGGCGACAAGGACCCGCAACTTTTCACCGGCGTGCTGCGGGATGAGCTCGACCCGACCGGCCGGGCCAGCGAGCCGGAGTTGCTCGAGGCACTGGCCGTCGCAAGCGCGGAGGACATCCTCGACGCTGTTGACGGTCACCTCGACGCCGAGGTCGAGGAACGGGGTCGCTCGTTCTCCGGCGGACAACGCCAACGGCTCGTCCTGGTCCGAGCCCTGGTGGCCGATCCGGAGATCCTGATCCTGGACGAGCCGACCTCGGCCGTCGACGCACACACCGAGGTCCGGATCGCCGAGCGTTTGCGCGGCGCAAGAGCCGGCCGGACCACTGTTGTCATGAGCACCAGCCCGCTGTTGCTCGAGTGGTGCGACGAGGTCGCGTTCCTCGTCGACGGCGTTGTGACTGCGACCGGCAGCCATCGATCGCTTCTGCACAGCGACCCGGAGTACCGGGCCGTCGTCACCCGTGGCGAGGCGGATCCGCAAGCCGACGAGTCCCCGGTCGGACCGAGCGAGCCCGAACGCAACGGCAGAGTGGAGGTCGCGCCGTGAGGCGGACCCTGCCGGTTGCGACCTCCGCGCAGACCCGGCTCTATGCTCGCGGACTCGCCAGACGACACCCCCGTGCTCTGACGATCATGCTGGTGGCACACACGCTTGCGGCGATCGCCGGGCTCGCCGGGCCGCGCCTGCTCGGCGGTCTGGTGCAGTCCGTGCAGGACGGCACGACAACACAGCACGTCGACCAGATCGCGATTCTGCTGGCGCTGTTCGTTCTTTCGCAGACAGTGCTCACTCAGTGGGCGCGCACGCGTTCGTTCGTGCTCGGCGAGCAGGTCCTCGCCGACCTCCGCGAAGATTTCCTCGGGCGGGTCCTGGCGCTCCCGCTCGGCACCGTCGAACGCGCCGGCACCGGCGACCTGCTGACCCGGACGACGAGCGACATCGACGCACTCGCGCGAACGGCTCGCTTTGCCGTTCCCGAAACCTTGGTAGCCGCGGTCACCGTGATCCTGACCGTCGTTGCAGCGGCGCTCACGTCGTGGCGTTTGGCGTTGCCGGCCCTGATCGTCGTCCCGTTGCTCTACGTCTCGACCCGGTGGTACCTCAAGCGCGCTCCGGCCGGCTACCTCGCCGAGCGCGAGGCGTATTCGGTGATGACGTCGGGCGTCGCCGAGACCGCCGAAGGATCCCGGACCGTCGACGCGCTCCGCTTGACCGAGCTGCGTATGAAGCAGGCCGACGCGGACGTGGCGTCGACGTTCAAGGCGGAGATGCGGACCCTGTTCCTGCGCTGCGTGTGGTTCCCGTGTGTCGAGTTCTCCTATGTCGTGCCGGTCGCCGCCACCTTGTTCGTCGGCGGAGTTCTGTACTCGCACAACGTCGTCACGCTCGGCCAGGTCACCACAGTCACGCTCTACATTCAGCAGCTCATCGACCCGGTGGACTCGCTCATCTCATGGCTCGACGAACTGCAGGTCGGCAGCACATCACTGGCCCGGCTCATCGGCGTCGCCCACGTGCCTTCGGACCGCGAGCCGACCGGAGCCGAACCGACCGATTCGCATGTGATCGCCGATGACGTCCGGTTCGCATACAACGAGGGACGAGACGTCCTGCACGGAGTTTCACTCGACCTGAGGCCAGGCGAGCGACTTGCGGTCGTCGGTCCCAGCGGCGCCGGAAAGTCGACGCTGGGCCGACTTCTGGCCGGAATCCACGGCCCGCGCACCGGGTCGGTCACCGTAGGCGGCGTCGAACTGACCGACCTCGAACTGGACGAGCTCCGGGGTCAAGTCGCGCTCGTGACACAGGAGCACCACGTCTTCGTCGGCACGATCGAAGACAACGTGCGCCTCGCGCGTCCCGATGCGACGTCCGACGAGGTCGCGGATGCCCTTGACGCCGTAGACGCGCTCGACTGGGTGCGCGCCCTGCCGGAAGGCGTCGAGACGATCGTGGGCCAGGGCGGCCACGCGCTGTCGCCGGCCCAGGCACAGCAGCTCGCGCTCGCCCGCCTGGTGCTGTCGGACCCGCACACGCTGGTGCTCGACGAGGCGACGTCGCTGCTCGACCCCCGCGCGGCACGGCATCTCGAGCGCTCACTGGCGGCCGTGCTGTCCGGACGGACCGTCGTCGCAATTGCCCACAGGTTGCACACCGCCCACGACGCCGACCGAGTCGCGGTCGTCGAGAACGGGCTGATCTCCGAGATCGGCACCCACGAAGACCTGGTGGCCGAGGATGGGGCCTACGCCGCCTTGTGGCGATCGTGGCGGGACGACGGCGGAAGCGCGACGCCGGTCAGCGCCACCCGGAGTTCTTGAGGCCACGCACGGCGTACTCCAGCACCCGCGCCCACACGCCGCGAGGTATTCCGGGCGGCGGGCTGAGTCCGACGATCCGCTGGGTCGCCACGGTTTGGGATCGCACGTACTGCGCAAGACCCTGCGCACCGTGCCGGCGGCCCAGTCCGCTGTCGCCGACGCCACCCATCGGTGCGTCGACGCTGGCCCAAGCTGCCGCGTAACCGTCGTTGATGTTGACGGTTCCGGCGCGAAGGCGCTGGGCCAGCGCGCGGCCGCGCGCGACGTCTGTCGTCCACACGCTGGCATTCAGTCCGTACGAGGTGTCGTTCGCGGCGCGAACAGCGGCGTCCTCGTCGTCGAAGCGGTAGACCGACACGACCGGCCCGAATGTTTCCTCAGTGCACACCGCCATCGCTTCGGTGACCCCGGTCAGAACGGTCGGCTCGTAGAAGTACGGACCGAGATCCGGCCGCGCGTGGCCGCCGGCAAGCACTTTCGCACCGGCTGAGACCGCTTCGTCAACGTGCCCGCGAACGCGAGCAAGCTGCGCAGCCGACGCGAGCGAACCCATCTCGGACCGAAAGTCGTTCGTCGGTCCGAGGTGCATCCCAGCAACGGCCGTGGCGAAGGCGGGAACGAACCTGTCGTACACGGCGGCGCTCACGTACATCCGCTCCATCGACACGCACAGCTGGCCGGCGCCTGAAAAGCAGGCATGGACGGCGCCGCGCACGGTCTTGCGTACGTCCGCATCCGAGCAGACGATCATCGCGTTCTTGCCGCCCAGTTCAAGGGTGCAGCCGATCAGCCGGTCGGCGCACCGCTTCGCGACCTCGCGACCGGCTGCCGAGGATCCGGTGAAACAGACGAAGTCCGACCGGTCGACGACGGCCGCACCGGTGTCCCGCCCGCCGGTGACGACCTGCAGCACGCCGTCGGGCAAGCCTGCGCGGTCGAGCAGTTCGGCGGCGAACAACGCGCTGAACGAGGTCTGAGGGTCAGGTTTGATGACGACGGCGTTACCCGCGAGCAGCGCGGGAATCGCGTCTCCGGCAGTAACCGTGAGCGGGTAGTTCCACGGTCCGATCACTCCGACGACCCCGTGCGGTTGCAGGTACTCCATGACATCGGTGAGCAACGGAAAGACCCCGCGACGGCGGGACGGCGCGAGCAGCTCAGGCGCAGACCGTGCGTAGTACCGCGAGACGATCGCGACATCGAGGACCTCCTCGAAAGCGTGAGCGCGCGCCTTGCCCGTCTCCGCCTGAATGAGGTCGAGCATCGGATCGCGCGCGCCGAGCAACAGATCGTGGAACGCCAGGACGACGGCGGCGCGACGTCGCACCGGGGTCCGAGCCCACGCGCGACCGGCAGCGCGCGCCGAGTCGAACGCGACTACGACGTCGGCAGGTGACGACAGCGGCAGGTGACCGAAAACCGTCCCGGTGGCCGGTGCGATCACGGTGGCTCGCGCGGCGTGGGGCGACGCGGTGACCCGATCGGCCAGACGGCTCAGGTCCCGGACCCGGCTTCGATCCACTCGGTCAGCCGGCATGTGTACCGCCACTGGCACCGGCCACGTCCGGTGGTGCGGATGCCGCCCCTGCGCTCCGTTTGCGCCTGCGCAAGCCCGCAGCACTGAGTCTGAGCACCAACTCCCGACTGCTTACTTCGGATGCTCCCGCGGCGATCACATCACCGCGACGTTCGGCAGGGAGGTCGTAGTGGTCACGTTCGAAAGCGCGCTCGGGGATGCCGCACCGTCGAGCGAATTCGTGCAGCTCGTCGTAAGAGACGTCACTGACGAGATGGCACCACAGGCGGTCGCGAGACGGCCACGCCGCCGGATCAACCAGGATCGCCACGATCGGCAGACTAGCTTCGCTCAGCGGCCCGGCCGCCGCGGCCGGTCACCCGACGCGGCGCCGGCTCGCGCGAAGGGCGGGCCGACGACCGAAGGGGCGGCCCCGGTGATCCGGAGCCGCCCCTCGGGCGTTTCAGGTGAACGTTCTGGCGAGCGACTGGCCCGTCAGAAGTCCATGTCCCCACCGGGCATGCCGCCCCCGGCCGGAGCCGCTGACTTTTCGGGCTTGTCGGCGATCACAGCTTCCGTGGTGAGGAAGAGCGCTGCGATCGACGCTGCGTTCTGCAGCGCGGACCGGGTCACCTTGGCGGGGTCGATGATCCCGGCCTTGATGAGGTCCACGTACTCACCGGTCGACGCGTCCAGCCCGTGGTTGGGCGGAAGGTTCCGAACCTTCTCGACCACGACGCCGCCTTCGAGACCCGCGTTGACCGCGATCTGCTTGAGCGGAGCCTCGACCGCCGTCTTGACGATCTGAGCGCCGGTGGCTTCGTCACCGACGAGATCGAGCTTCTCGAACGCCTGCTGAGCCGCGTGGAGCAGAGCCACGCCGCCACCGGCGACGATGCCCTCTTCGACCGCTGCCTTCGCGTTGCGGACGGCATCCTCGATGCGGTGCTTGCGCTCCTTGAGCTCGACCTCGGTCGCCGCGCCCGCCTTGATGACGGCAACGCCGCCGGCGAGCTTGGCGAGCCGCTCCTGGAGCTTCTCGCGGTCGTAGTCGGAGTCCGACTTCTCGATCTCGGCGCGGATCTGGTTGACGCGGCCGGCGATCTGCTCGGGGTCGCCCGAGCCTTCGATGACCGTCGTCTCGTCCTTGGTGACGGTGATCTTGCGTGCCCGGCCGAGCAGGTCGAGCGACGCGTTCTCCAGCTTGAGGCCGACGGTCTCGCTGATCACCTGGCCGCCGGTGAGGATCGCGATGTCCTGCAGGATCGCCTTGCGGCGGTCGCCGAACCCGGGAGCCTTGACGGCGACGGACTTGAACGTGCCGCGGATCTTGTTCACGACCAGGGTCGCGAGCGCCTCGCCCTCGACGTCCTCGGAAATGATCAGTAGCGGCTTGCCGGTCTGCATGATCTTCTCGAGAACCGGGAGCAGGTCCTTCACCGCGGAGATCTTGGACTCGACGATGAGGATGTACGGGTCGTCGAGGACGGACTCCATACGCTCCGGGTCGGTCACGAAGTAGTGCGAGATGTAGCCCTTGTCGAAGCGCATGCCCTCGGTCAGCTCGAGCTCGAGGCCGAAGGTGTTGCTCTCCTCGACGGTGATGACACCTTCCTTGCCGACCTTGTCCATCGCCTCGGCGATCATCTCGCCGATCTGGGAGTCGCCGGCCGAGATGGAGGCCGTCGAAGCGATCTCCTCCTTGGTCTCGACCTCCTTGGCGATGGCCAGAAGCTGGTTGCTGATCGCCTCGGTGGCCTTCTCGATGCCGCGCTTGAGAGCCATCGGATTGGCGCCGGCGGCTACGTTGCGCAGACCCTCGCGAACGAGTGCCTGGGCGAGGACTGTTGCGGTGGTGGTGCCGTCGCCGGCAACGTCGTCAGTCTTCTTGGCGACCTCTTTGACCAGCTCGGCCCCGATCTTCTCGTACGGGTCTTCGAGCTCGATCTCCTTGGCGATCGAAACGCCGTCGTTGGTGATGGTGGGGGCGCCCCACTTCTTCTCCAGCACGACGTTGCGGCCCCTGGGACCGAGGGTCACCCTGACTGCGTCGGCGAGCTGGTTCATGCCCCGCTCGAGGCCCCGACGGGCCTCTTCGTCGAACGCGATGATCTTGGCCATGTGTTGTCCGTCCTCCTGGAACGGTTGGAGCCGGGTGCGTGGTCTCGCCCGCGACGGCCGATCATGCGCGCCGGGCTCTGGCCCGTCCCGCGTGACCTCGGACCACGGCCCGCCTGGTGGGAACGTCTGTCACTCTCGCGAGGAGAGTGCTAACCCAATGATTAGCACTCGGCACCGGCGAGTGCAAGCGCGAGGCCGCTCCGTCGGCTCCGGGACGGCGGAGATCCCGCGCGAATCCGCAGATGCTCGACGGCCAACCCGTCCGGGTAGCGGCGAGGCCGCTCACCGCCGGCGCGCGTCCGGCTTCAGGTCAGAGCTTGCGAACGCCGTCGGCCTGGGGACCCTTCTGCCCTTGGGAGACCTCGAACTCGACGCGGTCCCCTTCTTCGAGGTTCTTGTAGCCATCCATGTCGATGGCGCTGTAATGAACGAAAACGTCCGGTCCGCCGTCCTCAGCGATGAAGCCGTAACCCTTCTCCGCGTTGAACCACTTCACCGTGCCTTGAGCCATGGGTGCTCCCGATCCTTGCCGTGCGGTCCAAGAGGCCCCCTGATCCCCACCGCGCACCCTCAAGCGCACGGCGAGTGCGAATCTAGCGGGCTCAGCCCCCGGCCACCGCTGGAATCACCGAGACGGTGACCCCGTCGGGGGTGACGGTCTGGAGGCCGGCAGCGAACCGGACGTCCTCGTCGCCGACGTAGACGTTGACGAAGCGCCTCAGCTTGCCCTCTCCGTCCAGCACCCTGGGGCCGATCCCGGGGTACGACGCCTCCAGGGCGGTGACGACGTCGGCGAGCGTCGCACCCTCGACCTGCACCTCCGACTGCCCGGCGGTATACGTGCGCAAGATCGTCGGAACGCGGACGGTGACGCTCACAGCAGACCTTCCTTCGGGGTCGACGGCACCGTGCTCGGCAGCCGATCCAGCGCTGCCTCGGCCTCGCGGAATGCGTCGAGGCTGGGTCGGATGGCGGCGCTCGGTCCGACTTGGTCGGACACCGCATTGAGCGTCTTGAGTCCCTCGCCGGTGTTGAGGAGGACTGTTTCGGCGTCCGGGTCGAGCTTTCCCTCGGCCAGCAGCTTCCTCAGCACGGCAACAGTCACTCCGCCCGCCGTCTCGGCGAAGATGCCTTCGGTGCGGGCGAGCAACCGAATGCCGTCGACGATCTCGGCGTCGCTGACGTCAGCGATCGACCCGCCGGTACGGCGAACGACGTCAAGCGCGTACGGGCCGTCGGCCGGATTTCCGATGGCGAGCGACTTGGCGATAGTTGCCGGCTTGACCGGCTGAACTGCATCGTGACCTGCACTGAATGCCCGCGAGACGGGGTTGCACCCGGTTGCTTGCGCGCCGAAGACGCGGTAACCCGCCCCTTCGGCGGACACCAGACCGAGCGTCACCAACTCGCGCCACGCCTTGTCCACCTTCGTCAGCAGTGAGCCCGACGCGATCGGCACGACGATCTGCTCGGGAAGCCGCCAGCCCAGCTGCTCGGCGACTTCGAAGCCGACCGACTTGGACCCTTCGGCGTAGAACGGCCGGAGCGTGACGTTGACGAATCCCCAGTCCTCGTGCTCGAACGCCACCTCGCTGCACAGACGGTTCACGTCGTCGTAGCTGCCCTCGATGGCAACCAGACCACCGGAGTAGACGGCAGCCGCGATGACCTTGCTCGGCTCCAGGTCAGCGGGAACGAGGACAACCGATCGCAGCCCCGCACGAGCAGCCGCGGCTGCCACCGCACCGGCCAGATTGCCGGTCGAGGCGCACGCGACCGTCTTCAGCCCGAGCGCGTGCGCAGCATTGACGGCCACAGCGACGACGCGGTCCTTGAACGAGTGTGTCGGGTTCCCGCTGTCGTCCTTGACCCACAGGGTGCGCATGCCGAGTTCGGCCGCGAGCTGGTCGGCGCGGTGCAGGCGCGTCCAACCCGGCGACAGGTCGGGCGGGCGCCGGGCCGGATCCGGATCGACCGGCAGCAGGGGGGCATAGCGCCACATCGACGACGGCCCCGCTTCGATCTGAGCACGCGTCACGACACCGAAGTCGTAGCCGATCTCGAGCGGACCGAAGCATTCCGAGCACGCGTACCGCGCGCCGAGCTCGTAACGCTCGCCGCATTCGCGGCAGACCAGCGCGCTGGCCGGCCCGAACGAAACCGGTTGCGCGGACTCGCCCTCTGAGGGCGCCGGCAAGGGTGGGACTGACGGCTCGGCTGCTGCGGACGATGCAGCGTCGATGCTCAAACTGGTCACGGCGAGGCCTCTCTCCTCATCTCTCCCCGCGGATAGCTCCGGCGAGGACGGACTTGGCACCTGGCGCGACCGGCCTCGCCGTCTCGACCCTGCCGAGATACGACGCATTCCGTCGCGAAGGTTGCCGGGGCTTCAACGGGCCGTTTCCCTCTGCCCCTCTGGATGAGCGTGCATGTTCAGTTGTATGCGCGGCTCGATCGTACCGAACCGGTCGGCCGAGCTCGCCCCCGCTAGGGTCCCCGGTATGGAGCACGACGACGGGCCGCGCTCCGCGTCCGTGGTCGTCGCATCCAATCGCGGACCGGTCGCTTACTCGGTAACGGACGACGGCGCTCTGGTGGCGAACCGGGGCGGGGGCGGTCTGGTCGCCGGCCTCTCGGGAGCGACCGGCGCGGTTTGGGTGTGCGCCGCGCTTTCCGAGGGCGACCGCCGAGCCGCTCGGTCGGCACCCTCGGGCCGGCTCGGTCCGGTCAGCGACGACGCGAACGCGACCTCGGTCCGGATGCTTGAGATCGACCCGGCGACGTTCACGCGTTCGTATGGAAGCGTCGCCAACTCGACCCTGTGGTTCTTGCACCACATGCTCTACGACACGCCGAGGCAGCCGAGCTTCGGCGGGCGGTTCGAACGAGACTGGGCTGCGTACCGGCGCTACAACGAGACATTCGCTGAAGCCATCGCCCAGGAGGCAGCGCCGCGCGCGCACGTGCTGGTTCAGGACTACCACCTGACGCTGACGCCGGCAGTGCTGCGGGCGCGCCGACCGGATCTGCGCATCGGCCACTTCTCCCATACGCCCTGGGCGCCGCAGGACTACTTCCGCGTCCTCCCCGATCCGATCGCCGTCGAGGTCCTCGAAGGCATCCTCGGCGCCGATCGCGCGGGATTCCACACCCGCCGATGGGCAGAAGCCTTCGCCCGCTGTTGCGCCGACGTGCTCGGCGCCAGGGTCACCGGGCTCGGGGGCGGACAGCTCTCGGTTCAGCACGGCAAAGACTTCACGATGCTGGATGTCCATCCGCTCGGGGTGGACGGTCCCGGCCTGGTCGACCGCGCGAGCCGGACCGATGTGACGAATCGGCTGGATCTCCTGCGGGCGCAGGTGGGCGATCGTCAGGCAATCGTCCGGGTCGACCGCACCGAGCTCTCGAAGAACATCGTCCGAGGTCTCGAGGCGTACCGGGAACTCCTGCGCAGATATCCGCAGTGGCGCGAACGGGTCGTCCACATCGCTTTTGCCTATCCGAGCCGCCACGACCTCCCCGTCTACCGCGAGTACACGGCGGAGGTTCAGCGCGTCGCGCAGGAGGTCAACGACGAATTCGGGAGCCCGACCTGGGAACCAATCCTGCTCAGCGTCAACGACGATTACCCGCGGTCGCTCGCTGCTTACCGGCTGGCGGACGTCCTGCTGGTGAACCCCATCCGCGACGGCATGAATCTGGTCGCGAAGGAGGGCCCGATCCTGGCCGACCGGGGGTGTGCGCTCGTGCTGTCCAGGGAGGCGGGAGCGGCCGCCGAGCTCGGCGACGAGGCGTTCCTGGTCAATCCGTTCGACGTCGTCGGCACCGCGGTGGCCATGCACGAGGCGTTGCTTATCGACTCCGCCGAGCGCAAGCGACGGTGCGACCGCCTGAACAAGCGGTCGACGATCCTCCCGCCCGCGCTCTGGCTCGAACGCCAGCTCGCCGACCTGACCGTCTGAGCCGGTTCGAGTCCGGGCATACCGGCGGCGCGGGGTCGCTCCGGGGCTAGCGCTGCTCGATCGCTTCGAGCAGTTCGGCCAGCAGATGCACGGCGCCGGCGACGCCGGCCACGGTGGCGTCGGCCGCGGCGGCGACCTCGGGCGCCTCGTCACTTTCGACGGCGATCGACCAGGCCGCGACGCCCTGCGCGCGAAGCCTGGTCGTTGCGGCGAAAGCCGGAAGGTCGCCCAGGTCATCACCCAGGTACAACAGGCTGCTTGGCCGCCAGTCCGCTACGAGCTCCAACAGCGCGCTGCCTTTGTCGACGGTCGGGTCACGCAGCTCGAGCACCAGGCGCCCCGGCTCGAGCCGCAGTCCGAACGCGTCAGCGATCTCAGCCAGCGGCCGTTCGAGGCGGTCGAACTCGCCTTTGGGGTCGCCGGCTCGACGGGTGTGCACGGCAACGGCGGCACCCTTGTCCTCGACCACGATCCCGCGTTCGTCCGGCTGTACCAGTTGACGAATCGCTGCCAGCGCCCCGGACAGTCCGTCCGGCGCTGCACCAGCGTGCACGACTCCCCCGCTCCATCGGTCCCGCCCGTACAGGCCGAGCACCGTGAGGTCGGGGATCCGGTCGAGCCGGCCGAGCCGCACCGCGTCCGCGGCCGGGCGGCCCGTGATGACGGCGATGTGGCCGAGCCCGGCGGAGAGTTTCACCAAGAGTTCGACAGCACCCGGCGCGGGCCGTGCGGACGCTGGGTCGGCAACGATCGGAGCCAGCGTCCCGTCGTAGTCGATCGCCAGCAGTGCACCCGCCTGGTGGGCCGCGAACAACCCGAGGATGCGTGCGCTGTCCACCGCCGCGGTCGACGTCAGCTGAACGGGTTGGACGTGAGCACGACGGTGACGTGGTGGGAAAGCATCCCTCGCGGCGCCGGCCGGACCCGGCTGACTCCGAGCTCGCGCGCCAACGACTCGGCGGCGGCCAGCAGACCTGGCGAGTAGTAGACCGTTGTCGTCGGTACGTTCCCCATCCAGTTGCCCACCCCGCTCACTGTCCAGCCCTTCGTGCGCAACTCGGCGGCTACGTGCGCCGCCAGCCCACGGGTTGTCGTCTCGTTGAGCACGATGGCCGGCGCGAACACGGTCACCGGCACCGGAACGGTGGAAGCCGGCGGCTTGGCGGAGTGCGAAACAGCGGCCGGCGTGGACGGGGAAGCCGCGTGGGTGCTTGCCGGAGCCGAGCTGGTGTGGGCGACCGGGCTCGACTGCGCCGCGGTCGGCAACGACGGCTGGCTCAGCGTGGGACTGGTGGCCGCGGTCTGCGGCGTGCTCCCGCGGATCCACCCTGCGATCCCGATGCCGATTGCAAGCACAACGAGAGCGCCGACCACGGCCGGAAGGATGTAGCGACTCGGACGCCGGCGGCGATGCGAGCCCGAGCCCCCGGAGCCACGGTCCGCAGCTGCAGCCCCTGCCCATTCGACCTCGGTCTGGTGCGACGCCGCATAGGCCACCGGGTCCGTCGACCCTGCGAAAGGCGAGCGTGCAGGCACCGGCTCCGGCGCATCGAACATCCCGCTCAAACTGGCATCCTGCACAGGCCCGTGCGAGGGCGGCGGCACGGGAGGGGGCGCGAACGGATCCGCACCCGGACCGCCGCCGGGGGGAGCGGCATACGGGTCAGCGGCGCCCGGGGGCGCCGGCGGTGGTCGGCTCCAGCCCGGGTAAGTCGGTCCGTTGTCGGACACGAGAGACCGGCCGGATCAGGTCTCGAAGCCGAGCCGGCGCGCCGACCGCGCCCGCTGACGTGACGCCCGGAGCCTGCGGAGCCGCTTCACCAGCATCGGGTCGGCCTCCATCGCTTCCGGCCGGTCGATCAAGGCGTTCAGCACCTGGTAGTACCGCGTCGCCGACATCTCGAACAGATCGCGGATCGCCTGCTCCTTGGCCCCGGCGTACTTCCACCACTGGCGCTCGAAGGCGAGGATGCGCAGATCGCGGTCCGACAACCCTTCGGGCATTCCCGCGGCACGCACACCGATCTCGGCCGCGTTCGCGGCGTCCATAGGCGCTGGCTCCCCTCGCGAGTCTCGTCGGTCATCGAACGTTCTTCTGCGTGCTCGATCTCGCTCGAGCGGGTTGCTCCCGAACGATTCAGCTTTCGCCTTCGACGGTCACCGTCCGCCATGGCGGCCCGGGCTTCCCCTCCCGGGCCGCCATGGCCGAACAGTGGCCATCGTAAGACTCGAATCCCAACGATGTCATTCATCCACGATCCACCGCGCGGCGTGGATCGGTGCGTTCGGGTGATCCATCCCACGGTTTCGGCCCCCGGCAGCGGTGGGCACGCTCCAACACGGACGTCAGCTGGGCCCGGCCGGCCTGGGTGGGGTGGTCCTCCGGGGGCTCTCCACCCAGGCTTGCCGGGCCCAGCGGCGACCACCACGGGGTTGGTTTGTCTATTCAACCGACCTCGTCAGTAGGCAGTCCCAGCATGCGGACCACGGCTCGAACGCGGCGGACGCCTCTGCGACACTTCACCCGTGCAGCCGGTGCAGCCCTTCTTGGTCGCGCGTCGTCACGTCGACTTGATGCGCGTCTGCCGCATGGCCTGCCGCTCTTCGGCCGCCTGACCGCCTGCCCCCGGCAACCTTCGCCCGGGCACGCGACGCCCGAACCCCGTCTCCGGCTTCGGCCCGGGCCTGCGCATCCAGCGAGTTCGCCTCGATCGGATCCGCCGCAGACCGAGCGGAGGCTCACCCAGGCTCCCGAAGGACATCGGATGGACACCGTCGTGGAAGATCGAACCGGCCGGGACCCCACGGTCACCGGCACCGGCTCGATCCCGCGCGTCACGAAAGCCGGGTCGGGTCGTCCGGCGGAGGGGCGCAGCCGCCGTGGAGAGGGCCAGTGGGCCCTCGGCTTCCACGAACCGCTCAACCCGAACGAGCGCACCAAGAAGGACGACGACGGCCTGAACGTCAGGGCGCGGATCGAGAACATCTACAGCAGGCGCGGCTTCAGCTCGATCGACCCGGCCGACCTGCGCGGCCGGTTCCGGTGGTGGGGCCTGTACACCCAGCGGGCCCCCGGGATCAGCGGCGGCCGCACGGCGACCGTCGAGCCGGAGGAGTTGGACGCCGAATTCTTCATGCTGCGGATTCGGATCGACGGCGGCGCTCTCACCGGCCAGCAGCTCCGGACCGTGGCGACGATCTCGACCGATTTCGCCCGGGATACGGCCGATCTGACCGACCGGCAGAACATTCAGCTGCACTGGATCCGGATCGAGGACGTTCCGGAGATCTGGCGCCGATTGGAAGCAGTGGGGCTGTCGACCGCCGAAGCGTGTGGCGACACACCACGGGTGATCCTCGGGTCTCCGGTGGCGGGTGTCGACCCGGACGAGATCGTCGACGGCACCCCGGCCGTCCGAGAGATCGTTTCGCGCTACATCGGCAAGCCCGAGTTCTCGAACCTCCCGCGCAAGTTCAAGACGGCCATCAGCGGGTCGCCGCACCAGGACGTCGCACACGAGGTCAACGACGTGTCATTCGTCGGCGTGCGCCATCCCGATCTCGGTCCCGGGTTCGACGTCTGGGTCGGAGGCGGCCTTTCGACCAACCCGCACCTGGCCCAGAGACTCGGGGCGTTCGTCACGCTCGAGGAGATCCCCGACGTCTGGGCCGGGGTTGTCGGGGTCTTCCGCGACTACGGGTACCGCCGGCTGCGCAGCAAGGCACGGCTGAAGTTTCTGGTCCGGGATTGGGGGGCCGAGCGATTTCGCGGCGTGCTCGAGACGGAGTACCTCGGTCACCCGATGACCGACGGACCTGCTCCGATCGCCCCGCCGTACGGCCGCCGCGACCATCTCGGAGTCCATCCGCAGCGAGACGGACGCTTCTTCGTCGGCGCAAAGCCGACGGTCGGCCGCCTCTCGGGTGCTGTTCTGACGGCTCTCGCCGACGCGGTGGACGCCGCGGGTGCCGGCGAGGTGCGACTGACCACGTCGCAGAGTCTCGTCGTGCTGGACGTCCCCGGACCTGAGGTGGACACCCTCGTGGCGGCACTGGCCAAGGCGAATCTGTTCGCCGAGACCGGGACGTTCCGCCGCGGTGCGATGGCGTGCACGGGCATCGAGTACTGCAAGCTCGCGATCACCGAGACCAAGCAGGTGGCCGGCCGGCTGATCGCCGAGCTCGAGGATCGGCTGCCGACCTTCTCCGACCCCCTGACGATTCACGTCAACGGCTGCCCCAATTCGTGCGCGCGTATCCAGGTCGCCGACATCGGGCTGAAGGGCGTCATCGTTCCCGGTCCCGACGGTGAGGACACCGACGGCTTCCAAGTGCACCTGGGCGGCCGGCTCGGCCAGGAGGCCGGATTCGGGCGCACCGTTCGCGGCCTGCGGGTCAGCGCGACAGATCTGCCGGACTACGTGGAGCGCGTCGTGCGCCATTACGAGTCCGACCACGAGCAAGGCGAGACGTTCGCTGCGTGGGCCGTGCGTGCCGAGGAAGGGCAGCTGACATGACCGTCGCCGACGTCCGGTACGCCACGGCGGCCACCCGCGAGCTCGCTCAAGCGGCCGATCGCCGCTTCTCGGCCGCACATCCGATCGAAACGCTCGCGTGGTCGGCCCGCACCTTCGGCTCCCGGCTCGTCATCGCGTCATCGATGGCCGACGAGGTCGTCATCCACCTGGCCTCGCGGGCTGCGCCAGGAATCGATGTCGTCTTCCTGGACACCGGCTACCACTTCCCGGAGACCCTCGAGTTCCGTCGCGAAGTGGCCGCGCGACACGACGTCAACGTCATCGACGTCACGCCTGTGCTCTCGGTCGTCGAGCAGGACGAGCGGTTCGGTCCGAACCTGTACGAACGCGACCCCGACGCGTGCTGCGACATGCGCAAGGTCCAACCGCTGGCTCGCGCCCTCGAGCCTTACGACGCATGGGTCAGCGGTGTGCGCAGGGACGAGGCGGCGACCCGGGCGGACACTCGTACCGTGATGTGGGACGCGCCGCGCGGCAAGGTCAAGGTCAATCCGATCGCGGCATGGACCGAGCGAGAGGTGGCGGACTACGCGGCTGCCAACGGGCTGCGTTTCAATCCGTTACGCCAGCTGGGCTTCCTGTCCATCGGGTGCGGACCGTGCACACGGGCCGTGCGTCCGGGCGAGGAGGCTCGATCGGGACGGTGGGCCGGGTTCGCCAAGACCGAGTGCGGCCTGCACCCCTGAGCGCGTCTGCCGAAACCGTTTCGCCGGCTCTCGTCCTCGCGGCGCACGGGAGCCCGCATCCGGCGCACCTGCCGAGCCTGGTAGGGCTGCGGGATGCAGTGCGCGAAGCGTTCCGGTCGCCGTCCATCAGCGCGCAAGACGACCAGACGCCGGCGACGGTCGAGCTCGGCTGGCTGGACTTCGCCGAGCCAGATCTCGCGACATGTGTGCGCGCCGCGGCGACACGAAGTGGTCGTCGACGGTCGATGCCCGCCGTCGTCGTGGTCCCGTTGCTGCTGACGTCCGGATATCACGCGAGGGTGGACATCCCGACGATGGTGCAGGGCGTCGACGGCGTCGTCGTGACTGCGGCACTCGGACCTGACCGGGCGATAGCCCGAGCGTTGCTCCGCCGACTCGAGGCCGCCGGGGTAGCCGATAGCGAGGATGTCGTGCTCGGTGCTGCCGGGTCAGCCGACGAAGACGCGCTGCGCGATGTGGAGGAGGCGGCTGCCTTGCTGGCGGCGCTCCGGTCCGGTCCAGTAGACGTCGGGTACGTGACCGGGGCGGGCCCACGATTGGACACTGTCCTCACCGGCACCGGCAGCGCCGCCAGAGCCCAGAACGGCGCCGCCGCGATCGCGACATACTTGCTGGCTGACGGCAGCATGGCCGACGCCATCCGCGACGTAGCCGCCGACCGTCAGCGCGCCGGCGGTATTGCTCTCACCGAGCCGCTGGGCGCCGCGCCCGAGGTTGTCGATCTCGTGACAAGGCGCTGGTTCGATGCCTTGCGGTCCCTCCAGGAGTGACCACCCACGATTTCGTGAAAGAGTGTCGGCCCGAAGCAGAAGGGGCTCGATGAACGGAAACCTGACCTACCACCACGCGAACACCGCGATTCTCTCGGTGGCGG
>Ga0075017_100001009_pt1 | contig 16755 bp, 15 predicted proteins | sample AleBraG_ABR_2012_FD_71475 | JGI IMG/M metagenome (GOLD analysis project Ga0075017, IMG submission 71475) | Freshwater sediment microbial communities in response to fracking from Pennsylvania, USA - Alex Branch Run_MetaG_ABR_2012 | ecosystem: Environmental > Aquatic > Freshwater > Creek >... | reverse complement strand
CTCGGGGCGATCGACCGGGTGGAGCTGTGGGACCGGCAGACGTGGGACGAGAAGGTCCTCCCCGAGGAAGCTCGTCTGACCCAGGGCGACGACGGCTGAGTGTCGCGATGCGCCTCCACCTCGTCCGTCACGGTTCGACCGATCCCGTCCGCCGCACCTCGGGCATCCGTCGGCCGCGTGGTGGATCGGCGGTCCTCGCCGCGGTCGCCGATGTCGCCGATGTCGCCGATCCCACCGAAGCGGCGCCCGGTGACGACCCTGCCGGTCACGCGTCGACCGGTCACGCCCCGCCGTCAGCCGGCCCGGCCGGCACGTCCGGGGGGGACGTCATCGCCGTACGCCGGATCACCACCTCGTCGCTGGCCCTGTCGCCCGCACAGCTGGCTGAGCGCGTCGGCCACCCTGCGGCCCTGCCCCGCCCCACTCCTCTGCAGTCCGGCCTGGCCGCCGTGTCCCGGCACGACGTCCACATCGAGCGCGTCTGGCCCATGCGCAGTCCCTCGACCGGTGGGCTGGGAGAATCCTCCTCCGCCTCCTCCCAGTCGGGTCGCAGCGGCACTCCACCCGTGCGGAACGTGCCGGCCGAGGGACTGCGGATGAGCGAGGCCTTCCCCCACCAGCCGGTCATGGCCACCGAGGTCATCGACCTCCTCTCCGGCGTACCGGACGGCCTCGTCCTGGATGCCACGCTGGGCGGCGCAGGGCACGGGCGCGCCCTCCTCGAGGCCGCCCCCGGCATCCGGCTGCTCGGCATCGACCGCGATCCGATCGCGGTGGCCGCCGCCACGGGCGAACTCGCCAAATTCGGGGACCGCGCCATCATCCGGCGGGCACGGTTCGACTCGCTCGGCGACGTGGTGCGCCAGGTGCAGGACGAGCTGGGCAATCCGGACGACGAGCGGGGTCTGACCGGCATCCTGTTCGACCTCGGCGTCAGCTCACCCCAGCTCGACGTGGCCGAACGCGGGTTCTCCTACCGCCGGGACGCGCCGCTCGACATGCGCATGGATCCCACGGTGGGTCGGACCGGGGCCGACGTCGTCAACGAGTCGAGTGAGGACACCCTGGTCGAGCTCTTTGCCGACAACGGGGAGACCCGCTTCGCCCGGCGGATCGCACGGGCGATCATCGCGGCGCGGCCGATCACCACCACCGGGCAGCTGGCCGACATCGTGCGTGAGGCGATCCCGGCCGCCACTCGGCGTACGGGAGGCCATCCGGCCCGGCGTGTGTTCCAGGCCATCCGGATCGCCGTCAACGAGGAGCTGGACCAGCTCCACACCGGCCTCGACTCGGCCCTGGGCCTGCTCCGGCCCGGTGGCCGCTGCGTGGTGATCTCGTACCACTCGGGCGAGGACCGCCTGGTCAAGACCATGTTCACGTCGGCGGTCACCGACGACTGCCACTGTCCGCCGGGCCTGCCCTGCGTGTGTGGCGCCGATCCCCGGTTCCGTCTCGTCCACCGGGGGTCGCGCCGGCCGTCGGACGCCGAGGTCACGGCCAACCACCGCGCCGAGGCGGCCCGGCTCCGTGTGGTCGAACGACTGCCGGACGCTCCCCCCGCAGCCTCGAGCAGCGGGGAGGTGGCCTGATGGCACCCCCCTCGACCGCCACCGCCCGTCGGGCGCCGGCGGCACCCCAGCAGCGTCCGGCCACCCGTCGGCCACCGCTGCGCATCTTCCAGCCCGAGCCCCGACGGGGGGCGCGTCGTGGGCGCAGCGCCCGGGCCCACGTATGGCTGGCCGTCGCCCTGGTGGTGGGAAGCCTCCTGTTCGTGGTGGTCGGCGACGCCATGGTGGCCCAGGGACAGGTCCGGCTGTCCAACCTCCAGTCGGCCATCGTGTCGGCGCAGGCGACCCAGAAGTCCATGCAGACCGAGGTGGCGCAGCTGGCCGCCCCGGACCGCGTGGTGGCCCAGGGCATCGCCCTCGGACTGACCGCCCCGGCCCAGGTCGTCAACCTCCCCCAGGTCCCGCTCGACGTGCCCCTGCCGGCACCGCAGACGTCACCGGTGGCCACGAAGGCAGCAGCGGCGGTACCGGCCTCCCCATCCGCTCCGGCCGGCCCGACGGCACCGGCCGCGCACGGGACCGGTTCCACCGCCACAGCGCCGGCCCCGGCCGCCACCACGGCGACGTCGCCCGCCCGGTGAGCCCCGCCGTCCTCCTCAGCCGGCGCACCCGGGCGATGCGCCTGCTGCTGGTGACCGTGTTCGCGATCATGATCCTGCGCCTCGTCCAGGTCCAGGAGTTCGGGAACACCCACTACGCGGCACTGTCCCGCGCCCAGCTCACCCAGGCCGTGTCGGTCCCGGCGGTCCGTGGTGGCATCTACGACCGCAACGGCGAGGTGCTGGCCGAGACGGTCACCCGCCAGACCGTGGTGGCCGATCCGCAGATCATCACCAAGCCGGCCGCGGTCGCCGCGGCACTGTCGCCACTGCTCGGGATCACGACGGAGACACTTCGGGCAAAGCTGACCGAACCGACCGGATTCGTCTACCTCGCCCACCGGGTGCCGGACGCCGTGGCCGCCGCCATCACCAAGATGAGGCTCGACGGCATCAACCTGGTGCCCGAGTCGCAGCGGGTGGTGCCGGTCGGCCGGCTGGCCCAGCCGGTGGTGGGCACCGTGGGCTGGGACGGGAACGGCACCTCGGGCATGGAGTACCAGCTGCAGTCGCTGCTGGCCGGTCGTGCCGGGACGACGGACATCCTCCGGTCGCCGACGGGCGTCGCCCTGCCGAGCAGCAACCGGTCGACCCCCGCCACACCGGGAACCGGGGTGGAACTGACCCTGGACGAGTCCGTCCAGTACGTGGCCGAACAGGCACTGGCGGCCGAGATCATCGCCTCGCACGCCACCGGCGGCACGGCGGTCATCATGGACGTGAAGTCCGGGGACGTCCTGGCCATGGCCAACCTGACGGCGACGCCTCCGGCCACGGGCGCCGGCGGCACGGCGGGCGCGACCGGCACCACGCCGAACGCCCCCGCCGCAGGAGCGCCGGGCACGGCCACGCTGGCCGCACAGGTGGCACCGGCTCCGAACACGTCGGGACCGTCCCTGATCGCCCAGTCCGACACGCTCCCTTCCGGGGTCGTGGAGGCGCCGTCCAATTCGGCCGTGACCCAGGTCTACGAGCCGGGTTCGGTGTTCAAGCTGGTCACCTTCTCGGCGGCCCTGGCCGACTCGGTGATCACCCCGTCGACCACGCTGTCGGTGCCGGCCGCCCTGCCCATGGGCAAGTACACGTTCCACGATGCGGAGCAGCACGGCACCATGGCCATGACCGCCACCCAGGTGCTGGCCCAGTCGTCCAACATCGGGACGATCGAGGTGGCCAAGGGCCTCGGGGAGTCCCGACTGCTCGGCCAGATCGCCAACCTCGGCTTCGGCAAACCCACCGGACTGCGCATCCCGGGTGAGTCCCAGGGTCTGGTGCCCGGTGTCGCCCAGTGGACGGGCACGTCGATCGGCTCGACGCCGATCGGCCAGGACGACGCCGTGACCGCCCAGCAGGTGCTCGACGCCTACAACGCCGTGGCCAACGGCGGGGTCTTCGTGTCCCCGCGGCTCATCCGGGCGAGCGTGGCCGGCACCGGAGCGGTCACCGGTGCGGCTCCGTCCGCGTCGCACCGGGTCATCGACCCGACGACGAACGCGGAGCTGACGACGATGCTCGAGTCGGTGGTGGCGGCGGGCACCGGCACCAGCGCCGCCGTGGACGGCTACACGGTGGCCGGCAAGACCGGGACGGCCCAGATCCCCAGTCCGGACCACCTCGGGTACATCCCCGGGGCCTACATCGGGTCGTTCGCCGGTTTCGCCCCGGCCCAGCACCCGGTACTGTCGGCGATCGTCGTCCTGGACCGCCCCACCCCGATCTACGGTGGTGCCGTGGCTGCCCCGGTGTTCTCCACGATCATGTCCTACGCCCTCCACCATTTCGGCATCCCCACCACCGCTGCGGCCACCACGGCTGCCTCGACGACGGCCGTGGGCGGCACGGGCAGTGTGACCGTGCCCGCCGGAGCGGTCACGGAAGGGCCCTAGGTGGGCCGGGGTCCTCTCGACCGCCCCGCCGACCCGACGCTGACCCTCCGGACGCCGACGTGGTGATGGTGGCCGACCTGCTCGACGACGTGGACGTCGCAGAGGTCCGCGGCGACCCGGCCGTGACCGCGGTGTCCACCGTCGAGTTCGACAGCCGCCGAGCGGTGGCCGGCGCACTGTTCTGCTGCGTGCCCGGGGAGCTCACCGACGGCCACGCCCACGCCACCGAGGCGGTGGCCCGTGGGGCGACCTCGCTGCTCTGCGAGCACTTCTGCGAGGTCGGGGTCACCCAGGTGCGGGTGGCACCGGGCGGCGCCCGCCCGGCCATGGCCGCGGTGGCCGCCGCGTTCTGGGGCCATCCGTCCCGCACGTTGGAGACGGTCGGCGTCACGGGCACCAACGGGAAGACCACCGTCACCCAACTGGTCCGGGCCGTGCTGGAAGCCGACGGCCGTGCCGCCGGCGTGGTGGGCACGCTCGACGGGGCCCGGACCACGCCCGAGGCACCCGATCTGCAGCGCACGCTGGCCGGCATGGTGTCCGGTGGCCGCCGGGCGGTGGCGATGGAGGTGTCGTCCCATGCGCTGACCCAGCACCGGGTGGACGGCATCGAGTTCGACGTCGCCGTGTTCACCAACCTGAGTCGCGACCATCTCGACCACCACGGGACGATGGAGGCCTACTTCGAGGCGAAGGCCTCGTTGTTCACCCCGCAGCGGTGCCGCCACGCCGTGGTGGTGGCCGAGGACCCGTGGGGGGAGCGCCTGCTCGACCGGCTCCGCCCGCTCGAGGACGAACGGTTCGCCGTCACCGCGGTGCGGTCGGACGAGGCGTCCGACGTGGAGCTCGCCGTCGGCAGCTCCCGCTTCACCTGGCAGGGGCGGCGGGTGCTGCTTCCCCTGTCGGGACGGTTCAACGTGATGAACGCGCTGGCTGCGGCGGCGGTGGGGCGGGCGCTCGGCATCGACGCGGACAAGGTGGCCGAAGGGCTGTCCGGCGCCGCGCCCGTCCCCGGGCGCATGGAGCTCGTCGGCGCCGGCGCCCCGGTGGCGGTGCTGGTCGACTACGCCCACACCCCGGCCGGTCTGTCGGTGGCACTCGACGCCGCCCGGGCACTGGCCGGAGCGGGCCGTGTGCTGTGCGTGTTCGGCTGCGGCGGCGACAGGGACACCGGCAAGCGGCCCCAGATGGGCGCCGTGGCGACCGCAGGCGCAGACGAGGTGGTGCTGACCTCGGACAATCCGCGCTCGGAGGACCCGTTGGCCATCATCGAGTCCATCCGGGCCGGTGGCGTCGACGGTGCCGAGGTCGTGGTGGAGCCCGACCGGGCCGCGGCCATCGGCCTCGCCATCGGCCGGGCCCGTCCCGGTGACGTCGTCCTGGTGGCCGGCAAGGGCCACGAGGTCACCCAGACCTCGGGTGGCACCACAGCGGCGTTCGACGACCGCGTGGAGGCGGCGGAGGCCCTGGCCCGGCGGTTCGGACCCGCCGACCGGGAGCCAGGGGGGTCCCCCAGGTGATCTCGCTCATGACCTCGGGCGGCGTGGCCCTGTGGGTGGCCGTCCTCAGCACGCCGTTCCTCATCCGCTGGCTCATCAAGAACGGCATCGGCCAGCAGATCCGCGAGGACGGACCCCAGGTGCACATCGCCAAGGCGGGCACGCCCACCATGGGCGGCATCTGCATCGTGGCCGCCGTCCTGGTCGGGTTCATGTCGGCCCACCTCATCCCGGGGGTGCACTGGTCGCGCTCGGGGGCACTGGTGATGCTGGCGATCCTGGGTGCGGGCGCCATCGGGTTCGCCGACGACTGGATCAAGGTCCGGCACCGTCGCAGCCTCGGGCTGAACAAGCGGGCCAAATTCGGGTCGCAGATCGCGCTCGGGCTGGCCTTCTCCATCCTCGCGGTCTACTGGGCGCACGCGTCGACGACGCTGTCGTTCACCCGGTACAATTCGATCGGCCTGCACATGGGCACGGTGGTGTGGGTCGTCTGGGCCACGGTGATCCTGGCGGCGGCCGCGAACGCCGTGAACCTGACCGACGGCCTCGACGGCCTGGCCGCGGGCTCATCGACCTTCTGCTTCGCCACCCTGGCCATCATCGGCTACTGGCAGTACCGGCACTTCAGCATCTACCACGTGGGGGACGCCCTGGACCTCGCCCTGGCGTCCGTGGCCCTGGCCGGGGCCTGCGTCGGCTTCCTGTGGTGGAACGCGGCACCGGCCAAGATCTTCATGGGGGACACGGGGTCGCTGTCCATCGGTTCCGGACTGGCCGCCCTGTGCCTCCTCATGAACCTCGACCTGCTGCTGGTGATCCTGGGCGGCCTCTTCGTGATCATCACCCTGTCGGTGGTGATCCAGGTGATCAGCTTCCGGGTGTTCCACCGACGGGTGTTCCTCATGGCCCCGCTGCACCACCACTTCGAGCTCATGGGCTGGCCGGAGACGACGGTCATCGTCCGGTTCTGGATCCTCGCGGGGCTCTTCGCCGCCCTCGGCCTCGGCATCTTCTACGGCGACTTCCTGTCGGTCGGGACGGTCCATTGACGACCTGCCCACCGCAGCGGACGCACGGGTTCCACCACCTCGGCGCGCGCATCGGCGAGGCTGGGGGGATGGAGGCCCACGGGACACGAGTCGCCGGCTCCGGGTCGGCCGGGTCGGCCGGAGCGACCGGTCGTGGCTGATCGGCGCAGGTCGACCCGGGCGTCGTCCCCGGCGACGGCCGGCCGGTCGTCGTTCGCCTCGCGGCTGTCCGGTGTCCCCACCGCCCCCGCGCTGGCCGTGCTGGTGGCGGCGCTGTGCGTCTTCGGCCTGGTGATGGTCGGCTCGGCATCGCCCGTGGTGTCGCTGCTCACCTATCACTCGCCCTGGACGATCTTCTTCCGGCAGGTCCTGTGGATGGTGGTCGGCATCGGCGCCCTGCTGATCTTCGCCCGCATCGACTACCGGACGTGGCGTCGCTGGTCGGTCCCGCTCGTCATCGGCACGCTGTGCCTGCTGCTCGCCGTGCTGGTCCCCGGTCTCGGGGTCACGGCCGGCGGGTCGTCGCGGTGGATCGGGTTCGGGCTCCTGCGGCTCCAGCCCTCCGAGCTGATGAAGCTGGCGATGGTGGTCTTTGCCGCCGACGTCGTGGTCAGGCGGATGGACCGGGACGCCCCGTCGAAGCAGGTGATCGCCCCCGTCATGGGGGTGCTGGTGGTGTCGGCGGCACTCATCATCAAGCAGCCCGACATGGGCACGGCCATGGTGCTCAGCTGCATCGCCTTCGGCATCCTGTTCATGAGCGGGGTCTCGCTCACCCCGCTGACCAAGGTGCTGGCCGCCTTCGCGGTGATCGCCGTGATCTTCGCCTTCAGCGACTCGTACCGACGGGACAGGATCCTGTCGTTCGTGAACCCGGGGGCCCACCAGTCCGGAACCGGCTACCAGGTGTGGCAGTCGCTGATCGGCCTCGGGTCGGGCCACGTCTTCGGCCTCGGCCTCGGTGGCGGCCGCGAGAAGTGGGGGACGCTCCCGAACGCCCACACCGACTTCATCTTCTCGGTGGTGGGGGAGGAGCTCGGCCTCGTCGGAGCCGTCGTCGTCCTGCTCCTGTTCCTGGCCCTGGCCTGGTACGGGTTCCGGGCGGCCGGCCGCGCTCCCGACCGCTTCGGGTCGCTGCTGGCCGTCGGCGTGACGGTCTGGATCACCAGTCAGGCCGTGATCAACATCGGGGCCGTGATCGGGGTCCTGCCGGTGACGGGGATCCCCCTGCCGTTCATCTCGTTCGGAGGCTCGTCCCTGGTGATCACCCTGGCCGCGGTGGGGATCCTCCTGAACATCGCCATGCAGGAGCGCTCGGGCACCCGTGCCCGCCCCCAGCGCCGCCGTCTCGTCCGGGCGTGACCGCTCCGGTCCCCGAGGCCGGCCGGGGCGACGTCACCCCGCGGCGGTACGCACTCGTGGCCGGCGGGGGCACCGCGGGCCACCTCCAGCCCGCCCTGGCCATCGCCGAGGCGCTGGTGGCCCGTGGCCACGACCGGTCCTCGATCGAATTCCTCGGGTCCGAGCGCGGACAGGACGCTGCCACACTCGAGGGGCGGGGCTTCCCGGTGACCCTGCTTCCGGGGCGGGGCATCGTGCGCAGCACGGCCCCCCGGGACCTCGCGGCGAACCTCCGGTCGGCCTGGGAACTGCTGGTGGCCGCATCGACGGCGGTGGCCGTGGTCGGACGGGCCCGGCCGCAGGTGGTGGTGGCCGTCGGAGGCTACGCCAGCCTCGGCGGCGCCATCGGGGCCATCGTCCACCGGGTTCCGCTCGTCCTCGTCAACGTGGATGCCGTCCCCGGCGCCGCCAACCGGCTCTTCGGCCGCTTCGCCCGGGCCAGTGCGGTGGGCTGGCCCGGAAACCCGCTGCCGCGTGCGGTCGTCACCGGGACCCCGGTGCGGCCGGAGATCGCCGGGGTCGACCGGTCGCCGGAGGGCAGGGCCAGGGCACGGCGCGAGCTCGGCCTCCCCGAGGGGCGCACGCTGGTCGTCGCCTTCGGTGGATCGCTCGGCGCCCGCCAGATCAACACGGCCGTCGACGGTGCCGCGGCCCGGTGGGCCGACCGGGACGACCTGGCGATCTACCACATCGTGGGGCGCCGGGACTGGGACGCGTACGCCGGGGCCGACGGGGGCGAGCGGGTGCCGGCCGAGGGTGCCGGGGTGACGGCGGACGGGCTGGCCCTGGTCCGGGTGGCCTACGAGCAGCGGATGGCCACGGTCTACGCAGCCGCCGACCTCGTCGTGTGCCGGGCAGGGGCCATGACCGTGGCGGAGCTGGCGGCGGCAGGCGTGCCGGCCGTGCTGGTGCCGCTCCCGGGTGCCCCGGGTGACCACCAGACGGCCAACGCCCGGGTCCTCGAGGGTGTCGGGGCCGCCGTCCTGGTGCCCGATGCCGACTGCACCCCGGCCGGACTGGTCGGCACCGTGGAACACCTCCTGGCCGATCCGGAACGGCTGGCGAGGATGGGTCGGGCCGCCGTCTCGGTGAGCCGTCCCGACGCCGCCGACGCCGGGGCCGGGGTGGTCGAGGAGCACGCTCTCCCCGGCGGTGGGGCCGGCCAGGGCACCGCTGGCGCCGGAGCGAGGACGTCATGAGCCCGGAGCGGTCGACCGACGGAGACCCGCGGCCGGAGCCCGTGCCCGGGGTCGGCGGCATCGGCGACCCGAGCGCACTGGCCCGTGTGCACGTGGTCGGGGTGGGCGGCGCCGGCATGAGCGCCATCGCCACCGTGCTGCGGGCCATGGGTCACGAGGTGACCGGCAGCGACCTGCGTGGGTCAGGGGTGACCGAACGGCTCCGGTCACTCGGCATCGAGGTCGCCATCGGGCACGACGCGGCACACGTGGGCGACGCCGGTCTGGTCACCGTGTCGACGGCGATCCGGCCCGACAACGCCGAGGTGGTCCGGGCCCGGGAGCGGGGAATCCCGGTGCTGACCCGGGCCGAGACCCTCGCCGCCATCGCCGCCCGCAAGCGGTGCATCGCGGTCGCCGGAACCCACGGCAAGACCACGACGGCGTCGATGCTCTCGCTCGTGCTGGTGGAGGCCGGGCTCCGTCCGTCGTTCCTGATCGGGGGCGAGGTCAACGAGATCGGGACCAACGCCGCCTGGGACACCGGCGAGTGGATCGTGGTGGAGGCAGACGAGAGCGACGGCACCTTCCTCCACCTCGTCCCCGACATCGCCATCGTGACGAACGTGGAGGCCGACCACCTCGACCACTACGGCTCCTTCGCGGCCGTGCGTGCCGCGTTCGCCGAGTTCCTGGCCTCCGCCCCGCACCGGGTGGTCGGGGCCGACGACGCCGAGGCGCTGGCGGTGGGCCGTGCGGCACGGGCCGACCTGGTCGGCACGTCCGACGAGGCGACCCACCGGATCACCTCCGTCGAGACGGGACGGAGCTCGGTGGCGTTCGACCTGCTCGGGCCGGACGGAGGCCGTCTGACCCGCCTGCAGGTGGCGGTGCCCGGACTGCACAACGCCCGGAACGCCGCGGTGGCCACGGTGGCCGCCCTGACGGCGGGAGCCCCCGCAGAGGCCGCCACACGGGCTCTGGCCCGATTCGGGGGGGTGGCCCGCCGATTCGAGTTCCGGGGCGTCCAGCAGGGCGTGACGTACGTGGACGACTACGCCCATCTCCCCACCGAGGTGCGTGCCGCGCTGGGGGCCGCCCGCAACGGCGACTGGGGACGGGTGGTGGCCGTGTTCCAGCCGCACCGGTACTCGCGCACCGCCGAGGTGGGCGAGGAGTTCGGCGGTGCCTTCGGCGACGCCGACGTGGTCGTGGTCACCGACGTCTACGGCGCCGGTGAGGCGCCGGTCCCCGGGGTCTCGGGACGTCTGGTGGCCGAGGCCGTGCGGCACCGCCGCCCCGACGTCGAGCTCCACTACGTCCCGGGCAGGACGGACCTGGTCCGTGTCGTGGGGGGACTGCTCCGGCCGGGTGACCTCTGCCTGACGCTCGGGGCCGGCGACCTCACGTCGCTGCCCGACGAGCTGATGGCCGCCGGAGCCGACCCCGGAGCCGTCCCTGACGCCGCAACGACCGACGGGGACGGGGCGGGCCCGTGAGCGCGCCGGGAAGCCTCGAGCTCCTGGCCGCCCGCCTCGGTCCGTTGGCCGTCCGGGACGCCCCGCTGGGCGCCCGGACCACGTATCGGGTCGGCGGGGCGGCGGCGCTGTCGGTGGAGGCGGGCGATGAAGGGGTGCTCGTCGAGGTGGCCGACGCACTGCGCGGTCTGCCCGTGCCCGTGCCCGTGCTCGTACTCGGGAACGGGTCGAACCTGCTCGTGGCCGACGCCGGCTTCTCCGGACTGGTCGTCCACCTGGGCCCGGGGTTCGAGGCGCTGGAGGTGACCGGCACCGAGGTCCGGGCCGGCGGAGCTCTGGCGCTGCCGACCCTGGCCCGGCGGACGGCCGCCGCCGGACTCACCGGCCTCGAGTGGGCGGTGGGGGTCCCGGGTTCGGTGGGTGGCGCGGTGCGGATGAACGCCGGTGGCCACGGGTCGGACACCGTGGCCACGCTCGTGGGGTACCGGGTGGTCGACCTCGTCTCGGGCTCGGCCACCGACCATCCGGTGGCCGACCTGGCCGCCACCTACCGCCACACGTCGATCGCGCCCTACGAGGTGGTGGTCTCGGCCACCCACCGGCTGGCCGAGGGGGACCGGGCCACGTGCCGACGGGCCATCGACGACATCGTGCGCTGGCGGCGGGCCAACCAGCCGGGCGGAGCCAACGCCGGATCCGTGTTCACCAACCCGGTCGGTGACTCGGCGGGCCGGCTCATCGATGCCTGCGGGCTGAAGGGCTTCCGGATCGGCACGGCCGAGGTCTCCCCCAAGCACGCCAATTTCATCCAGGCCGACCGGGCCGGGTCGGCCGACGACGTCCGCCGGGTGATGGACGCCGTGCGGGACCGCGTCCGCCAGGCCACCGGCACCGAGCTGGCCACCGAGATCCGGATGGTCGGCTTCGACGACCGTCCGGGCTCCGGCCGGCCACCGACGTGACGCCCGCCGACGGGGTCGACGCGATCGATCCACGGATCCGACAGCGCCGCGAGCAGGTGGAGCGCAGCCGCACGCAGAAGCGCATCCGGTGGCTCGCCGCGGCGGCGGGCGTGGCGGTGCTGGTCGTCCTCGGCGTGCTGGCGCTCCACACGGCGCCCTTCGAGGCGAAGGTGGTGACGGTCACCGGACCGCACCCGAACACGACCGCACTGGCCATCGAGACGGCCGCCGGGGTCCTGCACCGCCCGCCGTTGATCGACGTGGACCCCGGTCCGGCGGCGGCCCGGGTGGAGTCGCTGCCGTTCATCGCCTCGGCCCGGGTGGTCCGCCACTGGCCGGACGGCGTCTCCATCGCCGTGACCGAGCGGACCCCGGTGACCGCGATGGCCGGCCCCGCCTCGGCCTGGTCGACGCTCGACGGAGCGGGACGGACCCTGGTGGTGACCCCGGCAAAGCCCGTGCTCCCCCTCCTCGTCGTGACCTCGGCCAAGGGCCCGGTCCACCCGGCGCCGGTCGGCGGCATGGTCGCCCCTGCGGCCGAACCGGGGCTCCTGGTCGCCCGCACGCTCCCGGCGGCCTTCGCCGGCCAGGTCGTCTCGATCACGGTGGCGGCGGACGCGACCGTGTCGCTGTCCCTCGATTCGGGCCTGGTCGTCCTGCTCGGCACCACCAGCGACCTCACGGCGAAGTACGAGGACGTGGCCGCCATCATCGCCCACGCCCCGCTGCACGGTGCCCACACGATCGACGTGACGGTGCCCCAGACTCCGACAGTGGGCCCGTGACCGTCACCGGACCCGAGGTGCCGCCCGGGGGCGAGCCGGCGCCCCGTCGCCGCCCACGGTGCTTGACCCTGGGCGGTGTGAACCGTATCGTTGGCGCGAACTCGCAGGTTGGAACGGTTTCAACCTTTGGTCGAGGGTGAGGAACTTCATGACCGTTCCGGCTCAGAGCAACTACTTCGCCGTCATCAAGGTGGTCGGCGTCGGGGGTGGCGGCGTCAACGCCGTCAACAGGATGATCGAATCCGGACTGCGGGGCGTCGAGTTCATCGCCACCAACACCGACGCCCAGGCGCTGCTGATGAGCGACGCCGACCTCAAGCTCGACATCGGGCGTCAGCTCACCCGGGGCCTCGGCGCCGGCAGCGACCCCGAGGTGGGCCGACTGGCGGCCGAGGAGCACCGCTCCGAGATCGAGGAGGCGCTCAAGGGCGCCGACATGGTGTTCATCACCGCCGGCAAGGGCGGAGGCACCGGCACCGGCGCCGCACCGGTCGTTGCCGAGATCGCCAAGGGCCTCGGTGCCCTGACCATCGGTGTGGTCACCCGTCCGTTCACCTTCGAGGGGCGCCGTCGCTCGGTCCAGGCCGAGCAGGGGATCCAGAACCTCAAGGAGAAGGTCGACACCCTGATCATCATCCCGAACGACCGGCTCCTGACCGTGTCGAACGAGAAGACGTCGATGGTCAACGCCTTCAAGATGGCCGACGAGGTGCTGATGCAGGGCGTGCAGGGCATCACCAGCCTGATCACCATCCCCGGCCTCATCAACACCGACTTCGCCGACGTCAAGATGATCATGTCCAACGCCGGGACCGCCATCATGGGCATCGGCTCGGCCACCGGCGAGGGGCGAGCCGTCAACGCCGCCCGGGCCGCCATCACCAGTCCGCTGCTCGAGGCCTCGATCGAGGGGGCGCGCGGCATCCTGCTCAACATCGCCGGCGGGCCGGACCTCGGCCTGTTCGAGGTCAACGAGGCCGCCGAGATCATCCACGGCGTGGCCCACCCCGACGCCAACATCATCTTCGGCAGCGTCATCGACGAGGCCATGGGCGAAGAGGTGCGGGTCACGGTCATCGCCGCCGGTTTCGAGCGCTGGGAGGCCCAGCCGCCCGTCCGCAGCGGCGCCGCGGTGCCGGAGTCGACCGGCCGCGACGAGGCCCGCAGCCGGGTGCTCGGTGCGGAGACGGCCCACGAGGACATCTTCGCCACGCCGGCGGACGACGACCTCGACCTGGGCGACGACGACTTCGACGTGCCCTCGTTCCTGCGCTGAGCCACCCTGTGGCGCTGGTGTCCGGCGCACGCCTCGTCGAGTTCCCCGGGCACCTCTACGCGGCGTGGAGCGACACGTCCCGTGGCGACCTGCGACCGGCCGGCGACCGGCCCGAGGACGGGGTCCCCCTCGGCACGTTGGCCACCGAGTTGGCCAACGCCACCGACAGCCGTGTCGACCGGGTGGCCTGGCTGAGCCAGGTGCACGGGTCGCAGGTGCGGGACGTCACGTCCGGGACCCGGACCCACGATCCCCCCAACCCGGCCGTCGCCTGGCACCTGGGGGAGGGCGACGCCCTTGTCTCGCTCCCGTCCCACGTCGCCCTCTGCGTGCTGACCGCCGACTGCGGGGCCCTGGCGCTCTCGAGTCCCGAAGGGGTGTTCGCCGCGGTGCACGCCGGTTGGCGCGGCCTCCTCGACGGAGTGGTCGAGGCGGTGGTCGACCGGATGCGCAGGTGGGGCGCCAGCGACGTCGTCGGCGCCCTGGGTCCCTGCATCCATGCCGGGTGCTACGAGTTCTCGGAACCCGACCTCGACGCGGTTGCCGCCGTCTACGGCGACGCCGTCCGGGGTCGGACGTCGGCCGGGCGGCCCGCACTCGACGTGCCGGCCGGGATCGACGCCGCACTGGTCCGGGCCGGTGCACGCAGCACGGTGGGTGTGGACGTCTGCACGGCGTGCGGGGACGGGTACTTCTCCCATCGGGCCCGCCACGACAGCGGTCGCCAGGCGCTTCTGGTCTGGTCGGGACGGGACGCTGATCGACGGTGACGGTACCTGCGGACGCATTCCCCGGCTTCGGTGCGCGGCTCGCGGCCATCCGGCGCCGCATCGCGTCCGCCGCCCCCGACCCCGACCGGGTGACCCTGCTCGCCGTCACGAAGGGGTTCGGCCCCGAGGCCGTGCAGACCGCGTTGGCCGCCGGACTGGTGGCGGTGGGGGAGAACTATGCCGACGAACTGGTGGCCAAGGCGGCCGCCCTGGCCGGCGAGCCCGGTCCGGCTCCGGTCTGGCACTACCTGGGGGCGATCCAGCGCAACAAGGTGCCTCGGCTGGCGCCGGTGGTGGCCTGCTGGCAGGGGCTCGGCCGCATCGAGGAGGGGAGGGCCATCGCCCGCCGGCGCCCGGGGGCCCGGGTGCTGGTCCAGGTGGACGTGGCCGGGCTGCCCGGGCGCGGCGGGGTCCCCCCGGCGGAGGTACCGGACCTGGTGGCCGACCTGCGCACCGAGGAACTCGACGTGGCCGGGCTGATGGCGGTGGGTCCCCCCGGGGCCCCCGAGGACGCCCGGCCGGGGTTCCGGGAGGTGGCCCGGCTGGCCGATGCGCTCGACCTGCGGATCCGGTCGATGGGGATGACCGACGACCTGGAGGTGGCCCTCGAGGAGGGATCGACCATGGTGCGGTTGGGGCGTGCACTCTTCGGCGACCGACCGGCCCGCACGGAGGGCTGATCGTCCCCGGAAGCGTTCCACCGACCGCCCGGGACACGCACTACGCTGTCGCCGGGAGGAACAAATGGCTACTTCGTTCATCAAAAAGTCAATGGCCTATCTGGGTCTCGTCGACGACTACGACGACTACGACGACTACGACCGTCCCGCGCCGGTGGGCTCGCGCCAGCGTCCCGTCGGTCCCGAGGCCGAGGACGAGGCACCTCCCGCGCCGGCCGGCCGCATCCGGGTCCAGCCCTCCGGCGGGTCCTCGGGGACGGTCGCCGCCCCGACCCAGCAGCCGACGGCACGCGCCGCCACCTCCCCGTCGGTCAAGATCTCGACGCCGGACGCCGGCGCCCGGGTCCACATCGTCGCCCCGGCACGATTTGCCGACGCCGTGGAGATCGCCAACCGGCTCATGAGCAACCAGCCGGTGATCGTCAACATGCAGACCGCCGACCGGGACCTGCAGCGGCGCATGATCGACTTCTGCAGCGGGGCGACCTATGCCCTCTCGGGCGGGATGGAGCGGGTGGCCGACGAGGTCTTCCTCCTCACGCCGTCGAACGTGAAGGTATCCGAGGAAGAGCGTCAGCGCCTGGCCGACCACGGCCTGGTATCTCCCTGACCCCGCGCGCCGCGGTGCCAGCGCGGCCCCTAGGCTGAAGCGCCATGCTCCGGCTGATCGGCGACCTCCTCTACCTGTTCCTCTTCGTACTGTTCGCCTACTCGATCCTGAGTTGGCTGACGTACTCGGGACGGCTGGCCTACGACTCCCCGGTGTTCAAGGTCCAGAAGGTGCTCGCCTCGATCTGTGAGCCCGTCCTGCGCCCGGTGCGCCGGCTGATCCCGCCGGTGCAGGTGGGTGGCGTCGGGCTCGACCTGTCCGTGCTCATCGTGTTCGTGGTGATCGAGGTGCTCGTCAGCACGGTGTTCTAGCCGGCACCACGCCCCGGCCGGCACGGTGTCCGGCCCGCACCGCGTTGCGGTCGACGCAGGGTTCCGGTCGCCAGGCTGTCCGACGCAGGCCCCCGGGGAGGGGTCCTGACGGGACCCGCAGCTTCCCTGGACCGGGATGACGGAACAGTTCCGGGAATCCCTGGATTCCGTCGATGGCGCCGCTACCATGGCGCAATGGACGCTTCCCAATCTGCACTCGACTCGCTTCGCACCGTGGAATTCCGGGAGACCCTCAAGGGGTACCACCGGGACGACGTGGACGAGTACCTGGAGAAAGCGGCCGTCGAGGCCGAGGGCCTGCAGGAGCAGCTGCGCCAGAACACCGAGCGCCTGCGCAAGGCCGCCGAGACGATCGCCCAGCTCGAGACCGAGCTCGCCGCCAAGCCCGAGGCTCCGGCCCAGGTCGTGGTGGCACCGGCGGAACCGGCCATCGCCGACGACACCCTCCAGCGGACCCTCCTGCTGGCCCAGAAGTTCGTCGACGAGACGAAGGCCGACGCCGAGGCCGAGGCCAAGCGGGTCGTGGCCGAAGCCGAGGCCCAGGCCCGCAAGGTGCAGGCCGAGTCCGAGCAGCGGCTCCGCGAGGAGATCGCCCGCCTGGAGTCGAGCCGGAGTCACCTTTCCCATGAGGTCGAGACCATGGCCCGCCAGATCGAGACCGAGCGGGAGCGCCTGCGTTCTGCGCTGTCCGAGATGC
>Ga0075017_100001007_pt1 | contig 16780 bp, 15 predicted proteins | sample AleBraG_ABR_2012_FD_71475 | JGI IMG/M metagenome (GOLD analysis project Ga0075017, IMG submission 71475) | Freshwater sediment microbial communities in response to fracking from Pennsylvania, USA - Alex Branch Run_MetaG_ABR_2012 | ecosystem: Environmental > Aquatic > Freshwater > Creek >... | reverse complement strand
GCCGCCTGCCTGGTCGTCCTGGCCGCCTACGGCGTCGGCGCGGGGCCGGGCCTCGCCTACGGGATCCTGCTGCAGGCGATCGAGGTGATCACAGCCCTCGGGCTCGGCCTGCCGGCCCTGCTGCGCGAGGGGATGGCCTGGAGCGATCTGCGCGGCGGCTCAGCCGGCGAGGGCCCGGAGTGACTGGCGCAGCGAGCGGGTCGTCTGCAGTACCGCCGTCGGCTCATAGCCGCAGTGGGCCATGCAGTTCTCGCAGCGGGGATCCCTGCCGCGGCCGTAGGCGCTCCAGTCGGTCGTCTCGAGCAGCTCCTGGTAGGTCTCGCAGTAGCCGTCGGCCATCAGGTAGCAGGGCCGCTGCCAGCCGAACAGCGAGTAGCTGGGGATCCCCCAGGCCGTGCAGTCGAATTCGGCCTTGCCCTCGAGGAAGTCGAGGAACAGCGGGCTGTGGTTCAGCCGCCACCGGCGGCGGCGCCCGCCGGCGAAGGCCTCGCTGAACAGCCGGCGGGTCTGCTGGACACCGAGGAAGTGCTCCTGGTCGGGCGCTTTCTCGTAGGCGTAGGCGGGCGAGATCATCATCTCGTCGACTTCGAGGTCGTCGTTGAGGAAGTCGAGCACCTCGCGCACCGTCCTGGGTGAGTCGTGCGTGAAGAAGGTCGTGTTGGTCGTGACGCGGAAGCCGGCGGCCTTGGCGGCGCGGATCGCGGAGACGGCCTTGTCGAAGACGCCCTCGCGCTCGACGGAGGCGTCGTGGCGCTCGCGCAGCCCGTCCATGTGGACGGCCCAGGCGAAGTAGGGGCTCGGTTTGAAGTTGCCGAGCTTCTTCTCGAGCAGCAGCGCGTTCGTGCACAGGTAGACGAAGCGCTTGCGTTTGATCAGCTCGTCGGCGATCACGTGGATCTCCGGGTGGATCAGGGGCTCCCCGCCGGCGATCGAGACCATCGGCGCGCCGCTCTCCTCGATCGCCCCGATCGCCTGCTCGACCCCCATCCGCCGGCGCAGCTCGTGCTCGGGGTGCTGGATCTTGCCGCAGCCCGAACAGGCGAGGTTGCACTGGAAGAGCGGCTCGAGCTCGACGATCAACGGGAACTTCTCCCGTCCGGCCAGGCGCTGGCGCATCAGGTACATGCCCATCCGCGTGCTCTGTTTGAAGCGGGCCGCCATCAGGCGCCTACATTAGTCCTCGGGCGAGAAGTCATGAAGGGCGCCCGCCACGCGGCGCAGGGCGAGCGCGGCACGCAGCGCTCCGCCGATGGCCTGCGGGCGCAGCAGCTCGTGGGCCGGGCTGTCGAGGACGACCCGCACCACGCCGAACGGGCGCCCGCGGGCCCCGGCCGCCAGCCACACCGACTCCATGTCGACGGCGATCGCGCCGCCGGCGCGGAGCTCCTCGCGGTGCTCGCCGAGCGCCAGGCGCGAGACACAGACGAGACGACCCATCCGGACCTTCATGCCGAGGCCGGTCAGTCGCGTGAGCAGCGGCACGGCGAGCCCGCAGACGACCGGCTCCGCGGGCCCGTCCTGCTGTGGCGCCGCGACGACCGACTCGGCGACGATCACTTCGCCGGGCACCGAGCTGTCGTCGAGGCCGCCGCAGAAGCCCAGCACGAGCATCGCCCGCGCCGCCTGCAGGCCGAGCCCCTCGGCGGCGGCGCGCGCCCGCCGGGGCCCCATGCCGGTCTTGCGCACCAGCGCACCGCCGGCCGCCGAGCCGATCAGGGCCGCCTCCAGGCGCATCGGCGCAGCCACCAGCAGATCGCTCATCGCAGTCCCCGGGCAGGCTCCGCGGCGGGGCTCCGAGCGCCGGCCACCCGGCCGAGCCCCGCCAGCGCGACGCGGGCGCCAGAGTGACCGCTCCGGACGGCGCTCTCGAGCGTGGCGGGCCAGCCCGTTGCGGTCCAGTTTCCGGCCAGCGCGAGCCCCGGCACGGCCGTGCGGGCCGGCGGGCGCAGCGCGGCGCTGCCGGGGACGGCGCGGAACGTCGCGGCATGTTCGCGGGTCACCAGGAAGCGCTCGAGGCGGGCTCCCGCGGCCCTCGGCAGCAGGGCCTCGAGCGCCGGCACGTAGCGCTCCCGCAGCTGCTCGACGCTCAGCCCCATCGCGCGATCGGCACCCGACAGCGAGATCGCCAGATACTGGCTGCCGCGCGGCGCTCCGGCCGCCTCGGTGCGGTCGAACAGGTACTGCACCGGGGTTCGGACACCCGCGGCGAAGGGCTCGTCGAGCACCGGTCGGTCGTAGAGGACATGGAGGTTGACGATCGGCGAGCTCGCCAGCGGGGCCGGACGCCCGGCATGGGGCCCGAGCAGCGGCTCGAGCAGCCCACCGGCGCGGTCGTGCGGGAGCGCGACGACGGCCGCCGCGGCGCTCAGCTCCTCCTCCCCGCCGGGGGCGCGGCCCCGCAGCTCGAAGCCGTCGGCGCCGCGGTCCAGGCGCTCGGCCCGCCAGCCCAGGCGGATCTCGACGCCCGCCCGTTCGAGCGCCGCGCGCGCCGGGTCGCCGATGATCGCCTGCAGGGTGCCGACGTGGAAGCCGATATCGCCCCCGTCGGCGCTCGCGAGCAGGCCCGTGTGGAAGACGAATGCCGCCAGCCCCAGCGAGGCCTCGGCGGCACGCAGGTTGAGCGTCGGCAGCGCGATCAGGTCCCACAGCGCATCGACGGCCTCGGCGTCCTGGCCGTGGCGCGAGAGCCAGTCGCCGAAGGTGAGGCGCTCGAGCGCGCCGTCGGCGGGGTCCAGGCGCATCAGCGCGAGTGCCGCCCTGGCGGCGCCCAGGCGCCGTCGCCGGCTGAGGTGGGGATAGCGGGCGAGGGCCCCGGCCAGGTGCAGGGGAGCGGGCAGGCCGCCACGGGCCAGCCGCGCCGGCGGACGCCCCGGGCTGAGCACCGGGATCGACAGGCGCGGCTGCAGCCCCACGAGGTGCGAGGAGCCGAGCCGCTCGAGCAGCGCCCGGTAGCAGCCGCAGCAGCGCAGGAAGACGTGCTGCCCGTTGTCCATCTGCAGGCCGTCGCGCTCGAACGAGTAGGCCGCACCGCCGAGGCGCCGCCGGACCTCGACGAGCGTCACGCTCGCGCCGGCCTCGGCGCAGTCGAGCGCCGCGGTGATGCCGGCCAGTCCCCCGCCGATCACCAGGACGTCGCTCATGCGCCCGCTCCGAGCATCCCCCGGGCCGCCACGAGGGCCTTCTCGCGGGCGGGCAGCGAGATGCGCGCCGCGAGCGCCTGGGCGGGGTCGGCGTCGATCCGCTCGAGCAGCCGCCGGTAGATGCCGGCCATCGCCAGCACGCAGGCGCCACTGCGGCGGTCGAGCAGCGGCACGAGGCCCATCCCCCGCTCGAACCACTCACGGGCGCGGACGGCCTCCATCCGGTAGAGCCCGGCGAGCGCGGCCCGCTCGCCCCCCACCCCGGCCGGGGCGCGAACCTCGGCCCGCTCGATCGCCGCCAGCAGGGCGGGAGCCGCGACGGCGGGCTCGCCGGCCGGCAGGCCGAAGCGGCGCAGGTCCTCGGCGGGCAGGTAGACCCGGCCGTTCCCGGCGTCCTCGCGCACGTCACGCAGGATGTTCGTCAGCTGCAGGGCGACGCCGAGGTCGTCGGCCAGCGCCGAGGCCGCGGCGAGCTGCTCGCCGCTTCGCCGGCGCAGGCCGAAGATCGCCAGGCAGGCGCGGCCGATCGCCCCGGCCACGCGCCGGCAGTAGAGGACCAGCTCATCGAAGGACTCGTAACCGACGCCCGCGACATCCATCCGCACGCCCTCGATCAGCGCCTCCAGCGCATCCATGGGCACCCCGAAGCGGACGACGGCATCGGCCAGCGCGAGGGTCACCGGATCCTCCCCGCCACCCGACCCGGCGCCACCGCCGAGGCGCCCCTGGAGCATCGCCTCCTCGCGGTCCAGCAGGGCGAGCTTCTGCGCGGCGGGCAGCGTCCCGTCGCCGATGTCGTCGACGCGGCGGGCGAAGGCGTAGACGGCGCACATCGCCCGCCTGCGCTCGCCGCTGAGCAGCCTGATGCCCCAGTAGAAGTTGCCGGCCTGCTCGCGGGTGATCGCTTCACAGGCGCCATAGGCCGCAGCCAGGCCGGGCCGGGCGCTCATCGGCGCCGCGCCTGCGGTGCGAGCATGGTTCGTCCCAGCGCGCCGAGCAACCGCCGGCGCGAGACCGGCGGCGGCCCCCCCATCACCTCGTAGTCCGCCCGCTCGATCGCATCGAGCGCCGAGCGCCCGCCGGCCACGAAGGCGGCGACCGCGAGCCGGGGGCGACCGCGCAGCTCGCCGATCAGCGGGGCACCCTCCTCGAAGAGGCCCCGTGCGCGGGCGACCTCGAAGGCGAGCACGGCGCGCAGCGGCCCGCCGGCACTGCTGCCACCGAGGTCCTCGATCGCGCAGCCGAAGCGTGCGAGGTCCTCGAGCGGCAGGTAGACCCTTCCGGCACGGTGATCCTCGGCCACGTCCTGGCAGTGCTCGGTCAGCTGCAGCGCCGTGCAGATGCTGTCCGAGAGCTCGACCCTGGAGGGGGTCGAGCAGCCGAGGACGGCGAGGACCAGCTCGCCGACCGGATCGGCCGACAGGGCGCAGTAGGCGCGCAGCTCCTGCCAGGTCGCGTAGCGGCTCCGGCGCTGATCGAGCCGGTTGGCCTCGATCAGCCGCAGGAAGGGGCCGCGCTCGAGGCCGCATTCACGAAGCGTCGGCGTCAGGCGCACGAGCAGCTCATGGCGGGCCCGGCCCGCGAAGGCGGCGTCGAGTTCGGACTCGAGCCAGTCGAGCGCCGCCGGCCGATCGCCCGCGGCGCTGTCGCCGAGCTCGTCGACGAGGCGGGCGAAGCCGTAGATCGCGAGCAGGTGAGCGCGGACGGCCCGCCCCAGCAGGCGGCTGGCGACCGGGAAGTTCTCGGTCCGCGCCCGCGCCATGACGGCCGCGGGAGCCGGAGCGAGGAAGGGCGCGTCGGCCAGGAGCGTCACCCCTGGCTCGCGGCCGCCGCGCCGGCGGCGCCCTCGAGCTCGATCTCGGCGATCGACCCCAGGCACCGCCCCAGGGCCATCACGGGGAAGGTGAGCCGGTAGAGGTGATAGTTGATGTAGTAGTCCAGCGGGAAGCCGGTGCCCGTGTACTGGGGCTCGTCCCAACTGCCGTCGGGGCGCTGGGTCTGCGCGAGCCAGGCCACGCCCCGCACGAGCGCCGGCGAGCGCTCACCGGCGGCCTGCAGGGCCAGCAGGGCCCAGGCCGTCTGCGACGCCGTGCTGCGCCCGCGGCCGATCCAGCGGGAGTCCTCGTAGGAGCGCGGATCCTCGCCCCAGCCGCCGTCCTCGTTCTGGTGGCGCTCGAGCCATTCGACGGCGCGGCGGATCGCAGGGCTCTGCGCATCGACGCCGGCGGCGATCAGGCCCGGCACGGCGGCACCGGTGCCGTAGAGGTGGTTGACGCCCCAGCGCCCGAACCACGAGCCCTCTGGCTCCTGGTGCTCGAGCAGCCAGCCGATGCCCGCCCTCGCCGGAGCGGAGTCGCCGAGGCCCAGCACACCGAGCATCTCGACCGCATGGGCGGTCACGTCCGCGCTCGGCTCGTCGATCACCTCGCCGAAGTCGAGGAACGGCAGCTCGCGAACGAGCGAGCGCGTGTTGTCGGCATCGAAGGCCCCCCAGCCGCCGTCGGTGCTCTGCATCCCCTCGACCCAGTCCAGAGCACGGCCGCGGGCACCGCGGTGGCGCGCCCCGACCGTCCGGTGGCGGACGCGCTCGAGCGCCAGGACGACCTCGGCGGTGTCATCGACGTCGGGGTAGTTGACGTTGGCGAACTCGAAGGCCCAGCCGCCGGGCGCCAGCCCGGGACGCCTGACCGACCAGTCGCCCCGCTCGACGATCTCCTGCCCCAGCAGCCAGTCGGCGGCGCGCACCAGCGCCGGATCGTCGGCCGGGACGCCGGCGTCCGACAGGGCGACGATCGCCAGGGCGGTGTCCCAGACCGGTGACTGGCAGGCCTCCAGGCGCCGGCTCGGCCCCGCCGGCGCCCCGACGCCGCCCATGTCGTCGTGGTCCTCGATCATGAAGCCCTCGATGCCCTCCAGGCCACGGCGCATGACGGGGTGCTCGAGCTGATAGCCGCAGAGGTTCAGCGCGATCAGCGAGTAGACCCAGGGCGGCTGGATACCGCCCCACGAGCCGTCGGCCTCCTGGCGGCGGAGGATCCAGCGCTCGGCACGGGCGCAGGCCAGGCGACGCAGCGGGCCGATCGGGTGGCGTTCGTAGACCCGCAGCAGGCGGTCCAGCCCGGTGAGCCAGCCGCGGCGGCTCGAGCCCCGCATGCGGGTCGCCGTCCGGCGGGCCCTCGCCCCCGGCGGCGCCCACAGCTCGCGCAGGTCGAACTCGAGCCGTCGCATCGGCCGGTGTGCTTTGACGAGCGCCAGCGCGACGATCGTCTGGCGCGCCCAGCAGCCGAAGTCATAGACGTTGAGCGGCACCCGCGGCCCGAGCAGGACGACCTCCGGCGGCAGCGCGGGGAGACGCTCCCAGGACCACAGCCCGAACAGGGCCAGCCACAGGTGGGTGAAGACCCGGGCGCACTCGATCCCCCCCTGCCCGCGGATGAACTCGGCCGCGATCCGCATGTGCTCGGCGCCGGGCTCGTCGCCCGCGAGGCGCAGCGCCCAGTAGGCCTCGACCGTCGTCGAGAGGTCGCCGGGGCCCTCGTGGTAGTTCGCCCAGGTGCCGTCGGCGCGCTGCTGGGAGCGGATCCAGGCGGCTGAGCGGTCCGTCTCGTCGGCCCGCCTCAGCCCCAGGAACTCCCGCAGGAGCATGTCCTCGGCGTCCATCGTCACGTTCGTCTGCAGCTCGCCCCGCCACCAGCCGCGCTCGTCCTGCAGCGACAGCAGGTGCTCGCGGCCTGCGTTCAGGGCCCGTTCGGCCTGGCTCAGTACATCCAAGGTCACCTGCTGCATGGTGAAAAGCTAACCTAGCGCGCCGCGGTCACGCCGGCCGGGACGAGCACCTCGGGATGGGCCGGCGTGATCACGTGGCGCCGCAGCTCGGACTCGCTCACCGGCCGGGCCGAGGCGGCGGCGAAGCGATACACGAACAGGCCGTCGGTCTCCCGTCTTTCGAGCAGGTGGAATCCGGGTGCGGGGGGCTCGCCGGCGGAGGCCCGCAGCGGGCGGTAGCCGGTCTCGAGGATTTCGCGCACGTCCACCACCGACCCGCTCTGCAGGTAGCGCAGCCCGTCGACGTAGTACTCGAGCGGCGCCGCACCCAGCTCGACGGTCGTCACGGCGGCGGGTCCCGGAACCGCCGAGACGATGCGGGCGAGCCCGCGCCAATTGCCGCGCTGCAGGCGAGGGCTCAGATCGACATCGATCGTGATCGCCAGAGAGCCCACGGCGGCGAGGATCAGGGCCACCGTCCCCGCCGCGCCCGTGCGCGGCCAGCTCCCCAGCACCGCGACGAGGACCGTGACGGGGATCATCGCGGCCACCAGGTTGCGAGGGGCCAGATAGTCGGCACCGAGCACGGCCATCGCCAGTGGCACGAGCACGCCGGCGGCGGCGATCGCCGCCAGGGCACCGGCGGAGACCCTGGCCGGGGCCTCACTGCCCCACGCCGGCCGGCTCGAGGGCAGCTCGAACATATGCCAGAGCCCCAGCCCGGCGGCGGCGAGGACGGGCAGCGCCAGCAACAGCTCGACGCCGTGCCCGAGCGGGGCGCCCGAGCTGCCGGTCAGGTAGTACTGGGGAATCGCCTGCAGCCGTTCTGACAGCGGCCAGCGTCCGATCCACTGCGTCCCATGGCCGCCCTGGGCTGAGATCAGCGGCAGCAGGGCGAGGCCCGCCGCCCCGATCGCCACCGGCGCGGGCAGGCAGAGCCGCCGGGTCGCCCGTTCCGCGAGCAGCCACAGCACCATCGCCACCAGCAGGAAGACGGCGAAGTAGTGGGTCGCCAGGGTCAGCACCCCGACGAGCGCGAACAGCCCCACCCGCCCGGCATCGGGGCGCTCGCGCAGGCGCATGAAGCAGAGCACCGCCAGCGAGCCCGTGAGGACGAACAGCCCGTAGTCGCGGGCCTCCTGCGAGTACCAGACGAAGAGCGGGTTGACGGCGACGAGGGCGGCGGCGGCAATCGCGGCCCGGCGGCCGGCGGCCAGTCTCGCGATCTCCCAGGCCACGGGGACGGTGGCGATCCCGGCCAGAGCCGAGGGCAGCCGCAGGGCGATCTCGCCGCTGCCCAGGATGCGGTAGTCGACCCACTCGAGCAGATACCACAGCGGCGGGCTGTTCTCGGTGCGCGAGACGGCCCGCATCGTCGCCGCCAGACTGGGGCGCAGGACGTGTACCGGCGTGAAGGCCTCGTCGTACCAGAAGCTCTGCAGGTGGAGCGTCGAGAGGCGCAGGGCCGCGGCCAGCAACGTCAGCGCCGCCAGCGGCCACCAGGCCGGGAGGGTCCGGGTCCGTTCGCCCGCCGCGGCGAGCGGCCCGGCGAGCGCCCTCATCGCGCGCACAGCCCCCTGGTGGCGGCGCCGAAACAGCCGTAGCGGTATTGGTAGTCGTTGTGCTGGATGTAGCGCGGCACGTACCAGCCGCCGAGCACCTCGCGCCGGCCCGCCCTGGTCGGGCCGGCGACGAGCAGGCACTCCTGGGTCTTCGCGTCGGGCGCACCGGGTTCGGTGTTGCCGCAGACGGCGTCGCGGGTGCTCGAGATGCCGAACAGACCGGTCTCGACGCCGATGTTGTGGTAGTTGCGGCCCGTGTAGGCGCGCCACGTCCGCTTGTCGGCGTTCTCGCGTTCGTTGACGCCGGTTTGGCGGACGACGTCGTTGACCGTGGCCACGGCGAGGACCAGCGCGATCAGGACGAGCAGCGTCGTCTCGATCAGGCGCATGTTGCCGTGGCCGGGGCGCTCGACCTCCAGCGGGCGCAGCCGTGCCGGCAGCCGCTCCCAGGAGCCCGGCTCCGCGCTCGCGCCGGGCCGGCTCATTGCACCGGGGCGACCAACGGCGCCAGCTGGTGGATCACGAACAGGCTCTGGATGACGAAGGTGGCCGCCAGCAGCCGGCGGTCACGTGAGATCACCGCGAGCGGAAGCGGCCAGAGGGTGTACCAGGCGAGCAGCCAGGTGCTCGTCACGGAGATCGCCAGCAGCGTCCAGCCGGAGGCCGCGATCCAGTCGTAGCCGCGCCAGGTCCGCCACAGCAGGTACAGGAAGATCACGACCAGCCCCGCCTTGAGCAGGTCGTGATCGACGGGAAAGACACCGGGCTTGCCGACGAGGTGAGCGATCTCGTTGGCGAAGCTGTCGGTCGAGACGAGGGCCGCGTCGCGGTTCAGCGCGGCGACGATGTCGATGCCGTGGATGCCGAAGGCCGCGAAGCCGATCACGGCGCCCGCGGCGAGCGCCAGCAGCATCCCGATGACGGGCGCGATTCGCCGGCGCGAGATGATCATGAACGGCAGCAGAACGCCGAGGGTCGCCTTGACCAGCGCTCCGGCGACGATGACGGCGGCGGTCTCGCCTTCGCGGCGCGCGCCGAGTGTCGGGGCCAGCGTCAGGCCGACGGCGAACATCATCGCCGCGAGCATGATCAGATCATTGTGCGCGCCCCCCAGGCCGTAGAGGTAGTAGAGCGGGTTCAGCGCCACCGCCAGCAGCGCAAACATCGGGTCGAGGCCGCGGGCCTTCGCGCAGCGCCAGACGAGAACGAGGGTCGCGACGCTCGCCAGCGTCGCCCAGAGCTTCATCGCCCACACGGCGCCGGCGACACCCAGCAGCCCGAGCGGATAGGAGAGCAGCGTGTATACGGGACCGTAGGCGGTCGCTGTACGGACCCAGTCCTCCCCCACGTCGTGGTAGATCGGGTCTGTGGCGATCGACAGCGGCCCGTGCGTGTAGGGGTTGATGCCGTGCACGACGCCCATCCGGGCATAGGCGATATAGCTGAAGACGTCGGTTGAGAGCAGGACCGGTCCGACGAACAGGATCAGATGCACGAGGGCGATCAGGCCGACCGCGAACCGTTTGGAGATCGCCGCGCGTTTGGCGCTGAGCGCGAGCAGTCCGGCGTAGGCGCCGCAGGAGACCAGCAGGGCGATCAGGAAGATCCTGAAGCCCAGGTGCTCGCCGACGTTCTTGAGCCAGCCGTCGGTGTTCGGCGACCTGGGGACGAGCACCGAGTGCCCGGAGGCAGCATCGATGACGACCTCGAGCAGAGCCGCGAGGAGCAGCACCGCCAGCAGCGAAACCAGCGCCGGCTGCCAGCGCGCCGAGCGGACTTCCGCCGGCGCTCGGTCGCTTCCTACGGCGACGCTCACGAAGCGGCGAAGCTCACAACGCCGTCCACACCGTCTTGCTCTCGAGGTACGCGTCGAGGCCGTCGCGGCCGTGCTCGCGACCGAGGCCCGACGCCTTGAAGCCGCCGAACGGGGCCGACGGGTCGACGGCGCCCCAGGTGTTGATGAAGACCATTCCGGCGCGCAGCATCGCGGCCAGCCTGTGGGCGTTGCCGACATCCCGCGTCCAGACGCCCGCTGCAAGGCCGTACTCGCCCGCGTTGGCCCGCGCCGCGACCTCCTCGAGCGAGTCATACGGCGAGGCCACCAGGACCGGCCCGAAGATCTCCTCGCGGGCGATGCTGATGTCGTCGTCGGTGGTCGCGAACAGGGTCGGCGCCACGAAGTAGCCGCCGCTGTCGCTGAGCGCCCGCTCACCGCCGGCGAGCACCTCCGCACCCGACTCTCGGCCCGCCTCGATGTAGCTCATGACCCGTTCCTGCTGCTCGGAGGAGACGAGCGGCCCGAGCTGGGTGCCGGGCGCCAGGCCCGCCCCGAGCTGCGCTCCCCTGGCCGCCTCGGCGAGACCCGCGAGCACCTCGTCGAAGCGCTCGGCCGGGACGAACAGCCGCGAGCCGGCGTTGCAGGCCTGCCCCGAGTTGAAGTAGATCGCCTGGAAGGAGCCCTTGACGGCCGCATCCATGTCGGCGTCGGGCAGGATGATGTTCGGCGACTTGCCGCCGAGCTCGAGCGTCACGCGCTTGAGCGCCCGGCCGGCCTTGGCGCCGATCTCGCGGCCCACCGCGGTCGAGCCGGTGAAGGCGATCTTGTCGACGTCCGGGTGCTCGACCAGCGCGGCACCGGTCTCGCCGTCACCGGTCATCACGTTCAGGACGCCCGGCGGAAAGCCGACCTCGAGCGCCAACTCGCCGAGGCGCAGGGCGCTCAGGGGGGTCTGCTCGGCCGGCTTGAGCACGACCGTGCAGCCCGCCGCGAGCGCCGGGCCGAGCTTCCAGGCGGCCATCAGCAGAGGGAAGTTCCAGGGGATGATCTGCCCGCACACCCCGACCGCTTCGCGGCGCGTGTAGCAGTGCATGTTCGGCGCCGCGACGGGCAGGACGCCGCCCTCGATCTTCGTCGGCCAGCCGGCGAAGTAGCGCAGGTGGCCGACCGCGCCGGCGACGTCGACGTACTGGGCCAGGCCGACCGGCTTGCCGTTGTCCAGGGACTCGATCTGGGCGAACTCCTCGGCGCGCGCGTCGACGGCATCGGCGAGGGCACGCATCAGGCGCTCCCGGCCGGCGGCCGGCATGGTCCGCCAGGGGCCGTTCTCGAAGGCCTCGCGAGCGGCCGCCACGGCACGGGCGACATCCTCCGCGCCGCCCTGGGCGACCTCGGCGATCTCGCGCCCGGTGGCGGGGTCGAGCGTCGCGAAGGTGCGGCCGTCGGCGGCGTCGAGGCGCTCGGCCCCGATCAGCAGGCGGTGCGACTGCGCGATGAAGTCACGCGCCGGGGCACCCAGCGCGTCGGGCAGGGAAGCTGCGGAGATTGTGGTCATCGCTGGAGCCTACCTTCACGAGCCCGCAGGCGGGCGAGGAGCAGGTGCGCCCGCGGGCCTGCCCGGTCAGGCCACCAGCGAGGCCAGCGGCTGCGGGCGCCCGACCGCGAAGCCCTGCGCGTAGTCGACGTCGTAGGCCGTGAGCATCGCGAGCGTGGGCTCGTCGCCGACGAACTCGGCGATCGTCTCACGGCCCATCCCGCGGACGATCCGCGCGAGCGCCCGGACGACCAGCTGGTCGGTCCGCGAGGAGGGCAGGTTGCGGATGAAGTCGCCGTCGATCTTCAGGTGGCTGAAGGGAAGCTGCTTGAGGTACTGGAAGGAGCCGAAGCCGGCCCCGAAGTCATCGAGGGCCAGTCCGCAGCCGAGCTCGATGACGCCCGCGCAGAACGTCCTCGCCCGCCCCATGTCGGAGATCGCGGCGGTCTCGGTCAGCTCGACCGCCAGGCGGGCCGGGTCGACGCCGCAGCGTCTCAGGCTGCGGTCGATGAAGCCGAGCATCGCCCCGTCGGTCACCGACACGGCCGAGACGTTGACGGCGACCGACGCGCCCCGCAGGGCCGGCTCGCCGCCGAGCAGGCGGGCGACCCTGGCGATGACCAGCCTGTCGATCTCGGAGATCAGGCCGTAGCGCTCGGCGGCCGGCAGGAACCGGCCGGGCGCGATCAGCCGGCCGCCGGGCTGATCGACGAGCCGCAGCAGCGCCTCGTGGTGGGAGACCGTGCCGTCGCGCAGCGAGACGATCGGCTGGAAGTGCAGCTCGAACTCATCGCGTTCCAGGGCGCGGCGCAGCCGGCCGACCCAGGGCCGGCCGTGCAGGCCCGCCGGCGAGGACAGGGCGGCGCCGGGCGAGCCGCCGCGGTAGCGGCCGTGGCGCGGGCCGGCGGAGGTCCCGATCGAGACCCGCGGCACGGCGTTGGTGCTCGTCGAGCTCCGCATATCCGGTCATCTTCGACGGCCCCCGCCCGGCACCTGCGAATGGCGCCTCAGCTGCGGCGGGCCGGCCGATAGGGCCTGCGGGCCCGATCGGAGACGATCAGCAACAGGGCGACGAGCACGAAGTTCATCACCACGGAGGAGCCGCCATAGGCGACGAACGGCAGCGTGACCCCGGTCAGCGGGATCACCCGGGTGACGCCACCGACGATCACGAAGACCTGCAGGGCGATGATGAAGGACAGTCCCGTGGCCAACAGCTTCGAGAACGAGTCCCGGGCGAGGATCGCCGTCTTCATCCCACGGGCCACGAGCAGCAGGTAGACGACGAGCAGCCCGGCGCCGCCGACAAGCCCGAGCTCGTTGACGATGACGGCGTAGATCATGTCGCTTTCGGGCACCGGCAGGATCGAGGCCCGCGCGAAGTGATGCGGGGAGACTTCGACGGTCTGCGCCAGCAGCGAGCGGTCGAAGCCGGTCCCCAGCAGGCCCCCGTCGGCCTGCGAGAAGAGGGACTGGGCGAGCTGGTAGCTGCCGCCGACCTGACGTTCGTAGAGGACCCTGTTGAACGGTTCTTCCCAGGCCTGGACGCGGGCCTCGACATGGCTGACATGCCCGACCACCAGCCAGACGCCCAGCGCGAACGCCACCAGGCCGATCAGCGGGAACGAGAAGCGCCCGGTGGCGACGTAGAGCAGCGCCAGGAAGGCTCCGTAGAACATCAGCGAGGTGCCCAGCTCGCGGGTGATCAGCAGCGTCCCCATGGCGGCGCCCCAGACGATCAGCATCGGCCCGAACTGCTTCATCGGCGGGATCGTCAGGCCGAGGAAGCGCCGCCCCGCGGTGACCAGGACCTGGCGGTTGTCGCGCAGATAGCTGGCCAGGAAGATGACGATCGCAACCTTGGCGAACTCGGCCGGCTGGAAGGAGACGCTGCCCACGTGGATCGCCAGGTAGGCGCCGTTGACCTGCTCGCCGATCCCGGGCAGCCGGGGCAGCAGCGTCATGCCGATCCCCGCCGCGGCGATCGTGTAGCGGTAGCGCTCCAGCACGCCGAGGCCGCTGCGGCGCAGGGCCAGGATCGTGACGGCGAAGAGGGCTACGCCGAGGACCATCCACTGCGCCTGCTGGCGTGCCAGCACGGGATCGATCCGGTAGACCATCACGATCCCGATGCTGGCGAGCACGCAGACCAGCGGGAAGAGATAGGGGTCGGCGTCGGGCAGCGAGAAGCGGATCACCAGGTGGGCCGCAAGGCAGATCGCCAGGAACAGCAGGCCGTAGCTCAGCGAGACGCTCGAGGCGTGGTTGAGCGTGAGGCTGGTGGACGCCCGCGGCGTGCTCTGTTCGGACTGGATGAAGATCGCCGTGAAGCCCGCCATCACCAGCAGGGCGGAGGGAATCAGGCCGAGGAGCTCCCGATTGCGAGGACTGAACACCAGCCCGAGCGTACCCGCCATCCCGGCGCTGCGCTCCGATCGGGCCGCTACGCTTGATCCCGGTGCGCCCGGCGGGTCGGTGACGCCCGATCTCGGCACTTATGCGCTTCAGCGAGCTGATATTCCATGGATGAAGAGCGTGCACCCGCGCTGTCGCGGCAGATGTGGCTGCGCTTCGCGATCGCCGCGATCCTGATCATGGCCCTGAGCGGCGTCGCGACGGCGACGGTCGCGCTCAACAAGGCGACCAGCATCGCCGAAGAGCTGTTCCCGACGCTCAACCAGATCAGGACGCCGAAGGGGCTGCTGACAGCCGAATACGGCGGCGGGCCGCAGACCTTCCTGCTGCTCGGCTCCGACCGGCGGGCCGGCTCCAGGAACCAGGCCGAACGGGAAGGCGGCTCGCGCAGCGACACGATCCTGCTCGTCCGCTTCGACCCCGGCGAGGGCCAGACATCGGTGCTGTCGATTCCGCGTGACCTGATGGTCAACATCCGCACCCCCTCGGGCCAGCTCTACGCCGGCCAGAAGATCAACTCGGCCTACACGATCGGCAGCCTTCACAACACCAACGACGGCGGCAGCGTGCTCGCCGCCGAAACGATCGAGCGCGAAGTCTTCCCCGAACTGAAAGGCAAGCTGAACGGAATCATCGACGTCAACTTCCAGGGCTTCATCCGGGTCGTGGACGCCCTCGGCTGCGCCTATGTGAACGTCGACCACCGCTATCTCGGCGGCGGGACGGCGCTGGAAAACTTCTCCGCGATCAACCTCCAGCCGGGCTACCAGAAGCTCTGCTACAACAACGCGCTCTCCTACGTCCGCTTCCGCCACTACGACTCCGACCTCGTGCGGGTCGCCCGCCAGCAGGACTTCCTGCGCGACCTGCGCGAGCAGGTCTCGCCCGAAATCGGCAGCATCGACCGGATCGCGAAGGCGGTCGGTCACGCGATCAGGACCAACTTCCACGCCTCGGCGAGCGAGCTGATCCTGCTCTCCAAGCTGATCGCCTTCTCGCAGACGAAGCCGCTGCGCCAGGTCAAGTTCCGCTACACGAGCACCGCCTTCACGGGGCCGGGCGGCGAATCGTTCGTGACCTCGACGCCGGAACTGGAGAAAGAAACGCTGGCCGACTTCCTGCACGGCAACGAACGCGTCCACATCGCCTCCACCCATGGATCATCGGGCGGCGGGCATCACCACCGCTCGACGGGCTCCGCCCCCTCGGCCCGCACGCTCGACCTCTACCCGACGACGGGCGAGGGCGAAGCCGTCAAGGCGGCACTGAGCGTGCCCTTCAGCGTCCTCTACCCCACCCTGCAGACCGGCTCGGCCAGCCAGCAGGAAGTCCGGCCCTACGCGCTGCGCGACCTCAGCGGGCACCTCCACCACGCCTACGTGGTGGTGTGGCAGACCAACACGGTCGGCGGCTACTACGACTTCGAGGGCACCGACTGGCTGGGGCCGCCGCTGTTCGCACACTCGCGCAACCAGATGATCGACGGGCGCGAATTCAAATTCGTCGACGACGGCTCGCACGTCCACGTGATCGGCTGGATCTCGCACGGCGTCCTCTACTGGGTCACGAACACCCTGCTCGAGGAACTGTCGAACTCGCAGCTGCTCGCGATCGCCAAATCCGCCCAGATGCTTCACTAGCGGCGCCGCCGACGCGGAGCGGGCGGGCTATCCGCGGGCGCCGTCGAGGGCGGCGTTGACGAGGGCGTCGGCGCGCGCGTTCTGGGCGCGCGGGACGGTCCGTATCGACCAGCGCTCGAAGCCGCGCAGGGCCTTCATCGACTCGAGATAGAGCGGGCGCATGGCCTCGTGCTTGACCTTGTAGGTGCCCTGAACCTGCTTGGCGATCAGCTCGGAGTCGCCGATCACCTCGACCTCGTCGGCGCCGAGCTCGGCCGCCTTGGCCAGGCCCAGGAGCAGAGCGCGGTACTCGGCGACGTTGTTGGTCACCCGGCCCAGCAGTTCGGTGTGCTCGCCCAGCAGCTCGCCGTCGGGGGCGCTGATCACGCACCCGGCTGCGGCCGGCCCCGGGTTGCCCCTTGCGCCGCCATCGACGTGGACGATGACCCTCATGCCCGGCGATGCCCCGTGCCGAGTTCGGCGCTGCTAGACGGCCTGGGCGAGCGGCAGGTGGTCGCCTGCGACGCGCGCACGGCGCCGGTCCCTGACGACACGGCGCTGGGCGCCCTCGTCGGCGGCGCCGATGTGGGCCCTGCGGGCGCGCCGGTCGAACCTCCGACGCTCGACGATCACGGTGACGTTCTCGTCATCCTTGTAGCGCTCGACCATCCTCGGGTAGAGCTCGTCGGCCAGGGCCTGGGGTATGACGCAGTAGATCATCAGGACGGGGATCTTACTCGCTGCGCCCGCAGAAACAAGGGGCGCAAGCGCTATGGCGCGAGGGTGATGACGCCGGACTCGTCGGCGAGCGCGTTGCCGACGCACTCCTCGCGCTCGAGTTCGGAGAGTTCGGTCCCCTGCCCCGCCGCGACGGCGCCGGCGGCCTTGTCGTCGAGGTCGACCTCGTAGCGGTACCAGCAGAGCTCCCACGCGACGACGACCCGTACGACTTCGTCGTGGTGCTCGGC
>Ga0075017_100001006_pt1 | contig 16794 bp, 22 predicted proteins | sample AleBraG_ABR_2012_FD_71475 | JGI IMG/M metagenome (GOLD analysis project Ga0075017, IMG submission 71475) | Freshwater sediment microbial communities in response to fracking from Pennsylvania, USA - Alex Branch Run_MetaG_ABR_2012 | ecosystem: Environmental > Aquatic > Freshwater > Creek >... | reverse complement strand
TTTGGCTAAGTACTTCTTATCTTTGAGACCAAGAATATAGACAGAGATTCCGGTTTTGTTTCCGCTCACACCAATTTGAAAAAACTCTCTACTTTTTCCATTGGCATATTTTATTGTGTGGAATCCAAATCCAATCGTAGGGTTGGAAACAGTATGATTTTTGCTGTCTTTACCATCGAAGAACCATAATTTGCATTCTGGTGACACTTGAAGTGTGAGCCGATGCAACTCTCGCATGTCACTGCGTCTTGGCTCCGGTTGGCTGGTAATATACTTCTTGATTTGTTCTTGTACGTTCAAATGTTCTGCTCCCAGTTGCGCGCACGAGATTATACGACGTTTAATCCTTTTGAACCGCTCCCATTCTCTGTCACACCGGATACTAGGTTTTGGGTCACCTTCTCCCCCTTGCAATGGCGGGCGGCCCTGACCGTTGAGGTCACTCGACCGCGAGGGCGCCCGCAAGCCGTTGTTGCGCGGGGGCTTTTCAGAATTCGCAAAGGCTTGAAATGTGTGGAGCGCCGAGAAGCGGGCAGAGGGGCTGGAGTACACGCACCCCAAGCCGAGTTCAAATTCTGGACGTATTGTTTGAATGAATAAGTCATAGAGGAGCGCTTGGTGTAAAAAAGCTGAACTCAGCGACCGCGCTGATTCATATACAACCAAGGAGGCTCCCCCATGGAGACTATGTACTACATCGGTTTGGATGTTCACAAGAAAACGATCAGCTACTGCGTAAAGGACGGCAGTGGCCGTATCCACGCAGAAGGTTCGATACCCGCCACACGATTGACTCTGGACATGTGGATGAAGACGGGAATCCATTTCCTCCGTTAGGGCCCGTCGGTGGCGATTCTTTGCTGTTCGCTCGCCGGCAGCAACTTCCGATCCCGCTCGGCCTGAATCTCCTGCTGATTCTCGGCGAGCATGTCCTCTGGCGTGCGCTATGGGGGCCAAGGTGTCGCGATGCCGGACATTTTCTGATGCTGGTAGAACTCACTCTCCCCGCTCCTCAATTTGCCTTCTTCCTACTTTGAGTGCAAACTAGCCCGGCCAAGGCAGAATTTTGAATTAATCCGAGTGGAGGAAATCATGCCCAAGAAGCCGAGTGCCGATGACGCGCAAGTGATTCTGAAGCTCTACGACCTACGGCGAGAAGCCGAGCTTCGCAGGGCTCGCCAGTGGTGGATTACCACTTTCTGGCCTAAGGACGCGGACGAATACTTGAAGGTGCAGATGAACCTGGGATCACAGGAGAACAATTGGCTCCGCCAGGTACTTGGATATTGGGGAATTGCCGTGTCCCTAGTGGCGAATGGCGCGGTGAGTGAAAGACTCTTTTTTGAACCAGCGTTTTGCGGCGAGCTGTTCTTTATTTACGCTAAATTGCGCCCGCTGATTCCAGAGATCCGGAAGAAGATGCAAAACCCGCGCTTCATGTTGAGCGTTGAAAAAGCCATCATGGGAAACAAGGCGGCCCGCGAGTATTACCTGGGAATGGAGCCGCGCATTCACGCCATGGGTAAACAGCGAGCCGCGGCGGGCTAATAGCATTGCGGCGAACACTCAAAAAGTTGGGCTCAAGGCTCTTGGTGTTCCTGGGCCCATTTTTGTTCGTAAGTGCGCCCTCGGCCGCTTGCGCGGAGGGTGAGCAATGCGATCCTGGGTTGAAAGTTCAACTGAGTGCCAGCGAAGTATTGCAAGGCGACCTGGTGCAAGTCGAGTTCAGGAGCAAGAGACCGCTCACGGAGATCTCCGGCGGTTGGCAGGAACGGACCGTGCTGTTTTGGAAGGTCCTGCCAGAGGCTTCAAACTCTCAAGAAGGTGCCACAGTTTGGAGGGGCTTGCTCGGAGTTGATCTGGAGAACTCGACGGGTCGCTACGAGTTAGTCGTGACCGCCAAGGGAACGGACGGGAATCTTGTCAGCTGCAAAATGTCCCTTGCGGTGAGCAAAAGGATCTTTGCCACCGAGCGGCTGCAAGTGCAACAGCAATTCGTAGAACCGAGTCCTGAACAGCTCGAGCGATCGAATAGGGAACGTCAAAGGTTACGGACCATCTTTGATACAACGACGCCCGAAAAGTTGTGGGATGGACCGTTTCGGATTCCCCTGGACGGAGTCCCCACAGGGGGAAATTTTGGCAAGCGGCGCGTTCTAAACGGACAGGCGGGATCTCCCCACACGGGTGTAGACTTCCCCTCGCCTGCGGGAACGCCCGTGCGTGCATCGCAGCGGGGAAGAGTGGTTCTTGCCGAAGAGTTGTTTTTTTCCGGCAACACGGTTGTCCTGGACCATGGTTTTGGGATTTATACCTTTTATGGCCATCTCTCAGAAATTGATGTGAAGCCGGGCGACCTGCTAGATCCTGGGGCGACCTTAGGAAAAGTCGGGTCGACCGGGAGGGTTACGGGTCCCCACCTGCACTGGGGGCTGACTGTCGAGCGCGCGAGGGTAGATCCGCTGAAATTGGTCCACCTTTCGACTGCGAATTGAAAGTGCTTCGAGCCGTAAAATGCCCACAGGGGTACTATCAGGTCTCGCTGAAAAATTGAGGCAATTTCGCTGAAAGACGCAGGAAATTCTCATCGTTGCTTGAGTCGCTGGAACAAGATAGGAAGATTCCTTCCCAATCCGCAAGTTACTGGCGCGCGGCGTCAAGGTAAGGAACAAGAGTCAAGCCACACTCGATTTGATTGGAGAAAACTAACTCTATTATTATCTATGGCTTATACTTAATCCACAGGCAGGCCAAGACCCACACCACATGCTGACAAATTTCTGGTGAGGTAATTGCTCTGTGCCCGAGGAGAAGGTTTGCAGTCTCCCTGCGACTCAAAGGAGGTCAATGCCGCCTCCCGCCCGGTTAGGGTACTCGGGTACTGCCCAGCCTCTCAAATTTGTGGTACCGTTTCACCATTGTCATCAAGAGTGCCTTGGCGCAGTATAGCTGATGTGTGGGCAAGGTTCGTTCTCATCACTTCTGTGATATTGTTTGTGCGCTTCTGCAACTTGTTCACACGCTATGGTGTTCATAAACCCGTCGATTGAAAAACGTCGAGGAACACCAAGATTTGCAAAATTCCAGATTGAGGTAACTGCACTAATGTCCCTGCTTCACTTTCGAGCCACTGAACGGCGCCGCACTCTCCGGGTAGCGTTATCGGTGCCCTTGACAATTCACGGGAAGTCCGATGCCGGAGAGAAATTTTGCATCCAGACACACTCCCAATCCGTGAACCGCCATGGAGCGCTTTTTCATCTGGAAGTCTCAGTTGCTGTGGGACAGACATTGATTCTGGTGAATGATAACACGGCAAAATCCGTGGAGTGCCGGGTGATGTCAAGGCTCAAGTCGCGTGATGACAAGACCTTCGTAGGTGTCGAGTTCGCTGCCTCGGAAATGAACTTCTGGAACATGCAATTTCCCACACCAGGAGCGAGGCCATTACGTCGCATCGCAGCTTCTAAGACTCCAGCTTGATCTAGCCTCTGAAGTTCGCTTAGGGCCTGCGGAACAGTTCCGCGGCTTTGTTGTTTTCCGTGAACACCCTCGAAGTGCAAATGAAAAGCCAGCGCAGGACAAGGTAGCATTTGTGGATGGCTTATCGCACTCGTCGCTTGGGGTTAATTTCAGACACCCACTCGCTCTTACGACCTGAGGCAGTGACGGCCCTGCGCGGCTCGCAGCTTATTCTGCATGCCGGCGATATCGGCAAGCCCTCAATTCTGGACAAGTTGAGTGAGATCGCACCCGTTGTGGCGGTCTGCGGAAATAACGATACCGGGCAATGGGCCGGAAAGCTCCCGGAAACGGTGATTGTCGAGGCTGGAAAAATTTCAATTTATATTTTGCACGACTTGTCCCAACTCGATTTGGATCCAGCGGCGGCTGGATTCCACATCGTTGTCAGCGGACACACGCACAAGCCTGATTCGTTCGAGCGCAAAGGGGTGTTCTATATAAACCCGGGCAGCGCTGGGCCGAAAAGGTTCAGCCTGCCGGTCACAGTTGCGCGCCTGGACCTGGAGATTCGTCCCTGGATCGTCGAATCAATCCCGCTGGTCGTGCCGTAATCTGGATGTCCCTGGCGCATTTGGGCGAAGCGCTCGAGGAAGGCAAATAAGTACTAAACGGCGGGTACCCCCACTTTGGAGTCAAACGGTAGCCCATCGGTCCGGCCTCGATTGAAGCCCCAGTTCCATCGCAGTTTCCCCCCGATGGGGTCATCCTTAACCTACCTAACCTAAGTCAAGAAAATTCAGCGCACCAACATTCAGGTTCACTGGAGACGCCGTCATGCAGTTTCGCCAGAAAGGATTCTCGCTGGTAGAAGTGGTGGCGATGGTAGTCGTGGTTCTGATTATCGCCGCTCTGGCGATTCCGTTCTTGCTCACGTCCAAAATGACCTCGGCAGAAACCGCTGCGGTCGGCTCCCTGCGAACGTTAAGTACGGCTCTTGGAACTTATTCTTCGCAGTACAACACAGGATATCCCTCGGCGCTCCGCCAGCTCGCTCCCGCCCAACACCCAAGCCCCGCAGCAGCGGATCTGACCGATGGCTTGCTCGCGAGCGGAGTGAAAAGCGGCTATTCGTTTGTATATGTGCCGGGGCCAAGAGATGCCCACGGTGCGATCACAACGTTTACACTCAATGCCAATCCGGCGGTTCCAGGGCAGACCGGCTCCCGAGACTTCTTTACTGACCAGACGGGCGTGATCACATTTGCCTACGGGCACCCTGCCGGCGCATCTGATGTGCCACTCTAACGGCTTCAACTAACCACGAATCGCGCTTCTCTTACCTCTTGCGTTTCGGAGCGCTTCGCTTGATTCTCTTCACTTTTGCCGCAACCGCCTTGACAAGAGAATTGCGAAATTTCTTCGGAAGCTTTTCGACTACCAGGTCATACGAAGTACGCAGCAGCGCGGCCAGTTCGCTTTGCGGCAGCGCCGAGCGGGATTCCAGCGCCACCCACTTCGCGCGGGCCAGGTACGGTGCGGGAATAATGTTCGGCCGCTCGGTGAGTTCCGCGAACGTTTCTGGTGAAGCCTTAAAAGAAAGCACCACTGGGCTGGGTTCCAACGGGGCAACTGCAAATATCTTCCCGCCAACTTTGAACACCAGATCGTCTCCCCATTGAACTACCTCACTCACCCCGGGGAAAGAGAGACAAAGCTCGCGTAGCTGGTCCAGTTGCATGAGCGAAAGTGTAAAACACTCATTCCCCCGGCATCAATTGTTGGTGAGAAAGCAGAAATGTTCGATGCAAAATGATGCTGGCCGAAGGCAAGATTCCTCCTGCCACTTTTATTTTTTGTGTGAGTGAGAAAGTCCGCAGCCCTTATGCGAGCGCGGCAGAGACCGAGTAGATCGGCGGCAAATGCTCCGCGAGAGCCTGCCAAGAGTCTCCTGCATTGCGCGTATAAAAAAGCGTTCCCGTGGTCGTGCCGAAGTAGACCCCGGACGGATCGCGATCGTCCGAAGTCATCGCTTCGCGCAGAATCAGCACATGCGCATTGGATTGCGGCAAGCCTTTCGTCAAGAATTTCCAGGTCTTTCCGCCATTGCGGCTTCGAGCCACTCTCAATTTGCCCCCTGGCACAAAACGCCTCTCCGCGGAATCTATGGGGATCGTGAACATCGTATCTTTTTCCGCGGCAGGAACAGCCAGCGCGAACCCAAAGCTGGTGGGCAGACCTTTAGTGACATCGGTCCACTGTTTGCCGGTGAAATCGCCGCGGTATACTCCGCAGTGATTTTGCTGGTAGAGTGCCTCGGGATTTGAGGGATGTGCTTTCAGTTTGTGGACGCACTGTCCCACTTCGGGATATTTCTCCGGCTGAAAATCGGTGCGCACATTTCCGTTGTACGGCTCCCAGGTCTTGCCGCTGTCGCTGGAGCGGAACGCTCCCGCGGCTGAAATGCCCACGATGAGTCGTCCTTTCCCCAAGCACGCGATGGAGTGAACCATCATCCCTCCCGCTCCGGGTGACCACTTTTCGCGAGTGGGATGGCTGCACAGGCCCTGGACCAAATCCCAGCTCGCGCCGTTATCGCCGCTCCGGAAAAGAACTCCAGGGTCGCCGCCCAGATAGAGGACGCCGGGCTCATCCGCTGCGCCCGGTTCAATGTGCCAGATGCGCTTGAGCGATGCATCAGGGTTCTCTTTCAACTCCATGCCCTTCTCGGTCACCTGCCAGGACTTGCCCTTGATGCCCTTCACCTCCAGGCCTTTTTCAGAGAGTTGCCAAGTCTTGCCATTATCTTTGCTGGCGTGAAGATGCGCTCCAAACCAGGCGTTGCCCACGCCGGCATAGTGGCGCTTGGGATCCCGCGGATCCTGCGCCACGTGATGGACTTCCTCGCCTTGAAAAAATGGTCCGGCGGTGTCCCATTTTTTGCGGTCCTGCGATGAAAATAGAAAAGCGCCCTTGCGGGTGCCAACCCAGATTCTTACCTGTGTCTTGCGGGGCATGAGAATCCTCCGTGAGCGATGTGTGGTGGATCAGAGGAGCTACGGGAATGTGCAGTTTACCGTAGCGGAGGAGGGTAGGCAACACCCGGGTGTCACCCCGGGTGTGCGCCCCAAATCGATCCCAAAAGAGGAAAACATAACTCAAGAGCAAGCTAACTCCAATCCCGTCAACGATTCACCCCGCTGCAAGCACCACACCCGCGTCGGACGCTGCCGCTGGCTCGGGCCCCTCGCCAGCGGAGCCTTTTGCCCCAAACACGGTCGCCTTGCTCAAAATCGCACCGCCGAAGACCTCTCTGCCGAACTCGTCGATCCCCATCAAGGATTTCCTCTCCCCCCTTGAAATCAACGACATCCTCACCCGTCTCGTCGTCCTCCTCGCGCAAAACAAAATTTCCACGCGCCGCGCCGCCGTCATGGCTTACATCACCCAGCCAGCTCCGCCGCACCCTTCCCGCCATCGAGCACGAACTCGATCCCACCGGCCAAAAGAGCATCCCCCAAATCATCTGGGATTTTCCAGATCCTGCAAAAACCCTTCCCAGGAAACTGCGGAAGCTACGAGCTAGCAAAGTGAAAGAAAGCCGAGTGTGAAAAAACGATGGAGAATTTAGTACGAAACAGACTGGCTCGATTGGTTGCGGATAGCGGTGTCGAGTTCGCGAACGATTCCATAAACCGGGCCGTTGGCGAACGTGAAGTCAGGAACTTCGTGCCAAGCTTTGTGCGGAGAGTAGAGAATGGCCATGTCCCAATAGAACCCGTCATCGTGGCAGCAGTCGGGATTGAATTTGGCCGGGTTAGACGCAGCAAACCGCGTAAGGTCCGCCGAAACCAGATGCTTGGGATCGTAGAACTGGCGGACGCGCGAGTCCGCGATGCGCTTCATGGCCGTGCCGCTGGGGGAAGTCCAATCTGTGGTGATCATCGGCTCCCAAATGACAAAGACATGGAGCGGAATTTCCGGGTGATGCTCCAAGAGCGATTCGGCTGCGGAGGCCCCCCGCAGGCAGAGCGCTCATGTGGGAGAAAGGAGCAAGACGAGGCGCGGCGAATCTGCGGCGGCGTCGAAGGCGGATTCAAAGTCGCTGAAATTCTTGCTGGTCAGCTTGACGAGCGGGGACTGAGTGGGCGGCGCTTCGGACGGTCCCCAAAGCGCCATTCCGACGATGAAGAGCAGTAAGGCGACAATTGCCAGCGCGAAATTTTTTTGCGGTTTGGTCATTGGCGTCCCCAATGGTCGGCGATGAATCCGGCGATCTGCTGAGGGAAAAGAATCATGCTCGCAACAAGGGCGACTGAAGTCCAGAGAAGGATGTCTCCGATCCATCGGCCCTTTAGCGAGCAAAGCCGGGCGCGGCGCTGCTGCCAGAACCCCACTCCGATCAGCGCGACCGAGAGCAGCAGAAACCAGACCCGGTACTTGAATAGAAATGCGCTTGCGCCGGCAGTTCCCAGAGCTGCGGCAAAAGCGATCGGGAGACAGCAGGTGAGAGTCGCGAGAGAGGCGACGATTGAGCCAGCCGAAGCCGAAATGCTGGAAACTAGTTTCACCGTCTTGCCTCCAGCGTACTTGGACATGAGCTAGTTTACTTCAACAAACACGGGGAACAAAAAGAAAGGAGGAGGACCGTTTAGGTTGGAGAGGGGGGCTGAATCGACTTCGAGAATATGCAAATCGGAGAAGCAGTTTGGAGCAAAGCGCCGTCTACTCTGGTTCTGCGAAGAGCGGGTGCGGCTTGAAAGCCTGAGAGAGCTTTAATTCTGATCTCAGGATTTCCGTCGGCTCATAAGCATATTCCTTGCCGCACTCATCGCACCGGACCATCAGCGGACCGCCAACGGCTGGTTGGTTGATATAGGGCAAAGCCTCGCCAAGAGGAATGCGGTGGCCGGACTGACGGTTCTGAAAAAAATGGAACCAATGATTCTTGCAGACAACTACCCAAGCGTAATCATTATCTTCCCACATTCGAGATCCTCCACTCCGCCGTTCTGAGAATTCTGGATTGTGGCGGGGATTAAGGGCTGTACAGCCAGTATCGAGCGGAGAAATGAAGGGGACAAGTACCAATGACTGGAATGTCAGGGTTGAATGCCGAAAGGATTATTAACAAAAGGAATGCTTTGGAAGGCCAAGTCGTGCGTTCCAAGACGGTGCTAAAGGTAACGATTCGAGGGGTTTGCGGCGAGTTAGTGCCAAAGAGCCAGAATCGTGCCCATTGCCAGGTAGCAGACGAGTTGGTAGGCGGTGTTTATGGCGAAAAGCTTCATGCTCTGTTTTGTGAAAAGGGCGCTGGTGAATTGCACAGTGGCGACGAAGCCGAGCCAGAAGTGGAAACTCACTGCGATGCCGAAGTGCAAGTCCTGAACGTGAAGGACCCTGAAAAACAGGCCAACGGTGAAGGCTGATATCAGGGCTGCGACCATGGACCCACCGTAAGCTGGTCCCGCATTTTTTTGCATCTCCTGGACTTTGGCCTTGTCGTTGGGATCTACGCCCATCTCCCGCATCCACGGACGCGCAAACAGGAGAGGCGAGTACCAGACGAATCCGAGAATCATGGTGGCCCCGGCGGCGACAAGTACAGCAAGCAGATTCGGGAACGCGAAATGCATCAAGGATCTCCTCCTGCTGGAAGAATGAGTGAAACGGTGCGGGCCATCCTACGCTGCAAGGCTCGGCAATGTAAAGAAAAAGAAACGAAGTGGCGAGCCAGGAAACCTGGCGGTTCCGCTCGGTGAAAACTGGCGGAAGTGGATGATTAACTAGCGATTCTAGCGGGCGCGACGAAATTCCACGAAATCGCGGCCGATGTACAAGCGATAACTTCCTGCCGTCGAAGAAGAGATCACCTGGAGGGGCATCGGATGTTTCAGATCAGCGTCGTGCTGCGCCTTGGCTTGCAAGACGTCGTTGGCGCCGAGGTCCATGACAATAAATTTTCCGCCCTCAAGAAAGCCGATGCCATAAGCACCCGGCTTCAGCGTTTGGCCGTCAATTTCGAGCGTGACTTCGTCAATCAAATAAGCTTGATACTTCTCGCGCAAACCGGAGGAATAACCGGAGCTGTCTACCAAGCCGGCGAGGACGTAGAGGTCATCGGCGAAATGAACGCCGCCCGTGTTGCGGAGCTGTGCGGGCGCAGTCTGGCCGCGGAAGAACACTCGCTCCGGGAAAATCTTAGTAGTGATTTCGGCAGCCTTTAGAACAACTTCCTTGCCTGCGGCTTGCGGATTTCCAGCACTGACGTGATGCGGAATTTGAACCAGAACCACAACCAGAAGTAGGATGAGCAACAGCGGGAGCTTGGCGGAACGAATCATTAGAACTCCTTTCGACAGAGGGAATGCTACAGCATTCTCATCAAAAAGAGGAGAAATGCACTAGTGGAAAAGGATTATATTTGTTTTAGGGCAGCCCGCGGCCAGCAAAGGAAGACTCTTAAGAATCCCCTCTGGATCGCATATCTTTCTCGACGCAAAATACAAAGGAGTTACTCGCTAATTCCTTTGTTCCGTGCGAGTGCGCTGGAGCTTCATGGCGGATGTCCGCAGAACCTCCGGAACGTTCTTGTTCATGGTAAGGCGCTTAAGGTCTTGCTTATTTAGGGAAGGAAGCAGATGAAGCGAGACATCCAAAGGCGTTTTCGCGTTGCTCAACAGGTTTCTGATGACCGAATAGTTCTTCCGGAAATTGCGATTGTTGGCGATCAGGCGAAGGATTTCATCCGTGAGCGTGGACATGGAAGCAAAGCTCTCCACTTCCTGGTCGGAAAGCTTCGGGGACTGGAGAACGGCGCGCTGGACAACTCTGCTTACGTCGCGGATGAGCGTTCGGCGCGCCTCGGTGCCGCCCCTGACCGCGAATTGTACGCGGGCGGCAACGTTCATCTTGGCAATTTCCTGGAGCAGAGAGAGACGCTTTTCGGGATCCAGTCCGGCAGCAGCCACAGCTTCGGCGAGAGCAACTTCGTCCTGAGGAGTGGAAGGGCCGTGGAGTTCGCGGAGAAGATTTCTCTGCTCCATCGTGATGGAAGTGGAATGGTCAAGCGCCGCGCAAAGAGCGGGCGATTCGCTCAAACGAAGGAGATTCTCGAGCAGGCTCTGGACACCGTTGGTGGAGAGATGGCGGACGAGCGGTACGATAAATTCCGGAGGGCAAGAAGGACTTTGCGCCATGGCGTCGGCAATGCCCGGCTTTTCTGCGAGGTGCTTAGCAACATAGGAAAACAGGCCGTGGACAGCCTGTTGGCGTTTCAAGGCTTCGACAAAAGATTCGGTGGTTTGAAAAAGCAGTGCACCCTGAGCGCGCGAAGCTACAGCTTCGTCGCCGTCTGCGCTCAGAACGGCAAGGATTTCGGCGCGGTCAGCGGGCTCCAAGTGAGCGGAGGCACCGCAAACTGCCATCTTACGCTCGCGTGTGGCGCGGCCGTGGCGAAGATCGTCGATCACTTCAGGGCTGAGTGGTTCCATCGGCTCCCTGCTTTAAGTCTTGTTTACCATAGTTTTTTGAACCTGGAAGTCCCGGCGTGCCTACTGGCGGCATGGCGACTCCATTCATCTCGAGTACGACATTGGAGGAATCTCCGGCAAAAACTTCAAACTGCTCTTCCGCGAAAAAATGGCGAGTCTCGCCTGCGGGCATTTCAGCATCAAGGAGGAGTTTGCCGTCCCCCAAAACACGGACACGAGTGGCAGCAGAGGTAGAAACAGACAAGTCGAGGGCCGGGCTGGTGGGATCAGAAACGAGAGATGGGGAATTATTGCCAACCGCCGCGGGGTTGCCACCCGGATTCTGAGAGTGCTTGGAAGCGGTTCCACTCGGTGGGTGCTGGCCAGCCTGATAGGCGGAGTAGCGATGCCAACCGTAACGTCCGATGAAGAAGAGTCCAACGACAAGGAGGATGAAGGCAAGTACTGCTAAAGCTGGGACCCAGCGAGGCGGAGATGGAATGCGTTCTTCCTGGCTTGCCAGATTTGGAGGGAATTTTTCGGCGCGCGCCAAATCGTATTCAGCGAGAAGGGATTCCTCATCAAGTCCCAGGTAGCGGGCGATGGTTCGCACGAATCCATGACCGAAGACGCCGCCGGGAAGCCGTTCCCAGTCCTCATTTTCCAGAGCGTTCAAAAACCGCGTGCTAATGCGAGTGGATTTCGTGAGTTCATCGAGGGAAACATCGCGCAATTCCCGTTCACGCTTGAGACGTTCACCGAAATTGCCCCTGGCCATGGAGAGAAATCAGTCCTTACCGAGCGAAGTGCAATCAGAATCGTTGCATGCGGCACACGAAGAAACCGTGAACGGCTGCACGCAACACATAAAGGGGAGCAGGTTCCCTTACCGGACTATAGGGCGAGTAATCCGCCACTGTCAAACCTTGCGAAAAGTTGGCAGCGTGTCAGTTTGCGTTTTGCTGCCTTGGTTTCCCCGTGAGCCGCCGGGCTTTGCGCGGTACTACTTCCGAATAGCCCGTAATCAGGCACTACTTCCGAGTTGTCCGTTTGCCCCAATTCTATGAGGCGTCCGTTCTGGTTGGCCAACGATTCACCCCAAAACCCGCTGCTACCTCGCCATCCGGTCAACTGCCTCGCATCTCCCGAGGTCCCAGGTTTACCCAACAATTTCAGCCGAAGGCCACGTAGCAATTAAGGGCGCATACTCATTTACGCGCCAGCCGAGCGCTGCGCTGTGGGTGTAGCTGTGCCGTTCAACACATTGTTAGGCACCGCATTGCCTCCAGGCTTGCTGGCAGCGTGTATAGCGACAATGCCCAGCGATAGCCTTTCACAAGTAACTTCCTGGAAGCCGTGATCGCCGATTTCTGCGGCTAGCGCCTCGGCCGATGGGAACTTGCGAATGCCACGCAGGAGGTACTTGTACGCGGAGGAGTCGCCGCCGGTAACTAGCCAGCAAAAAACTGGCATGCAAACAGACATATAAGCCAGGTACGCCCAGTGCAAAGGCAACCACGGAATGTTAGAGGTCTCAAGAATGATGAGCCTTCCACCTGGCCGAAGGACGCGATACGCCTCCTTTAGCGCGCTGCCGCGATTGCAGATTTTCAAGCCGAATGACATTGAGTATGCATCCACGCTACTGTCTGCAACGGTTGGCATACTCTCTGCGTCAAGTTGGCTAAGCTGCACTTCGTCGCCGAGCGGGGCCAGTTTGCGCTGGGCGATAGCAAGCATCTTTCTGCTGATGTCGGACGCAACGACCGTTCTACCTAGGACAGCTTTGTGCGCAAGCAGTCGAGTGATAATGTCCCCTGTGCCCGTGGCTCCGTCCAGCAGCGTTGCCCAATGTTCACTCGCGATTAGCTGTGCCACGCGGCGCTTCCACAGCCGGTGGATGCCGAGGCTAAAAATATCGCACAAGAGGTCGTATCGCGTCGCGATGCGACCAAATACGTCATCGTGCTGCCACGCGAAGTCGGCGGCATTGTCCAATGCTGCGTGAGCTGGCGGCCTCAGTGCGGTATCTAACATTTGTTTAGGGCGAGCTGGATAATGGCTTTGTGTGGTTCCGCTCAAGGACTTGTGCACCTCTCGGAAGTTGCCCGAAAGCGATCAACGCTTAGGCGCGTAGAAGTAGTAGTCGGCGGTGTACGGAACGAGCGCTTGCTTACCCACGTCGGTGGAAGTGGAGCAGCCGGTATCCGGAGCCGATCCCCCGTTGGTGTTTAAACGTTGGATGAAGGTGGTTTGGCTCATGCGCCTACCGCCAGAAGGCCCTGGTTTCGACCCGATTGCCTGCAGTAAAAGGCAGGGAATCGCGCCGGTATTCGGGCAACTTGCGTCGGAACCGGAAGCCACTGGTGGAGTCAGCGCCTTTGCCCACACTACGCTGCCATCCCGGGAGCTCCGCCACGTCGGGCTGCCGAAAGGCAGCGGGGTCGGGGCAAATTTGTTGGGGTTGGTATCCGGACTGAGAAAGTGAGTGATCTCGAAGTCCCGCCCGGAGGAGCGCGCAGAAAGAATGGCTTCGGGCCGACTGCCAATGACAGTCCAAGAAGCCCCTGTGCTCGTGGGCAGGCAAACATAGCCTTGAGTACCCACCGCGTGACCCACCAGGAATGCAGAGTTTCCCGCCGGTGGAGTAATAGGCGCAGGAGTAGTTGGGGGCTTGATTTTCTGCGCCGCCGCGTAGCTGCCCGTGGTAAGTCCATAACCGAGTGATAGAGCGGCTACGAGCAGGGTCCGAAATCGCTTAGTCTTGTTCAGTTGCTGACCATGGTTTTGCATCATTTGTTCCTCCTGCATACATAACGAGATCTCGGGAGGATTTGCTTTTCGTCGAAGCGGCACCAGTGTAAGGAAGGTTTTCGCGGTGTGTCCCTACCGACACCTGAAGCGCCAGCGATTGTTTATGTCTATGACTGGTTATTACAATACTGGCTGAGCACGTAAAGGAGTTGGCGTCTGACTTAGATCGCGGTCTCTCATTGGGGAATGGCAAACCATGCAGGATCGCTGAGTGCTATTTCCTTCCTGGGAAATCAGGGCGTAAGTCCGCTCGCGGAGCGACCAAGTAACAACCTTGTAGCCCTCAACCATGCGGTAGTGGAAACTCACCTTCTTGAAATCGACTTTGACTCCTCCTGCGGCGTCAGCCACGGAATCGGGCGTCACCATCAGGCTCACAGGGCCTGTTTCCATTTGATAAGCGATGTACACAGCACTCTTGCTGCCGATCTGCACCAGCCGTGCGCCCTCCAGACGGTAAGGCCGCTCCTCGCCCGGGGCAGGAGGGGACGCAGGCAAAGCCAGGGGAAACGGCGACTTCGCTTTAAACCATTCATTGAGCGTCTGCTGCGAGTCCGAGCGAACGTCAAGAGCAAGACCTCCCTGAGCATGCTGCCTGTGAGTGCTAACCGCGAATTCGGCAAACTTCTGCCCAGAGAGTGGCGTGCGTGATGACGGTGGTCGCCTAACCGACACACCGACAATCACGATCAACGCCAGCGCTGGGACCAGCCACCTCATGTACGGCCAACGTGCCGAAGGCCGTACCGGTCGAGGGACGGGATCAGGCCGCGACGGCGCCCTCAGCTCTGCCAGCAGCCTTTCTTCCTGGGGAGTCGGGTCGTCGTCCACGGACGTAGCTGCGCGAAGCAGGGGTCCGCAGTGGTCGCAGAGCGCGGCATGCATGATCAACTTCTTTGCCTTCGCCTCCGGCCACAGTCCGGCAGCTACTTCATGCCAGTCGACATTCTTGGGACAGCCAGCTCCCGGTGGCGCGGCTTCCGAGACCACTACATTCGATGACCGGTTCACGAGTTGCCGGTATTTCGACACCTTCCTGCCGCAATTCCCGCATGACTCAACGTGACGTTCGGCCTCGCGTACGGCGTCAGCAGAAAGCCCATGCAGCTGTTGCTCGCCCTCTAGAGAAGGGGACAGGAGAGCGTTAAGTTCCTTGTTATCAATATGTCTGTCCGCTGGACGTCCCAAATTCTCACCCTTCCTATACATACACTACGAGTTCCGGAGGGAGTTTGCCTTTGGCTCTACTCCCGGTCCCCGTTCATCGTCGCAACCCGAACGGGACCCAACAATCTGCTCCCGAATGTCATGCTTCAGCCGTTCAATGACGCTCCCGACTCCTTTTGCAGTCAGTCCGACGGTCGGCAAGGAAGCAATTTCTTTAGTGCTCATTCCCTGGCGGAAGTAGAACCAGAAAATCATACGATCGCGCTCCTGGTCGGGTCCGGTCAAGCAGCGCTTGAGGTGTTCTTCGATTTCCTTCAAGAGAACAACTCTTTCTTGATCCCCAGGAATCTCGGGGTCGACATCGCTCGTGGAAACATGGGGTTTGTCTCCGCCCTGATATTGACTAAGAATATGCTTGAAATGGTCGCGGGTGACATTGGCGGCAGTTATCTTTAGATATCCCAAAACCGCTTCGGGGTGTTGGATGGCGAAGTCCCGCAGGTGGCGACAGCCATCTTCCCAGAGTTTGACGTAGGTTGCTTGGCTCAGGTCCTCCACAAGGGACCGAGAAGGCTTGCACCACAGGTAGGCCGTGCGCATAATGGTGAGGCTGATGGGCCTTCCCACACGGGAAACGAATTCCTCCCATGCTGCGTCATCACGAGGCCCGGCGCAGAGACAGACGACGTCTTTCAGTGACAAAGACGAATATCGCATCGGTCTTGGGGTGCCCGGCGCGTCAGTAGACTTCCGTATTTCGCCGTCCCCCTCCTTAATCCTCAGCGGCAACCGCCCAGTTTAATTGAATCCGTGAAGATACTGAGAAGCGGCTAGCTTATCTGATTCCGCATTAATGATAGATCTAAATGCCATCTTTGACATGGTCTATCCTCCGCCAGCCGCTAAGTCCAAACTCACCCATTACCCGAAAGCTCGGTCCGCGACAGGGAGCGAGACCCAGAAAGAGCGGGATGGCGAACTGGCAACGCCAGTACCAAGAGTATATTGCACCGGTTTTTGAGTGGAGCCTATACTGACAAAGATTCACGCACCGTCACACGAGATGCCAGTTTCTTGCTTCTCGCGCAGGCAATTCTGTGTGCGCTGCCCGAATGCCATTCGCAATCGCAGCGAAGACAGCAAATGGATAGGACGAACCGATCGTGGAGGAAGTAAAACAATTCTCGGGTGTTGAGCGCCGCCGCAACCCTGGGTCCACATCCAGCCAGCGCGAGGCAGGAGAGATCGCGGTTTTCCAGGAACTTGGAAAAGCGCTCACTTCTTCGCTGGAGCTGGATCAGGTGCTCCGCACGATTATGGAGAAGATTGACGAGTTCCTGCGACCGGACAACTGGTCGTTGCTCTTGCTGGACGAGAAATCGAACGAACTCTATTTTGAACTGGCAGTTGGCAAGGCCTCGCAGGCGCTGAAGGATGTGCGGATCAAGGTTGGACAAGGAATCGCGGGCTGGGTGGCCGAGCACGGCGAGACCGTGGTAGTCCCCGATACGACCAAGGATACCCGGTTTTTCGCGAAAGTAGACGAGAAGACGCGAACGGAAACGCAATCGATCGTTGCGGTTCCCGTGAAATTCCGTGGCAGTTGCCTAGGAGTCATCGAACTGATCAACTGCATGGGGCCAGAGGGATTCGATCAACGTGATTTGAAATTATTGGAAGCTCTTTCAGATTTCGCCGCCATCGCGTTGGAGAATGCGCGCCACGTAAAACGGATTCACGAACTTACGATTACGGACGACTGCACGTCACTTTTCAACGCGCGGCACATGAGCGCAATTCTGGAAACGGAGATTTACCGGTCGCAGCGCTACAACTACGAGTTTTCCATCGTTTTCATCGACCTGGACCACTTCAAGCA
>Ga0075017_100001005_pt1 | contig 16799 bp, 11 predicted proteins | sample AleBraG_ABR_2012_FD_71475 | JGI IMG/M metagenome (GOLD analysis project Ga0075017, IMG submission 71475) | Freshwater sediment microbial communities in response to fracking from Pennsylvania, USA - Alex Branch Run_MetaG_ABR_2012 | ecosystem: Environmental > Aquatic > Freshwater > Creek >... | reverse complement strand
CCATCACGCTGGCGGCAGCGAGGTTCACCGCGGTGATCCCTGAGCCACAGTAGCGATCAAGGGTGACGCCGGAGGAGCGGATGTCGTAGCCCGCGTCGAGCGCTGCCATCCGTCCGAGGTCACCGCCCTGGGTTCCGACCTGGCGGCTGGTGCCCCAGATGATGTCGTCGACCTGGGACGTGTCGAGGCCGGTCCGCTCCGCGAGCGCTTTGAGGACGGCCGAACCGATGATCTGAGGGTGCTGGTCGGCGAGCGCGCCCTTTCCTACCTTGCCGACGCCCCGAGGGGTGCGGACTGCGTCGATGATCCAGGCTTCAGCCATCTCTGTGCTCCTTGGAAGCTCGTTGCTCTTGGACGTGAGGGGGTGCTGCGGCAGGGACGGTAGTCGGTCGAGCTCTTGAGCATGAAGTTCGCCCACTGGGATATGGACAGCGCTCAGTCGCTGCCGGCCTTGGCCGCCTTCTCCTCTTGGTGCTTTGCGATGGCCCCCATGATGGCGTTGCCAGCCGCGCCGATGAATTCGGGTCGGTTCTCTGCTGCCCAGTCGCGACTCGCTGTGAGCTGCGTCGCACTGCCCTGGAACTGCGGCATCACGAACTGCGCCACAAGCTCGTATGAGTGCTTTGTCGCTTCGCGATCAGCCCACTCGTGGCCCATGAAGAGATAGGTACCAAATCCCTTGGATTGCTCCTTGAGGCGCTGGATCTGGGCGATGGCATCATCGACCGTGCCGATGACCGCGAGTCCGGAGTCGTTCAGCGCCTTGACCATCGAGGGATGGTCGTGCGCCTCAGGAGCGAGGGGCAGCGCGGCGACACGCTGGAAGTAGTCCATCCACTCGGCCAGGCCGTATTCCGTCTCAGCGATTGCCTGCTCTCGGGTCTCAGCGATGTGCATGGGACCCACGAGGCGCCAGCGGCTTCGGTCGATCGTCGTGTTGAACTCCGCAGCTCGCTCTTCCATCACGTCCCAGTGCGATCCGAGGACGTCGAAGCCGCCAGCCGAGGTGGCGCCAAGGGAGAGAAGGCTGCATCCGAAGCGTCCAGCAGCGCGGGGTCCAGCAGGAGAGATCTGGGCAGCGACAGCGAACTCAGGGTGCGGACGCTGGTAGGGGCGCAGCTGGAGCCGGGCCTGGCGCATCGTGAACCAGTCGGTCTCGTAGTCCACCGGCTCGTCGCTGCGAAAGAGCTGCAGCATGGCGTCAAGCGATTCCTCCATCATGTCGCGCTGCCGAGCGGGATCGATGCCGAGCATGAAGGCATCGGAGGGGAGTGCGCCTGGTCCGACGCCGATCATCAGACGCCCACGGGTGAGGTGATCGAGCAGCGAGAGCCGATCGGCAAGCATGAAGGGGTGGTGATATGGGAGCGACGAGACACCCGTACCGAGGCGGATGTGCTGAGTCCGGGCAGCAACGGCGGCGATGAAGACCTCGGGCGATGAGATGATCTCGTAGCCCGCCGAGTGGTGCTCGCCGAACCATGCCTCGTCGAAGCCGAGCTGGTCGAGGTGCTCGATCAACTGCAAGTCGCGTTCAAGTGCCAGCGTCGGGTTCTGGCCCACCGGATGGAAGGGGGCGAGGAATATCCCGAAGGTCAGGTGGTCGGTGGCGGCGATGGTTGTCATCGAAGAAGCTTCCTCTCCTCAGGGGTGGATGATGATCTTGCCCTGTTCGCCGGGTGCAGCGAGCTGGGCGAAAGCCGCAGGAGCCTCGTCGAGTCCGATGATCGACGTGACCAGCTCAGCGGCGCCGGGAACCCCGGTCTCAAGGCGGGCCAGGGTGCCTGCGAACTCCTCGCCTGAGTAGCCGAAGCTGAATCGCAACTCGAGCTCCTTTGTGATGGCTGTGAAGGGCTCAAAGCTGTCACTGTGCATGCACACACCGACGACGACGATGCGACTTCCAGCGGGCACGTCGTGAACGATTGACTGGATCATGCCGGGAATGCCAACGGCTTCGAAGATCACTGGGGCAGGCGCCGCAGATCCGAGGGCTTGCGCCATGACGCGGTCCATCAGCGTCATCGGTATGCCCATCTCTGTCCAACGACTGTGGGGGGAGAGCTCCGCCGGATCGATGACCTCGTCGACCCCGAAGGATTCCGCCAGGCTGCGACGCGTGGGAGAGAAGTCTGCTGCGATGATCGGGCCGAGGCCTCGGGCGCGCAACGCGGCGATGACGGCGAGACCCACGGGGCCACAGCCGACCACAAGTGCCGGCTGGCCCTGCTCGATGTCGGCCAGACCGACGGCGTGCTCTCCCACCGCCAGGGGCTCCGTCAGGGCCGCGAGATCTGTCGGCACGGAATCAGGCACCGGGAGCACGAACATCTCCTGAAGGATCATCCGCTCGCCCATCGCACCGGGATAGAGGTGCGAATAGCCGATCTGCTCGATGCCGGTCGAACCGAAGACGAGTGGAATCGAGCAGACGCGTGTTCCCAGGGGAAGGGCTCCCGTCGTTCCAGGTCCGTTCTCGAGGATCTCGGCGCAGAACTCGTGACCGAAGATCATGTCCTTCGATGAGTCGAGAGCGTCGAGGCCCTGGCTCGCGGCGAGCTCGATGAAGTGGTCGAAGTCGCCCAGGGCATGAAGGTCCGAGCCGCAGATGCCAGTTGCGAGAGGCGCCACCAGGAGCTGCCCTTCAGCAGGGATCGGATCAGGGACCTGGTCGACGATCAGCCGTCCCTTTCTCGTCACAGCGGCGCGCATCGGAACCCCCCGATCTGCCACCCGAGCCGACGGTGACCCCGTCGATACGATGGCCGCATGAGTCTGTCACAACGTCCCGTTCAGTCGCCCTTCGAAGGTCAGGTGGCGTTGGTCACCGGCGCTGCGCGGCCTCGAAGCATCGGCCGGGCAACGGCCTTGCGACTGGCCGCCGGCGGCGCTGCAGTCGCCTGCCTCGACATCGCCCGTCCATACGACGAGGCGCCCGGCCACCTGACGGCGACCTCCGAGGATCTCGAAAGCTTGGGGTCGGAGATCGCCGCGCTTGGTGGTTCGTCGGTTCTGGTGACTGCAGACGTCTCGGACGAAGATGCCGTCGAGGCAGCGGTGGCGACGGCGTCTGATGCCCTGGGCACGATCACCCTGGTCGCCAACGTGGCAGGAGGCTCCGGTGGGGGATTCGGCCTCGGTGCGCTGCTCGACGTCAGCCCGGCGGAGTTCAGGCGCGTTCTTGACGTCAACCTCACCGGTACCTTTCTCGTTTCGTCGGCTTGTGCACGCCGCATGAGGGCGGCAAAGCTGTCTGGTCGCATCTGCAACGTGTCGAGCCAGGCGGGGAAGCGAGGTTTCCCCTTCCTCGGCGCGTACTGCGCGGCCAAGGCAGGAGTCATCCTCTTGACCCAGACGATGGCGATCGAGCTCGGTCCGGAAGGGATCGCCGTCAACGCCGTCTGCCCTGGGACGGTCGACACCGACCTGATGAACCGCGACGGATCCTTCGAGATCCTGATGGGTGGAGCCGATGCTCTCGCTGAATGGATCAAGAGGGAGATCCCGCTCGGACGTCTGCAGCCTCCCGGGGAGATCGCTGCGTCGATCTGTTGGCTGCTCTCGGACGATGCAAGTGGTGTGACCGGGGAGGCGGTCAACGTGAGCGCTGGTCAGACGATGGTCTAAGGGTCGCCGCGCAGCTCGTGGTCGCTAGAGGATCTCTGAGATCTGAGCGATCGGGGTGATCGTGGTGAGGTTGGCCACGTCCGCGTTGAGCTCATCGTTTCCCTCGGCACTGACGGCTTCGCCGAGTTCTGCGAGTGAGCCGAAGAGGAAGTGTGCGGCGCAGAGATATGGCCCGTCGATGCCCCGGTCGATCTCGGCCGAGGAGAGGTTCCAGGTCCTGAGAGCCAAGGGGATGTGAGTGTCGACGTAGTACGCGAAGTCGAAGTCAGCACCTTCCGTGGTTGGGTAGAGCACACTCAGTCGGATCATCTTGCTGAGGCTAGCCATCACGACGCGGGCAGCGTCGGCCCACTTCTCGATCTCGGCCGAGGTGTACCGTCGGGCATGCCCGTCGTCTTGGTCACCGGAGCGTCCCGAGGGATCGGTCGTGCCACCGCGCTCCGCCTTGCAGGGGAGGGCTACGACGTCTTCGCAGGGGTGCGCAGCGCCGAGGCCGGCGAGTCGATCTCGTCGGCATCCTCCGGCAAGGTGACAGCGCTCCGCCTCGACATCACTTCCGAGGCTGATGTTGCCGGACTTGACGCAGCCCTTCCTGAGCGGCTTGATGCCGTCGTGAACAACGCTGGGATCGTGGTTGGCGGTCCCGTCGAGGCTGTGGCGATCGATGCACTCCGCCGCCAGCTCGAGGTGAACGTGATCGGGCAGATCGCCGTCACCCAGGTGCTGCTGCCCCGACTCAGGTCGTCGAAGGGTCGCATCCTCTTCGTCTCGTCTGTCAGCGGGAGGATCTCCTCGCCGATGGTGGGCCCCTATAGCGCCTCCAAGTTCGCGCTCGAGGCACTGGCCGACGCGCTGCGCGTCGAGCTCCGGCCCTGGGCCATCGAGGTCATACTTGTCGAGCCAGCCCAGACAGATACCGACATGTGGCGGGGCGCTGGCGAGATGCTCGAGGAGACCGTGGCCGAGATGTCGCCGTCGGATCGCCAGCTCTACGGCGCACATATCGAGGGACAGCGCCGCTCCATCCCGAAATCACAGAAGGCGGCCACTGCGCCGGACGCTGTGGCGTCGACGATCGCCGCTGCCCTCAGGGCCGCGCGACCTCGGGCGCGCTACGTCGTCGGAGCCGTGCCCAAGCTTGCGGCGTCGGCGTTCTCCCTGCTGCCGACCTCAGTCACTGACCGGCTCCTCGCCAAGTCCTCTGGAATCCCCGCACGGCCCTAGAGCGATCCCCACTCTCCGGGAGTACCGTGGCTCCATACGGAGACGAGGCCGGGGGGGACCGAGATGTCCGATTTCACCATGACCATCGGTGGCGATGCCGCACCTGAGGCCGGCAGCTTCGGGGTGATAAATCCTGCGAGCGGCGCGGTCTTCGCTGAGGCGCCTGAGTGCACTGCCGCACAACTCGATGCAGCGTTCGATGCCGCAGCAAAGGCGCAGCGTGACTGGAAAGCCGACGAGGACTTCCGTCGGGAGACCTTGCGAAAGATGGCCGATGTGATGCTGGCTGCGGGCGAAATCCTGAACCCGATCTTGACTGCCGAGCAGGGCAAGTCCCTTGAGGGCGCATCGATCGAGACGTTCGGCTCGGCGATGTGGCTGCAGTACTACGCGGGTCTCGAGCAGCCGAGGGAGATCATCCAGGACGACGACAGCAGCTTTGTCGAGGTGCTTCGGCGACCCCTCGGCGTGGTGGCCGGGATCACTCCCTGGAACTTCCCGCTGCTGCTGGCTTTTTGGAAGATCGCCCCGGCGCTCTTGGCGGGCAACACGATGGTGCTCAAGCCCTCGCCGTTCACTCCGTTGACGACATTGAAGATGGGCGAGCTGCTCCGAGAGGTGATGCCCCCAGGTGTTCTCAACGTGATCAGTGGTGGAGATGGGCTTGGCGCGATGATGACCACGCATCCCACACCGCGCAAGGTGAGCTTCACCGGCTCGATCGAGACGGGGAAGAAGGTGGCGCTTTCGGCGGCCGCCGACCTCAAGCGCGTCACCCTCGAGCTCGGTGGCAACGACCCGGCCATCGTGCTGGACGATGCTGATCCCAGCATCGTGGGCGATGCCATCTTCGAAGGTGCCTTCGCCAACTGCGGACAGATCTGTTCTGCGATCAAGCGGGTCTACGTGCCCGAGTCGATCTTCGATGAGGTCGTCGAAGTGCTCGTCGAGAAGGCGAGGACCATCAGAGTCGGTGAAGGGACCGAGCCGGGCGTGGAGCTTGGCCCCATCAACAACCTTCCGCAGTTCGAGCGGGTCAAGGAGCTCGTATCCGATGCGATCTCCACTGGTGCCGCTGCCCCTGCGGGGGGTGCAGCAATGGATCGTCCAGGCTACTTCTTCCAACCCACGATCCTCACTGGCCTCCTCGATGGCACTCGAATCGTCGATGAGGAGCAGTTTGGGCCGGCGCTGCCGGTCATCTCCTATCGCGATCTCGATGACGCGGTTGAGCGGGCCAATGCCAGCAACTTTGGCCTCTCCGGCTCGGTCTGGGGCGGCGACGAAGAGCGAGCTCATGAGGTGGCGACTCGGCTGGAGTGTGGCACTGCCTGGGTCAACACCCACCTGGCATTGGGACCGCACCAGCCCTTCGGTGGCTTCAAGTGGAGTGGCCTCGGCGTGGAGAATGGACCCTGGGGCTTGGCCGAGTTCTCCGAGATCCAGGCGGTTCACCGCTCGAAGGTGGCGGGATCGCCGTCGATCTCGGCCGGCTGAGCTGCTTCGCTCAATCTCCGACCGCGTAGATCGTCCAGGCGCCCGGGACACCCTTGAGCTCGTGCTCGCCAAGCGGAGCGAAGTTGAAGTGCGAGCCAACCAAGAGATCCTTGACGACAGAGGAGACCAGGACCTGGTCAGGATCGGCCAATGCAGCGATCCGGGCGCCGACGTGGACGCTCATCCCAGCGATGTCATCGCCGCGAACCTCGATCTCGCCCGTATGGATCCCCTGTCGGACTGACAGCTCGCTGGATTCGAGCGCGTCGAAGATTCCGAGCGCGCAGTCGATTGCTCGACCGGGCGCGTCGAAGGTGGCGACGAAGCCGTCACCCGTCGTGTTCACTTCACGGCCACCCATGCGCTCGATCTGAGTGCGAACTGCTACGTCGTGGAGATCGAGCAGATCGCGCCAGCGCTGGTCACCGAGTGCGGCGGCCTGATCGGTTGAGCCCACGATGTCGGTGAAGAGCACCGTCGCGAGTACTCGCTCGCCGGTCGAGATCCGGGCACCCGTGACGAACTCCTCGATCGCATCGAGCATCGCGGTGGTATCGCCGACCCACCACAGCGCGTCCTCGCCGTGCAGCGGGAGATGGGAGGCTCCCGCGATGTGCTCGGCGAGGTAGCGACCCTGCGAGACGAGTGGAGAGCGAGCCTCGAGGCGCTCGATCACAAGGGTCGGTGCAGTCACTTGTCCCAGCAGCGGCCGGCTGTCGCCACGCATCATCGTGTCGAACTGTGCCCTTGCGATCGCTGGACTGGCTCCCCGGTTGCCGGAACGGTCCCACCAGCTCCTGAAGGCAGCGTCGTCGGCGACGGAGGGGCCAAGCATCGAGAGCACGTCAACCCCGTGTTCCGTGGCGTCGGGGTCGAACTGGCTCCCGTCATCCCACCACTGCTCCGGTGGCCTGCCCTCGAGGGGCGGGGAGAGCTCTGGCTCAGCGGGGCAGACGAAGCCATTGATGATGATCAGCTTGCGCACGCGCTCGGGGAAGGTGGCGGCCAGCAGGACGCCCTCGATCGAGGAACCGTAGGCGCAGAGGACGTCGGCATCGTCGACTCCGATCTCGTCGAGGACGGCAATGGCATCGTCGACCCAGTCCTGGCTCGTCGGTGTCACCCCTGCGCCGCGGTCCGACAGACCCATGCCTCGACGGTCGTAGCTGATCAGCTGGCTGAAGGACGCCAAGCGTCGCCAGAAGCGTGCGGCGGCCGGTTCCTCATCGATCGACTCGAAGGAGATCGTCCCACTCGAGAGCTGGATCAAGGGAGGGCCGCTGCCTCCGGCCACTTGGTAGGCGATCGAGTGGCCAGCGCTCGTGGCGTATCTGGTCTTGATCCCGGCGCTCATAGACCGAGGGTAGCGGCGGCATCTGGGGATTCGCCGCTCCCAGACGCTCGGCCGCGCCGAACCCTAAGGTGCACGCGATGAGCGACGAGCTTCGGCCCTTTCAGATCGAGATCTCCGATGGTGAGCTCGACGATCTTCGCCGTCGTCTCGGGGCCACGCGATGGCCTGAGCCAGCGACGGTTGATGACTGGTCACAGGGTCTTCCGCTCGCGTATGCCCGCGAGCTCTGCGAGTACTGGGCGTCTACCTACGACTGGCGGTCCCGGCAGTCATCGCTCAACAGGCATCCGCAGTTCCTGACAGAGATCGACGGTCTTGAGATCCACTTCCTCCATCAACGCTCACCAGATGCGAAGGCCATCCCGCTCCTGCTCAGCCACGGCTGGCCAGGTTCGGTCGTCGAGTTCGACAAGGTGATCGGGCCGCTCAGCGACCCTGCCTCGCACGGCAGCGCGGGATCGCCGGCCTTCCATGTCGTCTGTCCATCACTTCCTGGCTACGGCTTCAGCGGAAAACCGACGACGACGGGCTGGGGCGTTCCTCGGATCGCCGATGCCTGGGCGACGCTGATGGCGAGACTCGGCTATGACGCCTACGTGGCCCAGGGGGGCGACTGGGGTGCAGGTGTGACAACCGCACTCGGCCGCAGAGACCCCGCGCACCTGCTCGGCATCCACCTCAACATGCCGGTCGTCCCGCCATCGGCCTTCATCCTTGAGGATCTGACCCCATCAGAGCAGCGAGCCCTTGATGATCTGGGCCGCTATCAGCGCGACGAGTCGGGCTACTCCAAGCAGCAATCGACTCGGCCGCAGACCCTTGGCTATGGCCTGACGGACTCGCCCGTGGGACAGATGGCGTGGATCGTCGAGAAGTTCTATGCCTGGACCGATTGCGACGGTCACCCCGAGTCGGTGCTCTCGAAGGACGAGATGCTCGACAACGTCATGTACTACTGGCTCAGCCGGAGTGCTGCGTCCTCGGGACGGCTCTACTGGGAGAGCTTCGACTCGATGATCGACGAGGCCGATGGGCCTGTGAAGGTCCCTACCGGCTGCTCGATCTACCCCAAGGAAATCATCCGGATCTCGAAGCGCTGGGCCGAAGGTGGCTTCTCAGATCTTCGCTATTGGAACGAGCTCGACAGAGGCGGCCACTTCGCCGCGTTCGAGCAGCCCGACTGCTTCGTCGACGAGCTGCGATCCTTCGTCCTGACCCTGGCCTGAGCCTCAGGCCGCCGAGCCTCTGACGAGGCGACCAGATCGAACGCCGGTGTCGGCGTCGTTGCGGCGAGTGATCTCGCCGTTGACGAGTGTGGCGAGATAGCCGTCGGCTCCCTGCAGGATTCGGCCCACCCCGGTGGGCAGATCGAAGGCGAGCTCGGGCGGCCGGATGCTCAAGCGCTCGAGGTCGATGACATTGAGATCGGCCCTCTTGCCGAGCTCGATCGACCCACGGTCCGTGAAGCCATAGAGCTCTGCGTTGCTCGACGTGAGCTTCTTGACGAGCAGCTCGAGCGGCAGGCGCTCGCCGCGACTGCGATCACGCGCCCAGTGGGTGAGGTGGAAGGTGGTCGCCGAGCAGTCCGAGATCAGCGTGACGTGCGCGCCAGCATCTCCAAGGCCGCTGACCGTGTACTCGTCGAGCAGCATCTCCCGGCAGACATCGAGCGAGCCGTTGACGAAGTTCGATCCCAAGAGCGCGTAGAAGGCCTTTCCATCGTCTTCGAGCAGCAGGTCATACATGTGCTCGACAGGGTCGATCCCCATCGACATCGCTTGAGCGAAGACCGACTCGTCGAAGCTCGGCTCGTAATTCACCGGGTCACTGAGGCGGAAGGTCAGCGGGAGGGCGGGGGTGAAGAGGTGCACCACCATGCCCGAGAAGTCTGTCGTCCCGTCATCGACCGTCTCCTCTGAGAGGATCGCGGCTCGGACCTCGCTCTTGCGCATCGCAACCACTCGCTCCGCCAGCGGCAGCGCTGCGAGCTTGCGATAGCTCGGTCGACCCATGAAGAGGTGGTAGGTGTCCAGGCTGGTCATGATGGTGACTGAACGCGGGATGATCTGCGGCCGGAGCTGGGCCCCTGCTCGGTTGGCCTCGGCGGCAGCATCGAGGACCAGCCGCCAGTGCTCGGGGTCCTCGAAGAGCTGCGCCACGGTGAAGGTCACCGGTCGTCCGCTGGCCTCGGCGGCAGCGATGAGCAGCGGCATCTCGTCGATCGGCTTGGTGTACTCGCCGCCCAAGCTCTCGAGCGAGCCGATCGTCCCGGCCACGATGGCCTCGAAGACGCCGTGCCCGGCCTTTGCGAGTGCCGTCGCGAAGGTGAGGACCTCGTCCTCTGGGGCGAAGGTCCCTGGGACGGGTCGTCCCGATCGGGCCTTGTGGCCGATCGTCCGTGAGGTGGAGAATCCCACTGCTCCAGCTTCCATTGCGTCGAGGACGATGGCCTCCATCGCGGCCAGATCATCGGCTGTGGCGTCTTCGTTGGCCGCACCTCGCTCACCCATCACATAGAAGCGCACCGCACCGTGGGCGATCTGCGCGGCAATGTCGATCGAGTAGCGACCTCCCTCCAGGAGGTCTAGATACTCGGCAAAGGTCTCCCACTTTCCCCAGGGCATGCCGACGCTCAGCGCAGTCCCCGGGATGTCCTCGACGCCTTCCATCAGATCGATGAGCGCGTCATGGTCCTCTGGCCGTACCGGGGCGAAGCCGACACCACAGTTGCCCATCACGAGTGTGGTGACGCCGTTTGAAGCCGAGGGCTCGAGCACGTCGTCCCAGGTGACCTGGCCGTCGTAGTGGGTGTGGACGTCCACGAAGCCCGGGGTCACGATCGCACCGTCGGCATCGATCGTCTCGACGGCGGGGCCGCTCAAGTCGCCGATCTCAACGATCTGACCCTGGCTGATCCCAATGTCGGCGCGGAAAGGTGCAGCACCCGTTCCGTCGACCACCATGCCACCTTTGATCGCTATGTCGAGCATGCCTCGCCCCCCGTTCTGGACCTGCCCCGCGGCCGGTACCTGACGCTGCCGACGACGCTACCGGCTTCTCGCTTTGGAGGCGGCGCTGCTCGCAGGCTCGTCTGGCCGATGCGGTCGTCATCTACAGCTGGGCAGGCCGCCGGATGTGCGGTCCCGTGGCGATGACGAGCGGCCTTGATCTCGCAGCGATGTGCTCAGCGGGCCCCGGCTCGCGAAGGACGCGGGGGCAGTGACAGATCGCGAGGTCGCCGCCTCGGTGGATGGCGCCAGCGCTCGCCGATCAAGATCGAGTGCGTGCTGGGTCGACCACGCAACAGGACATCGACCGAGAGGATCAGAGGACACGCGACCCGTGACGGTTGAATGCACGTCAACTACGTTGATCATGTCGGTCGCGATGACGGAAGGTCGACCGAGGGGCGGGGCGCATGACGACGAATGAAGTAGAGGTCGACAGGTGAAGCGAGGGACGAGCCCGGCGCACGTCGCCGATGTGCTGTCGATCTCCGATCGCGTGCTTCGCAACTACTGGGTGACCCAGAGCTATGCCGACCTGTCACGGGGGGTTGCGGCCATCCTCGATCCCGCCAGTGCAAACTGGTGCACCTTCGGGACCTGGGCATCGTTCACCGTTGGAGAGAACCTGCGAGGCGAGGCCATCCCCGGCTGGCTCCACGACCGTGTCATGGGCGACGACGGGATGATGGGAGCGATCCATGCCGCGAACAGCAGGGCCGCCTCGCACGGGATCGGGCACGTCATCGACGAGCTTCGACCCGAGCACCTCGAAGATCTCTTGCGGGACCTCTTCGGCGCGTGCGCCAGCAATCTATCGGATGGGAACACCGAGGTCTTCTCTGAGATCGCCCCCGGTTCGGCAACCTTCATCGAGTCCTTCTCGGACTCCTCTCGCTCGCCGGAGGAGTCCCGCCAGGCGGTGCTGGCGGTCTGCAAGGACGCGCCAGAATTTGAAGGCGTCAATCGTCTCGCCGCCGGCTACTCGCTCTGGTGCGATGCGATGGGCGAGGTGGACCCGGTGCGCAAGAGCCAGCTGATCGTGGCGGGTTCCTGCCAGCTCGGCGCCCACGAGCAACACCACCTCCAGGCTGCGATCTCCGGAAGCATGGACATGGGCGTCAATCAATCCGCCGGAAAGCTCCACAAGAAGCTCGACGGCGAGGGCCACCTCGAGGCCAAGGTGGCAGACGCCGTGGCCGACATCCTTCGACCGGTCGAGACGGCAGTCGGGGACGCCTGGGGAAGTGTGATGACCGCACTGCTCGGGACGATCATGCTGCCTGAGGGGACCTTCCGTCTCGACCACGATGTTCCGCAGTCACCTGATGGGCCCTTCATCCCTGGTGACCTCGACCCTGTGGTGGTCGCCGAGCTTGACGAGGTCCTCTCCCGCTTCGACCGTTCCGATGGTCATGGGCGCCGGAGCGCCGCCGCCGACTGGGTCTCGCTCGACGATCGCATGAACTACATCGTCAATCTGTTCCGCTCACGCCATCACCGCAGTGAGCTCTTCGCCGAGCCTTTCGGCGAGGCAGTGATCGCCTCCATCGAGGCCGATGAGGTCCCTTTGCCGTCGCCGCATGCATCGGCATCGTGATGACCGCCGATCAGCCGCGGGATGGGACAGGCGAAGGTGGGCGAAGGACGGGGAATCGTTTCCCTGCGTCGGTTGGCGCTGACAAGTTCACCGCCGATTTCCTTGAGGGGCTCCGCGCGATCGGTGACCCCGAGGCCGACGACGCAGTCGCTGAGTTCTTCGCTGCGACCGCAACCACGCACGTCGACCTCTTCCGACATCTCGGGAGGATCTCGACCAGCGGACTGCCCGACGAAAATCTGCCCGGCCTCTCTGCCTTTGTCGCCGAGGAGGTGCCGTGGCCGGCCTGGGCCGAAGACGCCAAGGACCTCGTCGACGATGGTCAGCGGGTCTTCGACCGCTGGGGCCCCCAGCTCGGCATGGGCCTCTTCATGGCGTCGCTGCCTGCTACCTACGTCAAGGCCAGAGGTGCCGAGACCCTCGTGAGGACCGCCCGGATGAGCGACAATCCGCGACGCCGGATCCTCGAGACCTGCCAGATGCTCCTCGACGTCATGACGCCAGACGCTCTGGTGCCCGGAAAGAAGGGCTACGCGACCATTCGACACGTTCGTCTCGTTCATGCCGCCGTGCGCTACGTGCTCACGCACCATGACGAGGTGCTTGCCTTGACCGGAAAGGACCTGGGGGCCTGGGATGAGGCTGCCCTCGGCGTGCCCGTCAACCAAGCGGATCTTCTGGGCTGCATGTTCTCCTTCAGCGTCATCGGCCTCCGCTCGCTGATCCGCTCGGGCGTCACTCTCAGCGACGACGAGCAGGCGGCCTACAACCTCACCGTCAACCTCTTCGGCCATCAGCTGGGACTTCGAGACGACCTGCTCCCGCTCAGCGTGACGGACTCGTCGGTGATCTGGGACGCGATCTCGGCGGCTGAGGACAAGGAGAGCGATGCGGGCAGTGAGCTGACCGGTCACCTCGTCGCCTGCATCCAAGAGCTTGCCGTGTTCAAGCACCTCAAGGGACTGCCCGCCACGGGCATTCGCTTCTACCTGGGCGACGAGACTGCGGACCGACTGCACGTCGACCAGGCGGACTGGACACGGCACTTCTTCTCGCTCGTCATGCGCACCGACAGTGTGCTGGGACGCGTCGTCGAGCGTATGGGAGGCCGGCACTCGCTCTCGGCCATCGTGGGCCGGGAGGTCATCGAGAGCTTCGAGCTCAGTCGGCGTCAGGGTGACCGGCCAGGATTTCGTGTCAGCGACGAGCTCCGTGAAGCGTGGGGAATCACGTCGGTCTGATGCAGGGCGGCACCGCAACGAACTCAGCGACGTCCGTGCGGCGCCAGTCCCGCACCCCCGTCTTGCGCCGGATCAGCGGGGCGCGCTGAGAGATGGGTCTTGAGAACGTCGCGATCCTCTTCACCGACATGGTGGGCTCGACCGCGCAAGCATCCGAGCTCGGCCCAGATGCGGCCGATGAGCTTCGACGCATCCACTACTCGATCTTGCGACAAGCGATCGCTGAGACGGGCGGGAGCGAGGTCAAGAACCTCGGCGACGGCCTCATGGTCGTCTTCGCCTCGGCTTCGTCAGCGCTGTCCTGCGCGGTGGCGATGCAGCAGGGAGTCGATCGAGCCAATCGTGACCGACCCGAGACGGTGGGACTGCGGGTTGGATTGAGCTGCGGCGAAGTCTCCTTCGAGGACGACGACTACTTCGGTGATCCTGTCATCGAGGCCGCCCGCCTCTGTGCTCTCTGCGAAGGCGGCCAGATCCTGGGTGCAGATCTGATCCGCCTGACCGCTGGCCGGCGGAGTCCACATGTGTGCAGATCCATCGGGCCGCTGAGTCTGAAGGGACTGCCGGATCCGGTTGATTCGATCGAGGTCGAGTGGGTGCCGGTCGCGGCGGATCAAAATCACCGATCAGTGCCGCTGCCAGGTCGCCTCGCCTTGCAGCCGGCGGCCGGCGTCGTCGGAAGGCAAGGGGAGATCGAGCAGCTTCGGGGGGCGCTTGGACGAGTGATCGCGGGGTCGGGGCGCAGCGTCCTCCTGGTCGCCGGAGAGCCTGGGCAAGGGAAGACCACCTTGGTGGCAGAGGGAGCGCGCAGCGCGTACGCCCAGGGCGCCTGTGTCCTCTTCGGGCACTGCGAAGAGGATCTGGCAACCCCGTATCAGCTCTTTGCTGAGGCCCTTGGTCACTTCGTGACCCATGCGCCCGATGAGCTCCTCCGCCGACACGTTGATCTCCACGGCTCCGAGCTCTCCCGCCTTGTTGGTGCGCTCAGCCGGCGCCTCCCGGACCTGCCGGCGTCGCAAGCGACGGACAGCGACACAGAGCGCTACCTTCTCTTCGCCTCTGTCGCCGGCCTCGTGGCAGAAATCGCTGTGGAGCAGCCCATCGTCTTGGTCCTCGACGACCTCCAGTGGGCTGATACGGGGAGTTTGCAGATGCTCAAGTGGTTGGCCACCGCTGACCCGACGCTCCGTCTCATGGTCCTTGGGACCTACCGTGACAACGAGGTCTCCCATGCTCACGCGCTCCGCGATGCCCTCGGCGTGCTGCGCCGCCAAGACGGTGTCGAGACCATCAAGCTCGGAGGGCTCGACGATGCAGGCGTGCGGGCGATCCTTGATGCGACCTCGGGGCCCGGGCTCGGAGATGCTGGGGCGGCGCTCGCTCACGCCGTGCATCGTGAGACCGACGGCAACCCGTTCTTCGTCAGCGAGGTGCTTCGGCATCTCGTCGAGACTGGGGCGATCGGCCTCGATGAAGGTGGCGCGCTCGTCGCCGCTGACTCACTTCTGACGGTCGCGCTGCCCGACTCGGTGCGAGAGGTGATCGGCGGCCGGGTCGTGCGCCTGGGACCTGAGGCGGAGCGGGTCCTGTCCGTCGCAGCGGTGATCGGACGGGACTTCGACCTCGACCTCTTGGCCCGAGCGACGGCGAAGAGCGACGATGAGCTGCTGGACATCCTCGACGCGGCGACAGTCGCTTCTCTGGTCCGAGAGGTCTCGAGCACGCCAGGTCACTACAACTTCGCTCATGCCCTGATCCAGCACACCTTGTACGAGGATCTCGGGCCAACGCGACGAGCACGCCAGCACCTTGCGGTCGGCTTGGCGCTCGAGGAGCTGTGCGGAAACGAGCCCGGGGCCAGGATCGGCGAGCTTGCTAGGCACTTCGGTCGGGCGACGCAGGCAGGCCAGCTGCCCACGGCGATCCGCTACGCGAAGCTTGCCGGGGATGCCGCTCTTGCGGCACTCGCCCCCGCCGATGCGTTGCGCTATTACGCCGATGCCCTCGAGCTCGTCGACGATCTCGATGTCCCCGATAGGACGCTCGGCCTGGATCTCGCCATCGGCCTCGGGAAGGCGCAGCGCCAGACTGGCGACCCGGCATTCCGAGAGACCCTCCTCGATGCCGCCCACCAGGCAGTTGAGCTTGGTGAAGATGCGCGGTTGGTCGCAGCCGCCCTCGCGAACGATCGCGGCTATTACAGCAGCGTCGGAGCCATCGACGAGGACAAGGTGGCGGTCCTTGAGCAGGCATTGGAGCGCTCGGCACCAGATAGCCCGGAGCGGGCGATGGTACTCGCCACGCTCTGCAGCGAGATCGCCCATGGCAGCCCTCTCGAGCGACGTCGGGCACTAGCGGACGAGGCCGTTGCCATGGCGAGGAAGATCGGTGACGACGGCCTCATCATCAGAGTGCTGAACCACGTCTATGTCCCGCTCCAGGTGCCGTCGCTTCTCGAGACCGCGCTCCTCTGGACCACCGATTCCCTTGAGCGGGCCGAGCGGCTGGGCGACCCGGTCCTTCTCTTCTGGGCGGCGATGTGGCGCGCCGAGACAGCGGGACGTTCGTGTGACGTGGTCGAGCTTGATCGCTGCCTCGAGATCCAAGGACGGATGGCTGCACGGGTTGAGCAGCCGCTCCTCACCTGGGATCACACCTACTTCACGGGCATGCGGGCCCAGCTCGCCGGTGACACTGAGCGTGCCGAGGAGCTGGCCAACGAGGCGTTGAGCTTGGGCAGCGAGAGCGGCCAGCCCGATGCGGCGATCATCTATGGCACCCAGTTGATGACCATCACCGGCCAGCGAGGGACCATGGGGGATCTCACCCCGCTGATCGAACGCATCGCCGAGGAGACGCCCAACATCTCGCCCCTGCTCTTCGGTGCGCTGCTCGCCAAAGCCCACGTCGAGGCTGACCGCTTTGACGAGGCGCGAGCCAAGCTCGAGATCGCCTTGGCCGCTGGCTTCGACCTGCCTCAAGACCAGGTGTGGATCACCTCAATCGTTGACTATGCCGATGCGACCATCGAGTGCGACGAAGCTCGGTTCGCCCACCCGCTCTACGAGAAGCTGGCTCCATTCGCTAACCAGATGCCACTCAATGGCGCGTCGGCGCTGAGCCCCATCCGCCACTATCTCGGTGGCCTGGCAACGGTGCTCGGCCACCTGGACGAAGCGGACGAGCACTTCGCCCGAGCCGCGGCGATCTGCCAAGAGATGGGCGCTGCCTTCTTCAGCGCGCGCAATGAC
>Ga0075017_100001002_pt1 | contig 16833 bp, 16 predicted proteins | sample AleBraG_ABR_2012_FD_71475 | JGI IMG/M metagenome (GOLD analysis project Ga0075017, IMG submission 71475) | Freshwater sediment microbial communities in response to fracking from Pennsylvania, USA - Alex Branch Run_MetaG_ABR_2012 | ecosystem: Environmental > Aquatic > Freshwater > Creek >... | reverse complement strand
GCAGCGCACCGTCGAGGACCGCAACTTCGAGATCCGCAAGGACGTCCTCAAGTACGACGAGGTGATGAACGAGCAGCGCAAGGTCATCTACAAGCGCCGCCAGCAGATCCTCGACGGCGGCGACCTGCGCGACGAGGCCTTCACCGCGATCGACGACGCGATCGAGCGGGCCGTGCTCACGCACTGTCTCGGCGAGTACCCCGAAGACTGGGACCTCGACGAGCTCGAGAAGACGCTCCCCACCGTGTTCCCCACCACCGTGACGCGCGACCAGATGAACGACGCGCTCTCGCGGGAAGAGCTGCTCGAGCTCGTCACCGCCGATGCCGTGGCGCAGTACGAGGAGAAGGAGCGCACGATCGGGGAGGAGAACCTCCGCGAGATCGAGCGCCGCGTGATGCTGTCGATGATCGACCAGCACTGGCGCGAGCACCTCTACGAGATGGACTACCTGCGCGAGGGCATCAACCTCCGCGCGATGGGCCAGAAGGACCCGCTCGCCGAGTGGCAGCGTGAGGGCTTCGACATGTTCGAGGCGATGATGGGCCAGATCCAGGACCAGTTCGTCGCGTACGTGTCGCACCTCCAGGTCGCCCAGGTGGAGGAGGCGCCGGCCGCGCCCGTCACGTCGCGCATGCAGTACTCCTCGCCCGACGACGCCGCCCAGGGCGCGGGCGCGCTGCGGGCCACCGCCGCCACCATAACCGCCGACGACCTCGGCGGCCCGGCACCTCTCGGTGGCCTCGACGAGGGTCCCGCGCCGATCGACCCGTCGGCCGAGACGATGCAGCCGGTGCGCGTCGAGCAGACGCCCGGCCGCAACGAGCCCTGCTACTGCGGCAGCGGCAAGAAGTACAAGCTCTGCCACGGCCGCTGAGCTCCGCTCAGCAGCATCCCGACTCTCGAGAGCACTCCTCCGCATGCGCGACTTCTCCGACGAAATTGCCGAGCTGCGCCGCCGCGTCGAGGGCGCGCGCGAGTACCTCAAGGTCGACGTGGCGCGCACGCGGATGGCGGAGCTCGAGGAGGAGATGAGCAAGCCGGGCTTCTGGGACGACGCCGAGGCCGCGCGCACCGTGACCACCGAGCACGCCCGTTGCCGGGAGGACGTCGAGCTCGTCGACGCGCTCACCGGCACGGTCGACGACCTCGAGACCCTCGCCGAGCTCGCGCGCGAAGAGAGCGACGACTCGATCGAGGGCGAGATCGAGTCGGGCGCGGCGGGTGTGGCGCGCGACCTCGACACGCTCGAGCTGCGCGCGCTGTTCACCGGCGAGTACGACGACCGCGACGCGATCTGCACGGTCAACTCCGGCGCGGGCGGCACCGACGCGCAGGACTGGTGCAACATGCTCCTGCGCATGTACCTCCGCTGGGCGGAGCGGCGCGGCTTCTCGTACGAGATCGACGAGCTCGCGCAGGGCACCGAGGCCGGCCTGTCGTCCGCGACGTTCACGATCAAGGGCCGCTACGCGTTCGGCCTGCTTGCCAGCGAACGGGGCGTGCACCGGCTCATCCGCATCTCCCCGTTCGACGCCAACGCCCGCCGCCAGACCGCCTTCGCCTCGCTCGACGCCGTGCCCGCGCTCGACGAGGAGGAGGAGCCCGAGATCGACGTCACCGAGCTGCGCATCGACACCTACCGCTCGTCGGGTGCCGGCGGCCAGCACGTGAACGTGACCGACTCCGCAGTGCGCATCACCCACCTGCCCACGGGCGTCGTGGTGTCCTGCCAGAACGAGCGGTCGCAGACCCAGAACAAGGCGCGGGCCATGCAGATCCTCGCGGCGCGCCTCGCGGAGCGTCAGCGCCAGGAGCGGGCCGCCGAGCTGGAGTCGCTCTCGGGTGACAAGCGCGACGTCGCCTTCGGCAGTCAGATCCGGACGTACACGCTCCACCCGTATCAATTGGTGAAGGACGAGCGGACCCGCCACGAGACGGGCAACGTGCAGGCGGTGCTCGACGGCGAGCTGGACGAGTTCATCGAGTCGTACCTGCAGTGGCGCCGGAGCACCGGCGCCGGAACCTGACCCGTCGAGGCCCGTCGATCGACGCGGAATCGACCCCCGGGTGCGGCCGGGGGGAGACACCAAATCCGCGGGGCTCGCTGCTACCTTGGCTGCCTACCCATGATCCGCTTCGAGAATGTCTCCAAGGTCTACAAGGGCGACGTGGTCGCGCTCCGCGAGTGCTCCGCGGAGGTCCAGAAGGGCGAGTTCGTCTTCCTCGTGGGCCCGTCGGGCTCCGGGAAGTCGACCTTCCTGCGCCTGTTGCTGCGCGAAGAGCAGGCCTCGTCGGGCCGCATTGTCGTCGCGGGTCGCGACATCTCGCAGCTGAGCCACTGGAAGGTGCCGCAGCTGCGCCGCAACATCGGCTGCGTGTTCCAGGACTTCAAGCTCCTCCCCAACAAGACGGTCTACGAGAACGTCGCGTTCGCGATGGAGGTCATCGGTCGGCCGCGCCACGTGGTGCGCACCCAGGTGCCGCAGGTGCTCGACCTCGTCGGCCTCGCGAAGAAGGCGGGGCGGTTCCCCTCCGAGCTGTCGGGCGGTGAGCAGCAGCGCGTCTCCGTGGCGCGCGCGTTCGTCAACCGGCCGCTGATCATCCTCGCCGACGAGCCCACCGGCAACCTCGACCCGGCCACCACGGTCGGCATCATGCGCATCCTCGACCGCATCAACCGCACCGGCACCACCGTGGTCATGGCCACGCACGACCAGCGCATCGTCGACGCGATGCGCCGGCGAGTCATCGAGCTCGACCGCGGCACCCTCGTGCGCGACCAGGCGCGCGGCGTCTACGGCGTCGGGGGCTGATCACCCGCCATGTGGACGCGGATCAGCTACTTCTCGCGCGAGACGCTCGTCTCGCTGCGCCGCAACCTCCTGATGACCATCGCCGGCATCGCCACCGTCACGGTGTCGCTGGCGCTCTTCGGCGGCATCTCCATGCTGTCGAAGTGGGTCGACCACGGCACCGAGAAGATCAAGGGCGGCGTCACGCTCGAGATCTTCATGAAGGTCGACGCCACCAAGCAGCAGATCGCCGACGTCCAGAGCGCGCTGAAGAAGGACCCGAACGTCAAGACGTACCGCCACCTCACGCAGCAGGACGCGTACGCGGAGTTCAAGCGGATCTTCCGGTCGAAGCCCGATCTGGTGAACAGCATCACCGCCAAGGACCTGCCGGAGTCGTTCCGGGTCGCGCCCAAGGAGGGCTCCGTCCCGCTCGACACCCTGACCGCCAACCTGCAGAAGCAGTACCGCACGCAGCTGGGAGTCGACAGCGTCGAGACGCCCGGTGAGGCCCTGAAGGGCCTGGTCGACGTCACCGACACGATCAGCACCGTGTTCTTCGTGATCTCCCTGATCCTGCTCGGTTCGTCGCTGTTCCTGATCGTGAACACGATCCGTCTGGCCACGTTCGCCCGTCGCCGCGAGATCGAGGTCATGAAGCTCGTGGGTGCGTCGAGCTGGTTCGTGCGCATCCCGTTCATCGCCGAGGGCATGGTGCAGGGCCTCGTGGGGGCGGGTCTGGCGATCCTCGCGGTGCTGTCGCTCAAGCACTTCGGGTTCGACCAGGCGTTCAACGACCCGAACAGCTTCTTCGGCGAGTTCTACGTGACCTCCGGCGACGCCACCTGGATCGCGATCAAGGTGCTCATCGCGGGTCTGGGCATCGGCCTGATCGGGGCGACCATCGGCCTCCGCCGCTTCCTCAAGACCTGACCGGCTCGCCTTCTCGGCGCCCTCTGGGCGCTGACCATCTGCGTCGTCGGGCTGCGTCATCCGGGCTGCGTCATCGGGCACGACACCACTGAGAGTGGTCGCCATCACCACGTTCCGTTGACGTGTTGTTGATGTTGCCTCCGTTGCTCAAGTTTGGTTTGTGGTCTTACGATCTCCACCCTGTGAACGCGCGGCAGCCTGTGGTGGCTCGTCTCCTCGCCGCGGCCGTCGCTCTGGCCGCCGTCCTGCCGCTGGCGGCGCGCGCCACGGAGGTGCCGGCGTCGGCCCAGACCACCGACAAGCAGCAGCAGATCCAGCAGCAGCTCGACGAGAACTCGCAGCAGACGGCGGCCGCCCGCCAGCAGCTCGCCGACGCCCAGACCGCGCGTCAGAAGCTCGACGGCCAGCTCACCGGCCTGAACGCCCAGGTCGCCGCGGCCACCCAGCACCTCGCGCAGGCGCAGACCGACGCCGACAATGCCGGCTTCGTGGTGTTCGTGCTGGGTGTGAAGGCCAAGCAGACCAAGGCGAAGCTCGACTCCGCCAAGGCAGATGTCCGCCGCAGTGCGCTCGAGCTGTACACACGCGGCAGTCCCGGCTCGAACTCGATCACGCTGCTCCACGCGGCCGACGGCTCGGGTGACATCGTCGAGGGCAAGCACTACCTGCAGCGGATCAACGACAAGCGCCAGATCGACTTCGACCGGGTCGCGAAGCTGCAGGCGCAGCTCGAGCTGCAACAGGCCGACGCCGCGGCGAAGAAGCAGTCGGCCGACGACGCACGCACCGCGGCTGCTGACGAGAAGGACAAGCTCGACCAGCTCGTCGCGCAGCAGCAGGCCGCGCGGGATGCCGCCGCCAGCGCCGAGGCGCAGGAGAGCGCGGCGGTCGGCACGCTGCGCGCCCAGCAGGACCAGCTCGAGGCCAACCTCCAGGCGGAGTCCGACCGCGTCGCGCAGCTCGCCCGCGACAACGGCGGCGGCGCGCGGATGGGCAACGGCACCTTCATCTGGCCGGTGAACGCGAACATCACCAGCCCGTTCGGCTACCGCACCGACCCGATCACCGGCGCGCAGGCATTCCACTCGGGTATCGATCTCGGCGCATCGTGCGGTACGCCCATCAAGTCGGCGGGCACGGGTGTGGTCATCAGCGCCGGCTTCAACAGCGGCGGCTACGGCAACATGACGCTGATCAACCACGGCGGCGGCATGTCGACCCTCTACGGCCACCAGTCGTCGATCATCGTCTCGGCGGGGCAGAACGTCACGCAGGGTCAGGTGATCGGCTACGTGGGCAGCACCGGCAAGTCGACCGGATGCCACCTCCACTTCGAGGTGCGGGTCAACGGCAACCCCGTCGACCCCACCGGCTACCTCTAGATCGCCCGCCCCTTCGCGAGCATGTGACAGTTGAGCGGCAAAGATGCCGTGGAAGTGTCACATGCTCGGGGAATGCGGACGCGAGACGGCCCGGGCCTCGAGACCCGGGCCGTCGCGTGTCGTCAGGGAGTTACTTGTTGGGCTGCTTGGTGACGCGGAGGTAGGGCTTGAGCGCGTTCCAGCCGTTCGGGAACTTCACCTTGGCGTCCTCGTCGGACAGCGCGGGGACGATGATGACGTCGTCGCCGTCGGTCCAGTTCACCGGCGTGGCCACCGAGTAGTTGGCGGTGAGCTGCAGCGAGTCGATGACCCTCAGGATCTCGTCGATGTTGCGGCCCGTGCTCGCGGGGTAGGTGATGATCAGCTTGACCTTCTTGTCGGGGCCGATCACGAACACCGAGCGCACCGTGAGGGTGTCGTTGGCGTTCGGGTGGATCATGTCGTAGAGGTCGGCGACGACGCGATCGGGGTCCGCGATGAGCGGGTAGTTGAGCGCGGTGCCCTGGGTCTCCTCGATGTCGCCGATCCAGCTGCGGTGCGACTCGATCGGGTCGACGCTCACGCCGATCAGCTTGACGCCGCGGGCGTCGAACTCACCCTTGCGCTTCGCGAAGGCGCCGAGCTCGGTCGTGCAGACCGGCGTGAAGTCCTTCGGGTGGGAGAACAGCAGACCCCAGCCGTCGCCGAGGTACTCGTGGAGGTTGACGGTGCCGTCCGTCGTCTCCGCAGTGAAGTTGGGGGCTTCGTCGCCCAGTCGCACCGGCATGGTTCTTCCTCCGTGGATTCTTCAGGCGTGGATTCTTCAGGCGTGAATGTTCAGGCGTGAATGTTCAGGCGTGGATCCTCAGGAACCTCGCGTGCGGTCACCATACGTCCCGCGCCGTCAAAATGCCAGTGAAACAGTCAGGAAATGGCGGGGCACTTCCCGGACCGCCGGGGGAATGCCCAGTCCGAGCGGTTGACACGGTGCCGCGGAGCGACGAGTCTGCCCCTTCGGGGCGGCGTTGGCGAAGGACGCGGATGGCGGGGCACAACGGTTACTCGGGCACGGCGCTGTCCCGCAAGCTCGGCATCGCCGAGGGCGTACGGGTCGCCGTCCTCTCCAGCCCCGAGGGGTTCTGCGAGACGCTCGGCGCACTGCCCGACGACGTCGTCCTGCGCACGGAGGCCCGCGGCAACTTCGACGTGATGCTGTTCTTCGTCACCCGCCAGGCCGAGCTGGTGCGGCGCTTCCCGGTGTTCGAGCGCCGCCTCGAACCGGCCGGTGGCCTCTGGATCGCGTGGCCGAAGAAGACATCCGGCGTCGCGAGCGATCTGTCGTTCGACGCCGTGCAGCGCGTCGGCCTCGACTGCGGCCTGGTCGACAACAAGGTCGCGGCGATCGACGCGACGTGGTCGGGCCTGCGTTTCGTGCGTCGCCGCCGAGATCGCTGACGCCGGCACGCTCACGCGGCTCGACGAGTAGCGACGGGGTAGAACGGTCGAATGTGCGGCAGGTTCGTGTCGGTGTCGTCACCCCAGTTGCTCGCCAACCGCTTCGGCATCGACGAGAAGGTGCTCCCGGAGGGGAAGCTCCCCGAGCACGACGCCGACTACAACGTCACGCCGCGCGCCCAGGTGCTGGTGGTGCGTGAGCGCCCGCCACGCGGTGGTGGCGCGACCGCCGCGCCGGCCGGCGCCGAGGCCACGCGCGTGCTGTCGCTGGTGCGCTGGGGACTGGTGCCCTCGTGGGCCAAGGATCTCTCAATGGGCGACCGCATGATCAATGCCCGCGCGGAGTCGGTCACCGAGAAGCCGGCATTCCGCCGCGCGTTCGCGAAGCGCCGCTGCATCGTGCCGGCCGACGCGTTCTACGAGTGGAAGGTGGGCGAGCGACCCGAGCGGGAGCACGGCGCGTCGGCGGCCCGCCGGGCGCCGCGTCAGCCCTACTGCATCCGCCGGCGCGACGGCGAGCCGCTCGCCTTCGCCGGGTTGTGGGAGATCTGGCGCAATCCCGCGGTCGACGACCCCGACGCGCCCGATGCGTGGGTGCGCTCGTGCACGATCATCACCACGCGCGCGAACGGCGTGCTCGCGCCGATCCATGACCGCATGCCGGTGGTGCTCGACGAGACGGTGTGGGACGAGTGGCTCGATCCCGCCAATCACGACCTCGCTGCGCTCGACGCGCTGCTGACCCCCGCGCCCGACGACTGGGTTGAGGCCTACCCGGTGAGCACACGCGTGAACAGCCCGAAGAACAACGACGCCGATCTCGTCGCGCCGGCCGAGCCCGAGACCCTGCTCTGACCGTAGGCTCACCGCCATGAGCCTGGAGCGCACCGTCTACCTCGACCACCTGACGCGCGAGTCGGCCGCTCTCGCCGACGCGGCCGCGGCCGCGGGCCCCGATGCACCGGTGCCGAGCTGCCCGGGCTGGACGGTCACCGACCTGCTCCGGCACGCCGCGGGCGGTGACACCTGGGCGCGGCTCATCGTGGAGACGGGCAGTCGTGAAGGCGTACCCGCCGAGCTCCCCGACGACGCGCCCACCGGCGACGCGCTGGTGGCCCTCTACCGCGACGGCGCCGACGCGCTCGTGCGCACACTCACCGCCGCGGATGCCACTGCGTCGGTGTGGACGTTCGCGCCGTCAGACCGCACCGCGATGTTCTGGATCCGGCGGCGCGCGCACGAGGCCACCGTGCATCGCGTCGATGCGGAGGCAGCAGCAGGTGTCGACCTCGCAGCCATCGAGCCGGCGTTCGCGTCCGACGGCATCGACGAGTACCTCACGGTCTTCGCGCCGCGCTTCGGCACGGGACTCGCCGACCTCGGGGGCAGCATCCACGTGCACTGCACCGACGTGGAGGGCGAGTGGCTCGTCGTGCCCAACCTGGACGGCGGCGAGCGCAACCAGGTCGTCGTCACGCGCGAGCACGCGAAAGGGGATGTCGCTGCGCGGGGCCGCGCCGAAGACCTCCTCCTGCACCTCTGGGGGCGGCGTGACGCGGCCGGCCTGGAGCTGTTCGGTGACGACGCGTTGCTCGCGCGCTTCGTCGCTGCGGTGAAGGCCTAATCAGGCGGGCGGCCTGGCGCGATCGCTCGGATCGCGTCCCACATCGCCTCACCCGCGCCCATGATCGCCGGCGCCGGCGTGTCCACCCCGTTCGCGCAGTACGCCTCGATGCCGGCGCGGATGCGCGCCGCGTCACCCCACACGTAGAGCTCGTCGATCACCTCGTCGGGGATGACCTCGAGCGCGCGGGCGCGGTCCCCTGCCTCCCACGCGTCCCACATCGGTTGCAGCGCGGTTCCGCGCCCGAGCCACTCGTGGAACGCGCGGTACGCGGGCACGGTGAGGTACGCGGCGAGATTGCGCGCGCCGATGGCCCGCACCTTGTCGAAGTCGTCGGAGGGCGCCACGAAGATCCGGGCCATGATCTCCTTCCCGCCCACCAGTGGCGCCACCTTGGCGACGTCGGCGGCCGACAGCCAGTTGAGGATTGCGCCGTCCCCCTCGGTGCCCGCGAGCTCCAGCATGCGCGGGCGCAGTGCCGCCACCATCAGCTTCGGCGGCACCTCGGGCGGCGCGAGCAGCCGGAAGCCGTCGATGGAGAACGTGTCGTAGCGCTCGGTGATCTTCTCGCCGGTGAGCGCGCGCCGCACGAAGCGCAGCACATCGCGCGTGCGGCGGAAGGGCTCTTCGAACGGGATGCCGTTCCACTGCTGCACGATCGCGGGCGACGACGCGCCGAGGCCGAGCACGAAGCCGCCCGGTGCGGCGTCGGACATGGTCGCCGCGGTCTGCGCGAGCAGCGCCGGCCCGCGGGTGAAGGCAGGCGCGATGGCCACGCCCACGCGCAGCGAAGGCTGCCACGCGGCGGCCAGCGCGAGCGGCGTGAAGCCGTCCTGGGCGTTGGCCTCGCCGCTCCACACGTCGGTGAACCCGAGGCCCACGAGCTGCTCGTACGCGGCCCGATGGTCGGTCAGCTTGACCATGGGGAGGGGGACGGTGATGCCGTGACGGCGGACGGGATCCATGTGCGGAATCTAACGGGGTCGGCCGGTAGGCTCACACGACCATGTGTGGCATCGCCGGGTTCTGGGGCCCGCCCGAACCAGTGCTGCTCGCGACGATGACGGCGCGCATCGCCCACCGTGGTCCCGACGGTGAGGGCTTCTTCGAACACCCCGTCGCCAGCCTGGGGCACCGTCGCCTCGCGGTCATCGACCCCGCCGGCGGTCACCAGCCCGTCGGCACCGACGACGGCCTCCTGCAGATCTCCTACAACGGCGAGGTCTACAACTTCCGCGAGCTGCGCGACGAGCTCGTCGCCGCGGGCCACACCTTCCACACCAACTGCGACACCGAGGTGGTGCTCCACGCCTATGCGGAGTGGGGCACCGACTGCTTCGCCCGCTTCAACGGCATGTGGGCGCTCGCCATCCTCGATTTGCGGAGCGAGTCACCGAAACTCGTGCTCGCGCGCGACCACTACGGGATCAAGCCGCTGTACTGGGCGCACTCGGCGAGTGGCCGGGTGCTGTTCGCCTCTGAGGCCAAAGCCGTGCTCGCCGACCCCGGTCTCGAGGTCGAGCCCGACCGGCAGTGGCTCTACGACTACCTGCTCCACGGCCTCCACGACCACAAGCCGCAGAGCGCGTTCGCAGGGATCCGCTCCCTGCCCGCCGCCACCTGGGCGGTGGTCGACGCGGAGGGCGTGCACGAGCAGGTGTACTGGGAGCCGAAGCTGTCGACCGACGCCGCCAACGACCCGGCCGAGTTCCGCGCCCGCTTCGAGAAGTCGGTGGAGCGGCGCCTCGTGGCCGACGTTCCCGCGGGAACATGCCTTTCGGGCGGCATCGACTCGTCGTCGATCGTCGGCATGGCGTCGCAGCTGCTCACGCGCCACGTGCCCGACGCCGCGTCCCTCGGCGACCACCTCAAGACGTTCTCGATCGTGTTCGACGGCGACCCCATCGACGAGCGCGAGTACATGGACGCGGTGCTCGCCGAGGTCGACGCGGAGCCGTTCTTCGCCGAGCCCACCTCCGAGCGCTTCGTCGAGGAGCTCGACCAGATGGTGTGGCACCAGGACGAGCCGATCGTCTCCACCGGGCCGTACGCGCAGTGGTGCGTGATGCGCCTCGCGCAACCGCAGGTCACCGTGCTGCTCAACGGCCAGGGGGGCGACGAGCTCCTCGCCGGCTACGTGCCCTACCAGTACGTCTACATCCGCGAGCTGCTGCGCACGCGCAAGTACCGCGCGTTCGTGAACGAGGCGTGGGCGTCGCGCGACGTGCTGAAGCCGCTCATCAAGCGCCGCATCTCCGATCGTCGCCGTTCGCTGCCGATCACACCGTTGCTGCAGCCCGCGTTCTACGACGGCCTCGAGCCGCCGAAATTCCAGCGCTCGCAGAGCTCGATGAAGGAACGGCTCGTCGCCGACCTCCAGACGTTCTCGCTGCCCTCGCTGCTGCGCTACGAGGACCGCAACTCGATGGCGTACTCCATGGAGTCACGCCTGCCCTTCCTCGACCAGGAGCTGGTCGACTGGGTGCTGCGACTGCCGCCCGAGGCGATCGTCGACCAGGGCTGGAGCCGCGCCATCCTGCGCGAGGGCCTGCGCGGCGTGCTCATCGAGAAGGTGCGCACGCGGCGCTGGAAGGTCGGCTTCACCACGCCCGAGACGCGCTGGCTGCGCGCCCGGCGCGCCACCGTGCAGGGGCTGTTCCGCTCGCCGCAGTTCTGCTCCCGTCCCTACTGGGACGCCGTGGCGCTCACCGAGGCGTTCGAGCGCTTCTGCGCGGGTGAGGTGGAGCCGTCGCAGATCTTCTGGCGCGCGATCAACACCGAGATCTGGCACCGCGTGTTCTTCGACCACGACGGCAGCTCGCGGCTCGGCGCAACCCCCGACGTGCACTTCACGCGCATCGGCGACGACTGGATGGCGCAACGCAGCGCGACCGCCGCCGACGCGCTCGCGCGCTTCGCGCCGAACCCGCCGCACCATCTGTTCGCGCAATCGCACGCGACCGGCCCGTCGAAGGGGAAGGTGTACGCGCGCATCCCCGTGCGTACCCAGCTCTTCGTGCCCGGCGACTCGCTCGAGGCGGGTCTGCGCGACGCGCTCGCCGAGACGCTGGGTGACGACGGGAGCAGTGGCGTGCGCCCGGGCGACGTCGTCGCGGTGAGCGAGAAGGCGGTGGCCATCTGCCAGGGCCGCTCCTTCCCGGTCGAGGACGTCCGCGTGCGCCCGCTGGCGCGCATCCTGTCGAAGTTCGTCGGCCGCACGGCGTCGGGCATCGGCCTCGGCATCCCCGCGACCATGGAGCTCGCCATCCGCGAGGCGGGCGCGGGGCGCATCCTGCTCGCCACCGCCGCCTCTGCGGTCACCAAGCCCTTCGGGATCAAGGGCGTGTTCTACCGGGTGGCCGGAACCGCGGTGCGCGCCATCGACGGCCCCACCCGCGGCACCATCCCGCCCTACGACGGCCACGCCAAGATGGGCCCCGAGGATCCGGTGGGCGTCGCTCGCGATCTGGCGCTCGCCCTGGGCGCCGAGGGGGTGCAGGTGGGCGTCGCGATCATCGATGCCAACGACATCGGCGTGAACATCCTCGGCACCTCGCCCGGCGTCGACGCCGCGCTGGTGGAGTCGCTCCTGCGCGACAACCCGCTCGGCCAGGGCGCGCAGCAGACGCCCGTCGCGGTCCTCCGTCCGGTCTGAGCCAGCCCGTCGGTCCGGGCCCGGCGTTTCCCCGGGAGTCCGGTGGCCTCCAGTCGGTAGATTGGCCCGTCGGAGATCCAAGCGACGACGGGGGACCACGGTGAGTGCAGCTGAGCCGGCGGGTGAGCGCCGAGGTGGGCGCGGACGCGGCGGCCAGGGGAGTGGCGGCGGCAAGAGTGGCAGTGGCCGCGGCGGGCGCGGTGCTGGCCGGGGTGGTCGCGCGAAGGGCGCCGCGAACGACGGCTCGCGCACCGACGGCCCCCGCAAGAAGGTCGACCGCAAGATCCAGATCGGCATCGTGGTGCCGCCCGACGCCGTGCTCGACCGGTCACAACACACTCGCGTGCTGCAGGTCGACGCGTCGTCGGAGCCGCTCACCGAGCGCGTCGTCACGCCGTGGCTCGAGCGCACTCCCGAGAACACCGTGCTCGACGTGCGCGCGCACCGAATCCTCACGCAGCACGGTGCACCGGCCGACGGTGTGTGGCCCGAGGTGCGCGACCTCCTCACCCCCGAGCTGCGATCCCGCCCCACGTTGTATGCAGGTGACCTGCCCGACAAGGCGCTCGACCTCGCGCTCGACCGCTTCCTCGCGTCGGTCGCGCCGCTGCGCGAATACGACAAGCTCGGCGCGTTGGTGTTCCCGTTCCCCTCGTACTTCACGCCGGGGACGCGCTCGCTCGACTACCTCGAGTGGCTGCGCGGCCGGAGCGGCGACGTGCCGATCGCGGTCGAGCTGCGCCACAAGGACTGGGTCGCGGGCAAGCAGCGCGAAACCACGATGGACTTCCTGCGCGAGCACCAGCTCGGGTACGTGTGCGTCGACGTGCCATCGGGCTTCGACAGCTCGTCGCCGCCGCTGAGCGTCGCCACGACCGACACCGCGTTCGTGCGCTTCCACGGCAAGAACGCCGACGCATGGGAGCAGAGCGCCGATTCCGGTGACGACCGCTTCCCGTACGACTACCGCGACGCCGACTTCGAGCCGTGGCCCGCGCGTCTCGAGAAGCTCGCGGCCGCGTCGAAGCAGGTGCACGTGATGTTCTCGGGGCGCAACCTCGACGCTGCGCAGCGCAACGCGCGGCTGCTCGTGCGCGTGCTCACCGGCGACGTCGTCCCGGAGAAGAAGCCGGACCCGCCCGCGAAGCGCCCGCGCAAGGGCGGCTACGGCGGTGGGGGATACGGCGGCGGGTTCGGCGGCGGTCGGCGCTAGTCCGGCGGCGGCCCGCGGCCGGCGGTCGCCGGCAGGTTCCTAGCCGGCGTTGCCGACCACGAGCGGCAGCGGCTGACGGTTCACGATCCCGGCCGGTGCCTCCACCACGCGCGGGATCGAGTTCACACACGGCATCGCGGTGGTGACGGTGCCGTCGAAGTGCTCGCCGGTCGGCGAGATGAGGAACGTCAGGCTCTGGTCGCCCTCGATCTCGATGCGGTAGCCGTGCTCCACGGGCCAGTTCGGCGTCATCTTCTCGTCGCCGAGCTTCCACACGAACCGGCACTGCACGCGCGGCTTGCCGTCGACGATGCCGGAGATGAAGCCCTTGAACCCGGCGATGCGCCCCTTGCCGACGGTCATGAAGCCGAAGTCGAGGTCTTCGTCGGCCGTGGCGAACTCGACGTGGAAGCCGATCTCGTCGATCTCGATCCCCAACGCGATCGCCATGACGCGAATCTGGTCCTTGAACGACCCGCAGTTCGCCTCGATCATGCCGGGCACCTCGGGGTCGTCCACCGCGCGGTCGATGCTCATCGCCCGGTACATCTGCTCGTTGCGGTAGCCGCTCATGTCGAGGGACTCCTGCACCGAGATGCACTCGACGCGTGTGAACATCGCGCTCGCCGCCAGCGCGACCATCGGCGCGTGGCCCGGGTAGACGCCGCTCGTGTACAGCGACGACTGCCCCCGCTCGCACGCCGCGACGATGCGCTCGTGGGCGTCGTCGCCGTAGCCGACGCCCGAGAGCATGTACATGGTGCTGACCACGTTCACGCCTGCCTCGAGGATGCGCACGACGTGGTCGATGTCGGGGCGGTAGGGCATGTAGCTGACGCAGTCGGGCGCCAGTGCGAGGAGCGCGTCGATGTCGTCGGTGGCGATCACGCCGACGGGCTCGGTGTCCGACAACGTACCGGCGTCCTGGCCGACCTTGTCGGCCGACCACGCGTAGCAGCCGACCAACTCGAGCTGCGGGTGCGCGATGATCCCGCGCACCGCGGCACTGCCCGTCTTGCCGGTCGTCCACTGCACAACCCGGTACACCATCGTGATCCTGTTCGTTCGGCGGATGCGGCGCGCACCCTCCCGCGGGCGGTCGACCCGGGTCAAGTCGGACGCGGCCGGAATCTCCTCGTGTCCCGTGCATCCGCGAGCGTCACTCACGCGGAAGAGCTTTCCAACCGGTGCCCGGTCCGTCGGGCTCCCGAAAGGAGAGCGTTCGATGTTGCGACGATTGATGGCGGTGTTCATGGGGGTGGGCCTCGTGGCCACGCTGGCGCTGTCGGCACTCCCCGCCTCGGCGGCTGAGGGTGACGGCACGGTCTACGTGGTGCACGGCATCCCCGGGGTGACCGTGGACGTGTACGTGAACGGTGCGAAGCAGCTCCCCAACTTCGCCCCGGGCACGGTGGCCGGACCGTTGACCCTGCCGGCCGGCAGCTACGCGATCAAGATCTTCAAGGCCGGTGACGACCCGAACACCGCGACGCCGGTGATCGACAGCACCGTCAACCTGCCTGCCGGTGCGAACGCCAGCGTCGTGGCGAACCTCGACGCCAGCGGGAAGCCGGTGCTCAGCACCTTCGTGAACGACGTGTCCGCGGCGGCCGCGGGCCAGGGACGGCTGATCGTTCGCCACACGGCGGCGGCGCCGGCGGTCGACGTGCTCGCCAACGGCACGCCCGCCTTCAAGAACGTCACGAACGGGCAGCAGGGCCAGGCCGACCTGCCCGCCGGCACGATCCAGGCATCGGTGGTCGCCGCGGGGACGACGACGCCCGTGCTCATCGGCCCGGCGCCCGTGCCGGTGACCGCGGGCATGGCGACCGTGGTGTACGCAGTGGGTGCGCCCGCATCCGGCAGCACGGCGAGCACGCTCGGGGTCGTCACCCAGCAGATCCCCCTCGCGGCAGCGGCGATGACGGTGCAGACCGGCACGTCGGGTCTGCTCGACCGTGACTCCGGTGCTCCCACCTGGGCACTCGTCGGGATCGGTGCCGCACTGGTCGGCCTGTTCGCCGCCGGCGGGATCGCCCTCGGTGGTCGTCGCCAGCGTCGGGTGGAGGCCTGAGCGCACGGACTCGGGGGGTGGGGGAGCGCAGCTTCCCCACCCCCTCGTCCGTGCCCGACCGACCATGACCGGCCGTCGGATCGCACTCGTCCTCGCGGCGCTGAGCCTCGTGCTCGGGGCGGTCGCCGCGTTCGCGCTGGTGAACCACCGGTCGGACGCCCCCCACATCCGGGCGCTCGGTTCGCTCACGCCGGCGACCACGCGACCCGTCACTGCGCCCTCCACCACGGCGCCGGTGTCCACGACGCCATCCGCGCCGCAGTACCCGACCGCGACGACCGTGCCCCCGGCCCGGCCGGTCACGGGGGTGAGCCTGCCGGCGATCGGGGTCGAGGCCCCGGTGGTGCCGGTGGGCGTGCAGCCCGGCACCAACGACGTCGAGATTCCCGACATCGACCATGTCGGGTGGTACCAGCTCGGGCCGAGCCCGGGCCAGGAGGGTTCCGCCGTGCTCGTGGGTCACGTCGACGGCGAGGGCCGCCCGGGCGTGTTCTTCGACCTCGGCAAGCTGGTGCCCGGCGACGTGGTGACCGTCGACTTCGCCGACGGCGGGCACCTCGACTTCCGCGTGGTGGGCATCCAGCAGGTCGCGAAGGCCGCGCTCCCCGCGGACCTCTTCAGCCGCGACGGGGATCCGCGCCTCACCCTGATCACGTGCGGAGGCGCCTTCGACTCGTCGACGGGTCACTACGTCGACAACGTGGTCGTCGTCGCCGTGCCGGTTGCGTGATCACCGGCCTACGGTGGAGGCAATCGTCAGCGGCCCGCGACCCGGGAGAGCCATCATGAAGACCACCCTCGCCTGCCCTTGTGGCCAGATCATCCGCGGTGAGAACGAGGACGACCTCGTCGAGAAGGCGTTCGAGCACCTCCGCGAGAAGCACCCCGACATGGCGAACGACTACCAGCGCGAGCACATCCTCTTCATGGCGTACTGACCGGCGCGTTCGGGTGCGGCTCTGTCGATGGACGATCCCGTGTTCGACCTGGCCGAGTTCCCGGTGCACCTGGGCCTCGGCGCAACCGTGGAACGGCTCGGCCGCTTCACCGGCACGCCCGACTGGTACGAGGCCTACGGCGTCGCGCACGAGGTCGACGGCGCGGAGGGCCGCCTCGTGTCCCTGCACACCTTCACCGAGCCGTGGACCTCGTGGGAGGCGCATCCCCTCGGTGAGGAGCTGGTCGTGTGCCTGGCCGGCACGATCACGCTGCACCAGGAGGTCGACGACGGGGTGCACGTGGTCGCACTGCGAGCGGGCCAGGCCGTCGTGAACCCGCCGGGAATCTGGCACACTGCCGACGTCGAGGGCGAGGCGACGGTGCTGTTCGTGACCGCCGGCGCGGGGACGACCGTCCGCCCCCGGTGAGGGGCTCGGTGACACGGCCGTGCCGGGAGTGGACCACAATGGTCGGGTGAGTGACATCGCAGAGCAGCTCGCCGGCGCGCTCGACCGGGGTGAGCTCGACGTCTGGTACCAGCCGGAGGTCGAGGTCGACGGGCGCCATGTCGTCGCCGTCGAGGCGCTGCTGCGCTGGCACCACCCGTCGGGCGAGCTCTACGAGGCGGGCCGCTTCGTGGGCGCAGCCGAGGAGTCCGGGCTGATCGTGCCGATCGGCGCGTGGGCGCTGTGTCGCGGCGCGCATCACCGACGACGAGCTCACCCGCTCGCTCGTCGTCATGGTCGTGGCCGCCGCCGCCGACGCGGGGGTCGAAGTGATCGCG
>Ga0075017_100001001_pt1 | contig 16850 bp, 20 predicted proteins | sample AleBraG_ABR_2012_FD_71475 | JGI IMG/M metagenome (GOLD analysis project Ga0075017, IMG submission 71475) | Freshwater sediment microbial communities in response to fracking from Pennsylvania, USA - Alex Branch Run_MetaG_ABR_2012 | ecosystem: Environmental > Aquatic > Freshwater > Creek >... | reverse complement strand
CTTTATCCTGTTGTCCCTGGCACTTGGGCACTACGTAAGCCCGTACTGGTACCTGTTCACGGCCTTTGTTGGGCTGAATCTGTTTCAGTCTGGATTCACGAACTGGTGCCCGATGATGACGTTCCTACGTAAACTGGGAGTTGGCAGATAGGAGTTAGTGAACATGCCCAATTGGGTTTGGGGAGTGGCGTTCCTTGTAGCCTATGTGGTCTTGACGCAATGGCTACTGCCAAAACTTGGTGTTCCTACTTGAAGAAGCCAAGGCTGCGCCGAGTCTCGGCGCAAAATTGTTCGGAGGGCCGACGCTCCGGAGAACCATGACAACGATAGTGCAGATTGAATTTCGCGAGAGCCTGTTGTCGATCCGTGACGAGATCCTCCAATCGCTTGGACATCCCGTAATCTCTGCGCTCGGTTCCCGCGCAGCGCGAAATCTCGATCTCTCGCATGAATCAGTAGGCGTCGTCCTGATCGGGCACGGCGCGCCATGGGAAGAACGATGCAAGCTTGCCGCTCATTTCCGACAGACCCTGCCAGAGGTTCCCATTGTGGCGTCCCTTCGCCAGCGAGATACAGATGTCAGCGGAGCGGATTACAACTGCCCAGCAGATAATCCTCCACTGTGGGTTCGAACAGTCAGACAGGCACTTGCTGGAATCGAATAACAAGTTCTTCAGCCGAGTCTGGCAAGTGTTAAGCGAAATTCTGGTTGACAGGAATCTATAGTTCTGCAATTCTAGAAATATGGTGAGGCTCCAAAACCGGAAAGTCTTGGATCAGATTCCCAAATACGCGGATATGTTGTCGGCCATGGGTACTGAGCCACGCCTGCGAATCATGCAATTACTGCTCTCTGCGCATCCTGATGGGCTTGTTGTCGGTGATATCCAGGAGGAACTGGATATCCCGAATTCGACTCTTTCCCACCACTTAGAAAAGCTCAAGAACGAGGACCTCGTACGTGTCCAGCGCGAAAGCACCTTTCTGCGATACACCGCAAATTCTGATGCGTTGCAAGAGCTGTTGAGTTTTCTCTATTCCGAGTGCTGCACCCGAAACAAAGCGATTAAACCCGAAGAGATCGTACAAATCAGTAGGTAGGAGACCGGACAATGAGCAACACTGACATCAAGAAAGTGGTTAAAGAAAAATACGGACAGGCGGCCTTGCGTGTGAAGAGTGGCGGAGCCGCATCCTGTTGCGGTACGACTTCTGCTGCCAACAGTGCATGCGGGTGCGGGGATCCGATCACGGCCAACCTGTACGACTCGATGCAAGCTGGACAGATCCCAGAGGGAGCACTCCTTGCCTCGCTGGGGTGCGGGAACCCCACAGCTCTGGCGCAACTTAATCCGGGCGAGACAGTCCTCGATCTCGGGTCCGGCGGAGGCATTGATGTCCTGCTTTCTGCAAAGCGGGTGGGCCCTACCGGCAAAGCTTACGGTCTCGACATGACGGATGAAATGCTTGCCCTGGCCAACGAGAACAAGTGCAAGGCAAACGTCAACAACGTCGAATTTCTGAAAGGCGAGATCGAGCAAATCCCCCTGCCCGACAATTCTGTGGACGTCATTATTTCCAACTGCGTCATCAATCTCTCAGCGGACAAAGATCGAGTGTTGAAGGAAGCATTTCGTGTCCTTAAGCCAGGGGGGCGCTTCGCGGTGTCCGACGTTGTTACTCGCGGCGAAATGCTGCCCGAGATCCGCAAAAGCGTCCTCCTTTGGGTTGGCTGTGTTGCGGGAGCTCTTGAAGAAAATGAATACCGCACCAAGTTGGCAGCGGCTGGATTTGAACAGGTCGAAGTCGAGCCCTCACGGGTCTATCGTGCAGAGGATGCGCGGGAGTTCCTGTCGGAGCAAGGCATCGACGTAGAGCGGCTTGCTCCGCAGATTGATGGGAAGTTCATGAGTGCTTTCGTTCGCGCGGTGAAGCCCAGCAGCGCGAAGACTTGCTGCGGTCCGACGTGCTGCAATTGAGGGCCGGTGCTTCCGTAGCAATTACGTTGGTCTTCTCCTATGCGTTAACTGTGTTCGAGTAAAGTCCTACTTGTTGCCGGCATCGAAACGATAACCTGCTCCTCGCACCGTTTTCAGATGAAGCGGGTTCTCGGGGTCACGTTCGATCTTCTCCCGTACGCGACGAACGTAAACATCCACCGAGAGCGGTGTCACGTATCCTCCATCGCGCCAGACAGAATCTAGCAGTTGGTTCCGGGTGAAGACGCGACCCAAGTGAAGGGTGAAATGTTCCAGCATTCGAAACTCGGCCGCGGTAGTGGGTCGGTGTTTTCCCCGAACCCTGAGTGTCATCGCCAAAGGACAATGGGCCATTCCGTAGATTGCTCAATTCTCCTAGGAAACTTCCCATGCTTGCGCCCTAGTTGCAGGATTTCTTAATCGTGCTTCCGCAATCACTGGAATCCATCAAGATCTTCTTTGCTGCGGACACTTACCCCGACTAGTCCGGTCCCGCCACAAACTGCACCTGAACCATTGTGCCGGCTGGAGCTCCGTTACCATGGATTGCAATGGTGTAGGAGTCTCCCTCAATCTGTTTCACGAGCGTCATGGCAGAGGCACTCTCGGACGTTACGTGATACTCCTTGCCGAGTTGATTCTTGAGCCATTGAAAGTACGCTCGGTTATCAGACTTCGTCTGAATCTCCCAACTCGCGCGGATGTTGGATGGATCTCGGGCCGGTCCCGACTCGTTGAGCAACGAACCATCGCTCGGCACCATTCGACTTTTCACTTCCTCGATCTCGCGCACGGTCTGGGATGCCCAAAACTCCTGGCGATGCGTGCAGGCCACTAGAAAAACAGTTGCCAAAAGCCAGAATGACATCGCATGGCAGTGTTTGAGGTCGATCATGTCCCGGAGCGTTCCGCGACTTGTGGAGATACCAATTCCTTGTCGATTCTGTGCGCTATCTCATCCCGAACTCGACGGAAGACCGCTAGCTTTTCGTCATGCGAACCCACGGCAGCTGCGGGGTCATCGAAGCTCCAGTGCAGGAATTTGTAGGTCCGGGGGAAAATGGGACAACGCTCTCTCGCGTTGTCGCAGACCGTCACGATATATGGGACGTACTGGCCCAGAAAGCTCACCACATCTTTCGATTTTTGGTGGGAAATGTCGATTCCAATCTCGTTCATGGCCTCGACGGCAAGGGGATTCAGTCCTTTGGGTTCAATTCCCGCGCTCAAGGGTTCGAATTGGTCTCCCGCCACATGCCGGAGATAACCTTCCGCCATCTGGCTGCGAGCTGAGTTTCCAGTGCATAGGAAGAGAACTTTGGGCTTGGAAGAAAGCATGGTCTCTGTCACCTCTCAGTGATATTCATCTAGCATTCTCAGACGCCTCTGCTGCGACTTCCGTCGGCAGACGCGAATCATAAAGATCGGCCGCGTACTTTTGGCCGTCCGCTAAGATCCAGGCAAGAAACTCTTTGAGGGCTCTCTTTGTCTCGGAATTCCTCGCTCGGACCGGCACCAAAATCCAAGTGAAGCTTGCAATGGGATAAGCATTTGTACCGGAAGCAGTTCTGATGGAAACTCTGAGGTCGGACTGTGTCCTTACGGTGGACGCGGCGCTTTTCTTGATGCCCCCAAGACCGGCAGCGACAAACCGACCATCAGTGTTCTTGACGCTGCCGAAAGGGATCTTCTTCTTTTGGGCGTAGGAAAGCTCGACGTAACCGATGGCTCCCTTCACCTCACGAATCTCTTCCGAAACCCCCTCGTCACCATCAGCACCGACGCCAGTCGGCCACTCCACGCTCGTGCCTCGGCCGACTCTGCTCCTCCATTCCGAACTGACTTTGGACAAATAGTCGGTCCAGATATAGGTCGTGCCGCTGTCGTCCAAACGATGCACCACAGTGATTTCTTGGTTGGGCAGTGCAATTCCCGTATTCAAGGAACTGATGGCGGGATCATTCCAGTTCTTGATTCTTCCGAGAAAAATGTCAGCCAGGACTTGACCTGTAAATCGAAGCTGAGTCTGCGAGCCAGGAAGGTTGTAAGCAGGAACATCTGCGTCCAAAATAACCGGAACCTGGACGACGGGAACCGTCGCCTTGGCCATTTGCGCGCCTGTGACTGGGGCATCGGTTGCGCCAAAGTCAATCATTCCCGCCATCGTTAGAACCATTCCCGGCCAACTGCCGTTGGGATAGTAGCTCGTCCGGATTTCTGGGTGCAGTTTGTGGTACTCCGCCAGCCATTTCGACATGATCGGGTAAACAAATGCTGTTCCCGCTCCATTCAGTGTCGTCTGCGCGCACGCCGAGAAGGAAAAGAAAAAGAGCGCTACCACACACGGCATGCGACGTAGCATTCTGATCCTCCAGAGGAAACACCGAAACGTGACCCCGGTCACAGATCCCGATGCGAGCCATGCTATCATAAGGCTATACAGTTATACGAATATAGTAATAAGGGAAAAATATCATGATAAAAGTTCAAGTGTTTGACCCTGCCATGTGCTGTTCTACCGGTGTTTGTGGACCTAGTGTCGATCCTGTCCTGCCCCGGTTCGCGGCTGATCTGGAGTGGCTAAAGAGCAAGGGAGTCCAAGTTGAGCGGTACAACCTCGCTCAGGAGGTTGGAGCCTTCACAGGCAATCCTATTGTCAAAACGACACTTAACAGCCAGGGTACAAAGTGCCTGCCTCTCATACTCGTGGACGGAGAGATTGTCAGCCAAGGGTCTTACCCTATGCGCAAGGTGTTGGCAGGCTTCATTGGGGTGGACTATGAGCCCGAGCCGGCCGTCGCCGAGGATAAGGGTCAGTCATCACTGGTGTCGATTGGTGGACCAAGCGTGATCGGCAAAAGGTGAAGTATGAAATCGCTTGGGAACCCCACAAGAAATCTCATGTTTACGGGCAAGGGCGGTGTGGGCAAGACATCCATTGCTTGTGCAACTGCGGTATTTTTGGCTGAATCGGGCAAGCGCGTCCTCCTGGTCAGTACTGATCCGGCATCGAACCTGGACGAAGTGCTGGAAACGGCACTGGGTATTCATCCCACTCCTATCGGGAAGGTCAAGGGTCTCTTCGCGATGAATGTTGATCCCGAGGAGGCAGCGCGGCAATACCGGGAGAAAGTGGTTGGGCCGTATCGCGAGCTTCTTCCGGAATCAGCAGTGGAGAACATAGAAGAGCAGCTTTCGGGTGCGTGCACGGTCGAAATCGCTGCGTTTGACGAGTTCGCCAAGTTGCTGGGCGACGCAAGCGCGACAGCCGAGTTTGACCACGTGATCTTCGATACCGCTCCCACCGGCCACACTCTCCGATTGCTACAACTGCCTGCGGCTTGGTCGGGATTCATCGACTCGAACGTGGGCGGGACTTCGTGTCTCGGACCGCTCGCGGGTCTGCAGGCACAGCGTGAGCTCTACGAGAAGACGCTCAATTCACTATCGGACGCAACGACAACGACCATCCTCCTGGTCAGTCGTCCGGAGCACTCTGCACTGGCAGAGGCTGAACGAACCCGCAATGAACTTGAAGCGCTTGGTTTGAAGAATCAGAAGTTGATCCTGAATGGCATTTTTCACGCTCGCGCGAAGAACGACTCCATCGCCATTGCTCTGGAGAGGAGGGGACGCGAGGCACTTGCAGACATGCCGAATGGTTTGGAGGGGCTTGCCAGAATCGACGTACCGCTGGTCGCGCAGTCGCTCATTGGGATCGGCGCACTTCGGCAGTTGGGGGAAGGGCCTCTTGATGCGGGAAAAGCAGCACTCCACACGCAAGCTGAAATGACTTTTCCGCCGTCGCTTGCAGTCCTGGTGCCCGATCTGATCGCACGGGGCAAAGGCGTCATCATGACGATGGGCAAGGGCGGTGTGGGAAAGACCACGGTCTCTGCTGCGTTAGCTGTAGAACTCGCGAGCAGCGGCCACAGCGTCCATTTGACCACCACCGATCCCGCTGCGCACTTGCATCTGGCTTTGACAGCAGACGTTCCCGGTCTTCGTGTTTCGCGCATTGACCCAATTGCCGAAACACGCTCCTACGCACAGGAAGTGATGGCGGAATCCGGGCGAGATCTCGACGAAAAAGGCAAGGCGTTGCTGGAAGAGGATCTGCGTTCTCCGTGTACGGAGGAGATTGCGGTATTCCGTGCTTTCGCTCGTAGCGTGGACGAGGGAAATGATGGTTTCGTGGTGATAGACACCGCCCCGACAGGACATACCTTGCTGCTGCTCGATGCGGCCGAAGCTTATCACCGGGACGTCGCTCGCAACCTCAGCTACATTCCAGACAGCGTTCGCAGGTTGCTGCCACAATTGCGGAACCCGGATTTCACGCGAATCGTCATTGTGACGTTGCCGGAAGCCACACCCGTGCACGAGGCCGCGCGTCTTCAGGAGGATCTGAATCGTGCGGGCATTACGCCATACGCGTGGGTGATAAACCAGAGCTTTTGCGCGACCCGGACGCAAGATCCTGTCCTGGCTGAACGCGGCGCGTTGGAATTGCGCTACATTGCTGAAGTGCGAGACAAACTTTCACGGAGGCTAGCTTTGATTCCATGGCAGGCTGAGCCGCCGATTGGGGCGGAGGGACTACAACGGCTCCTCGGGGAGACGGTAACCAAATGAATCAGAGGTTCAACAAATGAAGGAACTGGAACAATATTTCAAGGCTTTAGGGGATGCGAACAGGTTGCGCATCCTGAATCTGCTGCTCCACGGCGAACTGTGCGTTTGTGACATCCAGTTTGTCCTAGAGGCATCACAGCCGAACGTTTCGCGACATCTCGCGTATTTGAAGAACTCTGGGTTGGTACTCGATCGCCGAGATGGCCTCCGCATCTTTTATCGGCTAGCTGAACCGAAACAGGGAGCGAAGAAGAAGCTCTTCGAATTTCTCCAGGATGCTTACAAGGGCGAAGAACAACTGCAGGACGACACGCGACGCTTGAAGGATGCAATTCAAGAGGGTTCCTGCACCGTAAGCGAGTGGAAGCCGTATTCGGCAGTTGGAGCGGGAAAACCGGTGCATAGTAATCGCACCTAGAACGCAAGGAATCCGCGAATGGCAACGACGATCCAAACACTCCCCGAGAAAACGGAACGCAAGCGGCTGAATCTATTTGAGCGTTACCTGACCTTATGGGTCGGTCTCTGTATGATTGCCGGCCTCGCGCTCGGCAAGTTGGCTCCTTCCGTGGTGCAAGCACTCCGCAGTATGGAGTTCGGCAAGGGCAGCCAGGTCAATGTTCCGATCGCGGTTTTGATCTGGCTGATGATCATCCCGATGATGATGAAAGTGGACTTCAGTTCCATTCTGAGCGTTCACCAGCGACCACGCGGGCCGCTTGTCACGTTGTTCGTGAATTGGCTAGTCAAGCCATTTTCAATGGCGCTGATCGGCTGGGTATTCTTCCGTCATATCTTCAGCGCGTGGATTAGTCCTGGGGAGGCCGACCAGTACATCGCCGGCGTCATCATCCTCGCCGCGGCTCCGTGTACCGCAATGGTGTTTGTCTGGAGCTACCTGACCGACGGTGACCCGGCCTACACACTCGTGCAGGTATCGATTAACGATTTGATCATGTTGTTCCTGTTTGCCCCGATCGTGCGCTTTCTTGTGAGCGGTGCCTCCTCGTTGACGGTTCCGTTCATGGTCCTGTTGTATTCGGTCATCGCGTTTATCGTGATTCCGCTTGTGGTTGGAATGACGCTTCGTATCTGGCTGACTCGCACGCGAGGCAAGAAGTGGTTCGAGCAGGAGTTCCTTCCGAAGTTTAGCCCGGTGACTGTGTTGGCTCTCCTGGTGACGTTGGTGTTTATCTTCGCGTTCCAAGCGGAAAATATCACAGGCAAGTACGTTCACGTGGTGCTCATCGCAATCCCGATCCTGATTCAGGTCTACTTTAATTCCACGCTGACATACGGGTTGATGAGATTGCTCCGTGTTGAACACTCTGTTGCGGCGCCAGGAGCGCTCATCGGGGCGAGTAACTTCTTCGAGCTTGCGGTCGCAACGGCGATCGCGCTTTTCGGGCCGGGATCCGGTGCAGCTCTAGCTACGGTGGTGGGAGTACTCGTCGAAGTGCCGGTCATGTTGTCCGTGTGCAACGTTTGCAACCGTACTCGACATTGGTTTCCGGCCGCGGAGGTTATCGGTCGCCCGGAGCAAGCTGGGTAGATGGAGGATCTTGTGCACTGCTACGAATGCTTACAGACGGGTGAATCCCGCGATGCGGTTGGCATTTGCCATCATTGTTCCGCTGCGCTGTGTGCGGAACACATCTGTGTGGTGGACGACCCGGTTACTGACACCCGTCCGTTGACACGGACGGTAGTTCTGCCCAAGAAAGCCAGGTTGCTGTTGTGTAGCACCTGCAGAGCGGCGTTGGAGCAACCCCGGTCGAGCCAGGCAGAATACGCGGGGATCGAGCGCTAGGAAAAGCTGGATGACAACGACTAAACGTCAAAGAATTCTTTTCCTCTGTACAGGAAACTCGGCTCGTAGCCAGATGGCAGAGGGCCTCTTACGACACTTCGCTGGAGATCGCTACGAAGTATTTAGCGCCGGGACACGTCCGTCCGGCCTCAACCCGAATGCCGTCACTGCAATGGCTGAGCTCGGAATAAACATCGCCGGGAGTCGCTCGAAGTCAGTAGATGAATTCGCCGGCCAACAGTTCGACTATGTCTTCACCGTCTGCGACAACGCAAGGGAATCGTGCCCAATATTTCCCGGTGGCGGGAAACGACTCCATGAGAGTTTTGAAGACCCGGCCGCTACCCCTGCGGATCACCAGCTCGGAGTCTTCCGGAAGGTACGAGATCAGATTTCAGAGCGATTGCAAGATTTCCTTCGTTGCGAGTGTTAGCTTCAAAGCGGGCCAGCCCGTGTGCGGTCTCCGAATTTCCGAATCGAGGCTGGCGGCTCAAGCGCGAACTCAGCGTCCGCGTTCCCCGAGCTTTCCCGGCTCAGCTTTGAGAGATATTGTTGCATCTCGAAGGCGCAGCGCTGACTCATTCGCGGTGCACGGAGGTATGGCATGCAATGCACAAGGTGATCAGATTCTCTTCTGAGTCGTCGCCTGAGTGACTGCGGAAGTGCTTGTGGTGCATCTGTAGGTGGTTCATTGCTCCACAGCATTGGCAGCGCCAACTATCCCGCTCCCCGCCCTGGGATGCTCTGTTAACTATTTGTATGCTTCCTCAGAAACAGAGACAATTTGATTACGATTGTTCAAGGTTTCGGATCAAGTTAGCCTTCTTGATACGACGAATTCTGAAGTGTGGAGTTTCAAAACAACGCCCACCATGTTGACTTCAATCGACAATCCCATTTTGCCAAGAGGTTCTTTCCGGGGCATCTCCGGGAAACTCGCCGCCACGCCCCAATATGTTTACACTCGACAAGTGCAATCCCTTGCACGGTAGGAACTTATGAAGCTCTCCGTGGTCATGCCCGTTTACAACGAGAAAGCCACTCTGCGGACCGCCGTGGGCAGGGTTCTCGCTGTTTCTCTGGATTTGGAGTTGTTGTGCGTCGATGACGGCTCAGAAGACGGATCGCGCGAAATACTCGCGGAACTCCAGAGTTCTGAGGCGCAGACTCACGAGCCGCGCCTGAAAATTCTCCTGCAGCCGCGCAATCTTGGCAAAGGAGCAGCGCTTCGCCGGGGGATTCAGGCCGCGACGGGAGACTTTGTTGTCATTCAGGATGCCGACCTCGAGTACGATCCCGCCGAATATCGCTTGCTTCTCGCACCCCTCTTAGAGGGACAGGCGGACGTTGTGTATGGCTCCCGCTTCGTTGGCGCAGGCCCACACCGGGTGCTCTATTTTTGGCATCGCGTCGGAAACTGGTTTCTTACTTTGCTATCGAACATGTTGACCAACCTCAACCTCAGCGATATGGAGACCTGCTACAAAGCTTTCCGCCGCGAGGTCATCCAGAGCATTCCCCTGCAGGAGGACAGGTTCGGCTTCGAACCGGAAATTACGGTCAAGGTTGCAAAACGCCGCCTCCGCATCTATGAGGTGGGAATCAGCTACCGCGGCCGCACCTACGAAGAAGGAAAAAAAATTGGCTGGAAAGACGGCTTGCGCGCGGTCTGGTGCTTGGTCAAATATTCTGTCTCAGAGCCGCGGCACGCGACAGCGAAGCAGCAGAGCTACGATCAGGAGGCTTTGCGTTCCATGCAGGAACCGGCGGAAAAAAATTGAGGCCGGGGAGTCGAGGTGGTCATTGCTGAATATGCGCGCTGAATATACGAGGGCGATTGCAGATTGACATCCGACACCACCGCTTTTATCCTACCCACATGTTCAGTGCCTCCATCGCCTGCGTCATGTGCTGTTGTTGTCGGCGTGCGCCGGCGTGTGGATAGGGACTCATCGAGATTTTTCCCGACCCACCCGGCAAAGCGGGTGGGTTTGTTTTTCCTCCTTGTTTTCTGTCGGCGAGTCTTCCGGTATTTATTCGGCAGACCGGGAGCCGCGCTGAAATCGTTTTGGCACCTGAGCAATAATGAATTTTTCTAAGGAGAAGAAGATCTATGACGACCGCGACCACCAACCCAGTCTCCAGCGTTCCGCGTATCAACGACACGGCTCCGGATTTCACCGCCGAAACCACGCAAGGCAACATTGAATTCCACAAATGGATCGGTGATGGCTGGGCCATCCTGTTCTCGCATCCCAAAGATTTCACGCCCGTCTGCACCACCGAACTCGGCTACATGGCCAAGCTGCAGCCGGAATTCGCCAGGCGCAACGTCAAGATTATCGGCCTCAGCGTCGATCCCGTGACCAATCACAGCAAGTGGGCGGCCGACATCGAAGAGACCCAGGGCGCAAAGGTCAACTATCCGATGATCGGCGACCCGCAGCTCAAAGTTGCCAAGCTCTACGGTATGCTGCCCGCCGAAGCCGGAGAGACCTGCGAAGGCCGCACCGCCGCCGACAATGCCACGGTGCGTACCGTCTTCGTGATTGGTCCCGACAAGAAGATCAAGCTGCAAATCAGCTACCCGATGAGCACCGGCCGCAACTTCGACGAGATCCTCCGCGTAATCGATTCCATGCAACTCACGGCGAAGCACAAAGTCGCCACACCGGTGAACTGGAAGCCGGGCGACGATGTGATCATTGCGCCTGCCGTCTCCAACGAAGAAGCGCAGAAGACTTATCCCGAGGGTTTCAAGACGCTGAAGCCATACCTGCGCGTAGTCGCGCAGCCGAAATAAAGAGTTGTTTTGTAACGGAATGTGGCAGGATTCCCGGCCCACATGCGTTCTAATGTTTAACGGAGAATAGTGGCCGTGCCTTCAGTCTGGCCTTTTTCCACCCGTAATCATAAGCGAACTTCCGAACGGCACTGGAAGCCGGCTCAATGTCTGCTGTTCCAGTCGCGAAAGGTAGTACAGAAGTTCATTCGTCGATCTTTTGGGCACGGAGGCCGGCTTCGGTTTCAGACGAAAGGCACGTTCTGCCGAGGCAACGGCTAGCTTGGCCGGAAAGGTCCAGTGATAAAGGTACCGCGCTTCCTCGATCTGAAGTCCAGCAGCTTTGGCTTTATGTCCAAAGGACCTTTTTGTGTACTCGTATAGCGGTGGTTCATTAGGTCGTGATTTGTCCTCAGCATCATGAATGCTGGGACTGTCGCAAGAAATGTTCCATCCGGCTCCAGCAGGTCTAGCGCGTGTCGCAGAGCGGCGATGGGATCTTCCAGATGCTCCAACCACATCGAGCATGAGGATGAGAGAGTAAGTTTTCCCCGGCAAGAAACGCTGATCGAAAGGACAAACCCGGATACGGTGACGTTGGGGGTTATCGGGGCTGACCAGTTCAGTATCGGGCTCGACTCCCTCAACATCTCCGAACTCGCTCAGATGACGAAAGAATAAGGCGTCACCGCACCCAATATCGAGAATAGTCGGCCAACCGCGTGGGGGCCGCAGGCGCCGAAGGGTCTCGACGACGTATCTGGTACGGGCGCGCCCCACCAGTGTTGCTCAAAGAATTCTCGGTAACGGTCGCCGTATTCTCGATCCACAGGCTAATTTACAGTTTTATTTTGGGCTCGCTTCGGCATCAGCTAGCCTGGTTTCGTTTTCCAGTCGCTGAATCGAACTGGCTGAGACAAGTTTTCGAACAACGTATACCGAACGTGTCCAGTTGGTTCCCGGTCCGACCAACGACACTCCAGTGAATCCGCTGGAAGACATGCGCTCGATTGTGGTTGCCACCGGGTGGCGTTGAATCGGCCCCGCTATCCCGGGGGGAGAATCGCCGGTCATGATCCGGACTACCTAACGCAAGCCTGCCAGCGCAAAGAAGTTGAACGGGTCGCGACACGGGTGAACTGGAAGCCGGGCGACGACGTGATCATCGCGCCCGCCGTCTCCAACGAAGAGAAGCGCAGAAGACATATCCCTAAGGCTTCAAGACGCTGAAGCCGTACCTGCGGATAGTCGCTCAACCGAAGTAGGCATCGTTGTCCAATGCGACTCGCGCCAGCCGCGCGCTTTCCTCGCTTGCGGTTTTTCCTAATACCCTTGTACCCTTCATTGCCCAGGCCGCTCCAGGCGGAAAAATTAACGGACCATTAACACCAAGCCTCGTCTGCGATGCAATAATTCTGGGCTTGCATTTTGCGGGCAGGTTCCCATTTCAAAATTAGCCGGCCTCCATTCGACCGAAGCGGCTCGAAAACGAAGAACGCCCAGGAGATTGTTGGAATGTCCCGTTTTGCTCCGATCAGAGTTGTCGCGTCAGAATTCTCAGGACGGTTCCGCATGGAACCGAAAATCGTTGCGGGGATGGTCCTGCTCGCGCTCAGCGGGCTGCTCGTCAGCTGCAGCAGCAACAACTCGTCGTCGAGCACACTTCCCCCGCCCAACATCGCCGGATACTGGGAGTTTCTGGCACTTTCCAGCAACGGCGCCGTGACCGGGATCGAAGTCCAACTCACCGAAGGCCAGCAACTGGTCAACGGTGTTGAAGTGCCCAACGGTCAAATCGCCGCAGACAGCGCCCAGATGAACTTTGTCACCCTGATATCAGGGGCCAATCAGACCTACAACATTTCCGGCTTTGGCGGAAGCTGCGGCGCCACACCGACCACGACCAATAGTCTTAGCGGCACAGTTACCGGCTTGGGCGCAGCAATCAACTTCACCTTCACCGCCAACAGTAGCGTGTTTAACGTGACGGCGAATTTGAGCGACGGCAAGACTGTATTGAACGGAACCTATACGCCGCAAGCGGGAAATACCTGCGCTGATCCCGGCGGCACAATTACGGGCCTTGCAGTTTCGGTACAGACTGGCCAATACATAGGGAAAATGTGTTCTCCAGCCGAAACCGCGTGTTCGAGCCCGGACGACGACGTGACCGCCACCGTGAGTTCTAAGTCGGGGCAGGTCACCCTCGCACTTGCATTAACCGGCGCCGACAACACCAGCTTCAACCTGGCCGGACCCCTGATTGGCAACTCGATTACTGTACAGGGTACCTTCCACGGCCAGGGCGTGACGTACTACGGCTATTCCGAGGCCGTTTCTAGTGCCGGGACGAATGTGGCGTCGCTGTATCTGGTGAATGCCGCTGACCCCTGCTTCGCCAATCCAGGGACGACTTGCTCGACGGCTACCATCCTGCAACTTCCTTAGGCGCAGTAGTTTGCTCACTCGTAAGCCCCGCTGGGCGCACATCTAAAGCGTCATCCTGGAAATTCTAGGTCGGTCACCTGTGTTTCGTGCGCGGAGGGGCGCGCCCGGTTGAAAGTCGCCGCCCACCTCGCTCCTTCGAGCACAATGCGGGTAGGATGCGAGCCGACAAATGTCGTGGTTGAAAACTCGGGGCTCGGACAGGATCTTCTGTCCGAGCCCCGAGTCGTTAGCAGCACAACCGGGCGGATTTGCCGCCCGAATAGTTTAAGGCAAGTAGTAACGGAACGACGTGAAAATCATACCGTCGATTCCGTGCGGTTCCGCCCCATGCACCTCGTCAGCCCAGGTAGAGCGGTTGACGTAGGAGAACTGCGGTCCCCACTGAATGCGGCCCTTCGGCCCATTGTAGAAGCGATACCAGAAACCTACCGTTCCTTCCGTTAAGGCGCGCGTATCAGCCGTACAGTGTGACAGTCCTCCGGACAGGAACCCTCCGCTGCTCGGAAGGGTTTCGGCGTAGCACCCACTGTTGTTAAACAGCGGCGATCCGTAACCAACAGCCGCGGCAGAGATCGGGTCAACTTGCCAGGCCCGGCCCGCGTATTCCGATCCCGCGTTTAGGTAGATGTCGAGTTTCGGACCGTGCCACTCCAAAGTCGCCAGACCCTGATAGCTGCGGACCAGATCGAGCGTTCCATCTGCGTGCACCGCCGTGTCGGTCAGACCGACTGTGCCATAGCGTCCGATGCCCCGCCCGGTTAGACCATGGACGCCAAAGTCGAGGTGCTTGTTCATGAAGGACCAGCGCGCATTTACGCCGATGCCGCCGCCATTCTTGGAGCTATTGAATGCTCCCAAAACACTGGCGGCCGTCGAGCCGTTGCAAGTGCCGCCTGAGGCGATCTCAGCGCAGGGAAATACACGGTCACGGAACCGGCTGTAGATACCGAAAACTTCATAATGTCCGAAGCCGGGTTCGAAGGCCAGCTTCACGACCACGTCCGGCGAAGGATTGAACGAGTAGGGCGAGGCCGGAGGACAGGTGGTGACCGGCACGCCGCTGGAATTGAGGGCGGTGCTGCAAGCGCCCAGCAGCGAATTGTACAGTCCGCCGCCAGCGCCCGCGGATCCGAGCACGAAGTTGGCGGCGTTCCCGTGCGAGGTGAGCGTCGCCTGGGCGTTTTCGAGCGAAACACCAAGCCACACCTTGTTGTTGAAATTCTTTACGAGACGCGCTCCATACTGCCGTGCCCAGCTGAACCCCACGGTGTACTGCGGATCGATGGTCATGGGCAACGCCTCGCTGCGATTATCCAGGCCATGTTTGGTTTCGGTCACCAAGCTCCACATCTGGCCGCCAGTAAAGCTCCAGCCACTATCGAAAGCGGCCTGGCCCCAAACCTGGCGTTGGCGCAGCGTGTAACTGTTGCTCTCGTTGTTGTTCGAAGTAAGTCCGGCAGAGAGGAAGTCCGCCTCATAATATCCGGACAACTTCACGTCTTTCAGCCGTCCTTCCGCCAACATCGAGATTCGCGACTGACGTCCGGAACCGAAGAACTCCGATAAGGTGCTCTGTGTAGCGCCGGGCATAGTGAGCGAATTCAAGGGAGTGTTGATGTCCGCGCCCAGAGCCCGTGAACGGCGCACCGTTTCAGCCGCCAGAAAACCGCCCGGTGTGATGGTGATCCCTTTGACGTGGATTGCCGTCGGAGGCTCGGCAATCGTCTTCTGTGTCTCCTGCAGCGTCTGGACGGTGCTGACCATGCCGGTCTTCAGGTCGGTCACGTCGCTCTTCAACGCGGTCACAGTCTGCTGATCCTGCGCAGCCGTGGCCTGCGCAGCGTCGGCCTTGCCGGCGGCGTCGGAGGCCGTCGACTGGGCCTGCTGCACAGCCTGGTCTTTGCGGTGCAATTCATCGCGCAGTTCTTGAATCTGCTGCTGTTGCTGCGCTAATGCCGCTTGCTGAGCGGCAACCGCGTCCTTCAGCGCCTGGACTTCAGCCGCTGACACCGGTGCGGCTTTTGCCTTTTTTGGTTTAGACGGGGTGCTGGTCTGGCCGACCAGAGCCGTCGCTAGGATAAGAATGGCACACACACTCCACACAGACTTCATGAGTCTCTCCTTTGTACGTAATAAGGTCGAACTGCCAGGCATCAAACTATTTTTGCGCAATCGCGCGGAGGTCAGAAAACTCCACCGAACCGGTAGTTTCCGTCCCTCGGCAGATTCCCCCACCGCTGCCAATGGTCCGATAGTTGATCTGACATCAGAATTTCGTCGTGATAATAGCTGGATTGGATCGGGACCTTTGCGCCCGCTCACTTGGTCTGCCCAAACACTAGAAGCGCTACAAGGATTCACCCCAACAGCACACAGATGTGCATGACGAGAGTTCCCTCCTGTGAGCAGATATCCGTTCTAGCGGCGAAATGTTACAGAACGGTTACAACTGAGTGAATTTCTGATGAATACAGTTTGCCGGCGCAATAAGAATCGGGAAGGGAACAGCTTTTGCCGCTGAGGTTCCAAAGCCGAGTCCTGGCGAATCCATCGACTGCGGCTTATCATGAATGCTCAACGGAAGCGCATGCGGTCCGGTGATCGTCCCGGTCTTCAAAACCGGCGGGCGGCAGGTGACCCTGTCGCCGGTGGGTTCGACCCCACTCGCTTCCGCCATTTCTGAACACGCCAACCTACTCGGAATGAAACAGCTCCGCAGCGTTCCCGCGCTCGCTTGCTCGAATCCGTCACCCTGTGTTTTGATGTGCGGGCGGAACCGTCGCCGCTTTCGTGCCATTCTCAGCCCTGAAGGAAGATTTCCTTGCCTTGGTACTTCGTCTTTTTCCTGATCTCCGGTTTTTGCAGTGTCCTCTACGAGCTCGTATGGCTGCGCCTTTCCATGGCGCAATTCGGCGTGACCACGGCCATGGTTTCGATTGTGCTCTCGGTCTTCATGGCAGGGCTGGGTTTGGGATCGTGGGCCAGTGGCAGCCTCATCCGCACTCGCGGACAAAGCGTCGCTTCCTCTGCGATCCGAATCTATGCCGTGATCGAACTTCTGATCGGAGTTGCCGGATCGCTGGTTCCGCTGGAGCTGCGTTTGGGGCATGCCCTGCTGGAACGGGCGGGCGAGTTTTCTTCGCCGCTCTACTACCTCGCATCCGGCACGTGTGTAGTGGTCACGCTGCTGCCGTGG
>Ga0075017_100001000_pt1 | contig 16852 bp, 23 predicted proteins | sample AleBraG_ABR_2012_FD_71475 | JGI IMG/M metagenome (GOLD analysis project Ga0075017, IMG submission 71475) | Freshwater sediment microbial communities in response to fracking from Pennsylvania, USA - Alex Branch Run_MetaG_ABR_2012 | ecosystem: Environmental > Aquatic > Freshwater > Creek >... | reverse complement strand
CGGCGTCGGCCTCCACCCGGGGCAGGGTCTCGGGCACCTCGACGATGATCTCGCCGGTCAGCCGGGACAGGCTGGCCAGGGCGGCCGGCACCACCTCGTCGAGACCGACCGGGCGGATGTCGAGGGTCAGGGCGCCGGTCTGCAGACGGCTCATGTCGAGGAGGTTGTCGACCAGCCCGTTGAGCCGGTCGGCCTCGGCGTCGACCGTGCGCAGAAATTCCTGGGTCTGCTCGGCCGACCAGGCCACGTCGGACTGCAGCAGGCTGGTGGCCGAGGCCTTGATGGACGACAGCGGGGTGCGCAGGTCGTGGCTGACGGCGGCGAGCAGGGCCGTGCGCAGGTCGTTGGCCTGGGCCAGCTGGCCGGCGGTGTCGGCCTCGCCCTGCAGACGGTGCATCTGGACGACCGCGTCGAGGTGGGCCACGAAGGCCATCAACAGCCGTCGTTCGCTGGTCGGCAGGGGTGGGCCGCCGAGCACCAGCGAGTGACCGCCGGCCAGCTTGATCGACTCGGAGTTGTCCGCCTCGGCGGGCCCGAGCGCGGCCGGCCCGCCGGCCGCCGCCTCGACCTCCCAGCCGTCGGCGGCGGGGGCCAGCAGGGTGACGGCGTCACGGCGGAAGCGGTCGTGCAGCTCATCGACCACCGCCTGGGTGGGGAGGGTGACGGCCAGCCGGTCGGCCAGGCTGAACAGGGCCTCCGCCTCGTACTGGGCCCGCTGGACCTCGTCGCGGCGGCGGGCCACCAGCTCCACCAGGGTGGCCACGGCCGACCCGACCAGGATGAAGGAGCCCAGGTAGACGAGCTCGGCTCCCCGCTCGACGGTCAAGGACCCCCACGGTCGGACCAGGAACCAGTCGTCGATCAGGGCGCTGGCCACCACCGTGGCCACGGCCGGGATGATGCCGCCGACGGCGGCCACGGCCACCACCGCCCCCAGGTAGACGAGCAGGCCCTCCCCGGCCGACACCGAGTTGCGGTGGGCCACCATGGCGACGGTCAGCACCGGCAGGACGACGACGGCCAGGGCGATGCCGGCGGCCAGGCGGGTCCGGGTGCGGGCCGACAGCACCCGGACCCGGGGCAGGTGCAGCTGCCGGGCCGCCTTGTCGGCCGGCTCGGTGTGGATCACATGGACGTCGAGCGGGGCGGCCAGACGGACGACCCGGTTGATGACCGACCCGCGGGTCAGCTCCGTCCAGCGCGACCGGCGGGACGTGCCGAGGATCAGCTGGGTGCCCCGTTCGGCCTTGGCGAAGTCGACCAGGGCGGCGGGAATGTCATGACCGGTGGCCTCGTGAAAGGTGCCGCCGAGCTCGAGGAGGAGCTCCTTGTGGCGGACCAGCAGCTCGGACGGGGGCTTGACCAGGCCGTCGTCGCTGCGCACGTGCACCCCGACCAGGTCCCCCTTGGCCCGGGTGGCCATGCGGGCGGCCCGGCGGATGAGGGCGTCGCCGCCGGGGGCGCCGGTGAGGGCCACCACCACCCGCTCCCGGGTCTCCCACGTGCCCTTGATGCCGTGGTCGGTCATGTAGCTCTGCAGCGAGTCCTCGACCCGGTCGGCCACCCACAGCAGGGCCAGTTCCCGCAGGGCGGCCAGGTTGCCCACGCGGAAGTAGTTGGCCAGGGCCGCGTCGACCTTCTCCGGGGCGTAGATGTTGCCGTGGGCCATGCGCCGACGCAGCGCCTCCGGGCTCATGTCGACCAACTCAAGGGCGTCGGCCGCCCGGACCACGGCGTCGGGGACGGTCTCGCGTTGCACCACCCCGGTGATCTGGTTGACCACGTCGTTGAGGCTCTCGAGGTGCTGGATGTTGACCGTGGAGATGACGTTGATCCCGGCGTCGAGGATCTCCTCCACGTCCTGCCAGCGCTTCTCGTGGCGCGACCCCGGGATGTTGGTGTGGGCCAGCTCGTCGATCAGCACCTGTTCGGGATGGCGGGCCACGATGGCGTCGACGTCCATCTCGGAGAACGTCGAGCCCCGGTACTCGAGCTGGCGGGGAGGTACCACCTCGAGATCGCGGACCTGGGCCTCGGTACGGGGCCGTCCGTGGGTGACCACGATGCCGACGACCACGTCGGCGCCCCGGGCGTGGCGCCGCCACCCTTCGTCGAGCATGGCGAAGGTCTTGCCGACGCCGGGCGCCGCCCCCAGGTAGATCCGCAGCTTGCCTCTCACCACGAACCAGTGTCCCGCGTCCGCCGCCACCCGGGGGGTGACCGGACGGGCCGGGGGAAGCCGGGTTCACGGGCCCAGGCGGTCGAGGGCGACGTTGAGGTCGAGCACGTTGACGGTGTCCTCCCCCAGGAACGACCACTGCCGGGTCGAGATGTGCGAGTGCACCAGGGCGACGACCCGATCGGCGCTCATGCTGCGGGCCTTGGCCACCCGTCCCGCCTGGTCGAGGGCGTTGGCCACCGAGATGTCCGGGTCGAGTCCCGAAGCCGAGCTGGTGACCGCGTCGACGGGCACGGCGACGGTGGCGGCCAGGCCGTTGAAGCTGCGGTAGTCGCTGACCCGCTGGGCCACGGCCGACAGCAGGGCCGGGTTGGACGGGCCGAGGTTGGTGGCCCCGCTGGATGTCGGGTCGTAGCCCTTGCCGGCGGCGGAGGGACGGGGCTGGAAGTAGGTGGGCAGGGGGTTCCCGCCGGCGTCGGTGAACGACTGGCCGATGAGGCTCGAGCCGACCACCTTGCCCCCCACCTTGAGCAGCGAGCCGTTGGCCCGGTGGGAGAAGGCGGCCTGGGCCACTCCGGTCACGACCAGCGGGTAGACCAGACCGAGCAGGGCGGTCAGGACGATGGTCATCCGCAGGGCCGACAGCAGTTGGCGTCGCATCAGCGCACTCCCAGGGCCGCGATGAGGAGGTCGATGAGCTTGATCCCGGCGAAGGGCGCGACCAGGCCCCCCAGTCCGTAGATCAGCAGGTTGCGCCGCAGGATGGCGGCCGCCCCGAGGGCCCGGAACTTGACGCCCCGCAGGGCCAGCGGGATCAGGATCACGATGATGATGGCGTTGAAGATGACGGCCGAGAGGATGGCCGAGTGGGGGTTGTCCAGCTTCATGACGTTGAGGGTCTTCAGCTCGGGGAACACCCCCTGGAACATGGCCGGGATGATGGCGAAGTACTTCGCCACGTCGTTGGCGATGGAGAAGGTGGTGAGCGACCCCCGGGTGATCAGCAGCTGCTTGCCGATCTCCACGATCTCGATCAGCTTCGTCGGGTTCGAGTCGAGGTCGACCATGTTCCCCGCCTCTTTGGCCGCCTGGGTGCCCGTGTTCATGGCCACCCCCACGTCGGCCAGGGCCAGGGCGGGGGCGTCGTTGGTGCCGTCGCCGGTCATGGCCACCAGGTTCCCGCCGGCCTGCTCGGCCCGGATGCGGGCCATCTTGTCCTCGGGGGTGGCCTCGGCCAGGAAGTCGTCGACGCCGGCTTCCGCGGCGATGGCCGCCGCCGTCAGCGGGTTGTCGCCGGTGATCATGATCGTCTTGATGCCCATGGCCCGCATCTCGGCGAACCGTTCGACCATCCCCGCCTTGACCGTGTCCTTGAGGTGGATCACCCCGAGGGCCTGGTTGCCATCGGCCACCACCAGGGGGGTGCCGCCCTCCCGGGCGATTCCCTCCACCACGTAGGTCAGGTCGGTCGGGAACGAGCCGCCCTGCTCCTCCACCCAGCGCCGCACCGAGTCGGCCGCGCCCTTGCGGATCGCCCGGCCGTCCCAGTCGATCCCGCTCATGCGGGTCTGGGCGGTGAAGGGGACCAGGTCGGCCCCGGGGGTCTCCGACTCGGCCAGGCCGTAGCGGTCCTTGGCCAGGGCCACGATGGAACGGCCCTCGGGGGTCTCGTCGGCCAGCGACGACAGCAGCACCACCTCGGCCAGGTGGTGCTCGTCGACCCCACCGGCCGGGAGGAAGGCGGCGGCCATGCGGTTGCCGTAGGTGATGGTGCCGGTCTTGTCGAGCAGCAGCGTCGAGCAGTCCCCGGCCGCCTCCACGGCCCGGCCGGACATGGCCAGCACGTTGCGTTGCACCAGCCGGTCCATGCCGGCGATGCCGATGGCCGACAACAGCCCCCCGATGGTCGTGGGGATCAGGCACACCAGCAGGGCCACCAGCACGACGATGGCCTGATCGGCGTTGGAGTAGTGGGCGAACGGCTGGAGGGTCAGCACGGCCAGCAGGAAGATGATGGTCAGCCCGGCCAGCAGAATGTTGAGGGCGATCTCGTTGGGTGTCTTCTGCCGGCTGGCCCCCTCGACCAGGGCGATCATCCGATCGATGAAGCTCTCGCCCGGCTTGTTGGAGATCCGCACCACGATCCCGTCGGACAGCACCCGGGTGCCGCCGGTGACCGACGAGCGGTCGCCGCCCGACTCGCGGATCACCGGGGCCGACTCGCCGGTGATGGCCGACTCGTCCACCGAGGCGATGCCCTCGGCCACCTCGCCGTCGCCGGGGATGAGCTGGCCGGGCTGGACCACGCACAGGTCGCCCACCTGCAGTTGGGTGGACGGCGTCTCGGCCACCGTCCCGTCGGGCTGGCGGACGAAAGCCACCGTTTCCGAGCGGGTCTTGCGGAGGGTGTCGGCCTGGGCCTTGCCCCGCCCTTCGGCCACCGCCTCGGCGAAGTTGGCGAATAGCACGGTGAACCACAGCCACACCGCCACCAGGCCGGCGAAGGCCGAGTCGGTGCCGGCGGCGTGGGGCAGGTCCCGGAAGAACAGCACGGTGGTCAGCACGCTGCCCACCTCCACGATGAACATCACCGGGTTGTGGATCATCTGGCGGGGGTCGAGCTTGCGGACGCAGTCGCCGAGGGCCCGCCGCACGATGGCCGGCTCGAACAGCGAGGCGCTGCGGTGTTCCCGCTTGTCGGCGCCGCCTTCCGGCTGGGCCGGCGGCGGGGTCGGGTCGTCGGTCAGGGTGGAGGTCATCGATGCTCCTAGAAGTGTCCGACGAGGTGCTCGACGACCGGTCCGAGAGCCACGACCGGGAAGAAGGTCAGGCCGACCACGATGATGACCACACCGACCAGCAGGCCGCCGAACAGCACGGTGTCGGTCGGGAAGGTGCCGGAGGTGGCCGGGGTCAGCTGCTTGCGGCCCAGGGACCCGGCGATGCCGAGGGCGGGGACCATCAGGAAGAACCGGCCGACCAGCATGCACAGCCCGAGGGTGGTGTTGAACCAGTCGGTGTTGCCGCTCAGACCGCCGAAGGCCGACCCGTTGTTGTTGGCCGACGAGGTGTAGGCGTAGACCATCTCGGTCAGCCCGTGGGGTCCGGGGTTGGCCAGCGAGTTCTGGGGTGTGCGCAGGACGATGGCCGTCCCGGCGAAGCCCAGAATGACCAGGGGGACGAACAGGATGTACAGCACGACCAGCTTCATCTCGGCCGCCTGGATCTTTTTGCCGAGAAACTCGGGGGTCCGGCCCACCATCAGACCGGCGATGAACACGGCCAGCAGGGCGAAGATCAACATGCCGTACAGCCCCGACCCCGTCCCGCCCGGGCTGACCTCACCGAACATCATGTTGACCAGGGCGACCGAGCCGCCGAGCGGGGTCATGGAGTCGTGGGAGGCGATGACCGCCCCATTGGAGGTGCCGGTGGTCGTGGTGGCGTACAGCCCCGAGGTGGCCGAGCCGAAGCGGACCTCCTTGCCCTCCATGTTGCCGCCGCCCTGGTGGGCCACCACCGCCTGGGACGCCCCCGCCTGGGTGAGCTTCACCGAGCCGGCCGCCTCGAAATGCATGGCCAGCACGGCGGACAGCAACCACAGGCCGAACATGGCGGCGAAGACGACCCAACCCTGCTTGCGGCGGCCCGACATGCGTCCGAACATGGCGGTGAAGGCGAAGGGGATGGCCAGGATCAGCCACAGCTGGAGGAAGTTGGTCACCCCGTTGGGGTTCTCGTAGGGGTGGGCCGAGTTGGCTCCGAAGAACCCGCCGCCGTTCTGGCCGCCCTCCTTGATGGCCTCCTGGCTGGCCACCGGGCCGCCGGGCAGGACCTGGGTGTGGCCGGCCACCGTGGTGACGGTGCGGGCGCCGTGGAAGTTCTGGATCACGCCCTGGCTGGCGAAGACCAGGGCGGCCAGGAAGGCCAGGGGGAGCAGGACCCGCACGCAGGTGCGGACCATGTCGACCCAGAAGTTGCCGATGGTGTCGGCCCGGCGCCGGACCAGGCCCCGGACCACGGCCACCGCCACCGCCGCCCCGCAGGCCGCCGACACGAAGTTGTGGAAGGCCAGCCCGGCCATCTGGGTCAGCTGGCTGACGACCCCGTCGCCGTAGTTCTGCCAGTTGGTGTTGGTCAGGAAGCTGACCGAGGTGTTGAACGACAGGGGCGCCGTCAGACCCTTGAAATGGTCGGGGTTGAGGGGCAGGTGACCCTGGAGTCGCAGCTGGAGGTAGAGGACCAGCACCGAGACCAGGCTGAAGGCCAGCAGCGAGTAGGCGTAGGTGGTCCAGCGCTGCTCGCCGTCCGGGTCGATGCCGCACAGGCGGTAGATGGGCCGCTCGATGGCCAGGAAGACCCGGTCCCCGGGAGCGGGTCGCGCTGCCTCGCCGGATCCGGTGGCCACCGCCGGCGTGGCATAGACCCGGGCCAGGTAGCCGCCGAGCAGGGGGGTCGTGGCCACGACGGCGATGATCAGGGCGGCCAGCTCGGCCCAGTTGGCCGTGGTCAGGCCCATCAGAGCTTCTCGGGGAAGACGAGGGCGAAGATCAGGTACCCGGTGAGCAGGATGGCCAGGATCAGCCCGACGAGGTTGTCGCCGCTCAGGGCGGCCAGCACCGCCGGGGCGTTCACGCCGCCGCCTCCGCCGGTTTCGGCTCGGCCGGTGCGGCCGCGGGGGCCCGACCGGCCTCATCGGCTGGGCCGATGATCAGCTCGCAGGCCCGGACCAGCAGGGCGGCGAGGCCGAAGAAGGCCACGATGATGGCCACGAACAGGATGTCTTGCACCGCTGACCTCCAGGCCCGGGTGGCTCGACCGCGCCTCCCGTCGCCCCCGAGCAGACACAGGCGGGTGGCGTTGTGTCGAGTCTATTGACGCCTCCTTTTCGCGCCGGAGGCGAAGGTTGACGCGATCTTGGCGCGGCGGGACTCAGCGAAGGCGGGCGTGGAGGAAGAACTCCACCGCCCCGCGACCCCCCCGCACGGGGCTCTCCTCCGTGCCGAGCACGTCCCAGCCCGCGGCGGCCACCCCGGCCCGGGCCGCCTCGCAGGCCCGCTCGAGCGTGGCCGGGTCGGCCGGGATGGTGGCCAGACGGAGCTCGAACATGGGCTTGACCAGGCCCAACAGCTCGGCTCCCGGTTCCACCGTGACCGCCCGGAGGGCGGCCACCGCGGCGGACAACGACAGGTAGCTGACGTCGACGCTGACCACATTGAGTGACTGCGGGATGATGGTGGTGGTCAGGTCGGCGACGTTGTGGTGCTCGAGGTTGACCACCCGGGGGTCGGCCCGCAGGGACCCGAGCAGCTGGCCGTGGCCGACGTCCACGGCGTAGACGCGGGCCGCCCCGGCCTCCAGCCAGGCCGTCGTGAAGCCCCCGGTACAGGACCCGACGTCGAGGGCGGTGGCCCCCGAGGCGGCCACCCCGAACCGTTCGATGGCCCACGCCAGCTTGCGCCGGCCGGCCAGATCGGTGGGGGGAACGTGGCGCAGGGCGGCGTCGGCGGCCACCAGGGCCCGGGGGTTGGTCACCACGCGACCCTCCACCACGAACTCCGCCGCCCCGATGGCCGCCGCTCTACGATGGTCGTCCCAGCCCGGGAACCGGCGGGTGACCAGGGCGGCCAGGGTGATCCGTCGCGTTTGGCTCCTCGGCATCTGCCCGCTACACTCTCACGGGTTCGGGTGCGGGACATTCCGCGGCCGTACGAGACCACAGGTTCTGACGGCCGATGCGGCCGGATGGCCACCAGCGTCGAACAGACGTCTGCGAACGCCCGCCAACCCGGCGGGGACATCGCAGCACCACAGGCGAGCGCTCCGCTCGGGGGATCCCCGGCGGAGCGTGCCCGTCTGTCCGGCCAACCGCTCCACATCAGTCGTCGCAAGCCTCCCGGAGAGGGACAGCGTTCCAAATGGCCCGAAAAGCGATCGTCGGCGAGAAGGTCGGCATGACCCAGATCTGGGATGAGTCCAACCGGGCCGTCCCCGTGACCGTGGTCCGGGTGTCACCCGTGCGGGTCGTGCAGGTCAAGACGGCCGAGCGCGACGGCTACTCGGCCCTGCAGGTGACCTACGGGACCCAGAAGGCCAGCCGGTTGACCAAGCCCGAGCTGGGCCACTTCGCCAAGGCCGGCGTCGAGCCGGGGCCCCGCCTCGTCGAGCTCCGTCTGGAGGACACCAGCGAGTACGCCGTCGGCCAGGAGATCGGGGCCGACCTGCTCAGCGCCGGCGACCTCGTCGACGTGACCGCGGTGAGCAAGGGCAAGGGCTTCGCCGGTGGCATGAAGCGGCACAACTTCAAGGGCCAGGGGGCCAGCCACGGGAACCACAAGCACCACCGGGCCCCCGGCTCGGTCGGTGCCTGCGCCACCCCCGCCCGGGTCTTCAAGGGCACCCGCATGGCCGGCCGGATGGGCGGCGAGCAGGTGACCACCCTGAACCTCGAGGTCGTCGAGGCCGACGCCGAGCGCGAGCTGGTGCTGGTCAAGGGCGCCGTTCCCGGCCCCCGGGGCGGCCTCGTGCTCATCCGTGACGCCGTGAAGGCCCCGCCCGCGAAGGGAACGAAGTGATGCCCAGCGTCGACGTGCGCACGGCCGGCGGTGGTTCGGCCGGCTCGATCGATCTCGATCCCGCCTGGTTCGGCGTCCAGCCCCATGTGCCCGTCCTCCATCAGGTCGTGACCGCCCAGCTGGCGGCCGCCCGGCGGGGCACGCAGAGCACGAAGACCCGGGCCGAGGTGTCCGGTGGCGGCGCCAAGCCGTTCCGGCAGAAGGGCACCGGCCGGGCCCGCCAGGGTTCGACCCGGGCGCCCCACTGGTCAGGCGGTGGGATCGCCCTCGGCCCCAAGCCCCGCAGCTACAAGCAGCGGACCCCCAAGAAGATGATCCGCCTGGCCCTGGCCTCGGCCCTGTCCGACCGGGCCGCCGAGGGCCGCGTGATGGTGATCGACAGCTGGGGTTTCGAGGCGCCCAAGACCAGCGCCGCCGTGGCCGCCCTGGCCGCCCTCGGGGTGGACGGCCGCATCCTGGTCGTCGTCGACCCGGCCGACGAGACGACCATCAAGAGCTTCCGGAACCTGCCCCAGGTCCATCTCCTGCTGCGCACCGAGCTCAACGCCTACGACGTGCTGTGCAGCGACTGGGTCGTGTTCCACCGCGACCTGCTGCCGGGCGGGTTCACCCCGGGTACCAAGCCCAGCGCGGCCGCCGCCGCCCCCTCGGCCGGCGCGGCCCCGGCCGACGAGGAGGAGGCGCAGGCATGAGAGACCACCGGGACGTGATCATCCGGCCGGTCGTGTCGGAGAAGTCCTACGGACTGCTCGACGCCGGGGTGTACACCTTCGTGGTCCACCCCGAGGCCAACAAGATCGAGGTTCGCCAGGCGGTGGAGGCGATCTTCAACGTGCGGGTGATCAAGGTCAACACCCTCAACCGGCCGGGCAAGCGCAAGCGCAACCGCCGCAGCTTCACCTACGGCAAGAAGCCGGACACCAAGCGGGCCGTCGTCACCCTCGCCGCGGGCGACCGTATCGACCTGTTCGAGAGCTAGGAGCCCGGCCGTGCCCCTCCGCAAGCGTAAGCCCACCAGCGCCGGTCGCCGCTTCCAGAGCGTCAGCGACTTCAGTGACATCACCAAGGACAAGCCCGAGCGGTCCCTGGTCGTCCCCAAGCCCCGCACCGGCGGCCGCAACTCCTACGGCCGCAAGACGGCCCGCCACCAGGGCGGCGGTCACAAGCAGCAGTACCGCATCATCGACTTCAAGCGCACCAAGGACGGCGTTCCCGCCTCCGTGGCGGCCATCGAGTACGACCCGAACCGCAACGCCCGCATCGCCCTGCTCCACTACCACGACGGGGAGAAGCGCTACATCATCGCCCCCGCCCGGGTGAAGGTCGGCGACGTGCTGCAGAGCGGCCAGGGCTCCGACATCCGCCCCGGCAACGCCCTTCCCCTCCGCTACATCCCGGTCGGTTCGGTGATCCACAACGTGGAGCTGAAGCCCGGTGCCGGGGCCCGTATGGCCCGCAGCGCCGGGGCCAGTGTGCAGCTCGTGGCCAAAGAGGGCGACTACGCCACCCTGCGGCTCCCCTCAACCGAGATGCGTCGCGTACCCATCGACTGCCGGGCCACGCTCGGCGAGGTGGGCAACGCCGAGGCCGAGCTCCAATCCATCGGCAAGGCGGGCCGGAACCGTTGGAAGGGCGTCCGTCCCCAGACCCGCGGTGTGGCCATGAACCCCGTCGATCACCCCCTCGGCGGTGGCGAGGGCAAGACCTCCGGCGGTCGTCATCCGGTGTCACCGTGGGGCAAGCCCGAGGGGCGCACCCGCTCCCGCAAGAAGCCGTCCAATGCGCTGATCGTCCGCCGCCGCCGGACCCGCGGCTCGAGGAGGTAGCACCGTGCCCCGCAGCCTGAAGAAGGGCCCGTTCGTCGACGACCATCTGCTGAAGAAGGTCGACGATCTCAACGCCAAGAACGAGAAGCGGGTGATCAAGACCTGGTCGCGCCGTTCCACGGTGATCCCCGACATGGTCGGTCACACCATCGCCGTGCACGACGGCCGCAAGCACGTCCCGGTGTACCTCACCGAGTCGATGGTCGGACACAAGCTGGGCGAGTTCGCCCCCACCCGGACCTTCAAGTTCCACGCCGGCCAGGAACGGTCGGGCCGGCGATGACCGGACCCAAGACCAACGAGCGGGAGGGGACCCGGGCGCTGCTGCGCGGCGCCCCCATGTCGGCCTTCAAGGTGCGCGAGGTCCTCGACCTGATCCGCGGCCAGGAGGTGGGCCGGGCGGCGGAGATCCTCCGGTTCTGCGAGCGCGGCCCGGCCGAGGCGATCGGCAAGGTGCTCAAGTCGGCGGTGGCCAACGCCGCCCACAACGACGAGCTCGATCCCGAGGAGCTGTTCGTCTCCGCCTGTTACGCCGACGAGTCGAAGACCCAGCGGCGGATGCGGCCCCGGGCGCGGGGCCGGGCCACCCGGATCCGCAAGCGGAGCTCCCACATCACGGTGATCGTCAGCCGGCTGCCCGAGGATCGCCTCGGTCGGCTGCGGGCGGCCCGAGCGGCCGAACAGGCCAATCGCCGGGCCCGCCGCGCCGGTGGCCGACCGGCCGCCGCGCCGGTCGACCGGGCCCGCCGTACCGGTCGGGCTCCGGCCGCCACGGAGGCCACCGGGACCGTGGCCGAGCCGGAGATCCTCACCGCCGGGCTGACGCCCGACGTCGAGGTCGTCGGCGCCGACGACGTTGTCGAAACCGCTGTCGAGACCGACGCCGTTGAGACCGACGCCGTCGAGACCGACGCCGTGGAGGAGGCCGCCGGGACGGCGGGGACCGCCGACGAGGTCGGGGAGAGCACCGAGGACCACGAGCCCGCCGACGGCGAGCAGGGGAGCGAAAAGTAATGGGTCAGAAGGTCAACCCCTACGGGTTCCGTCTCGGGATCACCACGGACTGGAAGTCACGTTGGTTCAACGACCGCGAGTACCAGTCGCTGGTCGTGGCCGACTGGAAGATCCGCCATTACCTGATGACCCAGCTGGAGCGGGCGGCAGTGTCGCGCGTCGAGGTCGAGCGGACCCGTGACCGTCTGCGCATCGAGGTCTTCACGGCCCGCCCGGGCATCGTCATCGGGCGCCGCGGGGCCGAGGCCGACCGCCTCCGCGAGGGCCTCTCGAAGATCACCGGGAACCCCCGGGTCCAGCTGAACATCACCGAGATCAAGCAGCCCGAGCTCGACGCCGCCCTCATCGCCCAGGGCATCGCCGACCAGGTCCAGGCCCGCGTCAACTTCCGCCGGGCCATGAAGCGGGCCGTGCAGACCGTGCAGAAGGCCGGTGGCCAGGGCGTGCGCGTCCAGTGCTCGGGCCGGCTGGGCGGCTCGGAGATGAGCCGCAAAGAGTTCTACCGGGAAGGCCGGGTCCCCCTGCACACCCTCCGGGCCGACATCGACTACGGCTTCCGGGAGGCCAAGACCACCTACGGCCGCATCGGCGTGAAGGTGTGGATCTACAAGGGCGACATCCTGCCCTACAAGGTGTCCGCCGAGGAGAAGATCAGCCGCGAGGCGGCCATGGCCACGGGCGGGACGGCCGGTCCCGGCGAGCGACCCCGTCGGGTCATCTCGGCCGGCGGCGGTCGGCGACGCCCGGAGCAGGGCGAGCCGGGGGCTCTGCCCGAGACCGAGGGCATCGAGCCGGTGGTGGCGGCCGGCGACGAGTCGACCGAGGCGCCCGCCCCCACGACCGCCCTCATCCGGGAGGTCGATCCCGAGCTCGAGCGCCTCATCGCCGAGGAAGAGGAGATGGAGCGCCGTCTCCGCAGCGGGCACGAGGCGCCGCACTTCCGCAAGGAGGTCGACTGATGTTGATGCCCCGCAGGGTCAAGCACCGCAAGCAGCACCGGGGCCGGATGACCGGCTCGGCCAAGGGCGGGACGGAGATCAGCTTCGGCCAGTTCGGCATCGAGGCGCTCGAGCCGGGCTGGATCAGCGCCCGTCAGATCGAGGCCGCCCGGATCGCCATGACCCGCCATGTCCGCCGTGGCGGCAAGGTGTGGATCCGCATCTTCCCGGATCGGCCCGTGACCAAGAAGCCGGCCGAGACCCGCATGGGTTCCGGCAAGGGCAACCCCGAGTTCTGGGTGGCCGTGGTCAAGCCCGGCCGGATCATGTTCGAACTGGACTTCCCCAACGAGCAGACGGCCCGCGAGGCCCTCGAGCGGGCCATCCAGAAGCTGCCCATCAAGGCCCGCTTCGTCAAGCGCGGCGCCGGCGCTCCGCTGTCGGCCGGGCAGGTGGCCCACGCCGCCGAGTTGGCGGCGGAAGCGGACGGCACGGCGGCGGAAGCGGACGGCACGGCGGCCGCCGAGACGGTGGAGGTCTGAGATGGCCAGCAAGACCGCGGAGCTGCGGAACCTCGACCCTGACGAGCTCGAGCGCCGCCTCGACGAGACGCGCCAGGAGCTGTTCAACCTGCGCTTCCAGCTGGTGACCGGCCAGCTGGACAACAACGCCCGGATCGGGCTGGTGCGCCGTCAGGTGGCGCGGATGGAGACCCTGCTCCGGGAGCGGGAGATCGAGGCGGCCGAGAGCGCCGCCAGGGAGCGTGGATGATGGTGGACCCGACGGCAGCGAACGAGACGACCGACGCCGGCACGACCGACGAGGCGGTGGCGCGACCCAACGGACGTAAGGTCCGGGAGGGTGTCGTCACCTCCGTGTCGATGGACAAGACGGCCATCGTCACCGTCATCGAGCGGGTGCGCCACCCCCTCTACCGCAAGACGCTCCAGCGTTCCAAGAAGCTCTACACCCACGACGAGGACAACACCTGCAAGGTGGGCGACCGGGTCCGGGTCGCCGAGACCCGTCCGCTGTCCAAGCTCAAGCGCTGGCGCCTGGTCGAAGTCCTGGAGCGTGCCAAGTGATCCAGCAGGAGACCCGACTCAAGGTGGCCGACAACTCGGGCGCCCGTGAGGTGCTGTGCATCAAGGTGCTCGGCGGCTCGAAGCGGCGCTACGCCAGCATCGGCGACATCTTCGTCGCCGCCGTGAAGGACGCCATCCCGGGCGCCGCCGTCAAGAAGGGCGATGTCGTCAAATGTGTCGTCGTCCGCACCACCAAAGAGAAGCGCCGGGCCGACGGGAGCTACATCCGCTTCGACGAGAACGCCGCCGTGCTGATCAAGGACGATCTGACTCCGCGCGGCACCCGCATCTTCGGCCCGGTCGGCCGTGAGCTGCGCGAGCGTCGGTTCATGCGGATCATCTCCCTGGCCCCGGAGGTGATCTAGATGGCCGTCCCCAAGCCGCCCGCCGGCGGTGTCCGGCTCAAGCTCAAGAAGGGTGATCGCGTCCAGGTCCTGTCCGGTAAGGACCGGGGCAAGCAGGGCGTGATCCTCAAGGTCCTGCCCTCCGAGCGCAAGGTCATCGTCGAGGGCGTCAACACCGTCAAGCGCCACACCAAGCCGAGGACGGCCACCCAGCAGGGCGGCATCATCGACAAGGACATGCCGTTGCCCGTCTCGGCCGTGGCCATCCTCGGCCCCGACGGACGGCCCACCCGGGTCGGCTACCGCTTCGAGGAATCCGGGGGCACGGTCCGCAAGGTCCGCATCTGCAAGCGCACGGGAGCCGAGCTGTGAGCGCCGCCACCACCGAGCGTCCCCGTCTCAAGGTGCGCTACGACACCGAGATCCGCAGCCGGCTCAAAGAGGAGCTCGGTCTGGGCAACATCATGGAAGTGCCCCGGTTCGAGAAGATCGTCATCAACATGGGGGTCGGCAAGGCGACCCAGCAGGCCTCCCTGCTGGAAGGCGCCGTGCGCGACCTCGAGCTGATCGCCGGCCAGAAGGCCGTGGTCACCAAGGCCAAGAAGTCGATCGCCGGTTTCAAGCTGCGCGAGGGGAACTCCATCGGAGCCAAGGTCACCCTGCGGGGCGACCGCATGTGGGAATTCTTCGACCGTCTGGTGAGCCTGTCCATCCCCCGGATCCGCGACTTCCGGGGCCTGCCGGCCAACTCCTTCGACGGCCGGGGCAACTACACCTTCGGGGTCACCGAACAGCTGATCTTCCCGGAGATCGATTACGACAAGGTCGACGTGCCCCGGGGCATGGACATCACGATCGTCACCACCGCCCGTACCGATGCCGAGGGGCGCGCCCTGCTCGCCGCCTTCGGCTTCCCGTTCAAGCGTGAGGGGCAGTAAGCACGCCATGGCCAAGAAGGCGCTGAAGATCAAGCAGCAAGCCAAGCCCAAGTTCAAGGTGCGGGGTTACACCCGTTGCCAGCGCTGCGGGCGACCGAAGGCCGTGTTCCGCAAGTTCGGGTTGTGCCGAATCTGTCTGCGGGAACTGGTGCATGCCGGCGAGGTGCCGGGCGTGACCAAGGCGAGCTGGTAGGGGAGGCCGACCATGACCATGACCGATCCGATCGCCGATCTGCTGACCCGGGTCCGCAACGCCAACGTGGCGATGCACGACACCGTCCCCATGCCGTCGTCGAAGCTCAAGGAGTCCCTCGCCGCGCTGCTCCAGCGCGAGGGCTACATCGAGGGTTTCACCGTGCGCGAGAACCAGGACCGACCGGGCAGCACCCTCGAGATCCAGATGAAGTACGCCGCCGACCGCAGCCGGACCATCTCCGGGCTGACCCGGGTGTCCAAGCCCGGCCTGCGGGTCTACACCCGGGCCGACAGCCTGCCGCGGGTCCTCGGCGGCCTCGGCGTCGCTGTCCTGTCCACCAGCCACGGCCTCATGACCGACCGCGAGGCGCGCAAGCGCAAGGTGGGCGGCGAGGTCCTGTGCTACGTGTGGTGAGGAGCTGACATGTCCCGAATCGGCCGTTCGCCGATCCCCGTCCCGTCCAACGTGGAGGTCCGCATCGCCGACCGCCACGTCGTGGTCACCGGCCCCCAGGGCACCCTCGAGCGTGATCTGCCCGGTGAGATCACCATCCGCCAGGAGGACGCCACCCTCCATGTCGTACGCCCCGACGACCAGCGTCACAACCGGGCCCTCCACGGTCTGACCCGCTCGCTGGTGGCCAACATGGTGACCGGCGTGTCGACCGGGTTCACCAAGGAGCTCGAGATCGTCGGCGTCGGCTACCGCGCCATCGCCCAGGCCCCTGACCGGTTGGAGTTCGCACTCGGCTTCAGCCATCCGGTGCCGGTGCAGGCCCCGGCCGGGATCACCTTCGAGGTCCCCCAGCCGACCCGGGTGATCGTCAAGGGCATCGACAAGGAGCTGGTCGGTCAGGTGGCCGCCAACATCCGCAAGATCCGTAAGCCCGAGCCCTACAAGGGCAAAGGCGTCCGCTACGCCGGCGAAGTCGTGCTCCGCAAGGCCGGCAAGGCCGCGAAGTAGTCCGAGGAGCGTTCGTCGTGACCATGTCATCCCAGAAGAAGGCCGAGCTGCGCCAGCGCCGTCACCGGCGGGTGCGTCGCAAGGTGGTCGGCACCCCGCAACGGCCCCGCCTGGCCGTGTTCCGCAGCAACGCCCACATCACCGCCCAGGTGATCGACGACACCACGGGCCGCACGCTGGCCGCCGCGGCCACCGTCGAGACCGACCTGAAGGCGGCCGGTGGGACGGGCAACAAGGCGGCCGCCGCCACCGTCGGCCGGCTGGTGGCCGAGCGGGCCAAGGCAGCCGGCGTGACCCACGTCGTCTTCGACCGGGGCGGGTTCCTCTACCACGGGCGGGTGGCCGCCCTGGCCGACGCCGCCCGCGACGCCGGACTGGAGTTCTGACATGTCCCGTACATCCGACCGGGCTGGGCGGGTCGGCGTTTGCCGCACCGGCGGGCACCGGGCCCATCGTGGTCCCCTGAACGAGAAGAGCTGAGATGGCAGCGATGCGCAGCGGAGGACCAGGCGGCGACCGCGACCGGGGTCGGTCCCAGGAGCAGTTCCAGGACTACCGCCAGATCATGGTCAACAAGTGTTCGAAGGTCGTGAAGGGTGGACGGCGGTTCTCGTGGGCCGCCCTGGTCGTCGTGGGCGACTCCAACGGCAAGGTGGGCTTGGGCTACGGCAAGGCCAAGGAGACCCCGCTGGCCACCACCAAGGCGGTCGAGGAGGCCAAGAAGAACCTCTTCACCGTGCCCCTGGCCGGGTCGACCATCCCCCACCCGATCATCGGGGAGGCCGGCGCCGGCC
>Ga0075017_100000999_pt1 | contig 16871 bp, 16 predicted proteins | sample AleBraG_ABR_2012_FD_71475 | JGI IMG/M metagenome (GOLD analysis project Ga0075017, IMG submission 71475) | Freshwater sediment microbial communities in response to fracking from Pennsylvania, USA - Alex Branch Run_MetaG_ABR_2012 | ecosystem: Environmental > Aquatic > Freshwater > Creek >... | reverse complement strand
AGCTCCTCAGGATCCCCGACGTGGGCCACTCGACCGTCACCACCGACCTGACAGGCTGCGCGAGGCGGGCGATGATCGCGTTTCTCGGCTCCGGGCAGGCGCCCGCCTCGTGCACCGGGTCGAGCGAACCCCAGGCGCTCCCGCTGCCACCGTCCTCCCTCGCCGAGGTTCCACCGGCCTCATCGCACGAGCGTCTCGCCGGGCGGGTCGCGAACGCCGCGGCGATGACCATCGAGGACCTCTTCGGCCAGACGAGCTTCGCGGGTGGCGGCCTGCGCGGCGGCTCCTGGGCCCAGCAGCCGAGCGGGCTGGTGTTGCACGGCATGATCGACGTGCCCGGTGTCGCGCTCAGCGGCAGCATCCACGCCACCGCGACGGCGACCGGTCTTCCCAGGATCTCGGGTCATCTGACCGTTCGCGGACGTCTCGCGGGCACACTCGTCCTGCACGACTTCGAACTCAGCGGGCGATTGGGCGGAGCGCCGGTCCACGCGCGCCTCGCGGCGCTGTAGCTGGAGTTGCATTCCGGCGGACGACCGATCGCTAGCATTCGGATATGCAGGAAGGCGGTCCTTGGGACGCTCGGCTTGTGGCGTGGATGCACGGGAGTGCGCGCCGAAAAGGTCGCGAGAAAAGCACGAGACACAGGGACATGCCGGTTCCGTGATCCGTGCGTTTGGCCGCTCGTGTTGGGTTCCGGCCCTAGTCGGAGGGTTCACGTTCGCCCTCGCGGTGTTGGCAACCGGCACAGACGGCGCCCAGCCTCCCGCGCGTACGCTCGCCAGCGGCCAAACGCGCGCCGTCACGGCCAACCAGGGCCGGTATCTGTACATGTCGTCGAACCAGATGAACGCCTCGGTTTCGCGCGGGTGCACGGAGCTCGTTCCCGACTACCGGCAACGCTGGATCGCTGCTGACGGATCAGGTCTGATCCGCGACACAACAGGGCTGTCGAGCTTCCCCTCGGCGCGAGACCGCGCTAGCTGCAAGAAGATCCCTGGCGGAGACGGGCCCGGCGTCGCGACGAGCGACCTGTGGGCCGCGCGGGGGTGCTTCAGCATCGAACCGGTCAACCGCCGCCGGCTGCCAAGAAACGCTTCGCGGTTGCGCAGCGATCTTCTCACCGGGAAGGTGGAGGGTGGGCCTCCGGGACCCGGCGAGGCATTCGTCCAGGTCGGCGACCTCCTCCGCGACGGAGCCCCGTCGCCGCAGCTGAGCGCCGAGCTATACAGCGCCGCCGCCGGACTCCACGGCGTAGAGCGGCTTGGCACCGTCACCGACCGGGCTGGGCGCCACGGACTCGGTCTGGAGATCATCAGCCGTGGGCTGCGCCGTGAGCTGATCCTCGACCCGCACACCCATGAACTGCTCGGCGAGCAGGAAACCGTCGTCTCTTCACGCTCGGGCTGGAACGTGCCGCTCGGAACGGTCATCGGCTGGGCCGCATACCTCCACCGTGAATACGTCGCCACACTTCCCACGGGAGGCCCTCCAAACCCCCAACCGCCGTGCATCCATGGGGCGGGACGGATCATTCCAGGCCCAGACGGCAGCAGCGTCCAGGTCGGGGCGAGCACTCCTCGGGCCCGCTGAGCCTGCGAGACGCGCCATCACGCCCAACGCCTCCGACGCCCCACCTCGTGACGATCGATTGCGAGCAGAACCTCGGCGAGTACGTTGAGGAGAACCGCTGGATGCGGCACCGGTGGCGCCAGCGCGCCCCACGCCGCGGGGACCCTCCGCCCTTCCGCCGCCATCACGAGGCGCCTCGGTGGCTGATAAGGACGTCGTCTAGGTCCATGCATCATCGAGCCCAGGGGCGCCACAGAACTGCGACGATGAACCAGCCGACTCCCACGAGCAGATCCCCGGTGCTGCCTGTCGCGGGCCCGGAGCCGAAGAACACCGATGCACGATGGAGGGAGTCGTCCACGAAGTTGGCTTGCGTGATCCCCCAGCCCGCTTCGTGGCCGGACCCCTTATCGGCCCACTCGCGGACTCGGCGGAGTCATAGGGCTCGTGACTGGCCAGAGCGGGTCGGGCTGGCAAGCCGTCCTGATCGGCGTAGCCATGCTCGTGATCAACGAGTGGGTGGTCTGGCGACGGTAGGTGAACCCAACAGGCCCAAGGCAGAGGCGTGGCTGTCCATGCACTATCGATCAGAGCAGGGCGGCCCGAGGCCGACCTCGGCTGCTCGTCTATTTCCTAGCGGGTGCCGAGGTCCTCGAAGAACCGGAGCAGATAGCCGTCGGGGTCAGACACAACGAACTCGCGATTTCCTACCTCCCGGGCGCCGACTCGGAACCAGCGGTCCTCCAAGCCGGTCAAGGGAGTACAGCCAGCCGCTGTTATCGCACGGTGTAGCTCGTCAGCGTCGGCGACCCTAATCTGGAGGTTGATCCCGCGCCCGAATGGCCTCTCCAGTGAAGCCTCACCGAGCCGCCTGCCAGGGCCGTCGGCGCTCTCAAGCATCAGTGCCACTCCGTCGCGGACCAGCATCACGAACGCCTCCTCAGGGCGCTCGTAGGCAACGGTGAACCCCGCATCGCGGTAGAAGCGAACGCTCTCCTGCAGGTCGCCCACCTGCAGCTCGGGGATGAGTCCCGGCCAATCGCGGGGTGGCTCAACAGCGCGCACCAGACATGCATTATCGAGCACAGGCAAGGCGCGCCCTCTCGTAGCATTGACCTGGCGATGGCCGAGCAGTTTGGGAGCTCAACGGTGCGGCTGCGGCCTATTTCCAAACTGGACGTAGCCGCCATGCAGAACGTCTTGGAGCGGTCGACGGACTATTACGAGCTGGTCGTCGGTCACCCGCCAGGGCCTGCGGAGGCCAACAGCATTTTCGCCGTCCTCCCAGAGGGGGTCGACAACTACGAGAACAAGCTCCTCCTAGCGATCTCAGGCCACGACGAATCGATGCTCGGAATTGCCGACGTCATCCGGAACTGGCCCTCCTCGGGCTCATGGATAATCGGGTTGCTGGTTCTCGTGCCGGAGGCTCGCAACGAAGGCAAGGGTGCCGCCGCCGTCCGGCAGATCGAGGACCAGGCCCTCCAGGAGGGCGCGACATCAATGCGCGTCGCGGTGTACCGCGCTAACAAGCGAGCACTCTCCTTCTGGGCGCGAAACGGCTATCGACCGAGCGAGGACGCTACCGGCGCCGATCCGGCTGTTCTCCTAAAGGACCTAACGGCGTAGCTGCAAGACGGGGCCCCAGGGTCGAGAGGTCCAAGGTTCTCCGGTCCATGCATTATCAAGCACAGCGGCAGGGCCGCTCACGCGGAGGGATCACGCGTCACTCTCTGCAGGCGTACTCCGGCCCAGTCGCGCATTTCGGGAGTCAGGAGTAGCGCTAGCCCCAGGGCTTTTGCCCCAAAGTCGATCCAATTTGGCTGACCCCACTGCGTCAGCGCTGCCAGTGAGACGATGACGCTGACGAACCAGGCCCAGCGCTCGCGTCGCAGGACAAGTGATCCCAGGACCGCCAGCACGACTAGCCAGGCGAAAAGACTGACCACCGGGTGTGCACCGCCGGGTTCCGCGAGGCGCGACGCCAACACGACCACGGCGCAAAGCACATATCCGAGCACGGCGCGAGGAAAACGTTGTATTGCGGGCATCCACAGCAAGTATCCCGCTTGGTAGAACGACCGGGTCAGGTTGCTCCTGACCATGCATTATCGAGCGCTGCACCGGGCCGGCAACGCGCGTAAATGGCCGCCAAAACGGCGATAAGTCTGCCGCGACCTGTTTCCGCGCCCTGAGGTCTGCGCAAATGGCCCGAAAGCCCTGATTTGGCTCTCCAATGCGGTATTTCGGCATCACCCAGAGCCAGATCCCGATGCCCCTAAAGTACGCCGTCCGATGCGGACATCCGGGCCTCCTCGGATCGGTACCTGCGCAACGCGATCATCGCCGTCCTGGCCTACGACCGCGGCTGCTCGCTGTGGGACGCGGCCCGGCTGCTGTCGGTCGGCGAGGAGGGGTACGCCTACCGGAGGGCCGTCGGAGCCGCGGTCCGGGCGCTGCCCGAGCTGAAGGAGATCAGCCAGTTCTTCACCTCGGAGCTCACCGCTCAGCTGGCCGATGCGAGGAGCGCGACGACCTCGAAGCTCGACGCCCCGGTCAACAAGCTGGCCCGGCTGCTCAACTCGGCCTCGATCAAGCGGGTGCTGCTGAACCGCTCGCTGCGGGTCGATCTGGACCGCGTGATCGCCGGCGGCGAGGTCCTGATCGTCAAGGGGGCACTCGGATCGATGGGGGCCGGCAACACGTCGGTCCTGATGCAGCTGCTGGTCGGCATGCTCGACGCCGCCCTGGCCCGCCAGCAGGATCTCGTTCCCGCTCAGGAGCGGGTGGCCGTCGCCCTGAAGATCGACGAGGCGCCGCTGGTGCTCAACCGCGGTTTCGCCGAGACGATGGCGCTGAAGCGCTCGGCGGGCCTTGAGACGGTCGCCTGCTGGCAGACCGACGCACAGTGGGCCGACCGTGAGATCCGCGAGCAGCTCGACGGCCTGTTCGCCCACCGGGTCTATTTCGCGACGGCGTCAGCCGCCGATGCGCGGGCGGCCGCCGCCCTGACGATGGCCGAGTTCTCGGACACGGTACGCCCCGACACCGGGCGGCTCTCGGCGCTTGGGCGCCCCGATGTGCGGCTGCGGCTGCCCAAGCACCACGCGATCGCCAGCTGGACGACACCCGAGGGCAGGCAGGCGGCCTTCATCGCGGAGACGCTTCCGATGCGCGTCGACCCTGCCCGCCTCGAGCAACAGACCCGTGCCCAGCGCCGGCGCGGGGCCCGCCACCTCACCGACCTGCACCAGCCGCACTGGGAGGCCGGGAGCAGGGGCACGGCGCCCGCCGCGCCGCCGGCCCCAGGGCCGCGGTTCGAGCGGGTGCCGGAGCGCCCGGGCGGGGAGGCCGCGATGGGGGTGCTGCCGGCGAGCGCGGCGGCGAGCTACCGGGAGCTCGCGACGCTCGATCAGGCGAGCCGGGTCCGGCGGGTGCCTAGCAACGGCCTCGGCGGATTCGCACCGGAGGCCCTGGATCTCGAGATGCTGCTGCTGGTGGCCGAGCTGGGCCATCTGCTCAGCAGCCAGATCCATCGCCGCTTCAACGCGGGCCGCGCGGCCTCGACAACCCAGCGGCGGCTGAAGCGCCTCGCGGACGGCGGCCTCGTCGAGCGATTTCAGTTTCACCGCCCCGACGGCGGCGGCGTCCCGATGTGCTACGCCGTGTCGGCGCTCGGCTGCGCCCTGCTCGCCGAGCGGGGCCACGAGGTGGCCCACCTGCTGAGCGAACCCGAGCGGGCGGGCGGTGAGGGCGAGGGGGATCGGATCGCCGGGCGCCTTCAGGCAATGCGGCGGGAGATCCACGTCGCAGGGTGGGCCCTGGCGCTCGCGGCCGTCGCCGAGACGAGCTGGATCCGCGGCCCGCGGGACTCGATGCTGGCGCCGCCCCGGGCCCCCGGGCCACTGCGCGGGCCGCTCACTCCCGCCGAGCTGGCGCTGGGGGGCGGGCGGGTGCCCCACGACTTCCTGCACCGGCTGCGCTCGGGCGAGCTCCTCGAGGCCGAGCGCTTCGACAGCCTGCGCCCCGACGGGATCATCGCTCTGCGGGCGGGCCCCGGCGAGCGCGAGCTCGACATCCTGATCGAGCGCGACGACCGCCCGGCGGCCGACGGGTGGCTCGCGAAGCTGGAGCGCTACGACCACTTCCTGGCCGGGTGGTCGCTGCACACCGCCCGCTACGGCGCGGGCGGGCGCGCGAGGCCGCTGGCCGTCTTCATCTGCCGCGACCGCCCCCGGGCGCGGGCGGCCGCGCGGGCCGCCGACGGGGTCCTGCGGGCCGCGCGCGCCTATCCCGGCGAGTACCCGTGGGCCTGGGAGCACCCCGGCCGCGAGGGGATCCTGTTCGCCGCCGAGCGGGACGCCCACGAGGGGTTGCTCGCGGCCTACGGCGTTCCGCCGCTGCCCCCTGCGACCCGCGCCGCGGCCGCCGGGGAAGATCCCGCTGCGGCAGCCGCCGAGACGCTCGTCCGCCCGATCCTGGCGCCGGGGGGTCCGGCGCCGGCGGGCTCCTGAGCGACGGGGACGCCTCGCCGGGAGGCGCCCCCTCTGCTCAGCGTCCTAGGTGGCGCATTTGGTCCCGAGCGCCGTTTCGCCGCTTTCCAGGCACGGCAGGATCGTCGGCGGCTGCCAGTGGCCGGGCCCGCCTTCGAGGACCTGCGGGATCACTCCGGGGTACGTCCCGTAGAGGCGCATGATCAACCGGAAGCCGCCGGCCGGAGCGGGCAGCCAGTTGTCGCGCTGCGCTCCGGTCGTGGGTTCGGCCGTCTGGAGGTAGATGTCCAGCGAGCCGTCTTCGTTGTAGTGCAGGTTCGAGCGGTCGCCGAGCGTGTAGCGTTCGAGCGGGTTGGCGACGAAGAACCCGTTCGATTCGTACATCGTCAGCGACCAGAAGGCCTGCACCGGCATCGGGAAGTCGCTGGCCGGGAAGTGCGCCACATAGCGGGTTGATTCGCCGTTCAGTTTGACGCCGTTGTGGTCGGTCAGGGCGAGCGGGTAGATCGCCAGGTTGGGCGTCGGCGCCCCCACGCCCAGGTAGTCCACCTCGGCCCGCTGGACGTAGTTCGTGCCGTATTCGCCGAGCCCTGTCACAAGCCAGCCGTTGTGGGCCGCGAAACCGGCGGTGATCGCGTTTTTGATGTCGAGCAGCAGCGCGTTCGGCCCCTGCGTGACGGCTTCGCGCAGGCCCTGCAGCGTCCCGGCGCCGACGTTCGACTTGGTCGGGTGCAGGCCCGGGCCGATTTGGTCCGGCGCGAGGGTTTCGAGCAGCGGTTTGTCGGCGGCCGGCGGCGGGAACTGCTTCAGGTACTTGCCCAGCGCCTTCCAGTAGAGCAGCGTGTTTTCGCCGGCCAACGTGCCCGGGACATGGCCGCAGGTGGTGGTCAGTTTTTCTTCGGAGGTCGGCGGCACGTAGGCGAGCCCTTCCTTGAGCCAGCTCTTCAGCGGGACCAGCTTCTGTTCGGCCTGGATCGCGCGCGCCGTTTCGACGTCGGACGGGCCTTTGACGACCGTCCTGGCGATCAGCCAGACCTGGTCGTAGGGCGAGTGGATGACCTTCAGACCGTCGACTTCTTCGACCCCGGTGTACTTGCCCGGACCGGCGATCAGGTAGTCACCCGGCGCGATCAGGCCCGAGGTGTCCTGGCCGATGATGCCGAAGTTCTCGGTGTAGGGGGAGAGCATCTCGACGATGTTGAGCCGTTCGGGTTCGACCTTGGGGAAGTGGATGACGATCGGCTGGGGTTTGAGCTTCAGCTCGGCGATCGAGTAGAGCGTGTCGGCGTTGGGGGCCACGACACAGCCCTGTTTGGTGGTCGCGAGCGTCTGCAGGTGCGAGAACTGGTTGGCCGGCGCGTCGCCCTGCGTGTCGGGCTTGCTCACCCCGGTGATCGTCTTGTAGATCCTCTGGGTGTCCATCAGCGGCTGCCCGTAGAGGTAGGCCTGGACGCCCAGGCTCAGAGCCGCCAGCCGTTCCGCTTTGAACTGTTCGGTTTCTTCGGCGAAGGCGGCCGCGGCCGACATCCCCGACAGGGCGCAGAGCACCGCGGCGATGCTCGCGATCCGGCCCAGCTTTCCCGATATCCCTGACCTCATCATGGCTCCCTCCACCTCGCCGTTGTGGTGGCGGCGCCAGGGGAGCGATCCCGCGGCCGGACGCTCGGGGCGCCGGCCGGATCTGGTCCACCCCTCCTGCAAACCCGCCGTCCTGCCGCAAAGCGTAGCCGACGACACAAGCCCCCGTTGTCCCTGCGGGCGACACGGGACGCACCGGCCGTCAAGGGGAGGCGATCGCGAAGTCCGGGTCCCCGTCGTCGAGCAGCCCGAACAGCTCGCCGAGCTTCACCGGATCGCCCTCGATGACGATCGCCCCGGAGCCGAACAGCTCGCCGATGTCGCCCTCTCCGAGCACGATCGCGTCGAGCGCCGCCCGGGTCAGCGTCACCTTGGCCTGGGCCTCGGGGTCGAGCTCGCCGGGCGAGGCCGACAGGGCCCCGTTCTGGACCCTGACCGTCCAGCGCTCGGCCGTGTCCGTGAAGTCCCAGGCGATCGCGATCCGGCTGGCCCATGCCCGCGGGCCGTCCAGACGGGCGCCGATCGCATCCCACACCTGCTCCAGGGGCAGGCTCCGGGCGACGTCGGCACTGGCGAGGCGCCGCTCGCCGCCGCGCTGTGGTGGTCCCTCGCGAAGCTCCTTGGCACCGACGAGATAGAAGTTGCGCCAGATCGGACTCTCGGCCTGGTAGCCGAGCTGCTCCAGCGATTCGGCCGCCAGCTCACGGGCGGCGGACGAGTCGGGCTCGGCGAAGACGGCGTGCGAGGCGAGCTCGGCCGCCCAGCGGTACTCCCCGTGCTCGTGTGCCGCTCGAGCCTCGGCCATGAGCTCCTCCAGGCCGCCCGCCAGCGCCACGTACCCGAGCGCCGCCTCCTGCGGCGGGAGGGGATCGAGGCGGGCCGGATTGGCGTCGAAGAAGCCCAGATAGCGCTGGTAGACGGCCCGGACGTTGAAGCTCGTCGTACCGTAGCCCTCGCGGCAGGCCCAGGTGCCCTGCAGCGACGGTGGCAGCGTGACCTGGGCGGCGATCTCGGTGGCCGTCAACCCGCGGTTGGCCAGCCGCAGTGTCTGGTCGTGCAGGTATCGGTACATGTCCCGGTGGGAGGCCAGGAACTCGCCGATCTCCTCGGCCCCCCAGGTCGGCCAGTGGTGCTGGGCGAACAGCACGTCGGAGTCCGCGGCGAACATGTCGATCGTCTGTCCAAGGTACTTGGACCAGTTGAGCGCGTCCCGCACCTGGGCGCCCCGGGGTGTCAGCAGGTTGTGCTGGCAGTGGGTCGCGTTCTCGGGGACGCCGAGCGCCCGGAGCTCGGGGAAATGGAAGTTCATCTCGGCCGGCGCCTCGGTGTCGGGAACGAGCTGGAAGACGACCCGGACGCCGTCGATGTCGGCCTCCAGACCGGTCTCCCCCACCTCGTGGTTGGGAGCGATCAGGGTCACCGTTCCCGAGGAGGTCGTCTTGCCGATCCCCGCATCGACCTGGCCGCGCTCGCCCCGCGCCAGGCGGGGGGCCATCATGTACTCGGCCCGCCGCAGCATCGCCGTGCCGGAGAGGACGTTCTCGCTGATCGCGAAGTCCATGAAGCCCTGGGGCGCCCATACCGGCACCTCGCCGGCCGTGACCTGCTCCTGGCTCACCACGCCCTTGACCCCGCCCCAGTGATCGACGTGGCTGTGGCTGTAGATGACGGCGCTGACGGGCCGCCCGCCACGGTGGCGGCGGTAAAGCTCGAGCGCGGCGGCAGCGCACTCCTTGGAGACGAGCGGGTCGATCACGATGACGCCGCTCTCACCCTCGACGAAGGTGACATTCGAGAGGTCGTAACCGCGGACCTGGTAGATGCCGGGGCAGACCTCGAAAAGCCCGTGGTTCATGTTCAGCCGGGCCAGCCGCCACAGCGCCGGGTTGACCGTCTCGGGCGCCTGATCGCGATCGAGGAAGCCGTAGGCCGCCATGTCCCAGACGACCCGTTCGTCCTCGCCCCGCAGGACGAGGTCGGGCTCGCTGGCGATCAGGCCGCGGGCGGCGTCCTCGAAGTCGCGCCGGTCCTCCGCCGGCAGGCCCTCGATCGCCGCCGCATTCAGCGCGCGGGTGTGCTCGCTGGCGGGGCCGGGGTCGCTCGTCGCGGGCACGCCGTCATCCTTCCAGATGCCGCCGCGGTGGGCCGGGGCGAAGTGCCCCGCACCTCGGTGGGCGGGCGGAGCGGATGCCTGCGCCTATTCGATCGTGATCGGCACCCCGGCCTGCCTCAGCTCGGCGACGACGACGGCCTCCTGGTGACGGCCGTACTCGATCGCGGCGCTCTGCCCCGTGTCGAGCGTGAGGTGAAGACGCCGATAGCGCTTCACGACCAGCGCTGAACGGACCTGTCCGGCGGCGAGCTGGCCTTCGGCGACGGCGAGGGTCTCGAAGCGTGGCGGATGGCGCTCCGGCGGAAGGCAGAGCTTCTCGATCTGCAGCGGCAGCGCCTTGCCGGCGACCGTCCCTTCGCGGACTTCACGGTTATGGCGTTCGATGCCTCGATTCTGCCTCTGGATCGCCCGCTCTTCCTCCCGGCAGCTTTCGAGCCGGGTCGGGGCGGTCGCGGTAGTCGGCGTCGCGGCGGGCGTCCGGGCCGTGACCGTGGTGGTCCGGGCCGAATGGCCGCAGCCGGCGATTGCGAGGGCGCAGCCGAGAAGGCCGGGTCCGAGCCGTCTCATGGCTCGGGTCGCGCGGGTCCGCACGCCGGGTGCCGATCACCTGGGGGTACCACGCCCGGAAGGTACCAGCACCGAGGTCTGAGCCATCCCGTCAGCTGACGGTGATGTAGCCGCTCATGTAGCCCGGGTGCTCCATCGCCCATTCGTCGCAGACGAAGGTGCAGAACCACAGGTACCTGCCCGGTTGCTTCACCTCGAGCGTGTAGGTGTGGGTTCCGGGCATCACGACGATGTTCACCTGAGCTCCGGGCGCCGTGATGCTGTGCGGCACCGTATCGGTGTTGTCGATCGTCAGCTTCTGGGGCTGACCTGCCCGGACGGCGAATTCCGTGACCGTGAAGGCGTCGTGCTTTTCGCCTTCCGGCCCGGGCTTGTATTCCGGAACGACCGAAAGGGTCACCGAGCTTGCGACCGCGGGCAGCCCGGCGATCTGTTCCGCCGCGGCCCTGGCGGTGGCACGGGCTTCGCTCTTTTCGCTGCTGTGGATCAGGGCCGCCGCCGACATGACGACCGCGGCCAGGATCCCCACACCGGCGAGCACCCGCAGGCCGAACTGCCTGGCAGCCACCTCACCGGACTCGCGACGGTACCTGGTTTCGACGTCCATGCCGGGTTCCCGGGCGACCGAGCCCCGGTCGAAGACGAGATGGCGGACGGGCACCGCGAAGCGCTCACGGGCCAGGATCGCAAGCTGCGGCTCGAGGCCATCGGCGCTCGGCTCCCAGCCGGTGGAGACGATGACCTCGTCTGGCGCGAAGGTCGCAAAGGCGTCTTCGATCGCCTCCATGGGATCGGCGTCGGTGATCTCGCCGCCGACGACACGCTCGCTCCGGACGCGCAGCAGAGCAGCCTTAGTCCGCGTGCGGGCCTCGGCCAAGGGCCCGTCGACCGCCCCGGTCAGACGGGCGCCCGAGGTGATCACGGCCGGCGCAAGCAGAAGGACGCGGGCCTCGGGGACCGACGCCAGCCGTTCGATCTCGGCGAGGAGCGACTCCTCGCCCAGGGTGTCGTTCGCGACGATCAGAATCCGGCGCTCGTTCGGGCCCCCGACGTGCGGAGGGGCCATCTTTATCGGCCGCACGAAACCGCGGAGTTTGCGCATTCGCAACCGCGTCAGGTAGACGGCGAGGGCGCAAACCAGAACCGCCGGCACCGCGACCGCCAGCCACGTCGGGCCGAGTGTCGAGGCGAGCAGGATCGCAATCAGGGCGAGGACGGCCAGCAGCAGAGAGCGGAAGGCCTCCTGCTCGCTGTGAAAGGGGCTACGCATCGGGTGGACTCGGATCGGCGAGCGCTTCGGCCAGCTTCTGGACGCCGGCGACGATCTGCTCGGGAGTCGCCGGCGCCTGCAGCCGGTAGCAGCCGTCGAGCAGCTCGAGCAGCTCCACGTCGATTTCGGGCGGCACCTCGACCAGGAGCGGGGTAGCGGGATAGCGGGTGCGCAGTTCGCGCAGGATCTCCCGGGCGCCGCCGGGCTCGTAGCCGAGCGAGCACACGACGAGGTCGGCACCGTGAGCGGGGGCGCACCCGGCGGGCCCGGTCAGCGGACACTTGGCATGCCCCCGCGGGCCGGGGCAGATGCCGACCGCGTAGCCGGCGTAGCGCAGCCCCGCCGCGATCGCAAGCCCGGTCGCCTCATCGGGGTGCTCCACGAGAACCCGCGGATGGTCCGAACGCCAGGGTTGCGGGTTGAGGTTGATCGTCGGTTCGTCAGCAGCTGGTCTCGATGACACGAGCTACAAGCTAGACCGAGGCCTGGCGGGGACCGATCCGGGACAAACCGCAGAACGCTCAGTAGAAACCTGATTCTCCGTGGCCGACATCCCAGCTGATGTAGCCTGCGCGCCAGGATGTCTGAGATCTCACCCGCCCTCTACCGAGCAGGTTCGGGCGAGCCGCTGCTGCTTCTGCACGGCTTCACGGGCGCCTGGCATCACTGGCGCCCGCTGCTGGGCGAGCTGGTGGCCCGATATGAGGTGGTTGCGCCGACGCTGGCCGGGCATGATGGGGGCAGTCCCCTCCCAGCGGGCATGACCCCGGACTACGCCGGCTCGACGGATCTGCTCGAAGAGCATCTCGACGAACTCGGCCTTGGCACGGTCCATGTCGTCGGCAACTCGATGGGGGGTGCGCTGGCGCTCGAGCTCGCCAAGCGAGGCCGTGCGCGGTCCGTCGTCGCGCTGGCACCGGGCGGAGGCTGGACCACGGGGGACGGCGAGGCGCAGCGACTCGGGCGCTTCTTCGCCCGCCAGCTCCGGCTCGCCCGCGCGAGCGCATCTCGGGCGCCGACGATCGTCCGCCGGCCGGGGCCGCGGCGGCTGGCCCTGCGCGACGTCATGCGCCACGGTGAGCTGGTCTCGCCCGCGGAGGCGGTGGAACTGGTCCACTCCTCACTGCGATGCAGCGTCGCAGGCCAGGTGATCGAGGCTCTCAGGGCCGACCGCGAGGACCTGGTGCTGAGGGATCTCCACATGATCTCCTGTCCGGTCCGCCTGGCCTCGCCGCAGTTCGATCGCATCCTGCCGGCCGAGCTCCATGCGCCTCGCTTCCGCCGGGAGATCCCCGGCGTCGATCCGGTGACGCTCCCGGGCTGCGGACATCTCCCGATGTGGGACGACGCCCGGCTGGTGATCAGGACGATCACCGAGTTCGTCGACCGGCACCGCACGGCCGGCACACCGGTCATGCAGCCCGCTTCGGCCTGAGCTCGGATCGCGATGTGTGCATGGTCCGGCCGCCGCTGGACCCCGCCGGGCGTGAGCCGCCGTGAAACACGAAACGCCCCGTGGGTACGAGGCGTTTCCAGTACCGCTACCGGGATTCGAAAGGCGGCCATGGTGGCTCTGTAAAGCCATATTTCCCTCTGCAGAGCCAAACCTTATCCGCCGGAGAACGCTCCAGATCGCTCCAAACCACCCCCGACCTCACCCAACTTTCACCCAGCCGGCGCGATCGGACACCTGCTTTGTGGCGTGGCTGTTGCATGAAGCCGTCGGCGAGAACTTGGTTCGCCAAGCAGCGGCGACGGGCAGGCGAGATACTTGCCTCGTAATGGCTGACGAGGAGTCCACTACCCAGGCCCAGTGCATGCGGGGCGACAGGCCACCAACGCTTACCCGCCGACAGCGATGAGCCGCCTGGGTGGCGTATTGGCGGCCTGCGCGGTGTCCGTGTCGCTTGGCCCGGCGGTGCCGTCAGTAGCTGTCAGCGACACCGAGACCATTTCGCTACCACAAGTTGCCCGGGAGTTCGCGAGGATGATCCGACGCGATGCCCATCAGGTCTACCGGCACGCTAAGCGGCGTGTGACCGTAGCCCTCCGGCCCAACGGCATCCGCGTGCTGCGTGTCCACTACAGCGCAAACATCTTCGAAGGCACCGGGCACGCCGACTACGTCCTCAGCGCCGAATCGAAGCAAGGCACCGTTGTTGGCGTGCTTGTTGAGCAGTACAGCTACGAAGCCGGCTTCTATCCCGGGGGTGCGCACTGGTTTCGGTCTCTGGCGGAACGCTTCCGCGTACATGACGGCTCGGCACGCTTCCCCGGCCGGTGGGTATTCAGTGGCGAAGCAGAAGCAGGTAACGGCCACGCCGACGCACCGCCCGGTCCCGCACAAGCAGTTAGCTCGTTGACGATCTGCTCGCCCCGGGCCAGGCAGCTTCCGCGCCAGCTATACAACGAACTTCTGGTGTTCTTATTCGCAGCGAAGCATCACGTGCGATCAGGATTGCCCAGTCCCTCCTCGTACTGCTGACTGAGCCGCGACCTTGCTCGTCGAGTCGGGAAACGGCTTGCCGTAGATCATCTTCGTGGTCGGCGGGTCCGTGTGCCCGATCATCTTCATCAACTCCAGGTCGTTCAAACCCGCCTCGATCAGATAAGACGCGGCAGTGTGCCTCGCCAGGTGCAGCGTCACCGGGTCAAGCCCTTCCACGCCTTCGCCGCCCTGATGCCGACCGTCGATGCCGTGAACGGCAGGTTCGCCTCCCGGTCGAAAACAAGATCGTCGCCTTGGCTCGAACGTCATGTGCCCGACCCTGCCAGCCATAGCCGCGGAGGGTGCGGCGCGCCGCGGGCACCTCGGCCACAACAGCCCCCCAATCGTCCGGGGCCCGTGCGTTGGCCCGAAAGAAGGCCCGACAACGAGCTCGCGCCCTTCCAATCACCGATCTTGCGGGCACGGGCCCGACGTTCTGGCGCCTCCGTGGCATGCTTCCGGCCGCTGTGCGGCGCGCCGTTCGCGAAGCGCTGGAAGATGCAGAACTGGCACGAATCCTGGCACGAGCGGCCCCCAGAAGCAGGAAAAGCCCCAGTTTCTCGGGGCTTTTCAAGTACCGCTACCGGGATTCGAACCCGGGTTTCCGCCATGAGAGGGCGGCGTCCTAGTCCCCTGGACGATAGCGGCGCGCTTACGACCGGTCCGAGGCTAGCAAAGCCCGTCGAGCGGGTTCGTCTCGTCACCGGCCCGGTCGCAGTTCCCGCCCTGCCGGGGCCAGTGCGCTATCTTCGCTGCCCACCGCGCGGATGTGGCGGAATTGGTAGACGCGCACGGTTCAGGTCCGTGTCTGGGAAACCAGGTGGAGGTTCGAGTCCTCTCATCCGCATTGGGCCGGCATCTACATGTGCTGGCCGCGTGTGCGCGCGGCTACGCGGCCACGGTGCCGGCGGTGTGGTGAGGCACGGGCATCGCCTCCCCACGTTCGCGGAGTTCTTGCGAGTAGGCGCTAAGCGCCTCCTGGATCCGCATGGCAACCTCGGCGCTCGAGGAGCCGAGCGCGACAACACCCGGCAGATCAGGAAGATAGGCACCCCACCCGCCATCGTCGGACTGCTCGTAGATCACGACGTACTCGCTCATCGAAGCTCCTGTATGCCGCTGGCTCTCCTGATGCTACCGAGCGTTCCCACCGGGATGGTGTCGCTCTCCTTGCCCGCCACGACAATCCGCTCACGACGCGCCGGATGCGCCCACACCTCGTGGGATCCGCGCTGTCGCACCAGGTGCCAGCCGGCCCCAGTCAGCACCTTTCGAACCTCGCGATACGTCTTGGGCACCTCTGTGACCGTACGCCGGTCATGGGACGAAACTGCGGCCTGGCGTGGTGGTTCGAGTCCGCTCGGGCGCATCGTTGTCGAAATCGCAACGATCCCGCTGCATATGGGCATCATTTGATGTCGCGTCGCTCGGGTTCAGAATTGAGGCGGTTTCGCATCAGAGCCGCCAGCCCCATGACGCGCGCAGGTCGAGACCGCGGCGGTTCCCACTTCGGCGCCAAGCCCGAGCCCACCCGAGCGCCGCGCTTGACGCGCCACTTCTACGAGGTAGTGGACGGCGAGTGGGAGTTCGCCGCGCTCGCGGCCGTTCTGGCCCCCGACGCACTGTCGCGAGCGAAGTCGTCCACCATCTTTAGAGTCGTCGCGACGCCCTGATTGAGAAGCCGGTCGGAGAGCTCGCGGTCGGTCAGTGCCCTGGCGAGCTGCAGCGTACCGACCATCAGGCCGAAGATTGTGAGTGTGTTCGTCCGAGCGGCCTCGATGTCGTTCGGGTCTAGGCACGAGGCGATGTCGTCGATCTCGTCCGTGAGTTCGTCGGTGAAGACTTGTCTTGTGGCTGCGGGGCGGCGGGCAATCTCGTCGAGCAGCGCAGCAGAGGGGCAGCCTTCGGCGCACTGGTCGCGGTGTTGGGGGGAAAGATAGGCGCGGATGAACGCCTCGAGTCCCGACCGACCTGCGGGCTGAGCGGCGAAGCTGTCGCGTTGGGCGCGTAGCTGGTCGGCGAGGATCCTCTCATCCGCATTGGGCCAAATCGGCCCCTGTTGCAGGCGGCCTGCGTGCAGCGCAGGCGCTTGTCCGTCGCCCCGAGCGACCGTGAGCGCGCCGGTCCTTGGTCGGACGCTCGCGGTCGAGCGGAAGCAGGAGCGAGTTGGTCGCGCCAGCTCATGGACGCCCGCACCCTAGTCCGGCTCGGCGGCGACCGTCGAACAAAGGAAAATGCCTGGCGTGTCGATTTCCTGCGACCCCGTTCGACGTGCGGGTAGAAGCCACCCCATCCAACCCAAGGAGACAAAAAAATGCGGTTCATGGTTCTGGTCCCCGGGAGCCCCGAGTCGGAGGCGGGCGAGATGCCCAGCACCGAGATTCTGGGGGCGATGACGAGGTACAACGAAGAGCTGGTCAAGTCAGGGGTGATGTTGGCCGGCGAGGGCCTGCACCCGACCTCCAGGGGCGCAAAGGTCCGCTTCAACGGCAGCGAGCGCACTGTCATCGACGGTCCCTTTACCGAGGCCAAGGAGCTCGTCGCGGGCTACTGGATCTGGCAGTGCGCGTCGCGCGACGAGGCAATCGAGTGGCTGAAGCGAGCGCCGTTCGGCGGCGGTGTCGAGATCGAGCTGCGCCAGATCTTCGAGGCCGACGACTTCGGCGGGCAGCTGACGCCTGAGCTGCGCGAGGCCAACGAGCGGCTGCGCGAGCAGACCGCCCAGAATTAGGCGCGTGACGCCGTCGGCCACCCATCGTGCAATCGACGCCGTCTGGCGCATTGAGTCGG
>Ga0075017_100000998_pt1 | contig 16890 bp, 11 predicted proteins | sample AleBraG_ABR_2012_FD_71475 | JGI IMG/M metagenome (GOLD analysis project Ga0075017, IMG submission 71475) | Freshwater sediment microbial communities in response to fracking from Pennsylvania, USA - Alex Branch Run_MetaG_ABR_2012 | ecosystem: Environmental > Aquatic > Freshwater > Creek >... | reverse complement strand
AACAGAAGGTTCCCTGGCTGCCTTTCAGGTCGGGCACGCACATGCCGGAGAAGTTTCCCGGTGTGCTCCTCTCCGGCATGTGCGTGCCCGACCTGAAAGGCAGCCAGGGAACCTTCTGTTTCTGCACCACTCGCGCCAGTAACGATAAATTTCGCGAAGGCGGAGTTCGTGTCCCGATTACACGCAACGGCTCGGCTTGCCATTCCTACATTCCCGGCCCCGAGGATCCGCTGGGAGGTGGAACCGGCGGCGAGTTGCGCGTCGATTACGAGATTCGCCCCGACGCGAACAAGAAGCAAGCCCGTATCACAGTTGACTCGGAGAATTTCACGCTAAAGGTCGGCGAATACTCCGACTGGGTTCCCGTGAAGTTCAAAGCCCGCCTCGGTTTCAGCGCGCGCGGCATCTGCCGCTTTTATCTCAAAGAAGTGTCGCCGGAGATTGAAGTTTACGTTACGCCGGTGAACATTGATCCCGGGCGCCCCGATCTGCCCATTTCGCATCCGGTGACGTATTCGATCTATCTGGCGAAGCTTTTCGGCCCCTACGCCACACTCGGCCTGGCAGAAGATACATGGGCGCTCAATGAAGAGGTTCTCGACGACGGCGCTTTCCTGGCGCAGTGCTACGCCAATCACGACGATCGCGAACGCATGCTCTTCGACGCCCTGGAAAAAACAAGGCAAGGTCTCTGCGCCTGCGTCTTCGACACGACCGACCGCGTGCAGCACATGTTCTGGCGATATCTGGATGACGACCATCCGGCGGCACGGAAGGTGCCGCGCGATCAACGTCCTCATGTCATACAGGATCTCTACCGCCGCATGGACGATCTGATCGGTCGCGTCACCAAGCAGATCAGTGACGACACGCTGCTGCTGGTCGTCTCCGACCACGGTTTCAAGTCCTTTGCGCGCTGCGTAAACGTGAATGCGTGGTTGCACCAGAACGGCTACCTAGCGTTGAAGTCAGGCAAGACCGAAAGTGGCGACTGGTTTGAAGATGTCGACTGGTCCCGCACGCGCGCTTACACGATGGGATTGAACGGGCTCTATCTGAATATTAAGGGACGCGAGCGGGAAGGCATCGTAGAGCCCGGCGAAGAGGCCGACGCCCTGAAGGAGGAAATACGCGTCAAGCTCGATGGCCTGGTCGACCCCGCTTCGAAACGCGTCGGCATCACCGGCGTCTTTGCCTGTGACGCAGTGTATGCCGGCCCGTACGTCGACAATGCTCCCGACTTGATCGTCGGCTACGGTGACGGCTATCGCGCATCCTGGGATTCGGTGATGGGTAAAGTCACCAGCATGATCTTCGAGGACAATTTGAAAGCCTGGAGCGGCGACCACTGCATCGACCCGCGGCTAGTTCCGTGCGTGTTGTTCTCGAATCTTAAGATCGCGGATGAAAAGCCAGCCATCGTGGACGTTGCCCCGACCATTCTTAAGCTGTTCGGGCTGGGCCTGCCGGGACACCTCGACGGCAAGCCGTGGACGGTGGCAACTCCAGAGCCTTCTGTCTAGCTACTGCTGGCTGGAGGTCTGTGTTCTGGCCCGAGCGTCCAGTTGTTTTGCCTGAGGCAGACTGGCAGAATTCCATCCCCCGCCGAGCGCCTGAATCAACTGCACACTGGCCGCCATACGGCGCGCCAGAATCTGGACGGCGAGACGTTCGTCCGTGAGAGCAATACCCTGCGCCGTGGTCACTTCGAGGTAAGTCGTGACGCCACCCTTGTAGCGATTCTCCGAAAGCCGAAGCGACCTTTCGGCAGCCGCGACCGCGACGTCCTGTGTCTTGGCTTCATTCTCGAGGATCCGTGCCGCTGCGAGATTGTCCTCCACTTCCTGAAAGGACGTGAGAATCGCTTCCCGGTAATTGGCAACGCTCTGATCGTAGGCTGCTTTGGCTTGATCAGAAACTGCGCGCCGGCGGCCAACATCGAACGCCGTCACCAATGCGGAGGCGCCCAATGAAAAGAATCCGCTGGGACCGGAGAGCAGATTCGTGAGTGAGTCGCTCTCGAAACCGCCGGAACCCGAAAGACTCAAAGCGGGGAAATACGCAGCCCGTGCGACGCCAATTTCGGCGTTGGCCGCGGCAATCCTCCGCTCAGCAGCGGCGACGTCCGGCCGCCGCTCCAGCAGGTCCGAGGGAAGACCGGGCGGCACGACGGGTGGCGGCGTCGTCCACGGCGCAAAAGCGATCGTAAAGGTGGGGGCTGGTTGCCCGATCAGCACGGCAATAGCGTGCTCGAACTGCGCTCGTGCCACCTGTACGTCAATGGCCTGCGCGCGAGTAGTCTCCAGCTGAGTTTCTGCCTGCGCTACGTCGACTGCTGAAGCGACGCCGCCTTTATACCGGTTTTGCGTCAGTTCCAGTGCCTTCTCGTACGCATCGACAGTCGAGTTGAGCAACTGCTCCTCAGCGTCAAGCGTACGAAGCTGAAAATAATCGACGGCCAGTGCGCTGTGAATGCTCAGGCTGACATTTTCGAGGTCCCCGGCGCTGGCCTGGGCATTCGCGCGCGCCGCTTCCACCGTTCGGCGCACACGCCCAAAGAGATCGGGTTCGTAGGAAACTCCGACGACGGGCAGTTGAATATCAGAGTAATTAGCCGGCGACAGCGACGTGGCGAGAGCGCGATTCTGCGACTGACGACTCTGCGAGCCGGATGCCCCGCCGATGATCGTGGGATAGTAATCGGCACGGTTGAAGCGAACCAGGGCATGAGCCTGTTCATACTGCGCGAGTGCTGCCTTCAGGCTCTGGTTGGAAACGTTGACCTTTTCCTCAAGATCGTTCAGTTGAGGGTCGCCGAAGGTTTCCCACCATTTGCCTTTGGCGATCTGATCGCTGGGTTGTGCAGTTTTCCAGCCCTCGGGAACTTCCTTATAGGAGGCAGGCACCTCGGCCTTGGGCCGGGAGTAGCGCGGGCCCACCGCACAGGCGCTCAGCAGAAAAAGTCCACCTAAAAGGAGCAGAACGTGAACCCGCGTATTCCAATCAGGACGAATTGAGCTCAATTTCCGAACGCGTCTCACTTCTGTCCCGCCTGCGGCGCGCCGGTTCCAGTCTGGTTTTGCGCGACCCTCACCTCTTCTCCTGAAACCAGGGAATCGGGCGGGTTGATGATGATCGACTCGTCGCCAGTCAGACCAGAAATTACCTCGACATCGCTTCCAAAATCGTGTCCCAGCGTGATCGGCTTGAGGTCAGCGTGCTTACCGTCGGAAACGACCGCCACCCGCAGTCCCTCTGACCGAAACATAAGTGTGTTCACCGGAAGCGTGAAGGACGTGGCTCCCGGAAGCTTCAAATGCATCTCCGCATAGGCACCGCTGAGCAGGGTGCCGGTGGGATTGGCTACGTCAATCTCGACCAGAAGCGTCCTGCTGGCGGGATCGATCGAATCCGCCGTGCGAACCAGGTTGCCGGGAAATCGCCGTTCGGGGAATTCTGCCAGTGCCAGTTCCGCACCTAAACCTGGCTTAGCGCCGAGCGAATAGGCCTCAGGGACATTGACGTAAGCGCGCAATGTCGCCGTCTGAGCGATATGGAACAACTCAGTGGTCGTGCCGCCTGCTCCGGTGCCGGCGCTGATCAGGGCGCCGATGTCGGTGTTCCGCGCGGTAATGACACCATCAAAGGGGGCGTATATCTTCTCAAACGACTGCAGAGCTTCCAGTTGTTTAACGTTGGCCTCGTCGGCTTGCAACACGGCTTTACTAGCTGCATAGGCGCCTAGGGCGTTGTCAGTGTCCTGCTTGGAGACAGAATCGGTCTTCAACAAGTCCTGGTAGCGGTTCGCGGTGATCTGCGCCAGGCTGAGGTTCGCTTGCGCAGTGTTCAGATTTGCCCTTGCCTGCTGTAGCTGCTGATCGACTTCCGGAGTTTCAATTTCAGCCAGCAGTTGGCCTTTCTTCACGTGTGCGCCGATGTCCGCGTACCAATGTTTCAGATAGCCGTTCGTCCGCGCGTAAATCGGAGCGGTGATGTAAGGCTGAACATTGGCCGGCAGCACGATCTCCTGTGAGGCGGCAGCCCGCTTCGGCTGGACCACGGAGACCGTGGGTATCGCCAAACGCGCAGTTTCCGCCTTCAAGGTAGCGCGGGCCCTCACGCGTGGCAGCACGCCGGAGATCACGACCAGCGCCACGACGGCGAACACGGCAACCGCTATCAGCCATCCCCGTTTTGAAGCCCGCGGCCCCGGGTCATTGTGGCGCGGCGTCAGTTCTTTGGTGACCACTCGCTGCTCCACCGTATCGTCTTCTCCGACTCGCATGAACTCTCCAACGGCCCCATTTGTTGTACTAAAAAGATGATGACTGCATCCATCCGGATTCAGCTTCCTTCCCGTTCCATGCGCCAACCATGCAACAGGCTGAAGAATACGGGCACGAAAAACAGAGTCGCAACCGTGGCAAACATCAACCCACCGATGACCGCCCGGCCCAAAGGCGCATTCTGTTCACCACCTTCGCCAAGGCCGACCGCCATCGGAATCATGCCGATGATCATGGCCAACGCAGTCATCAACACAGGCCGGAAACGCGTGAATCCTGACTGAAGGGCGGCGGTCACGGCGTCCTTGCCTTCCTGCATCTGCTCCTTCGCGAAGCTGACCACCAGAATGCTGTTGGCCGTGGCTACGCCCATGCACATGATCGATCCCGTAAGCGCGGGCACGCTCAGCGTGGTTCGACTCACGAACAGGAACCACGCAATCCCCGCAAGCGCCGCCGGAAGCGCTGAAATAATGATGAAGGGATCGAGCCACGACTGAAAATTAACGACGATCAGAAGGTATACCAGCAATATGGCGAAGGCGAGTCCGCCTATCAGGCCGATGTACGAGGAGCGCATGGTCTGAATCTGCCCGCGGACAATGATCTGTGAGCCGCGGGGCAAATACTTTTCATTGTCCTTGACGATGCGGTCAATCTGAGCCGCAACCGCACCCAGATCGGTTCCTTGCACGGCACCGAAAATATCGACCACGGGACGAATGTTGTAGTGAGAAACCACTCCCATCCCCACGCCGCGGTTGATGGACGCCAAGCTGGCGAAGATCTCAGGGTGGGCCGTGCCATTCGTGACCGGGATGTTTTCGAGATCCTGCAAACTCTGAATTCGATATTGGGGCGTCTGGGTTGCGATCGAATAGCTGACGCCGTTTTTCGGATTCAGCCAGTAAGTGGGTGCTGTCTGAAAGCTACCGCTGAGCGAGATCAGCAGGTTCTGCGCCATGTCTCGCTGAGTGAAACCAACTTCACCGGCTTTGGTTCGATCCACCAGGATATGCAGCTTGGGCTGATCAAAAGTTTGCTGCACGCGCAAGTCCGACGTGCCAGGAATGACCTTGATCTGTTGCAGAAGCTTGTCGGCGAAGATGCGATTCGACTGCTGGTCGTTGCCCACGATCTGCACATCGATCGGCGACGGCAGCCCAAAATTCAGAATCTGACTGACGATGTCAGCTGGCAAGAACGCGAAGCTCACTCCCGGAAACTGCTCGGTTAATTTCAGACGCAGGTCGTGGACATACTCGTCGGTAGGGCGATGCTCTTTCGACAGGCTTACCAGGATGTCCGCGTCCGCAGGTCCGGTAGGCGCCGAATTGCTGTACGAGAGATTGATGCCGCTGTAGGGGAGACCGATGTTGTCGATGATGCTCGATACCTCGTTCGGCGGAATCTGCTCACGAATGGATTGTTCGACCAGATCGCACAGCCGCGCCGTCTCCTCAATGCGCGTGCCGGTGCGTGCCCGAAGGTGCAGCTTGAACTGGCCACTATCCACTGCAGGGAAGAAGTCCTGCCCGAGAAAGGGAACGATCGCCACCACGGATAACACGCAGGCTGCAAAGAACGAGAGCAGAAACACGCGGCGATGGTGGAGGCAACGTTCCAGCAGGGAATGGTATCCCTCACGGAAGCGTTCGAATGCCTCCTCGAACCCCGCTTGCAGACGCACCAGAGGATTGCGGCTGGTTTTCAGGTGATGGCTGGACTCTTCTTCGTGTCCCCGCAACAGATACTTCGCCATGGTGGGCACCACCGTCCGCGACAGCACATAAGAGGCCAGCATCGCGAACGAAACGGCTTCCGCCAGAGGCACGAACAGATACCGCGCTACTCCCGAGAGAAAGAACATCGGGACGAACACGATGCAAATGGCGAGTGTCGACACGAAGGCTGGCACGGCGATTTGCGCCGCTCCGTCCAGAATCGCGTGCTCGATTTCCTTGCCCAGCGCGATGTTGCGGTTGATGTTTTCGATTTCGACGGTGGCATCGTCCACGAGAATGCCGACTGCCAGCGCGAGGCCGCCGAGCGTCATGATATTGATGGTCTCGCCGAGTGCGCTGAGAGTGATGATGGAGGTCAGAATCGCCAGCGGAATCGATACGGCGATAATGACGGTACTCCTCCAGCTGCCCAGGAAGAGCAGAATCATCAGACCTGTCAGGCAGGCGGCGATGGTGGCTTCCTTGAGCACGCCATCGATGGATGCACGGACGAACAGAGACTGGTCGGCCAGTGGGGTGATGCTCAGTTCCGGTGGCACCGTGGCCTGGATCTGCGGAAGCAACTTCTTGATGCCCGCGATCACGTCGAGCGTAGAAGCGTTGCCCGCTTTTTGAATGGTCAAGAGCGCAGCGCGCTGCCCGTCTACGCGAACGATATTGGTTTGCGGGGGAAATCCGTCGCGCACCCAGGCAACGTCGCGGATATAGATGGTTGTGCTGCCCACGGTCTTGATTGGCAGGTCGTTCAGTTCGGCGATCGTCTGGGGGCTACCGTTAATGTCGACGTCGTATTCGAGCCCGCCGATCTTCGAGGTCCCCGCCGGCAGAATCAGATTCTGCACACTGATCGCATTGACCACGTCGAGCGGCGACAAACCTTTTGCCTGCAAAGCCGTGGTGTTCAGATCCACCTGAACTTGCCGTTGCTTGCCGCCATAGGGATAGGGAACCGCTGCTCCCGGAACGGTGACCAGCCGGGTACGAATGAAATTCAGCGCGTAGTCATTCAGGTCCTGCTCGGAAAGTTTCTGCCCGGATAGCGCGAGCTGCAGAATCGGTACGCTGGAGGCGCTGTAACTGATGACGAGCGGTGGCGTGGTTCCGAGGGGCAGTTGCCGAAGCTGGGTTTGGGAAATCGCTGTGACCTGAGCGATAGCTTTCTCGATCTTTGCGCTGGGCTGGAAGAAAACCTTCACGACCGCGATACCGTTCAGCGACTGCGACTCGATGTGCTCGATATCGTCGACCGTGGTAGTCAGCGACCGTTCCGTATTGCTGATGATACGGTCGCTCATTTCCTGAGCGTTGAGTCCGGCGTAGTTCCAGATGATGCTCACGACTGGAATGTTGATGTTGGGGAAAACGTCGGTCGGAGTGCGATAGATAACGATCGGGCCGAGTATCAACAAAAGCAGAGCGGCAACGACGAAGGTATAAGGCCGTCTTAACGCGAGCCGAACAATCCACATAAAATCCCTTTGGTTCTAACCCAGCGAGCCGACGCGCATGAAGTATGAAGGATGAATCGGTCGGCGAACCTAGAGCCGCTCCCATCAAGTGCACGGGAGAGTCCATCACTGCAACGGTCACCTGAGGTGAAATATTAGCCTTAAAATCAATCGCTTACAATTTATGCGACGGTCCAGCGTCTCTGGTCAGGTAACAGAAGATTCGTAAAGAGTCGAATACTCGACACTTATTCGACTCAGTCAGGACGGCTGGAGATTCCCAACTTACGCATCCGGTAGATGAGCGTGGTTCGAGGTACTCCGAGGCGGACGGCAGCCCCGGCTGCGCCGCCAAGCACCCAGTCGCACTCCCGAAGTGTGTTGAGGATATGTTCCCGCTCCGCGTCTCGTAGGGTCCGGGTGGCGGCTGTGGGCGGATTCACCGGTGACGCCGCGAGCTTCAGTTCTGCCAGGGGCAGCTCCAGAGTTCCGCCGGAAGAGAGGATCACCGCTCGCTCAATGAAGTTTTGCAGCTCCCTAATATTCCCCGGCCAGCTGTATTCTCGCAGGGCGCGGATCGCCTCATCAGGAATGTTCGTGATCTTCCGGTTCATGGCTAGCGCGTACTTCTGAGTGAAGTAGCGTACCAGCAGGGGAACATCATCCGCCCGTTCCCGCAGCGGCGGAATCCTGATCGGAAAAACGTTCAAGCGATAGTAGAGGTCGGCTCGGAATTCACGTTCCTCCACCATCTTTCCCAGGTCGCGATTGGTAGCAGCTATCAATCGGACATCGGTGCGGATCGAGCGATTGCTGCCGAGCCTCTCAAATTCTTGTTCCTGCAGAACACGTAGGAGTTTCGGTTGCAGTTCGAGAGGGATGTCTCCAATCTCGTCCAGGAATAGAGTCCCTTTGTTCGCAATCTCAAAACGGCCGAGCTTCCGCGCAATGGCTCCTGTGAACGCCCCCTTCTCGTGGCCGAAGAGCTCGCTCTCCAGCAGCCCGAGTGGAATGGCGGCGCAGTTCAGCTTCACAAACGGGTTATCTCTGCGGGTACTCAGGTTGTGGATGGCCCGCGCAATCAGCTCTTTGCCGGTTCCGGTCTCGCCTTGAATGAAGACGCTGGTGTCAATGGGAGCGACCTTCTCAGCCTGTGCAAGGACATGCTTCAGCCCCGTGCTCTGCCCGAGAATCTCTTCGAAATAGCGATCGCTGCGAATTTCATTCCGCAGGTAGAGCCGCTCTTCAGCGAGGCGCTCACGTGATTCGCTTACGGCGCGGAACTCAAGGGCATTCTCGAGAGCGATGGCCACCTGGCTGGCCACCTGTCGCAAAAAGTCCGCATCCTTCTCGGTGAATCTCCCCTGGCGGCGGTCCAGCAGATGCAGCACACCCAGCGTCCGGTCCCGGCGCGCGATCGGAAGGAAACAGCCGGATTGAATTCCTTCGCCTTCGTTGATTTTCGAGGGCAGCGGCTCCAGGTCGCTGGGCGCAGTGGCATAAAGGACTGGTTGCGTGCTCTGCAGAGCTTTCCCTGGACTCGATCCGGCAATGGGGATAACCATTTCCTCGCGAAGGAATCCTCTGGTAGTGGGGAAGTCCAGGCCGTAGATGCGCAAGTGCTGATGGTTCGCCTCCGGCAGCGAAAGACATACCGCATCACATTGCATGGCCGCGCGGACGCTCCTGGGGATGGCCTTGATCAGTTCGGAGAATGCCAGGTTCGACACCACCGCGTTGTTCACGTCGAGCAGCAGTTTTAAACGGTCGCGCTCACGAACCACCTGTTGCTGAAAATCCTGGGCGTCGCTGTAGTTGAGGGCATTCTCCACCGCAACCGCCACTTGACCTGCAACAAGCTCTGGGATCTCCAGATCGCGCACATCGTAGGCGTGGGGTGACGCCGAGCCGATGTTAAAAGCGCCCAGGCGCCGACGGGGGGTGGTCAACGGCAAGCTACAAAACGACTTCACACCGTGATCGATCAGAATCCTCATGACCCGCGGTGACCGGGTTTCGCGTTCAATGTCGCCCACTACGAGCGGCTTCTGGTTCTGCCAGACCCAGGCCGAAGGCGACTCCTCCATCGAAAATTCCATGCCCGGCTGCAAAATGCCCGGCTGCCGCGTATCCAGGGTATGAAGCCGCATCACATTGCGATCGGGATCGTGCAGGAGCAGACTCAGGTAGGTGAAATTCAGGATCGAATGGAGCCTTCGGGCGAGTTCCTGAAACAGTTCTTCAAGGCTGCGGTGGGCGGCGATCGCCTTGGCAACCTCCAACACCGTGACGTAGCGGTTATCGGTCTCTTCGCTGATCTGACGAAAAGGAATTCCCATAAAGCTCCTGACACGCGCCCTTGGCGCGACTCGTCCCCCTGATTTTGCTAACCCCGGCGCGCCCCAGTCGCTTTGAGACTTAGATGAAGCGCGATGTCAATCGGTGTCGAAATTTAGACGAACGCTTTGTGCCGGAAGGTTGCGCCGCCTCGCGTCGCAGCGAAATTGACACAGTAAGCCGCTGAAATGAATGGTCGGCCCAGGGGAGTAAAGCGTTGGCACGGTGTTTGCACAAGCAAGGGAGGCAACCGCCGGACTTGGATTCTGTGACTTGAGACGTACACCAAGGCCCGAACGGCGATCATTGCGGACAAATCGAAGGCACTGATAGAGAGGTCTTATGGAGAAACGAAGGCTCGGAAACAGCAATTTGGAGATCACCCCCATCGGCATCGGGGCGTGGGCGATGGGTGGTGAAGGCTGGACGTGGAGCTGGGGTCCGCAGGACGATCGCGAGTCCATCGCCGCGATTCAAGCAGGGTTGGACCGCGGCATTAACTGGATTGACACAGCCGCAGTCTACGGGCTGGGGCATTCCGAAGAAGTGGTGGCACGGGCGCTCGAAGGCCGGAGCTCCCGGCCCTACGTGTTCACCAAGTGTGCGCTGGTGTGGAACGAAAAAGGAGAGATCAGCAACTCATTGAAAGCCGAGTCCATCCGGCGCGAGTGCGAAGCCAGCCTGCGGAGACTGCGGGTCGATGTGATCGACCTCTATCAGGTTCACTGGCCCGATCCCGGCCCTGACATCGAGGAAGGCTGGACCGAGATGGCCCGGCTGAAGGACGAGGGCAAAGTGAGGAACATCGGCGTTTCGAACTTCAATGCGCAGAAAATGAAGCGGGCGCTGAGCATTGCTCCCATCACCTCGTTGCAGCCCCCTTATTCCATTCTTAACCCCGACGTGGAAGACGAGACTCTCCCCTTCGCAAGTCGCAACCATATTGGGGTGATCGTCTATTCGCCGATGTATTCCGGCCTGCTCACAGGCGCGATGACGCGTCAGCGAATCGCCAATTTCACTGCCGACGACTGGCGGAGTCACAATGCCAACTTCCAGGAGCCCTTGCTCTCGCGCAATCTGCGGCTGGTCGAACTGCTTCGCGAGATTGGGCACCGTTATGGTCGAACCGCCGGCGAGTTGGCCATCGCCTGGACCCTGCACAACCCCGCCGTTACCGGAGCGATCGTCGGTGTGCGCAGTCCCAGACAGGTGGAAGGGATCATTGGAGCGGGAGAGTTTCGGCTCTCGACAGGCGAATATAACGAGATTCAAAGCGCGGTGCAGCAGGAGGTCGCTTAAGAGCGTCCACGCATCGCGCACAGAATCTCCACGACAGGGTGGTCGTCAATCTCGAGCGGCCTTACTCATTCAGCGAGCAGCTGCAATCCGCCGGCGGCACGTGAGCCTTAAGGAAATCAGCCGCGCGTTTGTAGGCGTCGATCTGGTTTTCGACGCGGGCGAAGCCGTGACCTTCGTTCTCGTAGACTTTGTAGTCGACCACTCCGCCGCGCTTCTTGATAGCGTCGACCACCTGTTGTGATTCGGTCTTCGGGCAACGGGGATCGTGTCCGCCGGCGAGCAGCAAGAGCGGTGCTTTCACATTGTCAATGAAGTGGATCGGCGAACGGTCCTCATAGAGCGCTTTGTTCTTTTCGGGATCGCCCATGGTGGCGAGGTCCGACTGCTGTAGCACCGGATCCTCATTCTCAATCTCGGTGAACCAGTTCACGAAGGGGACAATGGGAACGCCCGCCGCCCAGACCTCGGGGGCTTTGGTCACGCCCATCATCGTCATGTAGCCGCCGTAGCTGCCTCCCATGAGAATGAGTTTCTTGGGATCGACGTAGCCCGTCTGCTTGATCCAGTCAGCAGCGGCCAGTACATCCTGCAGATCGCCGCCGCCCATATCGAACAAGTTCGCCTGCTGGAATTCTTTGCCGTAGCCGGTCGATCCCCGGTAGTTCGGGGCGATGACGATATACCCCTGGTTCGCCACGAATTGCACGAAGCGATTAAACGAATTGACTGTCTGCGCCGTGGGGCCACCATGTACGAAGACGATCGCGGGATGCTGCGCATTGCGCGGCAGGTTATAAGGCATGTAAACGAAAGCTGAGATCGTCCATTTGCCGTCTCGGCTGGGATAGTGAACCAGGAATGGTTCGACCATGTCTTGCGGACGCACACCAGCCAGCAGCGAATGCGTGACCTGGGTCGACTTGCCGCTCGCGAGTTCATAGGTCCAGGCGTCGTTAGGCGCGGTGGGACCGTTATGGTAGTAGAGAAGCCGCAAGCCATCGCGCGAGAATGCCGATGACGATCCACCTGTCGCGTTCACACCCTTGGGTAAGGGAAGGGAAGCCGTCTTTCCGCTTGTGAGGTTGTGCAGGTAGATGTCAGTGTTGCCGTCAACGTTAGCGGTCCAGGTCACAGATTTGCCGTCCGGAGAAAATTCACCGCCGTTGATCTCCCACTTATCTTCGGTGAGCCAGGTGATTTTCTTGGTAACAATGTCGAGCAGGCCGACGTTGTCGTAGCCATTACCCGCATTCGAAGTGATCAGAACTTTCTTGCCATCGGGAGAAATTGCATTCGCAGAGTAACGCTGCTCGCCCTGATGCGGCGTCAGCAGCGTACTCTTTCCCGTCGCGACCTCCGCGACGAAAATGTTTGAGTCGGTGCCCTTGGCTTGCGCCTGCGTATAGACGATCCATTTACCGTCGTTCGACCAGATCTCACCCTCGTTGAGTTTGTCGGCGGGAGTGCCGGTCGTCAGGTGATGCACCTCGCGCATGAGCGTGTCGTACACATCGATCTCAAAGACTGACGAGGTCTTCGGTTTCACCATGTACGCCAGGTAGCGGCCATCCGGCGACCATCTGGGATGTAGTTCAGCAATCTCAGGCGTGTTGGTAAGATTGACCAGCTGCCCGGTTTTCGGCGAGACGAGGAAAATGTCCCACTGCTCGTTGCCATCGTAGTCAGACTGGAAGGCAATCCACTTCCCGTCGGGAGACCACGCCGGCGAACTCTGCCGCTGATCGCTGATGGTGAGCTGCTGCGCCCACCCGCCTTCGGCGGGAACCAGCCAGAGATTGTTGCGCCCGCTGATGTTGGAGACGAATACGATCGTCTTGCCATCTGGCGACCAATCTGTGCCGCCGACGCCGCGCGTCATGTAAAGCTTTTCAATGGACAGGTTCTTTTCCACCTGCGCGTTCGGCTTGCTGGCAATCTGCTTGGGATCGGTAACGGCGTTCGGCGCGGGCAAGGTTGCGGCGAGACTCGCAGTGCTCATAGCTACGACCATAGCAAAGAGGAAAAAAGTGCGCATGGGTTGTCCTTGAATCGAAGAATGGACAGTTTAGCAGGGAGAGCGGTCGCGAGGGCGACTGGCGCCGCTTCCGGACTGGCGAAGGCCACTTCTACACCGCGTTCTTGTGAATGTCGACCGTCGACCAGGTCTTGTCGCCGGCATGACAGATATTTTCAAGCGGACAGTCAACGCACTTGGGTCGGCGCGCAACACATAACCGGCGGCCGTGCCAGATGACCTGGTGCGAGAACAAGGTCCACTTGTCACGGGGGATGATTTTCATGAGGTCTTGTTCGATCTTGGCGGCATCCGTCTGTTTGGTGAGTTCGAAGCGGCGCGAGATGCGGGTGACATGCGTGTCCACCACCACGCCCTCATTCTTCTTGAACCAGGTTCCGAGCACGACGTTGGCCGTCTTGCGTGCCACTCCGGGCAGGGTCAGAAGCTGATCCATCTGATCAGGTACCTGGCCTCCGAACTCAGCAACGATTTTCCTGGCCGCGCCTACCACCGATTTTGACTTGTTACGGAAAAAGCCGGTGGATCGCACGTCCGGCTGAAGCTGTTCCGGGGTGAGGGCCGCAAAGTCCTGAACGGTGGGATGCTTCCTGAAGAGCTCAGGTGTGACCATGTTCACGCGCACATCCGTCGATTGCGCGGACAGGATGGTTGCTACCAGCAGCTCCCATGCGCTTTTGTGGGTGAGAGCGCAGGTGACCTCAGGATATTGCTTATCGAGGCGAGTGATGATGTCGTTGACGCGCTCAGGCGCAAGCGGATCGTAGGCCTTACGACCTTGGACGGACTGCTTCTTCGGGAACGAGACGACAAGAGACGAACTTGTTTGTCCCGGTCGCGGCGATTTTGCTTCAGCTCGTGATAAGGACTTTGTCGAGCCGCGCTTGATTTCCGTTACTTTGGAGGCCCTGCCGACCTGGCGTGTACGAGCCCCTTCGTGACGCCCGGTCTTCGCTGGTTGACGGGGAACCACACCGCGTGCCATCTACCTTGCCTCCACGAACGAAGCGTATGGTAGCAGATTGAGCAATGAAAACTCGCAGGCTAGCCGACCGGATCGCCGGTGGAAGGCGTTCGTCGGGCCGCTCAGGAATTTGGCGCCTTACACATATCCTTTTGGTAACCGGCGGGTTCGCCAAGTTTGATTGACGCCAAGATTTCAGCCCGGTAGTCTGGAGACGTTCCCCTAGGTATAAACCATGTCAGTGAAGTCAATTCAGCTCGGGCAAGTGTGGCGCAATGACAACGACGGTAAAGATTATCTGGTGACCAAGCTGTACAACGAAGTGTTTACGCAGTTCGCGCTGCTGCGGCCGGCAGGTCTGTCGGCGCCGGAGACGCCCACGGTGCGGGTAAAGGTGAGCAAGTCGGCGGAAGGCTCGACACTGCCCGGATACACATTCACGCAAGAAGGGGCATTCTAAGGCCGGCGGCTCTTGTGCGATGAAGCTCCGTTTATCCCAGGTGTCGACAAGAAACCCGTAATTCCTGAACTCTCCGCATGACCGAAAAGATACTGGCTGTAATTTTTGTGTTCATCAAGTCGGTGATTGGTGTGACCGGCTACGGCGGCGTCGCCATCCTCATGGCGATTGAGTCCGCCTGCATCCCTCTGCCCTCAGAGCTGATCATGCCCTTTGCGGGCTACCTGGTTTATGAAGGAGCGATGAAACTGTTCTGGGTGGCGACCGCCGGCGCGATCGGCTGCAATTTGGGGTCGCTGCTCGCATACGAGATTGGCTACTACGGCGGCCGGCCACTGGTTGAAAAGTACGGCCGCTGGATCCTGCTCAGCCGCCGCGAATTGGACTGGGCAGATCGTTTCTTTCTGCGCTGGGGCTACCTGGCGGTCTTCATCGCGCGTCTGCTGCCGGTGATCCGGACTTTCATCGCTTTGCCAGCTGGCATCGCGCGTATGCCACGCGGACGCTTCCACATCTACACCTTTCTTGGTTCCTGGCCCTGGTGTTTTGGGCTCGCATGGTTCGGCATGAAGCTCGGTCAGAACTGGCGCGAACTGGGCAAGTACTTCCATCAGTTCGATGCAGTGATTGGTGCGATTCTGGCCATCGGAATCATCTGGTTTGTCTGGTCGCACTGGCAGAACCGCATTCAGGCGCAGAATTAAAGAACCTATTGCTGGGGAGCCGTCATTTGTGAAAATCAACAACCAGGAAGGGAAACGCCGTGAAGAGACTGGCACTCGCGTTGTTAATCTGCACTCTTAGCCCGATGATCAGCGCAGCGCAATCTGCTCCCGCAGAGCAGGGCAAGCCGTTTGTGGTCGAGTACTACTACAAGGCCAAGTGGGGGTCGGCAGAGGAGTTCCTCAAACTGTTCAAGAAGAATCACTACCCGCTGCTGAAAAAGCAGGTTGAGATGGGGCGGATGTTGAAGGTCTGGATGGATCAGCCGCGCTATCACGCCACCGAAGACGGCCGCTGGGACTACCGAGTCACCATCGTCTTCAAGAATGCGACCCTCGCCAACGAACCATTCGATGAAGACTCCCTGAAGAAGCAGCTCTTTCCTGACCAGGAAACCTACACTCGAGAAGAGCAACGCCGCTTTGCGATCCTCGACGCTCACTGGGATGTGCCGATCAAGTCGGTAGATGTCGAAAAGTAGAACTGCATCTCACCTGGCCGTCAGGTGCAGGTACTGTCTTAAATACTGTGTTTTACGAGGTTGACCAATGCGTACAGCAAGAAGCTGTCGCATCTGAAGGCCGCTGTCGCGCTTCATTTTGCCTACTATAATTTCTGCCGTGTTCATGCTTCCTTTCGTGTCACTCCCGCATGGAAGCGGGGCTAACCGATCACGTTTGGAGAGTAGGAGAACTGCTCTCGGTGATTTAAGAAAAGCTCACCCATGCTCCGATCCCATTCCTCAGACTGTGCCCTGAGTCGGTTAATTGACTCGTCAGATAACCGACGAATCCCTTTGTCCGTACAGGTCACTATCTCCAAACCGCTAATCGTGCCCGTATTTAGTCTTTCTGCTGAGACGACAAGATGAGTGGCAAGCGGTATTAGCAATTCAACTGATCGTGGTCGGTAGTATCTCTCTGCCCAAAATATAGCCGCATTTACATTGTCTCCAGCGATGGCAATGGTTTCCATCTTTTGACAAAACGCTGACCATTTCTCATTGATTGTTGCGTACTGGAACAGAAATAGTTGAGGGACTGGATGAGCAAAAGCGATCAAGCACTGTGCATCCAGTTTCTCGCTACTCGCGTCCAAAACCTCCTTGCCCATTCGTTCAATCAGTAAGGGCCGCTCGGCCGTTTCGGTGTGAGGCAGAGCTGCAATTATCTTGTTGGAGATGTGCCGAGCAGTGTCCATACTACGTGCGCAAGAGATGGCCGCGCCTTGTTCTTGAACGATGGTAATTTTTGATGCGTTGTGCCCAAAACGGCCCCCAGCCCAATTTCTGTTCGTGAGCGCTGGCGTGTTTGTCCAACGAGTATCTCCAGCGATCAGTAGGCCATCAGTCCCGATCATCCCTACTTGGATCGTCATTGGTGGAATCCCCCTTCTACCGGGACGATTGTAGAGTTCAGGGGCCAGTTATTCACAGTTCGCCCCCGGCAACACGTTGTTTAAGATACTGCCCATGGGCCGCTTTGATCTGCGATTCACACTCGTCGAGTAAGTTAGAATCACTCGGTGGGACCTGCCATCCAGTGCCGGAATCTGCGGAAGACTTATGACGGTAAAGTCGAAGCCGTCCGC
>Ga0075017_100000997_pt1 | contig 16897 bp, 10 predicted proteins | sample AleBraG_ABR_2012_FD_71475 | JGI IMG/M metagenome (GOLD analysis project Ga0075017, IMG submission 71475) | Freshwater sediment microbial communities in response to fracking from Pennsylvania, USA - Alex Branch Run_MetaG_ABR_2012 | ecosystem: Environmental > Aquatic > Freshwater > Creek >... | reverse complement strand
CTCCCAATCCCCTGTGCGCTGTAGCATTCTTGGAATCTTGCCCTAGCGCGCCTCGGAACTCCTTCTCGGCGTCGGCAAGCTTTCCAGCAGACAATGCCTGCCTGCCGCGCCGGAGTTGTGCGCTGACGCTATCCGCCGATAAAGTCGTCTCAGCGCCGCCTGCCACCGTGACACTTTCTGCGCTCACCGTGTGCAGAGCGGTCAATTCCAGCTCGCTCTTGATCCGCTGAAGTTTTGCCAACGACTCTTTCTTTGCATTCAGCCGAATCACCGGCAGATCTTCCGCGGTGAGAACGCCAGACAGCTCCGCGCGTTCCTTGTCTGCCTCGGCCTTTTTCCCGGATTTCTCCGTTGCGTAGAGATACATTGCCTCGTCTTCGGCACTATCCGGAGCGCGCTCGGTTGCCTCGTGAAAATACTTTGTGGCGCTCTTAGAATCCTTCCCCTGCAACGCCAACAGGCCGAGGTTGAAGGGATAATCATCTTCGTCCGGCTCGAGTTCTGACGCGCGCGCTAAATCTGCTTTTGCCGCGACGATTTTCCCCTGACGTCCATGGGCAATTCCCAGGTTATTGAGTATGGCTGGGATCTCGGACCCTGCCGCAGGATCTTCCTCTAAGGCATGAAGCAGCACGGCGAAGACATCCTCCGCCCTGTCCGGTTCGTCGGTAAACAATCGGCATACGCCCGTCGCAAAAACCGCTTCCACATATCGTTCATGAACCTTCGGCACCCGCGCGAACCAAGGCAGCGCGGAACTGCAATCCCGCCGAACGTAATACGTCATTCCAAGCGCAAAGTCGGGTTGCGGCCATCCGGGCTCAAGCCTTGCGGCCTCGCGGAGTTCGCGAATGCGAATCTCATCGTCAACCGCAATTACGCCTCGCACATAATGCTCGAACGCATCCAGGCGTAAGGGATGTTGTCTTTTTGCGAAATCTTCCTGAGTATGCGGATAGTTTTTGCCCGAACCCTTAAGCAATCTCCAGACCAGGCGCGTTTGCAAATCCATCAACGAATCCAAGGTTCCGGTTTCGACCATCGGAGCTTGCAACGTCATGGAGTTTACCGCCAGGATTCTCGCCTCAATCGTCAGCGAAGAATCCTTCGCGAAAAACCGGCCTACTACGATGTAGTCTGCGTCCAGCTCTTCCGCGATGTGTAGCATGGACGCCCGGCTCAAGCGCGAAGTTCGGGGAAGGCCGTCACGATCCAGCTCTCGGGCCAGCGCTTGGTGCGAGTAGATTTCTTCTCCCGCCGCGGACAACTGCTGGATCGTCAGCTCCTCCAGTCCCTGGCTGAGCCATTCGTGCCTGGGTGATGCCCCGGCATTCTCAAAGGGAAATACAAGATAAACGCCCTGCTGATAATTCGTGGCGAGTGCAGTATGCGCCTCGGAATTTCTCGGAAGTGTCAGAAGGAAAATTGCACTAAAAAGAACTGAGCTTAGTGCGATCAAGCTAGAACGCGGAATACGGGAGGGGCGCCCCATCTCACTTGCATTGTAGCAGACGCCCGCATTGGAATTTGCAGATCGCAGAAATTTTACAGACTGATCCCGGGACTTCTGGTCTTTACGGCTGAGTATTCTCCGCCTGCTTGGGGGCCAGAACTTCCTGAATCGCTGGTTCTTTCAACATTGCAGCGAACGCCGGATCGGTCTTGGCCGAGGCAAGTTCTTTGTATCCCTCATCCTTCGCCTTGCGAAGGTAAATTATGCAGCGTTCCAGATTTCCAGCTTGTGCGAAGGACTTCGCCAACAGAAAGTAGAACTTGCCGCGATCCTCCACGGATCGATCCTGCAACACGGAGCCGCTTCTTGAATTGCCATGGTCAAACAGCTGCGGATCAATTGCCAGGGCCTGACGGAACGCAGAGATGGCCTCTTCGTACTTTCTTTCCCCGAAGTAGGCGTACCCGAGATTGCTGTAAAGCACGGCCATCTCAGGACGAATTCCAATGGCCTTCTTGTACGCTCGGATAGCCTTGCCGTACTTTTTTCTTTGGTACCAGATCGTCCCAATGTTGTTCTGCGCGTCAGCATACATCGGATCTGCCTTGGTTGCGCGCTCGTAGTATTTCAACGCCATGGGCAAAGCCGCCTGTTGATGCATCGCAATTCCTAACTTATTCAGATAGACCGGATTCTGCGGATTCTGGTCGCAGAGTCTTTTGTAGATCTGCGCCGCTTCCCGGTATTCCTTGCGCGCCATATAGAGGTCGGCCAGCTGCTCATCGGTGAGCTCAGGACGCACCACCACGGTGGCAGATTGTGCAGGCGATTGCGGCGGCGATTGTGACACCCGTGTCTCTACCAACGGCTTGGACAAGTCTTCATCGGTGAATGATTGACCTGCGGAGGGTACTGTAGCTACGTAGAGGAGAGTAAAGCCCGAAACTGCCACTAAAAGACTTCTCATGGCGAGTCTCCCTTCTCCGGCTGAGGCTTAGCCTTGTCGGGGTCCTTCTTCTTACCTCCAAACATACCAAAAACCTTGCCCAAAGGGCTCTTTTTCTTGTCCCCCGGGGTATTGGAGTCACCGGGCTGCCCTGTCGCCCCCGGCGGGCGGTTGGGATCGTTCTTTGTGGCCGGCGTTCCATCCGGATTGGTTTGCGGCGCTTTGGATGATCCGCCAAAAATGTGCGACAGCACCGATCCAGTCGATGTCAGTGGATTCTGCCCCCCGTGAACTTCGCACATTTGGGTTGGCGCTGACCCAGTGACGTAAACCTCCTGCCGCGTCACAGGACAGTTTGGAGTCGCCAATTGAAGGGTGTCCGAGTCAATGGTCACAGATTCAACGCCTTCCGGCATGGCCAATTCGCCCACGCCTTTGTACGCAGGCAGCGAAGTCGCGCGCATCATGAAGTCCGCCCAAATTGGCGCCGCCACGATTCCGCCGGTGATTCCCAGATCGCGGTTGTCATCGAATCCAATCCAGATCACGCATAGAAGGTTTGTCGTGAAGCCTGAAAACCACCCATCGCGCGAAGTCCCTGTCTTTCCCGCCGCGGGCAGAGTAAAGCCTCTTGCGCGGACCCCAGCTCCGGTGCCGCGATTCAATACGTCAATCAGCACGCTATCCACCAGGTATGCGACGCGGGGATCGAGCGCTACCCGGGTCTTCGGAGTGTATTTCTCAAGTGATTCACCCTCCGCGTTCACCACCCCGCGCAGGAACTGCGGCTCGGCTCGCGTCCCCATCGTCGCAAACGTCGTGTACCCAGCCGCGACGTCCATCGGCGTCATCTCATAAGCGCCGAGGGCGACAGCCGGCGTCGGCAATATATTTGTGCCCAACCCCATCTGCCGCGCTATTTGAACAACTCTGCCGTAGCCAATCAGCTCGGCCACTTTCACCGTGGCGACGTTCAGCGAATTCGTCAACGCATCCCGAGCCGTCACATGCCCCATGAACCTTTCGCCATAATTGTTCGGTGTGTACTCTTTTCCATCGAACTCGAAAGTCGTCGGTTCGTCATCTATGGTCGTCGCCGGCGTGACAACCGGTTGGACGCCGTCTATTGCGTTATTGAATGCCGCAGCATACACGAATGGCTTGAATACGGAACCGGGTTGCCGCCGCGACAGCGCATGATTTAGCTGGCTTTGCCCGTAGTCTCGCCCGCCAATCACCGCTTTGATCTCTCCATTACGCGGATCCAGCGCCACCAGCGCCACCTGCGCCTGGGGGATGGGCTCGTTGGTCCCCTTCTTCGCTTGCTCCTTGCGCCATTTGTCGTACTTCTTGGCCAGCAGTAAATCCACGTTCTTCATGCCAGTATCAATGGCTGCCGCGGCAGCGCGCTGCAGTTCAGGGTCAAGCGTTGTGTACACTCGAAAATTTTCGCTGAGCAGTTCCGTTTCCTGATAGTTGTCCAGCAGATGGTCCTTCACCATGTCCACAAAGTACGGAGCTTCACTACCCGAGACTGACGCATGGACGATCTTCAGTGGTGCCCGCTTTGCCTCCTGCAATTCGGCCGCTGTAGCGTACTTGTTGTCCATCATCTGCGTCAGCACGCGGTCACGGGCCTGCGCGCCGCGTTCGGGGTGCCGGTCCGATGAGGAGTAGTAGTTCGGCGCGCGGATGATGCCCGCAAGATAGGCACACTCTGGTAGCGTTAGCTGCCGCAGATCCTTCCCAAAATAGGCAACACTGGCCTGGGAGAATCCGCGGATGCCGAAACTCCCGCGATTGCCCAGATAGACTTCGTTCGCGTAGAGCTCGAAAATCTGCTGCTTGTTGAAACGCTGCTCCAGTTGCAGCGCGACCATCGCTTCTGCCAGCTTCCGCTTCCAGGTGCGTTCGTTGGAAAGGAAAAACGTTCGCGCAACTTGCATCGTGATGGTGCTTGCGCCCTGATAGTGCTGGCTGCTGTGCCGGATATCCGCCCAGGCCGCCCCCACGATCCGGATGAAATCGAATCCGCCATGCTCGAAAAAGCGTTTGTCTTCCGCCGAAAGAATGGCGTTCACCAGCGTGGGCGGTAAGTCCGAATACGCCACAGGCCGCCGTTTTTCTCGAGCGCTGTCAAAGAGGTTTGTAATCAGCTCCGGCTCGATCTCCGCAATGTCTAGTTCGCTACCGCCGCCGAGCGGGCGGATCGAGTGAATGCTCTTCCCGCGAAACTGAACATTCAGCGCATTCTTTCCGGCAAAGTAGGAAAGTTTCGACGGGCGTACATCCACCGAGCTTCCCTGAACAATAAACTGACCAAGCGCCTTTTCGTCTGGCTGCGGTCGGTAGCCCACACGTGTCAAATACGTGGTCAGATCCTCCACGCCCCATGCCTGATCCTCGGCGATGTGTGCCGGGGACGCAAATATCTGTGTTGTGTTTTGAAGGATATTTCCGGAAAGCCGGGCATCAATCATCCGGGAATACTTTGTGTAATAGAAGGTGAAAACTCCACCAGCGCCCAGAAAAAGAACCAGAATGATTCCCAGCAGCGTCAAGCCGAGTTTTGAAGTAAAAAAGCCGCTTCTTATGCGGATTCGCAATCCGGTGCCCCCAAGCCCTGTCTTACTATTCTCTCCGATTGCTCCACTCTAGGAAAGCTGGGATTCCGCTTACTTGAGCTGCCAGTTGTAGGTTTCGAAGACGCATTGCTGGGTGAAAGGCCTTAGATCACGGAGTCATGATGGACTTGTTCTCGCTCGACGGCGAAAAGTGGAGATCCAGCTTGTAGAATCCCAAATCAACGGGCACGGTGTATTCTGCGGAAATCTTGACAATCGCAATGCTTGAGGACACTTTGATGTCCTCTCGTTTGACCGGAATCTCCAAATCCTGCGCAATCTTGAACACTTTATCGCGAATCTGCTCCTCGGAATACCGGCCCACTACGCCAAACCGCGCCTGCTCCTGAATGCCGTCGGCAAATTGAAATTCTGCAAAATAAACCGGCACAAGCTTGTAAGCGGAATAAATCCCTGCAACCAGAAGTGCCGTGATAATCAGCGCCTTGAGCTTGGCGCCACCACTCTGGCGGCTCCGTCGGTTCCCCATCTTGACCAAATTAACTTCTTGCGCCACGCGTTTGATCTCCAATTGATTGCTGTGCGGATCTAACTGCTTTCCGCTTACATTTGCATTCGTAGTCGATAGCTCAAACGTAGCATCCACTCATCGAGCTGTCGAGCGGTTGCCACATGCTGTGTTTCAGGAAAGGAACTGCCTAGTAGGCCTTCGCGAAAATGGCCCGCTCTTTGGCTGGCTTGCAGCAAGAAACGCATTCACCGCTCCCACCTTGTTGCTCTAGCGGGATGCAGCGCATCGTGGCCCGGGTCTCTTCCTTGATTTTCGCTTCGCAATCGGCGCTGCCGCACCAGAAGGCGGAGGCAAACGAATCCTCCACCGCCTTCTTCAACTCTTCGTAATTTTTCACGTCGTGCGTGCGGCTCTTGCGGAACGCCAACGCTTTGTCGTGCATCGCTTGCTGAATTTCCTTCAGCAGATTCTCAATCGCCACAGGCAGGTCGGCCAAGGGCGCGCTGATCTTCCCTTCTCTGCCAGGCCGATCCCGGCGCGCAAGTACCGCCGATTGCTTGGCTACATCCTTGGGACCGAGTTCCACCCGCAACGGTACTCCGCGCATCTCCCACTCGTTAAATTTCCAGCCGGGGCTCTGCCCCTCGCGCTCGTCCAGTGTCACGCGGATGTGGGCGTTCACTAGGCTCGCCTTCAAGTTCCGGGCAACATCGAGCACGGATTTCTTTTCTTCGTCAGTCTTGAAAATTGGCACGATCACCACCTGGTACGGTGCCAGCTTTGGTGGCAGCACCAGCCCTTGATCGTCTCCATGCACCATAATGATGGCGCCGATAAACCGCGTCGAAAGTCCCCAGGACGTCGTCCAGCAATGTTGCAACTGGCCGCCCTGGTCCAAGTACTTCACCTCGAAGGCCTGCGCAAAATTCTGCCCGAGGAAGTGCGAAGTGCCGGACTGCAAAGCTTTTCCATCACCCATCATCGCTTCAATGGCGTAAGTCGTATGCGCACCGGCGAATTTCTCTGCCTCTGACTTCTTCCCCGGAATAACCGGAATCGCCGCATCATTCACCGCAAAATCCGTGTAGGTGTCCAGCATCTGCCGCGTCTCGAACTCCGCCTCTTCCCGCGTCGCGTGCGCCGTATGCCCTTCCTGCCAGTAGAATTCCAGCGTCCTCAGGAAAAGTTTCGTGCGCAGTTCCCAGCGCACCACGCTGTTCCACTGGTTCATCAAGACCGGCAAATCCCGGTAAGACTGAATCCACTTCGACCACATGTGCCCGATAATTGTTTCCGATGTTGGACGTATAACGAGCGGCTCCGCCAGCTCTTCGCCGCCGCCAATCGTCACCACGGCCAGTTCTGGCGAGAAACCCTCCACGTGATGCTTTTCCTTATCAATAAAACTGCGCGGAATCAGCATCGGGAACGCCACGTTCTGGTGGCCTGTCGCCTTAAATCGCCGGTCCAGCGCCTGCTGGATGTTTTCCCAGAGCGCCCATCCGTAAGGCCGCACGATCATGCAGCCGCGCACCGGCGCGTAGTCGGCAAGCTGCGCTCTCAATACCAGTTGGTTGTACCACTCGGAAAAATCCTGTGCGCGTGTTGGGAGCTTTTCTTCGGCCATGCGGCGGTTCCTGCTGCTCCTTCGGCTCTCTCAGATAATCCACAGGCGCATAGGCCCGTGTCACACCACAAGAACAAACTTCGAGCGTAATGTACGCCTTCCATCGTGTCAACGCACTTGCGCCGGGGTGTCCGCACTTGCGCCGGGGCCATCCCAACCTTCCACCAAGGTTTCAACTGAGAACGAATTCATTCTCGGCACATTCACACTCTCAATTCCCCGCTTGCGCCCTGCTGCTCGTAGCATTACCATCACTTTCACTGGGAGCAACCTCTTCCAGACGTCTGCCGGGACCGCGACTGCCTCTGACGGAGGATTCACGCCATGAAACGGCTCGCTCTGCTCGCGCTCCTCTATCTGGCACTCCCCCCTCATCTCCGCGCGGACACCCTTTCGGGCACCGTGAAGGACCCTTCCGGCTCCGTCGTCACTGGAGCGCGCATCGAGATCACCGGCGGCAACCTGACTGAACCACTAATTCTCACTACCGATGAATCCGGCAAATTCTCCGCACCCAATCTGGCCGCCGGGAAATATTCTGTCCACGTTGTCAAAGAGGGCTTCGACGAACTCACTGCGACTGTCGACCTGAAAGGCTCGGCCGACCTCGCGCTCAAACTAGTGATCTCCGAGCAGCGGACCAGCGTCACCGTCAGAGGAAAGAGCGCGGATTTTGCGAACTCAGACTCCCTCTACCGCCAGCTTCGCGACGACGCCTTGGGCAACACATACAAATCCGAAAACATCACGCTGCCCATGGACGTCGGAACCTTCGAGTTCAAATCTGGAACGATCACTCTCCTCGCTCCAGTCAACAAATTTGAAACCGGCGGCATTTTCATCGGCCAGGGGCATTTCACCTTGAAGCCCCTAACCACTCTAGATGCCAGCGAAATGGTCCGCCGCTCCGGCAGTTCCACCGCAGAAGAAGAGTTCTCGGAAGCGGTCTTTCGCTTCACTCCTGATCAATTCCCGCAGTTCGGCGCGGCGCTCGGGCCACAGACAGATACCCCCGCCCAGGCCTCCGCCGCATTCCAGCACTGGAAAGAAAAAGTCCGCCACCGCCATGAGGTGCCCGAAGGTTTGACCCAGGGACTCCTCGAAAGCGAAACGATTGACAACGTGGACGCCGACCTGCTCGCCGCCCTTTACAATCCCAAACACCCTCCATTTTTCAACGCTTACATGCGCGGCTCGCCTCACAAAGACCTTCGCTTCTTCGTCCGCGTTCGAGTGGGCGCGATTCCCCAAATCGATTCGCCCGAGGAAGTGGGGCTCATCAATTTCAACGGCGGAGGAATGGACGACGGCATCTGGTATTCCCAGCATCTAAGATCCGAGCTGCAAGCCGACACAGCGAATTCGAGCCAAGACAAGCGGCTATTCGCCACGCGCCGCTATAACATCGAAACCGTAATTGCCAAGAACGAACACCTGTTCAGCCGCGCTACCATCACCTTCGAGCCGCTTGTCCCCGGCGAACGCGTCATGAAGTTCGGCCTGCTTCCCACGCTTCGCGTCTTGCGTGTCTCCAGTGAAAAAGGACAGGATATTCATTTCATCCAGGAAAATAGAAAAGAAGACGGTTCTTTCTACGTTGTTCTCGACGAAGCTCCCCCCATGGGACAAACACACTCGATCACCGTGGAATATGGCGGCGACAAGGTCCTTTTCAATGCCGGCGGCGGAAGCTACTACTTCCAAGCGCGCACTTCGTGGTATCCAAACTTGAATGGCTTTGGCGAAAAGGCGCTCTACGATCTCACGTTTAAAGTTCCGCACTCCAACGTCGTGATCAGCGTTGGCAAGCTTGAGGAACAGCGCACCGAAGCTGGATTTGCCGTTACGCACTGGGTGACGCCCGTACCCATCGCCGTCGCCGGTTTTAACTACGGCCAATACCAAAAAATCGATTTTCCGGACACGATCACCCACTACGAAATATCCGGATATTATCTGCCGGAATTGCCGGACAACTTGCGCGGGTATCAGAGCAGCGCCCTTGGCGGGATGGCTCCCGGCTCAATGACCAAGTACGCGTTGGATCAAGCTCGCGCGCAGATGCAGGTTTGCACGCTTTTTTTTGGCAGGGCTCCTTATGAGAACCTCTACATCACCGAGCAGCCCAATTTCAATTTCGGCCAATCATGGCCCAACCTTGTCTACCTCCCGATTTCCGCTTACATCGATTCCACCCAGCGATGGTTGCTCTTCGGCCACATTGACTCGAAATTTACCGGTTTCGTTCAGGAAGTCACGCCGCACGAAGTTGCTCACCAATGGTTCGGCCATTCCATCGGTTGGGCCTCCTATCACGACCAGTGGCTCTCTGAAGGCTTCGCGGACTTTGCCGCCGGACTATTCTTGCAGCAAGCCGTGGGGCCGAAGTGGCAGAAGGACTACCTCGACTACTGGGAACGCCAGCGCGTTCGCATCCTCGAAAAGAATAACTTCGGCGTCTCCCCGAATGATGCCGGCCCGCTGTGGCTGGGTCTTCGGCTCATCTCTCCGCGCTCTGAGCAGGCTTATCAAGGTGTGACCTATTCAAAGGGGGCCTACGTCCTGGCCATGCTCAGGTCTCTGATGCGCGCGGACATAGGCTCCGCCGGCGATCCTGATCAGGCTTTCATTGACATGATGCATGATTTCACGGAAAGCCACCGCCAAATTCCCGCCTCCACCGAATCGTTCAAAGCCATCGTCGAAAAGCACATGAGCAGTAAGATGGACCTTCAGCACAACGGCCGCATGGATTGGTTTTTCAGGGAGTGGGCCTTGGGTACCCACGTGCCGCGTTACAGCTTCAAATATGATGTACAACCCGCTGAAGGCGGCAAATTCAGAGTCCACATGGAAATCACGCAAAGCGAAGTGGACGACAATTTCGTCATGTTCGTTCCTATCTTTGGAGATTTTGGAAATGGCATGGTCCGGCTCACTCAGGTCGGCATTGTAGGCAATTCCACCAAGGAGTTCACTTTCGTTGTGGATCGCCAGCCAAAAAAAGTCGCCCTCAACTACTACAAAGAAATCCTCCAGCGCTGAGCCGATCCACCCTTCCGCGCATTCCTGTCTGCGAATCACTTGCCCGCTTCACGCATTCCATGCTTGCAGCTTCCTGCCAACAGAATTACCATCACATTCGTCGGCAACAATCTTTTCCAGACGGTCTACCCGGCCTATCTCATTTCTGAGGGAGAATCTACGCCATGAAACGATTCACTTTGTTCGCATTACTCGCGCTTCTTGTCGCGCCGCTGGCTTGCGCCCAAGACTGGGCCAAGGCCCGCCTCGAAAAATCTTCTCGCCACCGCGAGTGGGTCACTGTGAAACACGACAACCGCGCCGTCGAAACCCTTGTCGTCTATCCCGAATCGAAATCCAAAACTCCCGTCGTCCTGATCATCCACGAAATTTTTGGTATGACTGACTGGGTCGCCGACCTCGCCGATCAAGTCGCCGAAGCTGGTTACATCGCAATTGCGCCAGACCTTCTCTCCGGCATGGCACCCAATGGCGGCCGCTCTACCGATTTCGCCGCAGACAAGACGTTTGAGGCAGTCAGCCACCTCAACGCCGATCAGGTTACAGCCGACCTGCAAGCCGCTGCGAATTATGGCGTGAAACTCCCCGCCTCATCGGGAAAACTTTTTGTCGCCGGCTTCTGTTGGGGCGGAGGCCAGACGTTCCGCTTCGCCACCAATCGCGCTGACTTGGCCGCCGCTTTCGTATTCTACGGCCCACCCCCCGATAAAGATGCCATGGCGCGCATCAAGGCGCCGGTCTATGGTTTTTACGCAGGCAACGACGCCCGCATCAACGCCACGCTTCCTGAAGCGATCGAGCAAATGAAAGCCGCTGACAAGCCGTATGAACCCGTCACCTACGACAGCGCCGGTCACGGCTTCATGCGCGCCGGCGAAGCTCCCGACGCAAACGACGCAAACAAAAAGGCCCGCGCGGACGCTTGGGCTCGCTGGAAAACTCTTCTCAGCAAGTAATTCTTATGGATGTTGGGAAATTTAGGATGGCCATCTCAACTGCTAGGGCTATTTCCCCGCCCGCACAAGCTGAGCGACCTTCAATTGCTGCTCCTGCGCCATCGCGAACTCCTCGTAATTTCCCTTGAAGTCCTCGATCTTCCCGTCGTGGAAGTGCCAGATGCGCGTCGCCACTTCGTCAATCACGTCGTGGTCGTGCGTCACCAGCAGCACTGTGCCGTCATACTTCTGCAGCGCAATGTTCAGCGCGTTGATGGACTCCAGATCCAAATGGTTCGTCGGTTCATCGAGCACTAGGAAATTCGGCTTCTGCAGCATCAGCCGGCAAAAAATCACGCGCGCCGATTCGCCCCCGGAGAGCGCTTGCGTCGGTTTCAGCGCGTCCTCGCCGCTGAAAAGCATCTGCCCCATCAATCCGCGCAATTCCTGCTGTGTCGCCGCCGGATCAAACTGCCAGAGCCAATCCAGAACCGTCATTCCCTTGGTGATCGAATCGCTATGGTCTTGCGAGAAGTAGCCAACGGTAACTTCATGCCCCCATCGCGTTTCGCCCCCGTTGATCGGAAACTCCTGATCCGGGCGCTCGATAAACCCCGGTGCATTCCTCACCAGCGATTTCAGCAACGTAGTCTTGCCGACTCCGTTCCTGCCCATCAACGCAATCTTTTCGTTGCGCGCCACCGCCGCTGAAAACTTTGGGATCACTCTCAAATCCCCGTACGACTTCTCGATGCTGCGAATCTCCAGCGGATGCTTCCCGGAATTCTTGTTCAACCCAAACTTGATGTACGGCCGCTGAATGTTGCTCCGCGCCAATTCCGTGGTCTGCAGCCGCTCCACTTCTTTCTTCCGCGAAGTCGCCTGAGCCGACCGCGTACCCGCCGAAAACCGAGCGATAAAATCCTGCAACTGCGCAATCTTCTTTTCACGGTTGGCATTCTGCGATTCAATCCGCGAACGCACTTGCGTCTTCGCCACCACCATTTCGTCGTAACCGCCCCCATACATGATGATCGTTTCGTAGTCGATGTCCGCCGTGTGCGTGCACACGCTGTTCAGAAAATGCCGGTCGTGCGAGATCACGATCAGCACGCCTTCATACTCGTTCAGGTATCTCTGCAGCCAGTGCACCGAATCCAGGTCCAGGTTGTTCGTCGGCTCGTCCAGAAGCAGTGCACCGGGAGTTCCAAACAGCGCCTGCGCCAGCAGCACGCGGACTTTTTGCCCGCCTTGCAGCTCGCCCATCCTACGTTCGTGCAGTTTTGCGTCGATCCCCAAACCGTCCAGGAGCATTCCCGCGTCGGCCTCGGCTGTGTATCCGCCTTCTTCCCCGACAGTTCCTTCCAGCTCGCCCAGTCGCATTCCATCTGCGTCAGTCAAATCGTCATGCGGCTTCGCGTAGAGCGCATCGCGCTCCGCCAGTGCCTTCCACAGCGCGCCGTTCCCCATGATCACCGTATCAATCACCCGAAATTCGTCGAATGCAAACTGGTCCTGCCGCAAAACGCCAAATCTTTTCGGCCGAGTAACCGACCCGTTCGTCGGCTCCAGGTCGCCTGTCAGTATTTTCATGAATGTGGATTTTCCCGCGCCGTTTGGTCCCGTGACTCCATACCGTCGTCCAGTCATGAACGAACAGTTCACGCCCTCGAACAGCACCCGAGGTCCAAACCGCATAGTCACATTATTTACAGTGAGCATAACCTTCCAAGTATAGCGTGATTTCTTCGCCTTTCAGAAACAGAAACACTCACAGCTTCAGCTCACGGATATTTCTGCCGCGGCTAACTTCCAGAATACCTGCGATTTTACTTCGGTAGACTTAAAGAAGCCCAAACGTAAACAGCGCGCTCCCCGCCGCAATCGCCACGTACTGTTTTCCATCCACCGCATACGACATCGGCCCCGCGATCCCCGCCCCGCCGCACTGGAAGTGCCACAAGACTTTTCCCGACGCCGCACCTAGCGCGATAAAATTTCCTTCGGCGTCCGCTGTGAATACTAGCCCCCCAGCCGTCGAAAGCACTCCAGCCCACGTCGGTGAAACGTGCTTGAACTCCCATTTCTTTTCGCCCGTCTCGGGATCAATCGCCCGCAGCGCTCCCCAGAACGGCTGCGCGTCATCATTCGGAAAGTACGCGCTTCCGTAAAATGCGTGCCCCTCTTCGTACGGCTGCGGTGCCGTGCTGAAAATATCGCACTGTTCCCGCGCTGAAACGTAAAACAGTTTCGTCTGCGGATTGTAAGTCGGAGACATCCAGTTCGTCGCCCCTGCCGCTCCCGGACATACTCGGTTCCCTTCCAGTGTCGGCGACGCCTCTTTCAGCGCCACAGGACGCCCTTCTGCATCCTTCGCTTTGCTCCACGTAATTTTCGCGTAAGGATTCGACGAAATCAGTTTTCCATTCGTGCGGTCAACCACATAAAAAAACCCGTTGCGGTTCGCCTGCACGATTAGCTGCTTTTCTCCCTGGTCCACCATCACCGGCACTTGCGTCGCGTCCCAGTCATGTTCGTCGTGCTTCGTAAACTGGAAAAACCATTTCATCTTCCCCGTATCCACATCCAGAGCCAGCAGGCAATTGCTGTAAAGATTGTCTCCCGCGCGTCCTTCTCCGCGATTCGATGGCGAGGGATTCCCAGTCGTCCAATACGTGATATTTGTCCTCGCATCGTAAGTTCCCGTGATCCACGCCGGCGCTCCTCCGATTTTCCAGGAATCTCCTTCCCAGGTTTCGATTCCCTGCTCTCCCGGACTCGGCACCGTATTGAATCTCCATTTTCGCTCCCCGGTGTTCGCATCGTACGCGTCAATGAACCCGCGAATTCCGTACTCGCCGCCGGAAACTCCGATCAGCACCAGATTCTTGATCACCAGCGGCGCCAGCGTGATGCTGTATCCTTTGCGGTAATCCGCCGTCGTCTGATCCCAGATGACGTTTCCCGTTTTCGCGTCCAGTGCGATCAAGTGGGCATCGAGCGTGCCAAGAAAAACATTGTCTCCCAGAATTGCCACCCCGCGATTTACCCGTCCACAGCAAGGGCGAATGTCGCCAGGCAGCGTCCGCTGATACATCCAAATGGGCCGGCCCGACCGGGCATCCAGAGCGAACGCCCGGTCATCCTGTCCCGTGCCGTACATCACTCCGTCCACGACAATTGGAGTCGTCTCAAATTTTCCCGTAGCCGCCGTTTGGTACACCCACTTCGCAGCTAAGTTCCCAACATTCGCCACGTTGATTTGATCCAGTCCGCTGTACCGCTTCCCCTCATAATCTCCTGAGTACATCAGCCAGTTCTGCGGTTCTTTCGCTGAATCCAGCAATCGTTGTGGCGTCACTTGCGCACTCAGGCTGCTCGCGAATAAAACGAAAACCGCAAACAGAATCCACGTCACTCGCACGGCAACTGTCATTCCGAGGGGAGCAGGTCGACGCTTTTTCTTTCCCGCCGCTCCCGCGACAGATCGGCCTGCGGAGTCAAGGAATCTCTCTTCGATTTCAATGATCAATGTTCCGCCTCTCATTGCTCGCTCACTTCCTGCAGGAACGCCACTAGGTCCTGCACATCCTTCTCGCTCAACATTTTCTGATCGTAGGCCGGCATCAGCGATTCCCTCTTCTTTTCAAAAGACTTCAGCTTCCCTTTTTCCAAGAGATGAAGCTGCTCTCTCATGTCCAGCATCTGCAATGTGAACTGGTCTTCGTTCAGCACCACTCCCATATATTTCTGCCCATCTGCTGTAACAACCGTCACCGTCTCATACTCCTGCGCGAATTCCTTGGTCGGTTCCGTCAATCCCTGCGCCAGCCGCCGGCTAGGATATCGAATCGAGTCTACGATATATTCGGTCGAGCGCGCGGCCCCCGTTCCGCTCAAATCCGGGCCCAGCCTCCCGCCCTTTCCTTGGATCATGTGACACATCGAACAGCCGCTCGCCCCGCCGAACAATTCCTTCCCGTGCTTCGCATCTCCGACTGGCTCACTGCTGGCGTTCGCTTGGATGCTGCGAAGATAAGCGATCACTTGCCAGATCTCTTCATCGGTCATTCCCACGCCGATGCTTCCCACTGCCGCTGGCATCGCCGTCCCTGCAATTCCTTCATGAATGTTGTGGAACATTTCGGCATCCGTGCTTCCATGGCGTTTTTTCGCCCGTGTCAGGTCTAGTCCGCGCCCTCCTCCTCGTCCGCCCAGCCCATGGCAAAACGCGCAATTCGAGCGGAATTGAAACTCGCCCAATTTGATCGCCTTCGGCTCCCCCGCAAACGGATTCTTTTCCTGTGAGTCCAGTTTCACGCAGAATGTGGCCAGGAGGAGCAGAGCGAAACTGGCGATTGCGACATGGGTCACTCCAGACTTGCTCTTTGCAATCTTGGCTGAGTATCCTTTTGATTTAGTCATGGCTCCGGAACACTCCTTTGCGCTTTCCTTCTGTGTTTAACGGCCTCAGAATCTCGTCCTGGAATCGCGAAATCCCCGTCAATATAACACCGCTCCTCGGCGATCGCTCGGATTTCACCGAATGTTCACAAGTTTTCTCGGACATGGCATTGCAAACCTTTTCGCTCTGGAGTGGAAGAATTGATACGGAAGCTCAGGCAATTGAAGGGATTCAGTTCTATTGTTCGACGACTTACTTTAGGGGGCCGCCATCAGCTTCGCTTCAAGACGATCGCGGAGATGGAACAGTTCTAGAAAGCTACTGCGGTGAAGTCACCCAACTCATCCTCTGCGGCTGCGCGGTCGCCACCGAGGGAGCCAGAGCACTGGTTAAATCCGCCTGGTTCACGGTTGTCGAAGGAAACCAGGGAGGTGCAAATCCCGGACGGGAGATAAATCTCCTGTCGAAATATGTGTTCTGCGTATTCATGTTGGCGGAGAAAATGTTCCCCTGAATCTGGCCACCCACGTTGTTAAACGTATTGATAAAGCCGCTCACCGTAAACCCGCACATATTTGAAGCGCAACCCTGCCCGATGGCCGCCAGGCTCCCATCCACTTGCAGGTTTTGATTGCCGTACGAGCTGCTCAGATTGATATTCCCAGTCGCCGTGAAGATCCCAAGAACTTGGTTGTAGTCATTGCCGTTAATCAGCGTGTTGGAGGTATTCATCTGCACGGGCTCGTGCGCGTAAATCACATCGCCCGTGATGTTCACCGTCCCATTGGCCGTAATCGTAATCTGCGAACTATCCTGCACCGCCGCAACTCCCTGACCTGGCCCAGACAGGCTTGAGATTGTCCCATTTACGTATACCATCGTTGCCGGTTGCGGGTTGGCGCCGAGTGTATTTTCAGGGAGGCCGGCAAGCGTCAGCGTCGTCCCGCCCGAACTGAACGTCGTTGAGTTTGTGTTGATATTGGTCGTAACGTTTGTGACTGTGCCGCCCTGAGTGATGGAATAAGTCTGCGTCGGGTTTCCTTGTCCATCTTTTCCGGCCGTGAGCACCACGCCCGCCGAACCCTGAACATAAATTCCGCCGCCCGTAACTGTGTTCACGCAGGAATGACTGTCCCCTACACAGGTGTAGGGCAGAAAAACACCGGAACTCGCGCCACCCGCGGGATAATTCGCACCATTCACGCCGCGAAGCGCTGAATTCAAGTTCGCGTTTGTCACGGATGGCGGCGTGGGACTGCTTGAATTGCCACACACATTGCTCCCCTCGCCGCACCCTTTTCCGTCCAAGACGGCCCACTGCTGGCTGAAGGAGTTTTGCGGCAGCGGGACTTGCGCCTGCGACAAATTCAAGCCTTGTTGGAACGTCGGC
>Ga0075017_100000996_pt1 | contig 16899 bp, 14 predicted proteins | sample AleBraG_ABR_2012_FD_71475 | JGI IMG/M metagenome (GOLD analysis project Ga0075017, IMG submission 71475) | Freshwater sediment microbial communities in response to fracking from Pennsylvania, USA - Alex Branch Run_MetaG_ABR_2012 | ecosystem: Environmental > Aquatic > Freshwater > Creek >... | reverse complement strand
ACTGGTACAACTCCTGGCGCACCTGCGCGTCGCGCGGATCGTCGAGCCAGGCCTCGAGTCGCGGCCCGACGGCCAACAACGGCTCAATGAAAGGCGGCCATTCCCGCGCCGCCCACGTTGCCGCACCTGCCAGGGCCTGCCTGCTGTCCGGAGGGGCTGCGCTCATAAGTTGACCTTCCTCACTGATTCACGATCCCTAGCCCAGTCCGGCCGGCAAGGGCGGTAGTTTCGACAGGCGCCCATGGCTGGCATCCTCCAGCGCTGCCTGCAGCAGCTCGCGCAGGTACGCTGGTCGGGCATCATCGCGCGTCGCATCGTGCCACTGGCGTACCCCGCAGCTCACGGCGCAACGCCAGATCACCTGAACGATGAAATAGAGCACTCGCTGCGCTTCGATGTCCAGCCCCGCCACCTGCGCGTAAGCCTTGAAGTAGCTGTCCGCCTCCAGATCCTGGCGCAGGACATTCACGCGGAACCAGATCCATGCGAGATCATCGTGTGGATCCCCGCCATGAGCCATCTCCCAGTCGATCAACCCGGTGATCCGGCCCTCGTGCTGCAGGAAGTTACCCGGCCCGGCATCGCCCTGGAGCACGACGGCTCGTGCCAATGGGGGTGGGGCATGGCGCTGCAGCCACTGCAGAGAGCGCTCGAAAATCTCGTGCGGGAGGCACAGCCGCCGATAAGAATCCTCGTAATCGGCCAGGTCCAGTAGCGCGCAGGCCCGCGAGTCCGGCGTTGTGCCGGCCTGGGGCAGCACCAGGCCGGCATCGAGCCGGTGGACATCGGCCAGCGCTTGCGCATAAGCGGCGATGACCTGCTGGCGCGCCGCTGCTGCCGCGGGCAGCGTCACCCCGCCCGGCAAGCGCTCCATCAGCAGCACATTGCCATCCGCCGACAGGCCGTAGACCCGGGGGGTCAATGCCGCGGTGGGCTGCAACGCGCGCAGCAGCGCCGCCTCGCGCGCCAAGGTGAAGCGGGTCTGCGAGTGTGGCCCGTGCCCGGTCTCGCTGCGCGTCAGCACGGGCACGATCGCGCTGCCGCACTCGACATCCAGCGCGCAGATCAGCCGTGAGCGGCCCCCAGCCACCCGGTGGCAGCTGATCACCCGACCACCCATCACGGCGCCCACCCAGCGCTCCAGCTCGCCCGTCCGTGGCAGCGCCTCAGCGCTCATTGAGCCACCAGCCAGCCGGATCCAGACCCGATTCGGCGACCTGATCAGGGCGCATCTTCCGGGGGTGAGCCACTTCGAGTATGCCGCGGCCCAGGCGCCCGCCGCACTCGAACTCGGCCACGGCGTGATGCACGAGCTTGCCGTGACCCATGGCCCAGGTACTGGACTCGCTCAGCGTTCGTCCCGTGATATGGAATCCGCGTTCCAGATCATCACGAAAGAACGAGTCGCAGCCGGCCACGGTAATCCAGTCATCGCGCATCGCGTAGCCGAATGTGCTGTCCGAGCCCAGCCGCCCCAGCTGGCCATCGCAGCGCACGTACCCCAGCAGATGGCGCTCGCCTTCATCGGTCAGGACGGGCAGTGCCATCAGGTAGAACTCCGGGTCGAATATGCAGAAGTAGGAGCGCGAAGCGGGCAAGTGCCGGCGCCGTACGCCCCACGAATGATCGCTGAACCCCGAACCGTGGACCGCGAATTCCTGGCCGTCCACGCTGACCTGCCCGATTGCGTCGCCCAGCATGTTGTAATGGCCTGCGGCCAACGTCGCACTTCCGACATTCAGGCGCATCGCGAGCGGCCAGTGAAAGTTCTGCCAGCGCAGCCGCACCGCCAACTTCCCGGCACTCAGTGCCAGGTCATAGGCCATGAGCGGCTTGAGCGTGCGCACGGAACAGTCCCCGATGGTGCAGTTGAGCAGCTCGGCCGCCGGCAGCGGCTGATCCGTGAGCTGGCGGCGATAGACGGTCCGGCCGCGCCACGCTATCCAGGCATACAGGTTGCTGACGCCCTGATTGGGATGAATTGCCCAGCGCAAAAACCCGCCGTGGCCGCGGCGCGGATCGCCCCACCCGAACAGCGCACTCTCCTGCCACCAGGGATCGTCGCTGGTGGGCGAGTGATTGGCATTGTCGCCCTCGAGCGGCGGCGGGCCGAATTGCGCGTACCTGATCGGCTCCGACTCCGTCACGCCGGCCTCGCCATCACGCTCACTCTTCCATGCGACGCGAGTGGATGCGCCATTGGCCGGAGTGGCACGTCCACTCATCGACATAGCGTGCCAGCTTGGCCAGTTGCGGCACCCCCCGCTCCACTCTGATGAGTTGCAGGTAGGCGCTGGAAGTCACTGCCGACTCGTGTTCGCTGATGACGGTATTGACGATCAGGTGCCGCATGCCGTCACGGCGCTCGCGGCGCGCGGCCAGCACTTTTATGAAGGCGTCGATCCCCTTGAAGACCTGACCGCTCGCGGGAACGGCAAATACCATATCGTCGGTAAATAACGCGCGCACCGCCTCGGGCTCACCGTAATCCACGATATGGCAGTAGGCATTGATGCTCTGCTGGATCTGCTGCCTGTCCGAGCTCGTCAGTGCCATGCTTGCCCTCGCCGATCGGATTGCGGCCGTACACGTCGTGCGCGGCGGCAACGGCAGGAATCTCGCCGCCGGCCAGACTCTATGTCGCTGCGTTCATTTGGTAAAGTGTTTAATTAAATCGTGCGCGCAGCGTAAGGATGCGTAGACTGCGCCACAGCGCTGGTCTGACACCGATCGGCGCTGTAGAATCAGTCATTTAACGCAATGATCGGCGCCCTGCCGGAAGAGGACTGAGTGGCGTCCAGAGCTCGAGCAGCAAAGCCGATCAAGCAGCCAGCCGTGCGCCGCGTGCGCCGCACCCAGTCGGCGGCGCAGATCCTCGAGGCCGCCTCGCGCCTGCTGTCCCGGCGCGGAACCCTTAACGTCTCTGTCAACGAAATCGCCGCCGAGTCCGGACTGAACTCCGCCCTCATCAGTTACCACTTTGGCAGCAAGGAAGGCATGCTGCTGGCCCTGGTCAAGCGCGATGCCACGGTGGCGCTGGCGCAGCTCGAGCAGCTGGTGAACTCGGATCTGAGCCCCGCCGAGAAGATCCGGCTGCACGTGCACGGCGTCATCGAGACCTACGCCAAGCAGCCATACCTGAACCGGTTACTGCACCTGCTGCTCGACGTCCAGCACCGCCGCAGCGCCAAGGATCTCGCCAAATTCTTCTCCGAACCGTTGGTGGCGCTCGAATCAAGGATCATCGACGAAGGGGTACGGCTGGGTCAGTTCAAGCCCATCGAGCCCCTGCTCTTCCACCTGCTGACGATTGGCATGTGCGACATACTCTTCTATGGCCGGGCATCGCTGGAGTTCGTGTTCAACACGCCGCGGGTAACACCCGAGCTGCGCTTTCAATACGCCGAATATGCGACGGCGGCGCTGCTGGCGCTACTGCGCGGCGCGGCCCTGCCCGTCGGGCCGCTGCCCCACCTCAAGCGCCGGGCGGCGTGAGTCCCAGGCAGCGATCCAGCGTCTCGTAGTGCATGGGGATGGCATATTCGAGCCCGCTGTAGACCACCTCGCGCAGCGCTCCTGAGCTGAGGCCGACCTGACAGATCTCGGCTGCCCGGAAATCCTCGTTGCCGAACACATTCAGCACCATGGCCAGCGAACGATCGTACAGGGCCCGCGCCCGTTCATTGTCAGCCGGGTTGAGCGTCAGCATATGGTAGTCCACCAGCGTGCGGTCAACGGCCATGGGCTTGAGGATCATCACGCTCACGTAATAAGGACTGGTGATGACCACGGTACACGGAAACACCTGGTAGGCGTGGGTGATGGTCTTGTGAATATTCTCTGTCGGGTCGAGCAGACTGTCGGGCGTGAACTGCGCCTTGCCCGAGACCTGGCGCAGACTGTTGCCCAGGCGGTCGACCACGGTGGGCGCATCGGCGAACAGCGGCCCGACGCTGCTCGCGTGCAGCCGCTGCACGTGGTAGCCCTCCAGGAAGGGCTCGAGCACCAGCTTCCAGTTCGCCTTCAGGTCAAAGCTCTTGCGACCATGCACATAGCTGGTGGCGAGCTCCAGTGCTTCGAAGTCGCGGACCAGGTCCGCATCGATGCCACTGAAGTCCGCGGGCGCGGCCCGATCCAGGATGGCCCAGATCAGGCCGCCCGCCTCGCTGCAGGGAATCTCGGCCAGTCCGCGCGCTTGCTTGTCCAGATTCTTGAAGGTCTCTGGGCGGGCAGCCCCGACCAGCCGCCCGTCGAGGGCGTAGCTCCACGCGTGATAGGGGCAGACCAGGCGATTGGTGTGCACGGGATCGCAGGTTTCCAGCAGCTTCGAGCCCTTGTGCATGCAGGCATTCAAAAACGCGCGCACCGTCCCAGCCCGGTCGCGGGCCACGATCAGCGGCAGACCGTATCCGTCCAGCGCCAGGGCCGTCCCGGGTGCAGCGATCAGCGCCGACACCGTGACGGGCAGGGGCAGGCGCCGGAACACCCGCTGCTGCTCCAGAGCGAAGTGACCCGGATCGGTGAACATGGCGGCGGGACGCCGCGCCTCGATCGAGGGCGGCACGACCTGATCGTGCGCCGGCACACGGCGAATCGCCGCGACCTGGCTGGCCGTCAGGGAGGCCAGGGTATGCACCTTGTGCGTGGCGGCCTGGGCCGTGCTCACAGTACTCATGCCACTCACCCCGCTGCGGAATGCCGCTCTTCGCCTGGACTATACGCCCGAATATTCGCCAAGGTCCTGATTGAGCTGCCGGTGCAGATGCTGGCAGGAGACTTCATTGCGTCCGTACCGGTAGGTGCCGTGCGGCGTGCCGGTGGAATTCTCCTGGATGTAGCGCTCCATCGGCCAGTCTTCCTGCTGGGCGGCAGCGACCAGAATATCCCAGCTCTTCTGGATGCGCGCGCGCATGGCCGTATCGAGAATCTCCGGTCGCGCGAGGAAGCGCAGCTGTATCGAGCAGGCGCCCGGATCGTCGGGGGTTGGCCAGACCGTCCAGAATTCAACGTGATCGGGGGCCGCGATCATCATGGCATTCGGGTAGATCACCAGATTCGAGCCGACGTACTTCCAGCCGGCCTCGATGGCCTCGCCTGCCTTCACCATGGCGACCAGGCGACTGCGCGCCGCAAAATGCTGGCCGTGCCGGCCGTATTGGCGAAACACCCCGAGGTTTGAAGCCACCAGTCGCCCGACTCCGTCCGGATGCAGGAACTGGGGGTGCATGGTATCGATGGCCCCGTCCATGACCAGCTTCCAATTGATCCGCACAGCAAACTGCTCGGCGAGCACGATGACGGAGCGCTGCAGATCCCAGGCGCCCAGCGCCCGGTCCACCTCGGGTCCCAGATACTCGCTCAAGGGCGGCCCAGCCTCACCGGACAGATTCACGAAGATGAAACCGTGGCGCTCCTCGGTCTGCAAGCGCACCAGACCATGCGCCCCCGCGTCGATCGGCTCGAAGCATTCCCGGAACGGCACCGCCTTGAGAGCGCCGCCGTCGCGATCATAGCTCCAGCCATGGTACTGACAGGTGAAATAGCGATTCGATCCGCGCTCGCGTTGCTCGACCTTGCCGCCCCGGTGGCGACACATGTTGAGCAATGTCGTTACCGTGCCATCGCTCTGCCGCACGACGATGAGCGCTTTGCCGAGCACGTTGAGCGTGATGAACTCGCCCGCCGCCTTGAGTTCTGATCCGTGCGCCACCACGAGCGGCAGTCGGCGCATCAGCCCCAGCTCCGCCGCGGCCCGCGCCCGACTGACGAAATGACTTACCGGGACCAGCAGGTCACGCTCGGCAAGTTGCGTCGTGCCGGCGTGAACATGACCGACCAGTTGGGCACAGACTTCGGAGAGCACTTCCCGCATGGCGGATCCTCGAAGAGCACGGGCACCGTCTTCGAATATTAATCGTTCATTTAACTGGCGGGAATGTTAGCATCGCGCCCCGGGATGCGTCAAAGTCGGCGCGTTGCGACGCGATCGATCAGAGCGGGGCGATGGACCATGATCATTCTCTATCACTGTGCTGGGGCACGCTCACTGCGCTGCGCGTGGGCCCTCGAAGAACTGGGCCTGCCGTATGAGCTGCGCACCATGCCATTCCCGGCGCGCCGCTCGACGCCCGACTACTTGGCCATCAATCCACTCGGGACCGTACCGTGCCTCGTTGACGGCGACGTGCAGATGAACGAATCCGCAGCCATCCTCGAGTACCTGTGCACGCGCTACGACGGGCGTGGACTGCAGGTGGCACCCGGCGATCCCGCATACGGGGCGTGGCTGAATTTCATTCATTATGGCGAAGCCACACTCTCGACTCCACTGGCGACGATGGTCAGGTACGGCATGTCGCTGCCGGAAGCCGAGCGCGAGCCCCGCGTGGTCGCCGACCAGGCGGGGATCTTCTTCCAGAAGCTGGCGCCCATCAAGGGCGTATTGGCGCAGCACTCGTTCCTGGTCGCTGACCGCTTCACGATGGCCGACATCTCCGTCGGCTATGCCATCTTCCTCGCCAATTACCTGCGCCTGGGCGATCGCATCGATCCCATCATCATGGACTACTGGACGCGACTGAAGGGCCGCCCGGCGTATCGCGCCGTACGTGGCAAGGAAATCCCCGGCGCCTGATCCGGCGGTGCGCCGACCTGCCGTGCCGGGACGCGCCGGGTCCGTGCGTGAGCAGATACTGGCCCACGGTCCTGGTGCACTCCATCAACGCGCCGCGGGCGTCTCCGACCTGTCGATCAGGGCCCGCACGGCACTGACGATCTTGCCTTCCGCGCAGCCCGGCTTGAGGCGCGAGCCAATGACTTGGAAAGTCAGGTGCGAACCGGCGTCGTCCGAGTAGATATACCCGGAATTGGCCTGCCCGCCGGCCAGACCGACCATCATCAATTTGGATACCGGTGCGCTGCGTCGGACGTGCAGCCCAATATTCGTATAGATCTCACCATCGATCGAGGCCACGTACACCTCCCCGAGTCTCATGAGGCCGACCGTCAGCTTCACGGGATCGACATCGCGATAATCGGGCAGTGTCCCCTGCCACGCCGTGGAATCGATCCGCTCGCGTCCCGGACAGCTGAGCGTAACCTTTCCGCCCCACAGCGCGCCCGCATCAAGGGTCACTCCCAGGCCATGCTTGAAGACATCGATGACGGACTCGCCCAGCAAAGTGCCCTCTGCGGACACCAGCGCACCGTCCTGGGCGATGGCCTCCTCATACGCAGTACGCTCTTGCGGGCTCACCGGTGTCTTCATCTGCGCGACCTGCTCGTGGTTCGAATTCTTCATCAGCGAACCCAGCTTCCAGGGTTCAACGGCCCCGAACCGCTCGTCGTCAAATCCTGCCGTGCGCGTGCGTCGCCCCAGAAGCTTCTGCATCGGCCCAGTGAGCATGGGAAAGACATCACCCGAGGCGCCCTGAGCGAACAGAGCGATCGCACGTCCTGCGTAGCGCTGCTCGATGTAGCGGGATGCTTCACCCGGGAAATCGCCACTGATGACACCCGACAGGTAGAAGTTGATCGGGTGCATCGCATAGCTGTAGTAGAAGGCGATCGGATAGTCATCGGCGCCGATGAACGCCAGCACGGACAGGGTCTTGTCCGCAGGGCCGTCGGGATTGGGCCCCTGGTACCACGCGCCGTGCTCGTAGAGGTCGCGGTTGACATTCAAATAAAGGGGCGCGGTTCCAAAGCCGATGCTGGCCGGGCGCAGCTGGGCGTGCGCGCGCTCGACTGACTGCGCGATGGCCGCCGCCAGTTGCTCGTGGCTGGGCAGGGTCTGCGCGTCGAGGATCCCAACCCCCCCACTGTGGGTGTGAGTCGCCGAGACCAGGAAGTTCTCCGCCGGGCAATGCGTCGCGGCCGCCGCGGCCTCGATCCCCTTGGAGACGACATCCTTGGTGAGGTTGGCCTGGTCCAGGCTCACGAGCGCCATGCAGGTGCCAGCATTGTCGATCACCACGGCGCGGACAAACAGATGATCGCGGATCGAATCCCCGGCGTACAGCGCATCGGCGGGCGGTGTGATGTCGACTTTTGCGGCCCCGGCCCGGAAGCCGCCCGTCCCGCTCGCCGTCGCCAGCGACGACTCTGGAACCATGGCGCCCAGCCACGCCATGGCAGTCAGTATCCAATAGAGTCTTCGAGTCGTCATGAACACCCCCCGACTGCGGTGTAGACTGATGTGCGAGCGTGCGGCCGTGATCTCAAAGCTGAATCCACGTATCCTAGACGACTCTCCCATGGGATTGCGGAACCCCGCCTGATTCGCCGGCAAAGGGCCTAAGATGCGGAACCCCAACGCCTTAACCACGGAGAGCGGGACATGCACCAGGCGCGCTCGATGTACGCTGCCATGGCGGTGACCCCGGCAGGCCTGTCCTGCCTGGTGGCGCTCCTATTCTGGGTCAATGCCGCAGCGCAGAACGCGGAGCCCAATCCACTTCATCTGGCACCCGACCATGCCACGGCTTCCGTGGCCGACCTGGACAAGGAATGTGCCTGGTATGAACGGGTATTGGGTTTTCAGGAGCAAAGCCGCGGCGGGCAGGCCGATTTTCAGGTGCGCCATCTGGGCATTCCGGGCTACCGCATCGATCTGGTTTGGCAAAAAGGCTCAGCGAGGCCTCAGGGGGGCGCCGGCGCTCTCACGCAAGGCTGGTTTCACGTGGTCTTCAAGACCGATGCCATGGCTCTCGCCTTCAGCCGGCTCATGACGCTGGGCACCGACGTCACCGCCAACCGCGATGCTCAAGGCGCCCTCACACGCCTGATCCTGCATGACCCCGAAGGCAATGAACTCGAGATTGTCCCGAACCGATCGACGCCACCGCCCTGAACCGCCCGCGCAATCTGCTCAAGGCCGATTCCCGGGGTGCCGACGGCACGCTACACGCGAGTGGACGGGAGGCGATCAGAATCACCTTGACCCTGATCGAATCCGGGCATGGCGCGCTCGCCGGCGCGCCATCGCGCGTAGACTCCAGGTCTTACATGCATTCGCGTCGCAGAAGTGACGGGTCTTAGGATGCCGGCGTACAGCCAGCACGAGCGGATTTCCTGCCGGCCGCGCACGTCTTGTGCGCGCACCCTGTTGGCCGTCGCAGCCCTGAGCGCCAGCGGTGCAACGGCCGGGGCCGCGTCGGACGCCGTGCAGCTGGTGGCGGGTCAATTTGAAGGCACACCCAGCTTCACACTGTCCAACGGCACCTTGGAAGTGACGTTCCTGCAGCCGGGCGCCAGCCTGGCCAGTGTCGTTCTCAGCGACGATGGCGACAGGATGAACCCCTTGTGGGATGCGGTGCGCCTTAGCCGCGAGTCGGGGCGCAAGGCCGATCCCAGTACGCTGACCGGCCACCCCATCGCTCTAGACGGCTTCGGCCCGCCCTCGCCCGAAGAGCGACAGGCAGGCCTGCCGATGCTCGGTGAAGCCCATCTTATGCCCTTCGAGCTCAAGTCCTCCGCAACGGGCGGTGTGCAGGAGGTTTCCCTGACGGCGGTCCTGCCCATGGTCCAGGAACGCCTGTCGCGCACGCTGCGCATGGTCAAGGGCGAGAACGTCATTTATGTCGAGAGCCAGCTCGAGAATCTGCTGGGCTTCGATCGGCCGATCAGCTGGGGCGAACACGCCACGGTGGGGCCGCCGTTTGTGGAAGCAGGCATTACGGTTTTCGATCTATCCGGCCTGCGTAGCCGCACCACCGCCTACGCGCAGCCGACCGTGCCCTTCGATCCATCCGTTGTGCGCCGACTCGCATCGGACCAGGATTTCACCTGGCCCCAGGCGCCGGGCCGGGATGGCCAGGTCGTGGACCTGCGTCTGACACCGACCGATCCACACTACGTCGATCATGTCGCCACCCTAATGGACCCCGCGCGCGAGTTGGAGTGGACCACGGCGCTCAACCCCAGGCGCGGATTGATTCTAGGTTATGTGTTTCGCCGCTCGGATTTTCCATGGCTGCAGACCTGGGGTTCCTATCCGCCCTCACTACAGCCCGTGCGCGGCATGGAGTTCGCCACGCAGCCGTTTGCCGAGCCGCGCCGCGACGCCGTCACCCAAGGATCCCTGTTCGGCACGCCGACGTACCGCTGGCTGCCGGCCAAGTCCAAGCTCACCACACGCTTCCTGCTGTTCTATGCCCGCGTCCCACCAGGGTTCGCGCGGGTAGACGAGGTTCGCCTGGATCACGGCCAGCTCCTCATCGAGGACCGTGCTGCGGGCAAGCAACTGCGCCTGACTGCCTCGCTGGCGCTCTAGGGCAAGCCGCTCGCCCATGAACAAACTCCTGAACCTGGCACTCGGTCTGTCCTGGGCGGCGGGAGTGAGCGCACAGCCGCCGCAGGTCATCCTCGATTCCGGCCGCATCGCCGGCAAGGCGAGCGGGGATGTGGAAGCCTTCCTGGGCATTCCGTACGCCGCGCCGCCGGTGGGTCCATTGCGCTGGCGTGCGCCGCAGCCGGTTCGACCCTGGCGCGGAGTCCGCCAGACTTCGACCTATGGCCATGACTGCATGCAGGAACCCTTTCCGAGCGATGCCGCACCGCTCGGCGCTAGACCAGCGGAGAATTGCCTGTATATGAACGTCTGGAGACCGGCGGGCACCAGGGCCGGTAATCGCCTGCCGGTCCTGGTCTGGATCTACGGCGGTGGCAACGTCAATGGAGGTGCATCGCCCGCCGTGTATTCGGGATTGTCGTTCGCGCGCGATGGCGTGATCTTCGTCAGCTTCAATTACCGAGTTGGACGATTTGGGTTCTTTGCGTTCCCGGCATTGACCCGCCAGGACCCGGATCACGGCTCGCTCGCCAACTATGGTCACCTGGACGCCTTGGCCGCCCTGCGCTGGGTACAGCGCAATATCGCCGCCTTGGGCGGCGACCCACAACAGGTCACGGTCTATGGTCAATCGGCGGGAGCCGGTCAGGTCTACATGCTGCTGACCTCCCCCCTTGCGGAAGGTCTGTTCGCGCGCGCCATTGTCCAGTCGGGCGGCGCCGTGGAGCGCCCGCCACTAGCGGGTACTGGCGATGGCTCCGTCTCCATTGAGGCGGCCGGCGTGAACTTTGCACGCCGCTGGGGCATCGATGGCACGGGCGCCGAGGCGCTCAGGCGCTTGCGGGCTCTGAGTGCGCGGCAGATTACCGATGGCCTCCACATCGGCACCATGGCGGCCCAGTCCGATACCTTCGTCGGACCGGTGCGTGACGGACGTATCGTCACGGAATCGATGGTGACGGCGGTGGCAGGCGGGCGGGAGGCCAAGGTGCCGCTGCTCATCGGCTCGACGCTGGCCGATAACTCCAGACTGACGGCGCACGGACTTGACGAGGCGTTTGCCACGTTCGGCAGCGCAGCCGCGCAGGCTCGCGCGGCCTATGTGACCGACCCCGCTGCCGACCCGCAATTCATCATCCGCCAGATCGGGCGGGATCGCTCCTACGGTGAACCGGTGCGCTTCATTGCCAGGAGCATGACTGCGCAGGGACTGCCGGTCTATGAATACCGCTTCTCGTATGTGGCGACTGCCATGCGGCAGCAATGGTCGGAAGGACCGCCGCACGCCACCGATATTCCTTACGCCATGAATACCGTGCGCGCCAAGTACGGTGAGCAGCTCAGCGCGGTCGATGCCGCCGTGGCGCAGATGATGCACCAGTACTGGGTCCATTTCGTGCGCAGCGGCGATCCGAATGGTCCGGGGCTGCCCCCATGGCCCGCCTACGACCCGCACACGGATGTGCTGATGGAGTTCGCCGCGGATGGCATGCCGCGGGCGATGCCCGATCCACGCAAAGCTCGGCTCGACGCGGTGGCTGCCGCCGTCGACCGTCGCTAGGGAAGCTCTTCCCAGTCGTCCGTCCGTTTGCCAGGGATGAAGGTCGGACGCCCGCTTCCCCAAAGAGAACGGCGCCTCCTGTGACGGAAGCGCCGTAGGGGTCACGGCCGGCTTTGGGGGGAAAGGTGCCGCCGTTGACGTTGCCGCTTACTTGCCGGCCCACTTCACCTGCAGGCCGAACTGCCGCGGATTGTTGTAGATCTGCGCGTTCTGATCGTTAAAGGCGATTGGATAGACCTGATTGCTCAGGTTGGTCGCAAACGCCTGGACCTGCCAGCGTGCATGGTCCCAGGTGAGGTAGGCATTGACGTTGCTGCGGGAAGCGAACTGATCCAGAGGATCATTGAAGACCGAGCCATACTGGCTGCCCTGGTACTGGTAGTCGACCCGCGGCGTGAAGGCATCGTTGTCGGAGAGTGCCACGCGGTACGCAACCATGAGATTTCCCTGGAACTTCGGCGAGTTGGGCAGCTGTATGCCACTGACGCTCTCGACAAACGGCACGAACTGTCCGTTGATGTTGACACCGCCGACGTAGTTGAAGCAGCCGGGTTTCCCGCTGGGATTCAAACCCCCGTCGGGCTGGCCCGGCGCGCACTGCCCGATGTTGTTGGCGTTGTTGCAGGGCGAGTACAGGCTGCAAGCATCCTGGTTGACGATATTGCCAAGACTGAAGGTCGACTTGGTGTAGGAGGCGTTGCCCCCGAGCTGCCATCCGCCGACATTGGCCTGCACCGACACCTCGACACCGTCGGCATTCGCCGATCCCGCATTGTGGATGTTGCCCTGGCCCGTAATCGGATCGCGGCTGTTGACCTGCATGTTGTTGTAATTCATGTAGTACGCGTCGGCCTGAAAGCTGACGTGTCCGTCCATCAAGGACGCCTTGTAGCCCACCTCGTAGTCGATGTCCTTCTCGGACTTGAAGCAGGCCGTGCCAACGCCCGGCGGGTTTACGCCCCCATGACAGGCCGCGTCGTTGCCCTGGTTCTGGATACCACCGGACTTGGAACCGGTGGCGATCTCGGCGTACAGGAAGTCCTTCGGCGAGAGGTTGTAGTCCACCGCCAGCTTCCAGGTGAAGAGATGATCCGATTCTTCGCCCCAGTTCTGGAACCCGTTGTTACTGAGCGAGACGTTGTACGGATCGGTCGGGGATGGCTTGTTGAAGAAGTGGAAGGAATTGTAGTTGCCCGCCTGGCACAGCACGCCATTGGGCAGTGGGCAGGGCCAGGTGGGATTGGTGTTCACATCCCACGTCTCGCGAACTCCGGCCTCGAGTTTCCACTGGTCGGTGAGCTGGTACTGCACGTTGCCGAACAGCGCATAGTTCGTCTTGGTGTTGGCGCCGGCGAGGTAGATGCCACCGCCGCTCGGTACCGAGCACCATGGTGCTGCGGCCACCATCGTGGTGGGATTGTACTGGTTGTTGCAGAACGGCCCACCGGTCCAGCTCGGGTTCGTGAACAGGAAGGAGTTCGCATCGCGCCACCAGAAGCCACCGACCACCCATTGCAACGGTTGGTCGGCTGGCGAGATCAGGTCAGCCTCGTAGGTCAGGGTATGTTCATGCGAGCCGTTGATGGCGCCACCGCTGTAGAACTCCGAGGCGGTGTTCTCGCTCTGATTCCGGGAGGTATTGAACTGCGCGGCACCCATCACTCGTAGCGTCGGTCCATGGTCCGCGAACTGGTAGTTCGCCTCCACGCTCTCACGCCAGAGCAGCTCACGGGACGCCGAGTCAGGGAGGGCGTACCCAATCGTGTACGGATCGGCCGGTGCAAACGCCGAGTTGCCGCAGGTGCCCGGGACCTGGCTGAAGGTGGACGGGGCGGCATTGAAGTAGCTGCCCGGGGCCGGGCAATTGGTCGTCACGCCATTGACCACGGTGCTGCTGATGTAGATGGGCTTCTCGGCAATGTAGCCCGTGGTGTTTTCCATGTAGTCGACCTTGGCCAGCACGTGGAAGCGGTCGGTCGGCTGGTACAACATGGAGGCCCGCAAGGCGTACTGATCCATAGTGCCGGGATTGATCTGGTTATTCAGCACCGGTATACCGGCACCGAGGTTGTTGAACGCCGAGGGCGTGAGATTCGTACTGAAGCTGTCACGCCGGTCGACATAGGCGCCCACACGGAAGGCAAGCGTATCGGAAGCCGGGAGGTTGACGGCGCCCTGGGCCTGAATGCGGTGGAAATTCGCACCGATGACCTGCGCATAGCCGTTTGAATCATTGAGCGTGGGGTTGGCGGCATTGATGAAGATCGCACCGCCGACCGAGTTCGCGCCCGTCAAGGTGCCCTGCGGCCCGCGCAGCACCTGGACGTTGGCCAGGTCCCACAACGGCTCGTCACCGATGCCCAGCGGTACCAGCGCGCCATCGCGATAGACCGGCACGCCCTGGGCGATATTGGGATTGTTGAAGGCATCGCCGACGCCGCGGATGTTGAAGGTCGTGCCGCCACCGGTCACCTGGATCGACAAGCCTGGAGTGAAATTCTGCAAATCGCCCCAGCTGGTGATGTGATCGTTGACAATGTCATCGCCGTTGATGGCCGCCAGCGACACGGGCGTGTGCATGACGTCCTGATGGAATTTCGCCGCTGTGACGACGATTTCTTCCAGAGATGCACTGGAGGACTCGGCCGCGTTGGCGCTGGCCGCCTCCGCGGCGGAGGCCATGGAAGCCGACAACCCCCAGACGCCCATGAGCGAGCCCGCGAGCGCCGCCAGGGCGAGCGCATTGCTTCTAACCTTCATTGTGTACCCCTCCCGAATGGAAACCACGAGCGGAGAGGTGGATCCTCCCCTGCTAACAAGCTATGACGATTGGGGAGGGAATTGCGGAACTCGGGTCAGTTGCCAGTGACCTTGGCGCTGGGGCCTGACAGCCTGACGGTGTGATCGGGGGCAAACTGCACCTGAACTGCGAAGATGTTCGGCAGCGCCCGCAGCCATTCATCGAGCGCGGCCACATCGATCGTGCCGCTGTAGCGCAGCGTGGCCAGGTTCGAGTCCTGCAGCACGACCTGTTGGGACGAATAGCGGTTCAAATCCTCGATAATCGCCGACAGTGGCTCGGCGACATACTCGAAGTGACCGCGCCGCCAGGCGTCGGCAGCTTCAGGACTGACCGCGCGCCGCAACGGCGCCTCGTTGCCGGACTGATCGAAGACGACCTGCGTACCGCGCGCCACACGCAGCGGCGCGGTACCCGTGGCCCCTGACTGCGCATTGCTGACTTCGACGACGCCTTCCTGCACTGTCACGCTGACGCGGCTGCCGCGGCGGTCGACATCGAATACCGTACCCACCGCGACCACCTGCAAGCCACCGGCGTGCACGACGAACGGTCGCGTCCGGTCATGCCGCACCTTGAACAGCGCCTCACCGTGCTCGATCTCGATGTCGCGGCGCACGGCGCCGAAATGGACCTCGATCCGTGAGCGCCCGCCGAGCGCCACGCTCGAACCGTCCACCAGCTGCGCCGAACGCGCCTGTCCGATCTCTGAGCTCAGCTGCGCCACCGCAGCGAGGCGCAACGTGCCCGTGGCACGCGGGACCAGCAGCACGCCAATAACCGCCACTGCCAGTCCGGCGGCCGTGGCCAGCAGCGCCCAGTGTTGCCGCGGCAGGTGCCAGCGACGGCGCGCTACGCGCGCAAAGGCGGCGATGGGCGCCGCCGCATGCTGCTCAGGCACGGCCCACCGGGCCTGCCAGAGCGGCAGCAAGCGCTCGAAGGTGTGTTGGTTGGCGGGATCCGCGCTGCACCACTCGATCCACCTTTCGGTCTGCTCGGTGGATTGCTCTTCGGCCTGCAGGATGAAGAACCACTCCACGGCTTCCCTGTGGCGCCGCAGTCTCTGTTCCGGTGTGTCTTGGTTAGTCATGACCCATTATCTCGAGAGTGGCTGTCGCCGAATCCCCGTCCATGCGGAATCGGCAGTAAATCAGGGCGCGTGCAACGTATTTGCGGACCATGCGGTCGGAAATACCCATCTCGTGAGCCACCTGTTCGACCGGCAGTTCACGCAGCCGGTGCAGCTCGAAGGCCTGCCGGCATTTTGGCGAGAGTTCCGCCAGGAAGATCAGCAGGTGCTGGTATTGATCCGCGGCGAGCACCGAGCGCTCGACCTCAAAGGGATCGGCGACCTGCTCGAACTCTTCCTTGACGACTTCGGCACTCAGCTCCGGGCGCCTGCGGCGGGACAGGTTCCGATCGATCACCAGATTGGCCGCGATTCGATACAGGTAGGCGCGCAGGAAGCTCACCGCCCCGGTATTCTCCAGCTGCAGCAGGCGCACGTAGGATTCCTGCGCCACTTCGTTGGCGTCCGAGACCGGGCCGCTCATTCGCGCCCGGATGAAATGCACCAGATTGCGGTTGTGCTGCCTGAACAGCTGGCCCACCATAAGAGCCCGCGCTTCGGGACTCTGTACGGCACCCTCGACGGCCGGCGGCTCGTTATCTTGTTTTATATGAGCTGCCATGTCTCGAGCCAATATTCCCCTTACGGGCTAAGACGACTGAGAAATCAGTTTCGGAACCCGTTTGACGAAATATTTCTTATATGCGTGGTATCTTGGCAACAATCCAGGGGCCGCTGCAACGGCAGTCTTCACCTTTCTACCACACAATGGTATACGTGAACCGATAGACCGGGACACGGCGCACCGCAATGGGTGCCCGGGCGCACGGTCTGCTGGAACAATATCCCGGGGGAGTCATTGAAGCGGACCGATTCCGTTGTCGGACGAGCCGGCGCGGTCCTTCTGGCGTTATCCAGCCTCTTCGCACCTGTTGTCGCCACGGCGGGCGGCCTGGATGACCCTGCCCAGATTCATATCGCCGCGCAGCCGCTGACCTACGCCCTCTTGGCGCTGGCGCGCCAGACCGGCCTGCAGGTGATGATGGCCGCCAGCGAACTGGATGCACTGCAGTCCCCTGGCGCCGAAGGACGGATGAGCGCGCGGGCCGCCTTGGAAGCGCTGTTGCGCGGCACACCGCTGCAATACCGCGAGGTCGGCGCCCGCTCCGTGGCCATTC
>Ga0075017_100000995_pt1 | contig 16906 bp, 15 predicted proteins | sample AleBraG_ABR_2012_FD_71475 | JGI IMG/M metagenome (GOLD analysis project Ga0075017, IMG submission 71475) | Freshwater sediment microbial communities in response to fracking from Pennsylvania, USA - Alex Branch Run_MetaG_ABR_2012 | ecosystem: Environmental > Aquatic > Freshwater > Creek >... | reverse complement strand
AGATGCCGGTGCTGTCGGGCTTGTCGTGCACGGGCAGACCGGCCTGCAGCGCGCGCGCGCGCTGCAGGCCGGTCTGCCCGTGCACGACAAGCCCGACAGCACCGGCATCTGCTTCATCGGTGAACGACCGTTCGCGCAGTTCCTGGCGCACTACATCCCCGAAACTCCCGGCCCGATCGAGACCCTGGACGGGCGCACCCTCGGGGTGCACCGTGGACTGCCGTTCTATACCTTGGGTCAGCGCGGCGGCCTGGAAATTGGCGGCGTGCGCGGCGAACGGGCCGAACCCTGGTATGTGGCGCGCAAGTGCCTTAAGCGCAACGCGTTGATCGTGGTTCAGGAGGCCGACCGGCAGAATTTGGCCACCAGTGCGCTGCGTACCGGCCCCATCAACTGGCTGTGCGAGGCGCCGATCACAGATTTCGAGGCGGGCATCAAGGTGCGGTACCGTCAGGCCGATCAACCTGCCAGGGTCGAGCTCCTGCCCGATCACTGTGCGCTCATCCGTTTTCAATCGCCGCAATGGGCGGTGACGCCCGGTCAGACCGCCGCGCTCTATCAAGGCGAGCGCTGTCTTGGGGGCGGTGTCATCGAAGAAACCCTATAATGGGGCACTACCGATCGGAGGATTCATGACTGACAGCTTCAAGACCCGCTCCACGCTCGAGTCGGGTGGCCGCGGCTTCGAGATTTTCAACCTCCAGGCGTTAGGAGCTGCACGCGTCGCCCGACTCCCGTTTTCGCTGAAGATACTGCTGGAAAATCTCCTGCGCTTTGAAGACGGCGTCAACGTCACGCGTCAGGACATCGAGGCGCTGCTCAATTGGCAGCCCAAAGCCGCGCCTGCGTATGAGATCTCCTTTACCCCGGCGCGCGTGGTGATGCAGGACTTTACCGGCGTACCTTGCGTGGTGGATCTGGCTGCGATGCGCGAGGCCATTGCGCGTCTCGGCGGCAACGCCGACAAGGTCAACCCGCTGGCCCCGGCCGAGCTGGTCATCGACCATTCCGTGCAGGTGGATGAATACGGCACGGCACAAGCCCTCGCCGACAATAATCGGATCGAATTTGGTCGCAACGGCGAACGCTACGCCTTCCTGCGCTGGGGTCAGACCGCGTTTCGCAATTTCAAAGTCGTGCCGCCCAACACCGGCATCGTGCACCAGGTGAATCTCGAATACCTGGCTCGAGTCGTGTTCGATGGCGGCGTCAACGCGGATTCCGGCGCCCCGCGCCAGGCCTATCCCGACACGGTGGTGGGCACCGATTCGCATACCACGATGATCAACGGACTGGGCGTACTGGGCTGGGGCGTGGGCGGCATCGAAGCCGAAGCGGCCATGCTGGGCCAACCCGTGACCATGCTGATTCCACAGGTGATCGGCTTCAAGCTCAATGGGAGCCTGCCGGCGGGGACCACCGCCACGGACCTGGTTCTCACGGTCACGGAAATGCTGCGCAAGAAGGGCGTGGTCGACAAATTCGTCGAGTTCTTCGGCGATGGTCTGGCCAGCCTGCCACTGGCCAATCGCGCCACCATCAGCAACATGTCGCCGGAGTTCGGCAGCACCTGCGCGATGTTTCCCATCGACGAGGAGACCATTCGCTACCTGGAGCTTTCCGGACGCCCGCCTGAGCAGGTGGCGCTGGTGCAGGCCTATGCCAAGGCCCAGGGGTTGTGGCGGGTGAATGGTGCACCAGCGGCCGATTACACCGACGTGCTGGAACTGGACCTGGGCACCGTGGAATCCAGTCTCGCAGGTCCCAGTCGGCCGCAGGATCGCGTACCGCTCCGTGTGGCCAAGGCCACCTATCGAACCCACCACGCCAAGATGGCCGCAGAGCGCGCCAAGAACGGGGCGGCGGGCGGCAGCACCACGGTCACACCCACCGGCGCCGGTGCCGGCGGCGCTTACGAGCTCAGGGACGGCGCCGTACTGATTGCGGCCATCACCAGTTGCACCAACACCTCCAACCCTTACGTGATGATCGCGGCGGGCCTGGTGGCGCGCAACGCGCGGCGCAAAGGCTTAAGCTCGCGGCCCTGGGTGAAGACCAGTCTGGCGCCCGGATCGCGCGTGGTGACGGATTATCTGAGCAGCGCGGGGCTCCTGGATGAGTTGGCGGGCATCGGCTTTAATCTCGTGGGATATGGGTGCACCACTTGCATCGGCAATTCCGGACCGCTGAAGCCGGAAATCTCCGCCGGCATCAAGGCCACCGACCTCATCGGCTGCTCCGTGCTCTCGGGTAATCGCAATTTTGACGGCCGCGTGCACCCGGAAGTGAAAATGAATTTTCTGGCCTCCCCGCCCCTGGTGGTGGCCTATGCGCTGGCCGGCTCTCTGGATGTGGATTTGAACACCGAGCCCTTGGGTGTGGGTACCGATGGGAAGCCCGTGTACCTGAAGGACATATGGCCCAGCGCCAAGGAGGTCGCCGACTGCGTGCAGCAGAACATCAGCTCGGAGATGTTCAGGCGCAGCTACGCGGGTGTCTTCAACGGCGACGAGCGCTGGCAGGCCATCAAAGTGCCGGCCGGCAAGATTTACGCCTGGGACGCCAAGTCCACCTACGTCAAGAATCCGCCCTATTTCGATGGCATGAGCATGCAGCCGGCGGCCGTGGGTGAGATTCGCGGGGCTCGCGCCCTGGCGCTGCTGGGGGATTCGGTAACCACCGATCATATTTCTCCGGCCGGTAACATCGCCAAGAGCAGTCCGGCGGCAAAGTACCTGATGGAGCAGGGTGTGCAGCCGGCGGATTTCAATCAATACGGCGCACGCCGCGGCAACCACGAGGTGATGATGCGCGGCACCTTTGCCAACATCAGGTTGCGTAATCTCCTGTTGCCCGGCACCGAAGGGGGCATCACCGTGCACATTCCCAGCGGCGAGCGCTTAAGCATCTTCGATGCGGCCATGCGCTACCAGGCCGAGCACACGCCGCTAATCGTGCTGGCGGGCAAGGAGTACGGCACGGGATCGTCACGCGATTGGGCCGCCAAGGGCACCATGCTGCTGGGCGTTCGCGCCGTCATTGCCGAGAGCTTCGAGCGCATCCACCGCTCCAATTTGATCGGCATGGGCGTATTGCCGCTCCAGTTCAAGGACGGACAGAATGCGCAAAGCCTGGGTTTGACAGGCCGTGAGCGCTTTGAAATCCAGGGCCTCGATGGCGGACTGGCCAAGAACGTCACCGTGATCGGCAGCCCCGATGGGGGCGGTGCGCCGATTCGGTTCGAGGCGCGCGTACGCATCGACACGCCCAAAGAGCGCGACTACTACCAGCACGGCGGGATTTTGCACTACGTATTGCGACAATTGGCGGGCGAGAGCAAGGCCGCCTGAATGTCCCGCCCGGAGCGCACAGCGCACGCGTCACACGCGGCTGCGCTGGCGATCTTTGATCTGGATGGCACGATCACCCGCCGGGACACGCTGCTGCCTTATATCACCGGCTACCTGGCGCGTCACCCGCGGCGCTGGTGGCGCGTGCCCCTGTGCCTGGCCCCGCTCCTGCGCTACTGTCTGCCCGGTCGCGATCGGGGCGCGCTTAAGGGCGCCGTCATTCGCCTCACCTTGGGCGGTGTGACGCGCCGGGAGCTGGTGGACTGGAATCGACGCTTCGTGGCCCGCTTGCTGCGCGGGGGCGTGTTTGCCGAGGCCCTCGAGCGCATCGGCGCACACCGCACCAATGGCGCCTACCTGGTGCTGCTCTCGGCCAGTCCCGATCTATATGTGCCCGAGATCGCCGCCGCACTGAATTTCGACACTTGTGTGTGCACGGAGTTGTACTGGCAACCCGATGGTCGCCTGCGCGGCACTCTGGCCTCGCTGAATCGTCGCGCCGAGGAAAAAGTCCGCTGCGTGCAAACCCTGCTCTCCACTCACCGCCCCTTCCACAGCTACGCCTACGGCAACAGCAGCGCCGACCTTCCGCACTTGCGCCTGGTCTCCGATGGCTACTACGTCAACGGCCGCTCCCTGCCCGCTCCGGACCGCGCGCGCATCCGCACCCTGCACTGGCAGACGCCCGGTTTGGCTTTGCCCCGGGCAGAGGACCATAATCAGCCCTGACCCCCCGCCCGGAGTTCCCCATGCCCAGCCTTATTCGACCATCCGAAATCACCAACGAGCGCTTCTTTCGCATGCGCCGTGATTTGCTGGTCCAGACGTTGGGGCTGGCGGCCGCGGGCGCATTGCCCGGCGCCCTGCGGGCGGCGGCGCCCGAGAGCGCGGAAGCGACGAGCGCGACCCTCAAGTACACGCGCAATGCCAAATACTCGACCACCGACAAGCCCAACACTTTCGCGGAAGTGACCGGCTACAATAATTTTTACGAGTTCGGGGTCGACAAGGCCGACCCAGCTGCGAATGCCGGCACGCTGCATCCGCATCCCTGGAACGTGACCATAGCCGGCGAAGCCGATGTCACGGGCACGTTCACCATCGAGGACCTACTCAAGCCTCACCCGCTCGAGGAGCGCATCTATCGCCACCGCTGTGTGGAGGCCTGGTCGATGGTGATCCCGTGGGTGGGGTTTCCGCTGGCTGATCTGCTGGCGCGCTTCAAACCCAACTCACGGGCCAAGTACGTGGAATTCACCACACTGCTGGACCCGAAGCAGATGCCCGGCCAGAGCCCTTCTCTGCTGGCTCAAACCGGACTGCACTGGCCCTATGTCGAGGGCCTTCGCATCGATGAGGCCATGCATCCGCTGGCCTTCATGGTGGTGGGCGTCTATGGCCGAGTGCTGCCCAATCAGAACGGCGCACCGCTCCGGGTGCACCTGCCGTGGAAATACGGCTTCAAGAGCGGCAAGTCCATTGTCAAGATCCGCTTCACCGAACGGCAGCCGGCCAATACCTGGGCGATCTCGGCCCCTAACGAATATGGCTTTTATGCGAACGTCAATCCGAAAGTGGATCACCCGCGCTGGACCCAAGCCACCGAACGTCACATCGGCGACGGGTTCCTGGCAGGCCGCCGTCCGACACTGATGTTCAACGGCTACGCGGACCAGGTCGCCAGTCTCTATTCAGGCATGGATTTGCGTCGGTACTTTTAGTGCAGCGCTACCGCTGGGTCTACAAGCCGCTGCTGTTCCTGGCCTGTCTCGTGCCTTTAGCCTGGGCCGTGGGCGGTGTGCTGCAGCTCCCCGCCGTCCCATCGCTGGGCGCCGACCCCGTGCGCCGCGTACTGGGCATTTTCGGCCACTCGGCTCTCAACCTGCTGCTGCTTACGCTCACCGTCTCGCCGGCCCGGCAACTCACTGGCAACGCCCATTTGCTGCGCCTACGCCGCATGCTGGGCGTGTTCGCCTTTACCTATGCGCTGCTGCACTTCGCCACCTACGTGGGTCCGTTCCAAAGCTTCAGTTGGAACGCCATCGTCAAGGACCTGGTGAAACGTCCGTATATCACCCTTGGCTTCACTGCCCTGGTGCTGCTGGTACCCCTCGCCGTCACCTCCACCAACGCCATGATGCGCCGGCTCAAGCGCCGCTGGCAGAGTCTGCACCGCTTGATTTACCCCATCGCGATACTGGGCGTCTGGCACTACTGGTGGCAGGTGAAGAAGGACATTCGCGAGCCCCTGATCTACGTCGTGCTGCTGGCTGTACTGCTCGGCTGGCGCCTGCGGCGCAGGCAGCGCCAGCGCGCGCTCACATCGAAGTCCGCATCTCCCACAGCTCCGGAAACAACCTGAGCCGCAGCGCCTTGGCAAGGTAGGACACCCCAGCGGTGCCGCCCGTCCCCGGCTTGTAGCCAATGATGCGCTCCACCGTTTTCATGTGCTGGAAGCGCCACAACTGGAATCGATGATCCAGGTCGATCAGCCGCTCGGCCAGTTCGTACAGATCCCAATCCTTTTCGGCATTGTGATACACCCCCAGCCACGCTCCGGTCACCTGCTTGCTGGCCACATAGGGGGCAGAAAAATCGCGCACCAACAGCTCCTGCGGCACACCATACCCGCGGCGCGAGAGGAGCCGCAGCACCTCATCGTAAAGGCTCGGCGCACGCAGGGCGCGCTGCAGCACTGCGTACACTTCCGGCTCGCGCCGGTGCACTTCGATCAACTCCGCCGTCTTGTTTCCCAACAGGAATTCAATCAACCGGTACTGATACGACTGAAAGCCCGACGAGCGCCCCAGCGCGTTGCGAAACGCCGCGTAATCAAACGGCGTCATCGTCGCCAGCACTTCCCAGACGGCCAGCAGTTGATTCTGCACTTTGGCAATGCGACTGAGTCTCTTGAAGGACGGATCCAGATCGTCGCGGCGCACGCAGGCCATCACGCCCGTGAGTTCGTTGCGCAGCAGTTTCATCCACAGCTCCGACACCTGATGCACCACGATGAACAGCATCTCGCTGGGCTCGGCGGTGAGCGGCTGCTGCGCCGCCAGCAGCAACTCCAGGTGCAGGTATTCGCCGTAGGACTGGGAACTGCCCAGGTCCCAGTGAACCGGCTCATCGCTCAAATCCACGCTGGTAGCCGGCTTTTCCGGTGGCGTTGTCATGTCCGGTGGCGTTGTCACGTCCCGTGGCGTTGTCATGTCCGGTGGCGTTGTCATGGTTGGCGGCGTCGTCACGTGCGCAGCGCCGCCAGCACCCAGCCCGGCACCTGACTCCAACCGCGAGTCAGCTCCGCATCGAGCGCTCGCCACTGCGGCTCAAAGCGTTCCACATGCCGCCAGAAGCGCTCCGAGTGGTTCATGTGCGTCACATGCGCCAGCTCGTGAATCACCAGGTAGCGCACCACGGCCGGGCGTTGAAACAGCAGGCAGCAATTCAGACTCAGCGTACCCCGTGTCGAACAGCTCCCCCAGCGCGTGCGCTGCCGTCGAATCTGCACCCGCCGGTAGCTCACGCCCATGAGCGCCGCCACCTCGGCCACCAACGGCTCCAGGTGCTCGGCTGCCCGCTCGGTCAGCCAGTACAGCAGCGCCGCCGGCGTAGCCCGGGCTCGTGGCGGCAGTTCGGCATACGCCCAATTTCGCCCCCCCGCATCCAGCGCGGCCAGCTCCAGCCGCAGCGGCGGAAAACTCGCATCCACCGGTGTCGCCCGCAGCTGGCGTTCAATCCACTGGCGGTGGCGCGTTACAAAGTCGCTGATCTGGGGTGGGCTGACGCGCGGCGGAGCAATGATCTCAACCCCGCCATCGCGAAACACCCTTACGCTCAAGCGCCGTGCCCGCACACTCCGGCGCACGCGCCAGCCGTGGTCCACAGCCGCATCGCTCCACAGTGGCAGTTGTAACAGGGCAGAGCTCATCTTGGCGCCATCATATCAGGGCACCGCCGTGTAAACTGCCGTGCTCATGGACGACAAGTCGCTGGACCTCATCGACGTGGGTATCAACCTGACCCACGACAGTTACGCTGCCGATCGCGAGGAGGTGATCGCTGCGGCGTACGATGCGGGGGTTGCACAACTGATCGTCACCGGTGCGACGCTGGATGGGAGCCTGTCTGCGCTGGAGTTAGCGCGCTCACACGCATTTGCGCACTCAAGCAGCGGCCGCCTTTTTGCTACCGCCGGAGTTCACCCGCACCATGCCAGCGAACTGCAGGAGGCCGACCTACCCCGCCTGCGCGCCCTGCTGGCGCAACCCGAAGTGGTTGCAATCGGAGAGTGCGGTCTTGACTACTACCGCAACTTCTCGCCTTACGCGGCCCAGCGCCACGCCTTTGAGCTTCAGTTGCGTCTGGCGCTCGAGTGCGGCAAGCCGCTTTTTTTGCACCAGCGCGACGCCCATCGCGACTTCGTTGCCTTGCTGAGGGATGCGATGAAGGTCGCCGCCAGCGAACCGAGTGTCCTCGAATCCGGGGCCCGCGTTTCGGGACTACACGGGGTGGCGCATTGCTTTACTGGCGGCGTCGACGAGCTCGAAGCCTACCTGGAGCTCGGCCTGCACATCGGCATCACCGGCTGGATCTGCGACGAGCGCCGCGGCGCTCATCTGCTGGAACTCGTGCCGCGGATTCCGCGCGGCCGGATCCTGCTCGAAACCGATGGACCGTATTTGTTGCCCCGGGACCTTTCGCCCAAGCCTGCCTCGCGACGCAATGAACCACGTTACCTTCGGCACATTGCCGCCACGGTCGCACGGGCGCGCGGCGAGAGCCTGGAGGAGTGCGCCGCGCACACCAGCGGCGCGGCACGCGCGCTGTTCGGATTGCCCATGCCGGCCCCCGGCGGCGGCATAAAGCCCGCAGGGGCGCCCAATAGCCCCCTACATCCGTGAACTGCTTCCTAGTCCCGTGACCGGTCGCTGGTGAGGCCCACTTCCCTCGTCTAGCATCTGGATTGGCTGTTCGGTCCCGATTACCGGTTTGGGTGCATTACGCAATGTTTCGCAGGTCCTCTCCAGCACTGTTGGCGATCGCCCTGGCGCTGTCCGGGGCGGCCCAGGCCTTAGGCCTGGGCGAGCTGCGGATTGAATCGGCACTCAATCAGCCGCTGTCTGCGCAGATCGACATCATCGGTGCCACGCACGAGGACTTGGCCACGTTGACCGCGCGCGTGGCCAACCCGGAAGTGTTCCAGCGCTACAACGCGGAGCGACCCGCATACCTGGAAACCATCACGTTCAAAGTTGACGAGAGTTCACAAGGTCGGGCCGTACTGCGTATTCACTCCACCGACGTTGTCGCCGACCCACTCGTTACCCTGTTGATCGATCTGCATTGGGTTAACGGCGAAGTGATTCGTGACTACTCACTCCTGCTGGATCCGGCAACCATCCAGGAGAGCGCACCGAACTCCACGGCCGCGATGGCGCCGGCTGCGCAAGATGCGCCCATTGCGCCCATTGCGCCGACGGCCTCCACCACTTCGACGTCGCCGCCAGTATCGACGTCCTCTCCAATTGACGGCAGCGGTTCGGAATACCGCGTGCTGTCGGGCGATACACTGACCAAGATCGCCATCCGCCACGGCGCCCACAGCAGGCCTGAAGTACAGCGCACGATGATCGCCATCTTCCGCGCCAATCCCCAGGCCTTTGATGGCAACCTCAATATCCTGCATCTCGGCGCCCAGCTCACCCTGCCCTCGATGCGCGACCTCGCGGCCACTGATGCAGTGCAGGCCCAGTTGGAAGTGGCCGAGCAACTGCAAGCCTGGAAAGTGGCGCGCGTCCTCGCCGCCGTGCACGCGAACACTCCAGCGGCGCTCACTGCTCCCGCCGCCCTCGCCTCCACACCTGCACCTACGCCCGCGGCCGCGGCCGCGGCCGCGCCCGCACACGCGCCAGCGCCAGCGCCGACGGTCACCCCCGAGGCCCTGCACGCTCGCATACAGTCGCTTTCGAGCGCGCTCGATGATGTGCACCTGCAACTGGCAACCACCAACCTAAAGATTCAGCAAATGAGACAGTTGGCCGCCCGCGTAGCACCGCCTGCTACGGTTTCGGTTGCGCGTACCGCGCGCGTCAGACCGGCCTCTCATTCAGCGCAGATCGGGTTCCTGGTCATCGGGGTGGGGCTCACCGTGGCAGGCCTGACCTGGCAACGCCGTCGGCGGCCCCGGGCTGCGGCTCCTGCCATCCCCGCTCAAGACCCGGCCGCCACGATCACTACGGAGCTCACGATGCTGACCTTGCCGAACTCCGAGGCGGGCGCGCCCCCGTCAATTGAGCTGAGAGCACTGGCCGACCGGGCGGAGCAGACAGAACCGACGGACCGGGCAGACTGGGCGGGCCAGGCGGGCCGGGCGGACCCTGCGACCGCCACAGTCGAAACCGTGGCGCCCCAGGACACCATTCCGGTCCAGGTGCTGGACGAATCGGAGGGCGAAACGGTGGTCATCGAATCGACGGTCATGGACTCAAACTCCAAGCTCGCCCGCAATACCGTGCTCGATTACAACCTGTTGGATCTGGACTCCAGCGCCGTACACGTGCACATGCCGAGCGACTTGAAGGATCGTCCGGTGGAGATGGAGCGGCGCATCAGCGTTGTCGACGCGTTGCGCTCAGCCATACTTCGCGATCCCACGCGCCGCGATTTGCGCATGAAACTGCTGGAGACCTATTTCGAACTGGCCGCAACGCACCAACGAGCCTTCGTGCAATACGCTCGCATGCAGGCCTGCGAAGACGACCTGTCGGCCGAGGATTGGCAGAACATCATGGCCATGGGACGGGAGATTGCGCCGGGCGAGACATTGTTCGTCGACGACAACGCCGCAGTGCTCTCCAATTGCGCCTAAAGGGCGGCGCGCACGCAGCGTCCGTCAGGGTGTAATCTTCATCGCCAGCTCCGCCGCCTGCCCACCTCGGCCGGTGCTTTGAAACAGGTCGATTTCCAGGGCTTCAGCGAACAGCCGATACGCTGCAGCGCGATCGACCGCTGCGGTCACGCGTTGGGCCGCAACTCATGCGCGAGCCACGCCTTGCCAATCACCCAGCGTCGGTTGGTCGTGCTGACCGACATGCTCAGCACCTCGGCTGTCTCCTCGATCGACAGCCCCCCAAATATCCGCAATGCCACAATCTCGGCGGCCGACTCATCGAAACCCTTCAGTTCGATCAGCAGCCCCTCGATGTCGAGCGCATCGAAGCCGGCTTCATGGCCACCGAGATTCTCGTCGCTCAGGGTCACTGGAGTGCCCCCATCGCGCTTCTCGGCCCGGCTGCGACGCGCCTCATCAACCAACGCCTGGCGCGTGACCCGCGCTGCCATCGCCAGAAAATGTGCCCGACCCTGCCAATCCAGCTCACGCAGATTGGACATCCGCAAATACACTTCATTCACCAGCGCCGTGGGTCGGATGGTCAAGCGGCGCTCGGATCGCAGCTCCCGCACTGCGATGGCATGAATGTCGCGGTAAAGATGCGCAATCAGATCGTCAACCGCCTTGTGATCGCCACTCGACCAACGCGCGAACAGCGTGGCGGTATTGGACGCAACAGGGGGACTGATCATTGGGAAGCAGTAAACATAATCGCAATTTAAAAGCGAGTCACTCGCCCCACTGTACCTTTCCCACTCTTTAATCAATATACGGGAAACTATCCATGCGCGCGCACCTCGCCAAGCCTTGCCAGGGCGATGGGGCGATGGGGCGATCGGGCGATCGGGCGATCGGGCGATCGGGCGTTCGGGCGGTCAGTCGGTCGGGTGGGCAGGTCGGTAGTTGGGCAGGTGGGCGGGCTAGCCGTCAAAGTAGCGCACCGCCTCCCGTATCACTACAAACCAAAGTGCCACAGTGGACACCAGGTACATGTAGAAGCGCAGCAGGACGACGTTGCTGGTGCAATGAACAAGACTATGGAGCGCGCGAAACGCCACGAACACCCACGCGGCAGTCAGGTTCAGACCGTCCACGCGCTGCGTCACATAAAGGTAAATCGCTACGGCATAGAACAGCACCGGAATCTCGAACAGATTCTTTAGATTGTCGGAGGGGTTCGAAACCTCGGGCGGCGAACGGCGTGCCAGTTCCCCCGGGATGGCCAGCGACTTAGGATCAAAGCGCTGGCCAATGATGAATGGAATGCGGCGGCTGTACATGTACAGCCAGACGATGAGCGTCAATGCCATCATGGCGAAGAATGGCGCGAAAATCGCGGTTTGGGGCAATGTATCGGCTCCGGCTCTACTTTCAGCGCAGCGCGAGTGCGGATTGCAGTGCACGATCGAGTTCAAGCACTTTTGCGGACGACAAGAGTCCGAGGAAGTCAGTCAACCGGGATTTTTCGATGCTCACCAAGCCATCGCACTGAACTGCACTCGCATGCTTTAAGCCCTCGGCGGTACCCACCGGCACTTGCGTCGGCAATCCATGCTGTTCTGAAAATATTGGCGCACAGATTACTGTCGAAAACTGGGAGTCAATCAGCGGCTGGCGACTGACGACGACAAACGAACGGGCTGGTTTTGGATCGTCAGCCGGCCGGCGCATGCGATAAAGCTCACCGCGTCTCATTGTTCGGCAGAGGTCACCTGAAAGGAGAGCACGTCACTCATTTCGCCGTTGAGTACTGCAGCGTGACGATTCACCATCGCCGTCTCACGTGCTGCACGTCGCTGCACTGAGCGACGCTCTACGAAATCCCGCAGGATCTGTTCTACAAACGCCGAGCGCGAAATCTTGGCCCCAGCGATTCGATCTAAATGTGATATTAGATCCTCGGACAAGGACAACGACGTCTTGGCTTTCATACTACCAATGTATCACCCTGGTAGTATCTTACAAGTTCAATATCGTATGAATTCAGCTGGAAACAGCTATATCCCCTCGCCCGGTACCAGCTGCGTGCAATCGCACAGGTACCCGGTCCAACTCTGTCCCGCCTGGTATGCCGCCAATCTAACGCGCATGGCGCTATCGTTCCAACGCATCGCCTTGGCGGCATCCAGGGCTCGCTGCTCTGCGCCAACCGCGGCATCGAAATGTGCGTTGGCGGCCTGGGCGGCAGCCAGCGCCTCCAGAAAATCCGGATCCCGCTCCTGCTTGAAGGTCAGTGCTTTGGTCAGCGCGAAGGGCGGATCTCGCAGCTCCATGGCTGGCGCCGTGGCCAGCAGTCCCGTGGCCCACAGCTGTATGAACTCGTCGTTGGAGTTGGCGGCGCCGTGCAGCAAACTACTGATCTCGCTGTACGTTGACGGATCGTTGGCGCGCATCATCTGCCCCGCCCGCACCATCTCGGCGGCCGAATAGCCGCTCAGGGCCTGCTGACGCAGCATATCCAGCGCCGCAGGCGGCTTGGCGCACTCCGGCGAACTGAGCAACTGCGCCACTCGCAAGGCAGCCGTACGCTCACCCGCCATAGCCGCAGTGGCCAGGTAGCGGCTTCGCTCTTCGCTGGTCAGTACCACCTCATTGCTTGCGACACTGTTGAGGTAGGAAATCAATGCAATGGACTCCAGCTTGCCACTACCGGCCGACTCCATCTGTTCGGCCAGTTTGGTCTCGCTCAGAATATTGCCCATGCTGCCTTGGGCCTGGATGATGAATTTTTCCTTCAAGTTCTTCCAAGAGGGAACCGCCTGACCGGCGCGGTGGGCTGGGGTCCATTTACTGTTGCGGACAGTCGCGAGGGCAGATTCAGCGAACCGGGACTTTCGGCTGGCAGGAATTGCCCGCGCCACGTGCGCAAAGCGTGGATTGCCCAGTTGATCGACCAACAGTTCGACCAGCACAATGGCCTGCTCTCCGGCCGCTCGCGACATCGGCGGGTAGGTGTCACCGTAATTGGCCAGCCGGATGATTTTTGCAGGCGAGTTATCTGGGTCATGCGATGCGGCGCGCGCCAGCTGCTCACGCTTTCCGGCGCAATCCTCCAACGTCGCACTAATCAACTTCAGCACAGTTGCGGAGTCATTGCTCTCAAGCGCAGCCACCAGCGCCGGTTCCGCGCTCAACAATCCCCAGGCAAAAGCGGCGATCAGCGTCGCGCAATTTCGACCCCATACCATCTACGCTGACCTTTTCATCCCCGGCCTTCCTGAACTGGCATTGCACATGGTCACGACCAATCGCACGACTATATCGCCCGCTTCGGGTCCACCAAACTACTGGGCTTGCACGCTGCCACCAACCGCCCCCAGTCCTCGCGCCACATCTTCTGTGCCTGCTCGGCCAGCTGCGCCTCCGCAGCCGGAAACTCCGCAGATATCGACTCCAACATCAAGGTATACCGAGGCAGACCCTTGGGAAACTGGCCGCGGGCCGAGAATACGACGCGCCCCTCGATGGGCAGGTCCGTGACCAGCGCGCGCACCACGGCAATGCGATCGTATAAGCCCGTCTGCGGGTTGGCGAAAGTGTAGCGCTGCGCCCGATGCATCACGGTCCAGTCGGTCATCTGGTCGCCACCGAAAATATTTCCGGCAATGTCGCGCAGATCGATGACCACGCAACCGCGCGCCGTGAGCAGCAGGTAATCGACATGCACCCATCCGCCCTGTCCATCCGGCACCAACACGTCGCGCTGGTGTTCGATGGCGCTGCCCGTGACCGCCGCCAACAGGGCTGCGCGCGCCCGGCGCCGGCGATACCAGCCCCACAGCAGCACCAGCAGCACAATCAGCACCAGCCCCAGGCCTGCGCCAAGGAGTGTTTGCGTATCGAAGGTGGGCAGTGGACTGGGGAGGCGTATCACGCGGCCCCCTGGAGTTTCGCACCAGGCACCGACGTCGATGCCGATGCCGATGCCAACGCGGCACGCAGCGCCGCGACGTTCGGATCGATTTCAGAAAAATGCGAGGGTCGCTCGAACAGGCTGGCCAGGTTGGCAGGTACCAGCACCGACTCACCAATCAGCGGCTCGACAATCTCGCGGAATTTGGCTGGATGCGCGGTGGCCACCAGCACCCACGGCCCACGCGTGCGCAGCGCCGCAGGCAACCGCGCCCAGGCCTCCGCCGCCACTGCCGTGTGCGGACACCAGATGGCCCCAAAACGCTGGAAATCCTCGCGAATGCGCGCCCGGATGGCTTCATCATCCACCGCGACGGCGCTGACACCCGACGCCAAGGCCGCGGCATCGGGGTAAAGAGCGGTTAAGCGCTCTAAGTTACTCGGGCTCCCCACGTCCATGGCTGAGGCCAGCGTGGGCGTACTCGGACGCAGTCGCAAGATTCCCTCAGCCAGGTAATCAGGCACCGTACGATTGGCATTGTGCGCCAATACGATATCTGCAATCGGCGCTCCACAGCGACGCGCCCACACGCAGGCCGTCGCGTTGCCCAGATTCCCGCTTGGAATCACAAACGACGCGGCCAGGCCGGTGCGATGCTTGATCGCCCAACTCGCCGCGACGTAGTACACCGCCTGGGGCAGGAGCCGTCCAAGGTTGATGCTATTGGCCGACGTGAGATCAAAATCGGCGCGCAAATCTGCGTCGGCAAACGCCTGCTTCACCAGGCGCTGGCAATCATCGAAACTGCCACGTACCGCAAAACTTTGCACATTGCCGCCCCAACAGGTGAGCTGCTGCTGCTGCGTTGGGGACACCAGCCCCTTGGGGAACAGCACCGTCACTTCAATGCCGGAGCGCCCGTGGAACGCTGCCGCCACCGCGCCGCCCGTGTCGCCCGAGGTCGCCACCAATATTCGCAGCGCCCGCATTTTGGCAGCGCTGACGCCGGCGCCCGCACCCGCGCGCAACCGTGTCATCACCGCCGCCAGGAAGCGCGCTCCGAAGTCCTTGAATGCCGCCGTCGGTCCGTGAAACAACTCCAACACACTCACATCGCCCTCGGCCGGCGCCGGCGCACGCCCCGCCAAGCGAACCAGAGGAGCCGGAAAGTTGAAAGCCTCGGCCGTGATGGCGCTCATATGGGGCGCGAGCACATCGCCCGTCGCAAACGGTGTCAGGAAGCGCGCTGCGACCGACGCCAGGGAGGCCGAGGCCAGATCCGCCTCTGCCGCGGCCTGCGGCCAGGCATCGGGTACGAACAGCCCCCCGTCGGCGGCCAGCCCTTGGGCGATGGCCGCACTGAGCTCCACCCGCTCCGTCCCGCGCGTACTCAGGTAGTTCATCAATCCATCACGCGCGCACCGACCGGCTCCAGGGCAGTGGTCCAATGATCGCTTTGCAACCCGTGGTGCGAGAACTCCACCACCATCGCCTCGCGCACCGCGTGCGCGTGGCTCTCCAAACACCAGGCGAACATCGTCGGCCCCGCACCGGAGATCGAACAACCCAGAGCGCCGGCGGAAATCGCGGCGCGGCGCACCTCGCCGAAACCCGGGATGAGTTCTGCGCGCTGCGGTTCGATGACCACATCCTCGAAGGATTCGCGCAACATGTCGATGTCATCGGTGTAGCACCCGGAGATGAAGCCGGCGAGATTCGCAGTCTGCCAGACGAAATCCTTCATGAGCACGCTGCCCTTGAGAATGGCGCGAGCCGCCCGCGTCGACAGGAACATGTGCGGGTGCACCACCACCGCACGAATGCTCGCGGGCACCGGAATCTGCTTGATACGGGGCTGATCGATGCCGACGGTGAGCACGAGACCGCCGAACAGCGACGGGGAAATATTATCGACGTGCAGTGAGCCGCTGGCCACGGCTTCCCCCTGCATGGCAAATTTCAGCAGCTCGAGTTTGGTGCACGGCGTCGGCAACACCGCATTGGCCGCCACCACCGCCGCCACCGCGGAGGCGGCCGACCCGCCCAGTCCCGAAGCCAAGGGAATTCCCTTGTCCAGTTCCAGCTCAAATCCAAAGGGCAGCCCCAGAGCTTCGCGCATGGCCTGCAACGCGCGCCCGGCGGTGTTCTTGGCCGCTTCCAGCGGCAGGTCCGCCACCACGCCGCGAATCTCTCGAATGCGCACACCCGCCTCGGGGGCGCGCGTGACGGTGGCGCGATCGCCCAGCGCGCCCACCGAAAATCCCAGTATGTCGAAACCGATTGCCACGTTCCCCACCGAGGCTGGCGCAAAGGCGGTGGCGGTGACCCGGGTCTCGCTCATAGTCGCGCTCCAAGGAAAGTAGCCAGTCGCAGCAGGTCCGCGAACACGCCCCCGGCGGTCACCGCGGGACCCGCACCAGGACCCTGAACTATCAAAGGGTTATCGCAATAACGTGATGTAGCATATCGAACAACGTTGTCGGTCAGAGCAATATTGGCGAAGGCATGGCGCCGATCCAATTCCATCAGCCCCACCGTGGCCTCGCCCGCGGCGGTCACGCGCCCAACATAGCGCAACACCTGCCCGCGCGTCTGCGCCGCTGCAAAGCGCTCACGCATTATCGAATCGTAACGCGGCAGCTGCGCCTGGAAATCCTCGACGCTGCCCTGCTCGAGTCCGGCCGGCACCAGGCTCTCGACGCGCACATCGCGCATCTCCAGCTGCAAGCCCATCTCACGCCCGAGGATAATAAGCTTGCGCGCCACGTCGGTGCCCGACAGGTCATCGCGCGGATCCGGCTCGGTGTA
>Ga0075017_100000994_pt1 | contig 16914 bp, 17 predicted proteins | sample AleBraG_ABR_2012_FD_71475 | JGI IMG/M metagenome (GOLD analysis project Ga0075017, IMG submission 71475) | Freshwater sediment microbial communities in response to fracking from Pennsylvania, USA - Alex Branch Run_MetaG_ABR_2012 | ecosystem: Environmental > Aquatic > Freshwater > Creek >... | reverse complement strand
TCGCCGAGGTCCTGGGGCTCTCCCTCGATGTGGTGTGGGCCGAGATCAACCTGCCCGAACGTGGCGCCGAATCGACCCTCCTGATCACAAGACACGTGAGCGCTTAGCCTCGTAATTCCCGCAACTGCGTTCAATTCTTCTCCTTGACCGCTATCTGTGTGGTGTCGCGCTGGGTGGCGGCCCAGCTGGCGAGGACTTTCAGGGCGTCCTCGGAGGGGGTCCCGGGGTCTGCTGTGTAGACGTTGATGCGCAATCCCGGGTCCGCGGGTAATTCCAGGGCCTCAAAACTCAGGTCCAGGTCCCCGACGATCGGGTGGTGAAGGTGTTTGCGGCCGGCGCGATGGTACTTCACGTCGTGACGGGCCCACCGGGTCCGGAACTCCTCACTGCGGGTGGAGAGTTCCCCGATCAGGTCCGTGAGGTCCTTGTCGTACGGGTTCTTCCCTGCCGTGGAGCGCAGCACAGCGACGATATCGTCCGCTGCGCGTTCCCAGTCGGCGAAGAACTCCCGCGCTTTCGGGTTCAGGAACGTGAAGCGCGCACTGTTCGGCGGGACGGCCACCTCCGCCATCATGTCCAGATACAGGGCACGGCCCAGCTCATTCGCGGCGAGGACATCCCCGCGGTCGTTGCGGACCCACGCCGGAGCGGCCGTGATCGCATCGATGACCCGCTGCACACTCGGCCGCACGGTCTGCGGGCTGTGCCGGCGCCGCACCCGGGGAGAGGCAGTGGCGGCGCGGGCCAGATCAAAAAGGTGGGCCGTTTCGGCGTCGTCGAGCTTCAACGCGCGTCCGAGGGCTTCAAGGACACTGTCCGAGGCGCCGGAGAGGTTCCCGCGCTCCAGACGGATGTAGTAATCGATGCTCATCCCGGCGAGCATCGCGACTTCCTCCCGGCGCAGCCCGGAAACCCGCCGGTTGCCGCCGTAGACCGGCAGACCCGCCTCATCCGGGGTGATCCTGGCCCGGCGGGAGGTCAGGAACTTCCGCACGTCCTCGCTGTGTGTCATGGCAACCACGCTACGCCCGGTCGACGGCACGAGGGAGGCACTGACGTTACCCGGAACGGCCATGACTCCCTCCCCGCACGGAATCACGGTTGCATGGAAAGCATGAAACCTGAACCCGCAACAGCTTCCCACCCTGCCGGACACCCACATCAAGGGGGTACTGACGTGCCCTTCCACAACCCCGCACAACTGCATACCGTGAAAGGCATGGACATGGAACTTACTCTCAATAACGGCGTCACAATGCCAGCGCTTGGCCTGGGTGTCTTCCAAAGCGCCCCGGAGCAAACGACGGCGGCCGTTGAGGCCGCACTGGCCGCCGGCTACCGGCACATCGACACTGCCGCCGCATACGGCAACGAGCGGGAAGTCGGCGAAGGCATCCGCCGCTCACGCCTCGATCGGGCAGAAGTGTTCATCGAGACCAAGGTCTGGGTCAGCGACTATGGCTACGACGAGGCGCTCCACGCCTGGGACAAAGCGACCGGCAAACTCGGCGTCGACTATCTGGACCTGCTCATCCTTCACCAGCCCGCCCCGGACCGGTTCGAAAAAACCATCGCAGCGTACAAGGCACTGGAGGCCCTGCTCGCCGACGGGCGGGTGCGGGCGATCGGCGTCAGCAACTTCATGCCGCACCACCTGGAGCAACTGCTCGGCTCGACCGACGTCGTCCCAGCGGTGAACCAGGTCGAACTTCACCCCTACTTTACCCAGCCGGCAGTCCAAGGCGCCGACGCCGAACACGGCATCCTGACCCAGGCCTGGTCGCCGATCGGAGGGATCACCTTCTACCCAGGATGGGGTGGCCAGGAGCGGCGGAACGTCATGGAAGACCCCGCGATTGCAGCCATCGCACGGACTCACGGCAAGAGTCCGGCCCAGGTCATGCTCCGCTGGCACCTGCAGCAAGGCCGCTCCGCCATCCCGAAATCGACCAACCCGGCACGCATCGCCGAGAACTTCGACGTCTTTGGTTTCGAACTCAGTGCGGCCGAACTCGCCGCCATCGACGCGCTCGACACCGGCAACCGCAGCGGTCCGGACCCGGACGAAGCCCGCGAGGAGCGTTTCGCCATGGTCATCCCCGAAGCCTAAGACAGCCAGAAGCTTTAGACAGAGAGAAGGAACCACCATGGAGTACCGATCCCTTGGCCGCACAGGCGTGCAGCTCAGCCCCTTATGCCTTGGCGCGATGATGTTCGGCCCCTGGGGCAACAACGACACCGCCGACTCCACCCGCATCATCCACCGGGCCCTCGACGCCGGCATCAACGTCATCGACACCGCCGACGTCTACTCCGGCGGGGCATCCGAGGAAATCGTCGGGCAGGCACTAGCGGGACGGCGGGACGAGGTGTTCCTGGCCACGAAGTTCTTCATGCCCATGAACGAAGACGATCCCAACCAGCGCGGCGGATCCCGCCGCTGGATCATCCGGGCGGTCGAGAACTCCCTTCGCCGCCTGGACACCGACTACATCGACCTCTACCAGGTCCACCGGCCCAGCCCCGACACCGACGTCGAAGAAACCCTCGGCGCCCTCACCGACCTCGTCCGCCAAGGCAAAGTCCGCTACATCGGCTCCTCCTCCTACTCCGGATCCCAGATCGTCGAAGCCCAATGGGCATCGAGGGATCGGAACCTGGAGCGGTTCGTCACCGAACAGCCGCCGTATTCGATCCTGGTCCGCGGCATCGAAGAAGACATCCTCCCCACGGTCCAACGACACGGCATGGGCACCCTCACCTACAGCCCGCTCAGCGGAGGCTGGCTCTCCGGGCGCTGGCGCAAAGACTCCGCGTCCGCACCCACCTCCTCCGCGCGCCCTAGCGCCCGCTTCGACATGAGCAGCCCGGCCAACCAACGAAAACTCGACATCGTCGAAGACTTGGCCCAGCTCGCCGAACAAACCGGTATGACGCTCATCGAGCTGGCCATCGCGTTCGTGATCAACCACCCCGGCGTCACGGCCGCCATCGTCGGACCACGCACCATGGAACAGCTCGAGTCCTACCTGCCCGCCGCGGACATCACCCTGAGCACAGACGTACTGGACCGCATCGACCAGCTCGTCGCACCAGGAGTCACCGTCAACCCCGACGACAACAGCTACGGAACCCACGAACTCACACCAATGGCCCGACGACGGCGCCAGCCGTGACAGCGGGGGGTGCGCCGCGATCCCCCTCATTCTTTGAGGGCGGCCCCGTGATGCATGCCGGCGGCTTCCTGCCCGTCGTCAAGGCCATGGGGCCGATGACCCAACACGATCGTGGAAACGTCGGCTTCCGAGGCCGCGGAGAAGGGACCGAGCCGCCCGTCGACAGCCCACCGGGTTTCCTCTTCTATCAAATCGGCGTTGATCCGTGCACCGGTCATGACGCCCTCGGCCGCCGCGGTGATCACCTGGGCCATCATATTGGAGACATTGCCCGCCGCGTACACACCCTGGACGGCCGTCGCACCCGTGGCATCCGCCTCGATAAACCGCCCCATCCCCATGGGGTGCGCCTGAGTACTCAGCCCGAGTGATTGCAGGACTGCGGACCTGGCCTCCATCCGAGTGCCGACAGCGAGGGCCTGCATGTCGAAGGAGGAGCCCTGGCGGAGCGTGAGGCCCGCGAGGACTCCGTCGACAGCGTCAACAGAGGCCACGGCGCCGTCGACGACCCTCACGGACCGGGCGCCGAGCTTGTCCCATTCCTCGTCAGTGGGTTCCACCGTGTCATTGAGGAAAAGGGTGATGTCCGGGGACCACTGCCTGAACAACAGTGCCTGATGGACGGACATCGGACCGGTGCCCAGCACTCCAATCCGTTTCCCGCGGATTTCCCAGCCATGGCAGTAAGGACAGTGCACAACGCCCTTTCCCCATTGCTCACGCAGTCCGTCGATGGGAGGCAGTCCGTCGGTCAATCCGGTGGTGACGAGGAGGCGCCTGCCGGAGAACCGGCGGCCATCTCCGAGCATCACTTCGAATACATCCGTGGTGCGCCGTGCCGAAACGGCTTCGCCGTCAATGACGGTTCCCCCGTAGGAGACTACTTCATTGCGTCCGATGGACAGCAGCTCCGACGGGCTCATACCGTCCCGTGACAGATAACCGTGCACGCCCGCTGCGGGCGCGTTACGGGGTGCTCCGGAATCGATGACCAGCACCGAGCGCAGCGCGCGGCTCAGCGTCGTTGCCGCGCTGAGGCCCGCAGCGCCGCCCCCGATGATCACAACGTCATACCGCGCGGTGTCCATAGTGGGTGCCCTTCGTTTGTCCTGAAAGTCCGCCGCCAGCGTCCTGCAGCGGTTACAAACCAGCTTTCACCCCACGAGAGGAAACTGGCAATCAACTTTGCTGATATGGCAAACTGCAGAGATGGCAAATGAGCTTGATGACGTTCTTGGAGCTGTCGGTCCCCGGCTTCGGGCACTCCGTACGGAAAGGGATCTCACCCTCGGAGAGGTATCCACCGCCTCCGGAGTATCGGTCAGCACCCTGTCCCGGCTGGAATCCGGCCAACGCAGGCCGAACCTCGACATCCTGCTGCCCCTGGCACGGTTGTACGGTGTTCCCCTTGACGATCTGGTCGGCGCCCCGCCCACCGGGGACCCGAGAATTCATCTGAGGCCCATCACCCATGGCGGCATGACGGCCGTTCCCCTCACCCGCCGCCCCGGCGGTCTGCAAGCCTTCAAGATGGTGCTCGCCGGTGATGCCCGCGGAGCCGAACCCGATCCGCGCGTTCACGAAGGCTACGAATGGCTTTACATCCTCAACGGACGGCTGCGCCTGGTGCTGGGCGACAAAGACTTCGAACTCCGCGCTGGCGAAGCCGCGGAATTCGACACCCGCACACCGCACTGGTTCGCCAGCGCCGACGGTAAGCCCGTCGAATTCATCAGCCTGTTCGGGCAGCAGGGCGAGCGGATGCACGTACGCGCCCGCCCCAAGCCCTCATAGCCAGACGATAGTGCCGGGCCCCATCCTCATCACTTCGGCGTTCCCCGCGTTGCGCACACGTTGCAGCTACACCGGTTTGTGATCGGTACCCGAATCTTCCGCGCCCGACAGGAGTGCGTAATATCCCGGAACCCACTGCGGAAGACCGCTGGCGTTCATCGGGACCACTTCGATGTTGACCGGGCCGTCCGCAATCAATCGCCAGTCCGAGTGCGAAAAGACGCGCTGGCGTTCCGCGGAACCGAAATGCCCGGGCCGTGGAAGGTTTTCCAAGGCGCGCCGCAGCTGCACGGGCATGCTTTGCCGGGTGGCGCCGAGTTCGGTCAGGTAACCGAGGCTGTTTCCACGGAAGTTGGTTTCAGCCAGCAACAACCTGCCCCTGTTCCCGATGACGGTCCGCAGGTTGGCGGCCATGGCAGCCTGCTTGCCGGGTTTCAGGACGTGGAAGACCCCGCGGACAAAGACGTTGGCGGGCCCCAGCCGCTCCAGCAAGAGCTCTCCGGCCCCTGCCCCCGCCGCATCCAGAACCATGAAATCGGCGTTTTGGACGCCTTCTGCTTCCCTGCTGGCCCTCTCGATCGCCCCCTTGGATACGTCGATTCCCAGGACCCGGGGAAACATGCCTGCAAGCCAGCGGGTGTGTGTGCCGTTGCCACACCCGACGTCAACCACCGGAAGATCCGGATCAAAATGAGCCCCAATCGCGTCGGAGTACTGACCATGCTCGGCCGTGGAACCGGAGTCCCAAAGCACGTCCCCGGAACGTCCAGTGGTGCGGATTCCACGCCAGTATCCTTCCCACGCTGTGTCCGGATTTCTGGGTGCCCGGGAAGCAAGGCGGACAACTGTGGGGACAAGCAGCATCTGGTCCCAAAGCTTTGACATGCGCTAACTCTACAGACGCCGTGCGGGCCGGCGGAGCTGATCCGGTATTTCCACGGGAGGCACCGGATATCCGTAGAAGTACCCCTGCCCATAGAGGCAACCCATGGCCCCCAGCTGCGCCGCCTGCTCGGCGGTTTCGATGCCTTCCACGGTGGCATTGAGCCCCGCAGCGAAAATCAGCTGCAGAATCGCAGAGACGAACTTTTGCTGCCGTGGATCCGACTCCATGCCCTTGATGAGGGACTGATCAACCTTCACAGTGTCCGCCGGAAGCGACCTGAGGTAGCTGATGGACGAATAGCCCGTGCCGAAGTCGTCAATTTGCAGCCCCACACCCAGCTCCCGGAGTCCGCTGAGGACCTGTTCTTGTCCGGTCTCACGGGCCATCAGCACGGTCTCGGTGATCTCCAAGACCAAACGCCGCGGCTCCACGGCGTACCGTGCCAGCGTGTCCCTGATGTCGTCCAGCAGGTCTGTCCGAAGCAATTCAGCGGCAGAAAGATTGATGTGCAGGCAATAGTCTGGCAGGTCCGGATCTGTTTGGCTCCAGCGCACCATTTGGGCAATACCTTCATGCAGCACCCACCGTCCCAGCTCAAAGATCAAGCCGGTTTCTTCTGCGATGCCAATGAAGCTGCCCGGCATGATGGTTCCGCGGACAGGGTGGTGCCATCGGACGAGGGCTTCGACGCCGATGACGCGGCCGGAGGCCAATTCGACCACCGGTTGATACAGCAGCGCCAGCTCCCCTCCGGCAACGGCAGTGCGTAGTTCGGCGGTTATTCGCGACCGTTCCTGAACGGCGTCGAGCATGTCCGGGTGGAAGAGCTGGACATTGTTGCGGCCCCGCGCCTTGGCCTGATACATCGCAATATCGGCATCGCGCATCAGCTCCTCAGCCCGACACCCCGGCGTACCGATGCACACGCCGATGCTTGCCATCGCCCACACCGTTTCCATCCCGATGCACATGCTGTCCTGCAGGTACTCCGATGCGCGGTGCGCAATTCGAAGAATCTCCGCTTCCGTGGCCGCGGCAATGAGGATGGCAAACTCATCCCCGCCCAGGCGGGCCACCGTGTCCGTGGCCCTGACGGCGGAGCGGAGGCGCTTGGCAACTTCCACCAACACGGCGTCACCGGCGCTGTGGCCCAGGATGTCGTTGATGGCTTTGAAGGAGTCCAGATCCAGGAGCAACACGGCCGGAGCTTTTCCGCCGTTCGCGCTGGACCTGACCGCTTCCTGGATCCGCTCGGTGAGCAGCGTCCTGTTTGCAAGACCGGTGAGGGCATCCGTCTTGGCCATCTGCTCCAGCTCGACCTGCGTTCGCCGCAACATGGCTGTGCGGGCGGCCACGCGCTGTTCCAGATCCGCATGGATGTGGCCCAGTTCCTCCGCAAGCAGGTTGACGCCGGTGATGACAGCATCAATGTCGTCACGATGCGACGAAGGTTCAATGCGTGCTTCCAGGTCACCCGCGGCCAATCGGACAACGCCATCAACCAGCAGCTGCAGGCGCGGGTCCTCAACGCTCTTTTTCGAGCTCATGCGATCCCAGCGTGCAGAAGCCGGAAGCACATCCGCGGCTCACGCACCCGCATCAAGCCAGTCCATGGCCTCACTGCGCGACGTGAAGAAACGAGTCGGGCAAGGCGGGACGTGCACTCCGAGGAAGAAGTTCGCGAGGACCCGGTCCACGGGCGACGTGCCCAACAAAGCTATGCGCGACGCGCCGCAGGGAATAGACCACACGCCCCTGGCCTCCCGGCTTACGGAAGCGACTGCTGCCATGTCGACAAGCATTGGATGCTGCTCCTGCTGGCATAGCTCATTGACTTTCGCCATGGCTTCGCGGGCGTCGTCAACCTGGATGGCGACCCCGGGCGCCCAACGCAAGTGGAGAAGTCCGTCGGCCCTCAAGACGACACTGGACTTTTCACCGTCCGCTGTTTCCGGTACCACGCTCACGTCCTCCCCCGGGCAGCCGCCGATCTCTTCGGCAACTCCCAAAAAGTAATCCGGCTTCCCGGCATCCCTTGAAACGACGCCGGGGGCCGTGCTTTCGCCAACCCCGCCAGCGTAGCTTTCCCGCGCGTTTGTCCTCAAGCCCCTCCCCCGCTCACAGGCAGAGTTCGAGAGCGTCGAGCAATCGCTTCATCGAGCCGCCGAGGTTCCAGTCCGTAGCCAGACGCTCAAGTTCGCGGCGCGAGTCGTCGTCGACCGGGCGCAACCGCGCTCCCGCCTCCTCAAGGGTGGGCAGTGCGAGGTCGCGCACGACGTTCACAACAACGGGCGCGACCGCCAGATAGTCTGCGGACGCGGCGAGTTTGGACCGCACCGACGCCGCCAATCCGCTGCCGGGATCCGCCGCTGCAGCGAGCAACGCGTCGAGCGTGCCGTATGCCGCCAGCAACGACGCCGCTGTCTTTTCGCCAATCCCGGCCACGCCCGGCAGCCCATCGGAGGCGTCGCCGCGCAGCGTCGCGAAATCGGCGTACTGCTCGGGCAGCACGCGATATTTGCCGACGACGACGGCGTCGGTCACGATCTCGAGGTTCTTCATGCCTCTCGCCGTGTAGATGACGCGCACCTCGCCGGCGTCGTCGACCACTTGGAACAGATCGCGGTCTCCCGTCACGACGTCGACAGGAAGCTTCGCGTGGCTCGCATAGGTGCCGATGACGTCGTCGGCTTCATGTCCCGCGGCCCCGACGACGGCGATGCCCGCGAGGCCGAGCACCCGCCGGATCATCGGAACCTGCACCTGCAGCGCGTCCGGCACCACTTCGACGTCGGGAGCGCCCTCTACCGCCTCCGCGACACGATGCGACTTGTACGTCGGGATGAGGTCCACCCGCCACTGCGGACGCCAGTCATCGTCCCAGCACGCCACCAGATGCGTCGCCCCATAATCGGTGGTAAGCCTCGCGATCATGTCGAGCAGGCCGCGAACGGCGTTCACCGGCGTACCGTCGGCCCGGCGGATCGAATCGGGTACGCCGAAGAAGGCCCGAAAGTACAGAGAGGCCGTATCGAGGAGCATGAGGCGGTGAGGCATAACCGATCCTTGCATCAACAAACCCGATCCGGCGATCCGCCCCGCCGCCTGCCCCCTGAAACGTGTTGCAGCCAGACCGGAATTGCCCTTGCCGTTGCCGCCGTCCGGGAAGGTAATGGTGGTGGAGAACGCGCCCGTGCCGTCGGCATTGACGCTGAAGCTCGGCGGAGCGGGCCACCCTCCATCCGAAGCCTTCTTGCCGCCGGTCCGCTGGAAGGTGATGTTGATGGTTTCGCCGGCGATGTAGCCGCTTCCGGAGAAAGTAATGGATTCGCCGCGGGCTACGGTGCCGTCGGAAACGGTTCCGTACCCATTGCCCGGAGCCGGGTAGGTGGTGGCTGCCACGGCCGGAGGGGCGCCAGCCCGTGCGGGTGAACCTACGGTCCATCAGAGAGAGGGAATCCAGGCAGACCGTCGATGCTCCGAGCGTTCCTTTCGGCGCGGTAGGCAGACATGCCCTCCACGCCCTTTTTCTCTGCCTGGAGACGGAGAAGGTCGCGCTCTCCGGTCATCTCCATGACGGGAACACCCCATCCGCATGAGTCGCTGACGCGTGTGACATCCACAGAGATGACCGCCCTGGTGCTCGGGTGGTGCGGATGGAGTGCCACCACCTCTTCGAATACAGCATCTCCCGGAAGGGACACTGAGCCGCGGCCGTGCAGGCGAACGATTCGGGGCCGGGGGCCAAACGAATTGAACATGAGGCACACGCGGCCGTTCTCCCGGATGTGCGCGATGGTCTCGACGCCGCTGCCGGTGTAGTCGACCCAAGCGACGCGATGGGAATCCAGGACTGAGAACGAGTCGTGGCCGCGGGGGGACATATTCACATGCCCGTCTGCTCCGAGGGGCGCGGTTGCGACAAACCACATGGGCTGTTCCTCGATCCACGCCTTCAGCTTCTCATCTATGGAATCAAATATTTGGGCCACGACCTGAGCTTAGTGGAACGGGATGCGGACCCCGCGCTTCGTCAAGGATCAGGTCCGCTCGAGGAGCTGCTGGTAAAGCGCACGGGTACCCGGGCCGGGCGAGACACCTAGCTGGTCGCGAAGAAGATCGGACAGCCGGCCGTACACGGCCAGCGCCTCGGCCAGATTGTCCTGGGCGGCAAGAGCCTTCATCAGGAAGCGATGCCCGCTTTCGCGCAAAGGATCCAAGGCGATCAGCCGGCGGCCGGCACGGAGCGCTCCGGCAAGTTCCGCGCCGCCGAGGCCGAGCTCGGCGGCGGCGTAGCATTCCAGGGCCCGCAGCCGGATCTCGACGAGTTGGTTCCGGGTCTGATCGATCCAATCCGCGTCCTCCCCCGGCAGGAATCCACGTTCGGAGACGAACAGGGCCAGCAGAACCGGTCCCCAAGCCCGGGCCCAATCCTGCTGGGCCACCGCAGACTCTGCCCGGTGGATGGCGTCCACCGCAGCTTCGAGGTCAATCCATGCGTCCGGGAGATGCAGTTGTACAGTGACGCGCCCATCCACTGTCTCCGGACCGAAGACATGGCGAATCTTTGAGAGCAACGGATTCAGGCGCGCGTCGATCCCGGCTGAATCGGGAGAGTTCCACAGCGCCTCGGCGAGTTCCTCGCGGGGCACCTGCCGGTGCCGGTTGACGACAAGATAGGTGAACATCAGGCGCCCTTGACGACCCGGCAGGCCGTGATCAAGCCTGACACCGTCCCGCTCTATGACCAGTGGCCCGCAGATCTGGAGACGCAGCGTTGACTGCACGCTCATGACACCATGATCTCATGCGCCCTCGTCGCTCCGGAGAGGGCCCGGCAATGTTTGGGAGGTCGTCATGGCGAAGCTCATCCGATGCGAATGTGGGTTCGTCGTCCGCGGCGATACGGATGAGGAAGTGATCGGAGCGATCCGCGGCCACCTGGCCAGGGACCACCCGGCCCTCCTCCAAGCCGTCAGCCGCGAGGATCTGCTCGGGTGGATCCAAGTGGAGTAGGCGGACGCCCGACGCCAATGTAGCGCCAACTTTGAGCCAATATTGGGCCAATGACAAGCGCGCAGAATGTGGACATGCTCATCGAACCCATCTGGCTGGCAAATCACCTCTACGATCCTGCGGTCCGCGTCGTCGAGGTTGATGTTTCCGCGACCGCCTACGACCAATGGCATATCGACGGCGCCGTCCTGTGGAACATCTACGCCGACCTGAAAGACGAACGGTACCGCCCGATCGACGGGGACGCGTTCGAACGGCTGTTGGTCCGCTCCGGCATCGGGCCAGGGTCGACGGTCGTATGCTACGGCTACGCTCCGGCGCTCGGCTACTGGTTGCTCAAGTCGTACGGGCACGCCGACGTCGGCATCCTGAACTGCTCCCGCGACGCCTGGCGCGCCCAAGGACATCCCTACGGCACGTCCTCGATCCCTGTGGCAGAGGCTCCGTACCGGCTCGCCGAACGGGACCAGCGGCTGTTCGTGGACATGCGCGCCGTGCGGCAGGCCATCGGCCGCCCTGGAACGGCGATTCTGGATGTCCGTTCCGAGGCCGAATTCGTCGGCGAACGGTTCTGGCCCTCCGGCGGAATGGAGCCGGGAGGGCGCGCCGGCCACGTCCCAACGGCCGTCCACCGGCCGTTCGGTGATCTCTACGACCAGAACGGCGCCTTCCTCCCGATTGACGACCTGCGTCAGGCGATGCGCGTGTCCGAGCTCAACGACCAAGACGAGCTGATCACTTACTGCACCGTCGGGGGCCGCGCGGCCACCGCTTGGTACGTTCTCACCGAAATTCTCGGACACCACGGTGTCCGGGTTTACGACGGATCATGGGCCGAATGGGGTCTGTGCCCCGACACCCCGGTCGAGGCACCGCACGCTTCAGCGCGCTAGTGCTGCAAAAGCGCTCACCGCGAGCCGGAATCCGGAGAATAATGGCGGAAGGAGACCAAATAGGTCCGAAAGACTAGGAGCAACGGTGAAAGCCATCGTGTACGAAAGGACCGGGCCGTCGTCGGTCCTGGCTCTGCAAGACAAGCCACTGACCTCACCGGGACCGGGCCAGGTCAGGGTCCGGGTGGTGGTGTCCGGAGTCAATCCCACAGACTGGAAGTCCCGGGCCGGCAGCGGGACCGGAAACAAGTTGAAGGAACCAAAGGTGCCCAACCAGGATGGCGCCGGCGTGATCGACGAGCTCGGGCCCGGAGTAACGGGATTGTCCATCGGAGATCGCGTGTGGCTCTGGGACGTTGCGTGGGGCGGCAATGAGGGCACAGCCCAGGAATATGTGGTGGTGCCGGCGGCGCAGGCCGTCACACTTCCGGACACGGAATCCTTCGATACTGGCGCATCCCTGGGAATCCCGGCGTTGACCGCACACCGTGCGCTGACAGCCAATCAAAACGGACCGGCCAGGCTCTCCCCTGGATCTTTGGAAGGGAGCGTGGTGCTTGTCACGGGAGGCGCGGGCGCCGTCGGGCACGCGGCCATTCAGCTCGCCCGCTGGGCGGGGGCGACGGTTATCACGACCGTGAGCGGGGAGGAGAAAGGTGAACTTGCCCGTCAGGCGGGTGCGCACTGTGTGATCAACTATCGCACTGCCGACGTCGCGCAGACCGTGTATCAAGCAGCCCCCGGAGGCGTTGATACGATCGTCGACGTCAATGCTCCGGCGAACATCGGCACTGACCTCGAGGTGCTGAAGCCCGGGGGAACCATTTCCATTTATGCTGCTGCACCCGGTGAATCCTTGGCCATTCCCATTCGCGAGAGTATGGCCAAAAACGTTCAATACCAGTTCGTCCTCACGTACACCGTTGCCGATCAGCAAAAGAAGGCGGCCGTTGCGGCCGTCACCGATGCACTAACCGCAGGGGCATTACGTGTCGGCCACGAACACGGGCTCCCGTTAGTCCGCTTTCCGCTTGAGGAAACCGCGGCAGCCCACGACGCCGTCGAGCAAGGCTCCGTCGGAAAGATCCTGATCGACGTGTCCGATTCTTGAGTGAACCCCTCCGGGTGACGGCCGCGACCAAGCGCTTGACGACAGAACCGGGGCGAATCACCCCTTATCTGAGGGGTTCGATGTTCCCGTCACCTTGGGCGTGAGCGGAAGGTCGATGGATCCGAATTCAAATTCGTCTTCCTCCACTGCGGCCGCAATATCGTCGGGCTTCATCGCGAGGCTGACCGCGTAGTAGAACATGATGAGGCTGAAGACAACCACGAAGAGAATGTCGATCCACTCAGGCAGGACGTTAAGCGATCCACTTCCGTAGCGGCCCAGGAGCCCGATCACAAGGATGCCGATCAGCCACGGCCAGATCCAGGATGCGGCACGCCAGTCGATGTCGCGGCGTTGCTGCAGGGACTTGGAGCGGCGGAGCGCAATTTCGAAAATGATGCGGCCCAGGAGAATCGCTGTCAGCAGCTTCCATATCGCCTCGAACCCGGACCAATAAATGATCAGGTTGGCGGCCACGAACCCAAACGGAGTCAGTATCGACGGCCATGGAACCCGGTACGGGTGTTCGCGCCCGGAGTGCTGGCGGACAAGCGCACCCAGTGAAACCGGAGCGAACGCGTACATGATGGCCGTAGCATCGGTGACCAACCCGACCAGGGACTGCCAACTGGGGAACGGCAACAGGGCGATCATTCCCACCACGAAGGACAGCAGGATGGATCCGAACGGAACGCCCCGCTTGCTGACCTTGGTGAGCGAGCCAGGCAAGGCGTCGTCCTCGCCGAGCGCGTAGGAAATCCGTGCGGAGGTTCCGACGTAGACCAAGCCTGTGCCGGCTGGAGAGATGACAGCGTCGATCAGAAGAACGGTGGCCAGCCATCCCGCTCCTGCGGCAATGGCCAGCTCGTAGTAAGGACCGAATGAACCGGCTCCCACCGGGTTCTTCCAATCATGAGCGATGTCACCAGGGTTGAGGGCCCCGATGAACGCCACCTCCAGAAGGATGTAGATCGCCGCGCCGACGAACATCGCGATGATGATCGCCCGCGCAACATCCTTCTTGGGGTTGCGGGCTTCGCCTGCCATCTGGGCGGCCTGTTCGAACCCTTGAAGCGCAAACACCACCCCGAGCGGAAGTGCGGCGAAAATCCCGTGAATGCCGTTCGGCGCGAAGCCACCCGCCCCCTGGCTGAAGTTCCCCGGGTGGAAGGTCAGGATGATGAGCACAACTATCGTGAGGACCGGAACCGCCGTCTTCCAGATCACCAGAATGATGTTGCTGTCCGAGAGCCACTTCGCGCCCAAGAGATTGACTACCGTGAAGAGTGCCAGCGAGAGAACTGCGATGAGCAACCCGATGGGAGTCAGTGTGGAGTCAGGGTTCACCATTTTGATGCCCGAAGCCCACGGTGCGCTGGCAAGATAGGTGATGCTCCCCTCTACCTCGATGGGAGCGATCGTGACCGCCTGAAGGTATCCGGCCCACCCCGCGGTGAATCCGGCAAGGGCACCGAATGCGTAGTGCGGGTACCGCGCCGTGCCACCGGCCACCGGATAGGCCGCCCCCAGATCGGCATGAATGAGGGCCAGAACCACCAGCAGGACCGCCGCGAGCAACCAGGAAATGATCGACGCCGGACCTGCAGTCTGCGCCGCACCGAGGGCACCCAGCAACCAGCCCGACCCAATGATCGAACCGAGGGAAACAAACAGCAATCCCCAGAACCCGACCACCCTTTTCAGGGCATGCAACCGCCCCTCGCCGGGCCTGACGACAACCTCACTTGCCATACAAACCACTCCCTCGGAGGGTCGCATACAGTCATGATCCTTTGACGATAGCGACGCCGCCGCGAACTGGAAAGAGGCACCGCGAGGAAACTCGCTAAAGTGCTCGGGAAATTTCCGGGGGGACTCTGAGCTGGGGAAAAGCCGGGCGGTCGGAGCGAGCCCCGAGCCGGGTTCCCGGCAGCGCGCCACTCCTGCGTGCCACGGAAGCCACACTCCCCCTGAACCTTCGTCCACTGTTGCCTTGCATCCAGTTTGACAGACGGATCGTTCCGTCACAAACTGTTTGAGAACGATCCATCACATCGGACCGACGCCCTGCTTACTCGGCAGAACAAGGAGGAATCCCAGATGAACGGCATCCGCGTAGCGGTCATCGGCACCGGCATCATCGGCAGGACACTCGCCACCCGACTCGCCGAAGCAGGCCACACGGCCACCATCGGTACTCGCAACCCGGGCCGGGACGGCCTGGAGGACGCCCGCCACACGGGAGCCCGCGTTACGAGTATTGAGGAAGCCATCGACTCCTCCGAGGCCGTCGTGTGGGCGATCAGCGGCGCCGCCATGGTCGAAGCCATCCCCGCCTACGGCCGGCAACTGGCGGACAAGGTGGTTATCGACGCCACCAACAACATCGGCGCCCCGACCATGAACAGCCTTGATTTGATCGCCGAACACGCCCCCACCGCCCCGGCGTACCGAGCGTTCAACAGCCTGGGTTGGGAAAATTTCGAGGATCCTTGCTACGGTGAAGAAACGGGCGACCTCCTCTACAGCGGGCCCGCGGGCCCCTCCCAAGCCGTCGCCGAAGCCCTCATCGCGGCCACCGGGCTGCGCCCGATCCGGGTCGGGGACAACGACAAAGCGAAAATCGTCGACGACTTCGTCACCCTCTGGTTCACCCTTGCCTTCGAAGCCGGGTTCGGCCGCAACCTCGGATTCAAAATCCTCACCCGCTGACCATTCCTGCAGTCACATCCCGCAGTCGGTTCCTGTACCCCAATCCGTACTTGACCATCCGCACTGAACAAGGAGATCCATCCATGAAGACCGCCATCCTCGGAACCGGCACCGTAGGCCGCACCATCGCAGCCCGCCTCGCTGAACTTGGCCATGCCGTCACTATCGGCACCCGTGACCCCGAGGCCACCTTGGCCCGCACCGAGCCCGACGCAATGGGCACCGCACCGTTCGGGGCCTGGGCCGCGGAAAACCCCGGTATCACCCTGGCAGCCTTCGCCGATGCCGCCGTCGGCGCCGAGATCATCGTCAACGCCACGAACGGCGGCGCTTCCCTGGACGTCCTGGCCCAGGCCGGGGCCGGAAACCTCGACGGCAAGATCATCCTGGACATCGCCAATCCCCTCGATTTCAGCAACGGCATGCCCCCTACCCTGTTCGTGAAAGACACCGATTCCCTCGGCGAGCAGATCCAGCGCACCTTTCCCGCCGCGCGGGTGGTCAAGGCCCTCAACACCATGAACGCAGCCCTCATGACCCACCCGGACCGGTTGGCCGAGGCCAGCACGGTCTTCGTCTCCGGGAACGACGCCGACGCCAAGGACACCGTCACCGGGCTCCTGAAGAGCTTCGGCCACCAGGACGTCATTGACCTCGGCGACATCACCACCGCCCGCGGCACCGAAATGCTCCTGCCCGTCTGGCTCCGCCTCTGGGGCGCCCTCGGGACACCGGACTTCAACTTCAAGATCGTCCGCTAGATCCTCCAGACCTGGCCGTGCCGGACCGGCTCGATCGTCGATCCGGCACGGCCGCGAATCCATAAACCTACTCACGAAAGGCATCTCGCCATGAAAGCTGTTCAATTCGCCAACCCCGGAACCTCCCTTGAGACGGTCGAACTCGATGTTCCCGAGGTCCCGCGCGGGCATGTCCTGATCAAGGTCGCTGCCAATGGCATCTGCCACAGCGACTCCATGGCGGCCGCGGGCATGTCCTCCTCCTACCCCCGCACCCCAGGCCACGAAGTCGCCGGAACCGTGGAGTCCGTAGGCGAAGGCGTCACCCGCTGGACTGAAGGCCAGCGCGTGGGCGTTGGCTGGTTCGGCGGGGCATGCTTCGAATGCGAATCCTGCCAGCGCGGGGACTTCATCGCATGCACGGTCGGAAAGGTCACCGGCCTGAGCTCTGACGGCGGTTACGCCGAATACCTGGTCGCCCCCGCTGACGCCCTCGCCCTCGTCCCCGACGCGCTCAGCTTCGCCGAAGCCGCCCCGCTGATGTGCGCGGGAGTCACCACCTTCAACGGGCTCCGCCACAGCGGAG